>Ga0222634_1000668_pt1 | contig 14111 bp, 9 predicted proteins | sample AntAcemetageno50_FD_179807 | JGI IMG/M metagenome (GOLD analysis project Ga0222634, IMG submission 179807) | Saline water microbial communities from Ace Lake, Antarctica - #50 | ecosystem: Environmental > Aquatic > Non-marine Saline and Alkaline > Saline | place: Antarctica: Ace Lake | collected...
AGTGACTGGAAAGCAGAAAGGTTCTAAGTTCATCGGTGTTGGATTAAGAATTAATAAGCATGATTGCTCATTGTTCTTATACCCGATTTTTAGCCCTTTTTAGCAGTGTGGAAGCTAGGGATAACGTTTTGTGTATGAAGCGTTGGGCATTTCGAAGCACTTCATTTTCAGTTTACCGTAAATTTTATTTATAGTTATAAACTCCATGTTAACCACTTATTGCCCAATGATTTATACACTTTGTTGTATGCCCGTGCTTTCTTTTCGGTCAGCGTTGGAGCAGCCATACTCTTTGACAAGTTTTGGCTCGTGTGGTTGGTTTTTTGAGCGACTTGGCAATGTGTGTGGCCGTGAAGCGTTGGCATTGGTGTCTGTTTTATTTTAAGCTTTTAATAAATGGTCTGAAGGCGTTTTCAAACTTTGGTAAATACTCAACGAAAAACTGATTCATTCGCACCCAATGGTTGTCGTTAAATAGGTTTACGTCTTGCAACTCAAATTTAACTCTACTCATTTTATTGTCCGCCAATTCTTCCCAATCTAAAGAGTTACCAAATGCCTGTTCAATAGCTTCCATGCTCTTCGTTAATTTTTTGAAATAGGCTTTGTTTTTATCCTTGCTTGAAGTCGAAATTCCTAATTCAATACGAGTATGTGATTTTGTTATGATTAAGGTATAAGCCAAACCACCAATTCCTGCCCCTGTGCTTAGCCAATGGTCTTTTGATGGACTAACATTGTCAAACAGATTTGTGTCGCTTAAAAGCGGTAAAAGTTGTTGCCAATATTTTTTTCTTACGCTAAAACGGTTGGGTTCTGTTTTACTTTCTCCATTCGCTGAATACTTAATCAAAAGTTCATCTTCCAACTCAAACAAAACAAGTATTTTTTTTAGAATTGCAAATTTGGAGTTACTGTCAATATTTGATTCAATATACCAACTATTTAAAACTTCTTGAGCTGCTCTGAAGTCCTTAGGCTCTCTGGTTATTTTGAAAATGTCCTGATTGCTTATGAGTAATTGTGTATTTTTCTCATAGAGCTTACGAATCACGTAAAAATACATTTGGGCAATCGTGTCTTCTTCGATTTTCGTGTTTTCAAAAATGAAATACTCTAGTTTTTTATATGTCGGGCTTTCAGCGTCAAAAATGCTTTGCTCTTCCGATTCATCCACATCAACTATTTCAATATCGGGTATCTCCCAAATCTTTAAGAAACGCTCATAAATTATATTCAGTCTTTCTTCATACTCGGCAACTGACCACTTATCTAATAACTTTAAGTAGGAATTGAGCCAAAGTCTGCTGTAATTATAGCCTTGCTCGTTTCCGTCAACATTCATTTCCTTTTTCTCCTTAAAGGATTTGTTGCTTAATGCTCCGTTATTGCCTGATAGCGTTAAGTTGGCAATGGTGTTTAGGTATTTCTCTTTGAACTGGAAATAATCTTCAGGTGAAATATCGGTGTTCCAATTATCACTCGGATTTTTTGGGAAAATATGTTCAATGGTTATATGCTCATTATTGGTGTTTACATATTCCCGATTGTTGTAATTCTCCAACATCTCAAACAAATAGTTTCTGTTTTTTGGTTGAGTATTGTAAAGGTCTTTGTCGTTCAGGGCTGTTTTTAAATCTTCGTTGCTCGGAAACTTAGCACTTCCTTTTTTCTTTAATAATGCTTTTGCAATGCTTTCGTAATACTCTTCTGTGTCAACTTCTGAGTATAGTGTCATAAAGATTTTATTCAAAGCATTGGTCGGAAGCCCTACAATAAACCTTCTCCAAGCATAGCTTTGAACCAATTTTAAACCTTTCAACAAATCATCTTTACTCAACAAGCCGTTTTCTGCATCTTCAAATACCTGCAATAAAAAAGGATAGGCAACATTAATTTCCAAACGATTGATATATTCAAGCTCTTTCCGTATGCTTAAATCAGAAACGGTTGAAGGATTTACAAACTTTTTGTAATGAATGGAAAGTGATTTTATATTTTCCAATTCCTGATGATACGCTTCATCCTTTTTGTTGGTGTAAATGCTTTTAAACTCTGCGTAAACTTTGTTTTTGTTTGGAATTTTCTTGTTTCTTAGCGTCAAGTAATCCCGAATAAATTCAGAAACCAAAGAGCTTTGCTTTACATAATCTCTGGCATTTTCTTCAATGGGACTCCAAATGGTTTCAAAAATTCGGTTTTGGTCTTTGGGTGGTAAGTCCATCAAAATGTAATTACGAATCAGGTCTGATTGCGACAAGTCTAAACCTGTTGAATTTAAACTTTCAAAAATCCGTTGTGGGTCGTCTTTATCACGCTCCAATGAAATTTCAACGAATATCAGACGATTCAAACCCCTGAGTATGGTTTCAAAATTTTCTTCGTTGATAATGCTTCTGAAAAAGTTATAGTTTTCGGTTACATTGGAGTAGGGCAATGAACTACTATCTGTCCCCAACAAAATGGCTTTGAATGCTAAAGAATTGGCATCCGTTTGTTTCAGTTTTAATTTGCTCGATTCGTTTTTTACATATTGGTTGGTCAAAAACATATTGTAAAGCCGCTCTGCATCCTGTTCTTTTCCACTATCTTTTGCAAAACGATACAAGGCAACATACAAAATATTGATGGTTGTAAGTCGTTGTTGACCGTCTATGATAACCAACTCTTTTACTTCACTGGTGCTGTATGTGCCTTCGTGAATAAAAACAATACTACCAATAAAATGTGTGCCCCTGTTTTCGGTTTCTATCGAGATAATATCGTTCAGTAGTTCTTTGCACTCTGTGTTAGTCCAATCATAATTTCGTTGGTAAACAGGTATTACAAATTGCACATTGGGAGCTTGTAAAAAATTATTTATTTGTAGTTCGTTTGCTTTCATTATGCGTTTTCAATGATTTTTATTTCTTCATCCTTCAAGTCATAAAGTTGATAAATCAACTGGTCGATTTGAGATTCTAATCTCCTTGTGTCGGTTTTTTCATTCAGTTTCTTTTGCTCCATTACATTTATTACCAAAACCGAAATTTCATTTTCAATACTTAGGTCAAAAGAAGCTGGTAATGGGAATGGATTTAGATAATTCGTTTTAAATGTTCTTGCATCACCTTGAAGAGTGTCGCCTGTAGTTTTCAAAAACCACCACAGAAGTTTTGAATTGGCAATTGCCAAGAGATACTCGTAACTTTCTTTTGTATCTTCTTTTTTGACCCAACTGTATGCTTTAGTTGTATGATAAAGTTTCTCATGATTTAAGGTAACATTGGGGTGATTAGCACATATTTCCATTGAGGAAAGTTTCGGTTGCTCAAACTTATTTAGGTTTTTAGGATAGATATAAGTGTGCCAATGTTGCATTTTACCTGCTTTGCCACTTTCACGGGCTTTAAATATTTTTTCGTGTTCGTTAACGTAACAATATGTTTCTGGGAAACGGGTTTTTAAATCTTCAATTGAAACGGCTTCTGCATTGTCATTCTTTATCTCATAAGGAAAGAAAACATATTTATTTGTTGTTAAATAGCTGTATCGCTGAACATCTTTGCCCATTAAAAATGGCTTGAACAATTCTCTTTCAAGTTGATACTCTTTGCCACTTATTGGCACTTTAATTTTAAAGGTTTCTTCATTGATGCATTCAACTACATATAATTTGTCTTTACTTGTTGCCAAGCCTTGAAAAATACCTTCAAAAACATCAGAGAATAGTTTTGCATTTGAATACATTTTCTCAAAAACATTAAAGCCCACTTTATCATCAAATAAAATCCACTGGTTGCTTCCGTACAATTGTGAAGCTTTTTCTATCATTTCATACGTGATAAAAGTGTATTTATGTTTATCGAGCATAAGTGATTTGAAATCTGATTTGAACGGGAAACGTTGGAAGTAAAAACCTTGACTTGATTTTTTGCTAAATTGTGCTACACATGTATAAGTGTCAGCATCTTCAAAAATCATATTTGCACCGAAATGAGCAATTTCGTCTATGAATTGACCTTGTTTTAGGTAATTTCTGAATTCTTCAGATGATGCTGCATTAAAAAACTTGTGGGGAAAGATATAGGCGTTATTACTCTGTTTACTTGAGATATTTACCGCCAATTCAAAGAATATATTTGCCAAATCGTATGAGGCTTTAGCATTTTGGTATTGGCTTTCATAGTAAAGTTTTTGTACGGGCTGAGATGCCTGTATTTCTTGCACTCGCATATAAGGCGGATTCCCAATCACCACATCAAAGCCCACAAAATCTCCGTCATCATTTAGTACTTCGGGAAATTCAAATCGCCATTCAAAAGCGTTTTCAAAAATCTTGTTGGCTTTTATTTCTTCTATCTCTGCTTCTAATTTTTTGGTGTCTTGGGTTAGCTTTGCCACTCTTTTGTTCCAAGCTGCTTTTTCCTTTTTGCTCATTTCAAAAAGCTGCTGTTGTTGGGTCATTTGAAAAAGCTCGCCCGATAGTTTGCGAAGCCTTTTAACTTTTGGGTCGTTCAAAGAAATTTCACTTCTGAAATCTGATTTAATGTCGGCAATCAACCGTTCCATTTCTCTTTTCTGCTCCTTGCTTTCAGCATTTCGGTAGGTGTCAACGGCTATGCGGTAACTGTCAATCGACCATTTACTTTTTTTCAAAGCTTGTTTTAAATCGGCATCAATGTCAAAACGGCTTACTAAGGAGTTACCACATTTTATGTTGATGTCAATGTTTGGAAGTGTTTCGAGTTCGGTGGCGTTTTTGTAATAGGCATTTTTCAAAAGCTCGATCCATAAACGCAAACGGCAGATTTTTACAGAGTTCGGATTGATGTCCACACCGAAAAGGCAACTTTCAATAATGGTTTGTTTCTCGTGAAAGAGTGTTTCTTGTATTCGTTGGCTTTCCTTGCTTTTGGGATTGTAGTCAAAAAGTTCTCCTTCTTCGTCCGTTACAATGAGTTCGTCATTTACTACTTCTACTTGATATTCTTTCAGGCGTTTGCCGTCTCGGTCTTGCAGAATTTTCAAGTCATTTTTAACGGCAATCATTTCATTGAGGGCGGAAACCAAAAAGTGTCCTGAGCCAACGGCAGGGTCGCAAATTTTCAGACTGTTTACAATCTCGTTGGCTTCTTTGGCATCTTCAATTTTGTTATAAAGTTCATCAAGGTCTTTGCATTTCCAATTCTTGGTCTCGTTGAATTTCTGAACCACCGCTTTACGAATGGTTTCACGGCACATATACATTGTGATGAACCCCGGAGTAAAAAACGAACCGTCTTTGTAGCCGTTTATTTTCTCGAAAATCAATCCAAGAACGGAAGCATTGATGAGGGATTTGTTTTCTTCCTGAATTTCTTCAGAACCTTCACTGCTAAAATCGTATGCGTTCAGAAACTCAAATAAGTATTGAAGTGTGGTTAAACTTCCTGTTCTTTTTTTGCCTTGCTCGTTTTTCAGCACGGTTGACGAAATGATAGGAATGGTTTTATCATCTCTCAGGTTGCTAATAAAAAGTGTGTCTTGCTCAATTTCGGTTGGCTCAAAAAGCGAAGAATTGAGATAAGGAACTTTCTCAAAAACTTTGATTACATCTTCGTTTCTCTCGTCATATTTCCGTGCCAATACCTGAAAAAACAAGCTGTTCAGGTCGTCATAGTTTTTAATCTTGTCAAGGTTGAGAAACGAATACGATTTATCGCCTTTATGATAAGTGATAAGTTGAGCTTCCATCAATTTCAAAAACAGTATTCTGTTAACCCAAGTAATGGATAATTCAAGTCCGACATTAAAAAGCTTTTCCTGTTGGGTGTTTCCAAATTGGCTTGGTCGTTCTAATCGGCTGATTTTATCCAAACTGTCCAACTGAATAATGGCATCTTCAAGGATGGTTCCCGTGTGTCTTTCGCCTGGTTTGTTTCGCTCAATCAGTTTTTTGCTTCCTTCTTTGGTTTCTGCCAAGCCGATAATGTGCAGTAACTCGCTGTAAAAGCGTTTATCAAGACTGTTGCTGTCGTTGGTAAATGGAAGCTTAAGCAGATGTTCGGGAGAAAGTAACTTGAAAAGTGCAATCAGTTTATTGTCGTCCGCCTTATCATCATTTCGCAGTGGCTTTTGATAATCCTGTATATTGAAATAAGTAAATTCAATTTCAGTTTTGATTTCAGCGATAAAAGGCTCGGCAATTTGCTTGTAGAAAAAGTCGGTTTTGGTGTCCGCCAATCGTCCGCCTTCAAAGTCGTTGAATTGTTTTACAAGCTTTTTGTTTTGAGCAAAAAGTCTGTCGAAAGTTGTAGCGTCAAAAATGAACCATTCATTGATGTTGGTAATTATCAAATGCTTAGTTTCAAGATTATTTTGGGTTATTCTCTCTCGTAGGTAATAAAGCACCAATTCCTGAAAAGCTTTTGCATTCAGCTTGTCAGTCGTGACCATTTCACTTTTGTTGGTTGGCTTTTTTGCTTCAATGATTACCCCAACCGTGCTTTTTGCTTTGTCTCCGTTGTGGATTACAAGGTCATTTCGTCCTTTGGTGTTTATAAAATGGTTTGGGTCGTAATAGGTCTTTTTGAGAAAGTCAATGACAAGGTTTTTATGAAACTCTTCGGATTCGGTGTCATTTGTCCTGTCGAGTAGCTGGATAAGATGCGTCTTGAAACCTTCGATTTCTGTCCTGTTTGGTTTTACTTTCAAAAAGGCTTTGTTGAGTGCCTTTCGTGGTTTCAGTCTGTTTATCTCCATTTACTCTATGTCTTTCTTTTCTGTCGGTTAATTTACCTTTTTCTGTTCGTTATTCCTTCCGAGCGTTGGCAAAAAACAGGCTCTTTTGGTTTTTCAGCGTTGGCTTTGCGTGTTGGCAAAAACCAAATGTGCCTGTTTGTGCGGTGGGCTTTTTGTATGATGCCCAACGGTTAGTATATGAGAAGTAGGCGATTGCTAAGCACTAAACTTTCGGTTAAGTACAAGGTTCGAAGGTAGCCAAAAAGCTCGATTTTAGCACTATTTCGCCTATTTTTTATATACATTGTTATCTGCTGCCCTATTTTCAGGCGTTACATTTCTTTCGGAAAAGGGTCATTAAATTTAGTCTTTTTTTCAAATAAAACTTGTTCATTATCTTGTAGTAAACAATTTTCAAGGTCGGCAATCATCTTTTCCTTTTCAATGTCCTGTCCGATAAAAACAAGTTCATTCATTCGGTCACCCCATTGCTTGTTCCATTTACTTTCAATATATTCGCGATTATCAGCAAATGATTGGTAAGTTGTTCTTTCATTAAAGGTCATACTTGCCCACCAAACTCCTGCTTTTTCAAGACGTGATGAACCACCTGCTTGACTAAAATTTATAGCATCGTCTGGTCTTGATGCCAACCAAAATAAACCCTTAGCTCTCATTACACCATTTGGATAATCTTCATTGATGTATTTCCAAAAACGTTCAGGATGAAATGGCTTTTGGTTTCTAAAAACGAATGAAGATATTCCATATTCTTCTGTTTCTGGTGTGTGTACACCATCTTCTAATTCTTTTTGCCAGCCTGCCGAAGTTTGAGCTTCCTCAAAGTCAAAAAGTTTGGTGTTTAAAATTTCTTTTGGATTTACTTTGCTAAAATCAGAAGTAATAATCTTTGCTCCTGGGTTTAGTTTTTGAATAGTTGCTTTTAAAATTCCAACCGTTTTTGTGTCAACCAAATCGGTTTTGTTCAAAATAATTACATTGGCAAATTCTATTTGGTCGGTCAATAGGTTAACAATTGTTCGGTCGTCACCTTCCATATCGGTTAATTTGCGGTCAACCAATAATTCATTTGTCCCAAAATCTTTAAAAAAGTTGAAACAGTCCACAACTGTTACCATTGTATCAATGTAACTGAATTTTGATAAATCTATATCGCCATCTTCACTTACAAAACTAAATGTTTGGGCTACGGGAACTGGTTCGCTAATTCCTGTGCTTTCTATTAGCAAATAGTCAAATCTACCTTCGTTGGCAAGTTTTTCTACTTCTATCATTAAGTCTTCCCGAAGTGTGCAACAGATGCAACCATTGCTCATTTCTACCAATTTTTCTTCGGTTCGTGAAAGTACATTTTGTTCATTTACAAGCCTTGCATCTACATTCACTTCACTCATATCGTTTACAATTACGGCTACTTTTAAGCCTTCTTTGTTATGAAGAATATGGTTCAGTAGCGTTGTTTTTCCTGCTCCTAAAAAACCGCTTAATACGGTTACTGGTAGTTTTTTTGTTGCTGTTGTTGCCATTTAATTCGTTCTATTTTTATGATTTGAATTTTGTTTTGAACATTCTTTACAATGTTTAATGTTTAATATGTGTCCAATAATGATTAGTAGTGCGAAAAAATATCCTGAATAATGAAGCCAATGATATTCTTCTTGAAATAGAGTAGAAAACAAAAAGCCCCAAAAAGAAACCCACAGCAATAAAGCAATTTTGGTATGTGTTATCTGTTTAGTCGCTTTGAAAATTGCGACAAAAGAGATGATTAGAAATAAATATTTGAAAAATGGATTTGTCATAAACCCTACTCCAAAGGCTATAAGTAAAGGTGTTGCAATACAATGCACCAAGCAAATTGCTGAACTTAAAATACCTATTAGGTCTGCTTTATTGATTTTAGTAGTATTAATCATTTTTAATTTTCTTAAACCAATTAATAATATTTTGTAAATGTTGCTCGCCATAAAGCGAAATAAATTTTTGGGTTTCAGAATTTTTATTGTTCTGATAAACTAATAACCGCTTTTCGGCAAATTCCTTTGTAAGATTGATTTTGCAGTCTTTTACAATGCAGTTTGCCCAGCCGTTGAATGTTTGAGGTATCATTATTATGTGGTTATAAGGTTATGACCAAATCTGGCAGATTACCACCAAGTGCCTTATATAATTGTGGAAAACAACCTACTTGCCCTACATCAATCATATTTTTAGGTACTACACTACCTGTTCCGCAACTATCAAATGTGCCTTCTGCTAAGTCTCGTCTTAAAGCACACTGATCGCATGCCATTATCAACATCCCTTTTTCAGCAGCTAAAGTGTTGAGACGCTCCCCAACGTCATTTCCCTTTCTTAATACGTGTACGTTTTCATCAAAAAAGAACATTCCGATTACCTCAACTCCGTGAGTATTTTTTTCCAATTGTGGCAATATCATCGTTGCCAGTTGAAATGTGGAAGACATCTCTGTCTTGAAAATGTAAGCTACTTTCATCTTTTTTTTTGAGTTTAAAATTTTAAAAATATTGCATTAGCATTTTAGATAAAATGATGAAACCGAGAAATACGAAGGCAAAAACAAAAATCAAAGAGTTAATTGTTTCTTCATATACTGCTCTTTCTCAAAGCGAAATTCAAAACTCACTTAAAGGTCTTTGTGATAGAGTAACTATTTATAGAGTTTTAGAAAGGCTGTTGGATGAAGGCTTAATTCACAAAATTGTCAATACTGACGGTGTAATAAAATTTGCAAGTTGTCAATCGTGTTCTTCAGAACACAGCCATAATCATATACATTTTAGTTGTCAAAAATGTAAGTCTGTAACTTGTCTTGAAGATGTTGAACCGAGTTATAAACTACCAAACAATTACAAAGTCAGCGAAATTAATTTTACTTTGTCTGGTTTGTGTCCTGAATGTTCGTAGTTTTTGGGTTGCAGATAATGTTCCGGGCTAAGTTCAGTTGGTTTTACCCATTGAATTTAGTGAGGGTTAGGAAGAGTTGCTTCGCAGCTCCTGAACTTAGCCCGGAACATTAGAGAAGAAGAGCGAAGCGAATTCTTCTCTAACGTTTATGTATATGAGCTGTGGCGTGTTTTAGCACGAACCTCTCCAAATATAAACTAACTTTGGGGAATCCAAAAATTTTCCAAATAGACACTGACCCAGCCATAGCTTATATACGGTGTTGTAAGTAGTGCTTTTTTCATTCAGCTTGCTTTTCCGATGTTTGTTATTTAGTTCATAATTGAGCGTTGGCAAGACATACTCTTTTGTAATTTTTGGCGTAGCGTTGGCTGGTGCGAATTGCAAATGTGTATGGCTTTAAGCGTTGGCATTTTCTATAATTTTTATTTCATCTTCAGTTAAGTTATAAATTTGAAAAACTAGTTTATCAATTCTAGATTCTAATTCACCTGTATTTTGATTAGGATTTTTTGATTTTATTTCAAGTATTTCGTCAACCAAATTAGATATTGTTTTTTGATATTCAACAGAGGCAACTTTTATCGGGGAATTTTTTAGATAAGTTGTTCTAATTACTAATCGACCACTTTTTTCATCATCACCTAGAACTGGTGTGATTTTTTTTAGGTAATACCAAAATATTTTAGAATTCATAATACCAGCTAGATATTTATCAGAAGTTGAAATGAAATAGGCTGGACCTAATGGAACAAAGCCTTCTGTATCATAGGTAAACCTTGGTTCTTTTGCAAAAGCTGGAATATGAATTTTGGTAGCATTTAATTTGTCATAATAATCACAGCTACGTAGTTGCCACCATTCTTTACCTTTATCACTTCTGGATTCAAGTTGCGACTTAAATTTTAATAAATGTTCTTCAATTAATGGATATTGCTTTAAGTCCAAACCTATTTTGGCAAGTATCACGTATTTTTGTTTTTGCTTCATATAGTAACGTCTCATATCATCACCAGTAGCAACTGGTTTTATAACATCACTATATTTATAAGACTCCTTAAAAAATGCATTTTTTTGATTTTCATCTATTATATATGCTACATTCCTACCTGTTTTTAGGCCAAAATAAATTTCATCATCTGTATAAACTGAAAGAGGAATTGAATCAGAAACTATTTTTTCTAAAAGTTTTTTTGTTTTCTTATCAACTATTTGCCAATCACCTGCGCCTAAAGATTCATTTGAAACAACGAACTTCTTTGCATTAAGTTCTTCCTCAAAATTCTGAAAGTTTAAAGTGCTTATTTTGTGATAATAAAACTCTTCAAATATTTTATTAGTTTTTGATATTAAAGTAATTAAAGGAAATGTAGAGGCACTATCAAATACAGGTAATTCTCCAAAATCGATTAAGCTCAAAATATCATATTCTATAAATAATTTTCGAAGGTTTTTACCGTAATCACTTCTAATAAATTTGTTAGAAGTGATAAAGCCTAGATTTCCTTTTGTTTTTAAAATGCTTAATCCAATTTCATAGAATAAACAATAAATATCGGCTGAAGAGTGGTATGATATGTATTTGTTCTGATAATAGTTTTTTTCAGATATATCCGAACCAGTTTGTATTTGAATATAAGGCGGATTTCCAATTATTGAATCAAAACCAACAAAATCTCCATTATCATCTAAAACCTCTGGAAATTCAAAACGCCACTCAAATGCTTCTTCGAAAATTTTATTGTTTTTAATTTCTTCTATTATGATTTCTAATTTTTTAGAATCTTCCGCTAGCTGTTTTAGCTTTTTATTCCAAGCTGACTTTTCTCTTTTGGTCAACTCAAACATTTGAGTTTGATTGGTCATTCCAAATATTTCGCCTTGTAATTTCTTCAGCTTCTTAACTTTTGGGTCGTTAAGAGATATTTCACTTCTAAAGTCGTTCTTTATTTCATCAATCAGTTTTTCCATTGCTCGTTTTTGCTCTTTGTTTTGAGCATTACGATATGTGTCAACTGCTATTCTATAACTATCAATAGTCCATTTACTACTTTTTAGTGCTTTTTTAAGGTCAGCACCTAATTCAAAACGACTGATAAGAGAATTGCCACATTTGATATTAATATCAATATTTGGAAGTGTTTCTAGTTCGCTTTCATTTTTGTAATAGGCATTTTTAAGTAACTCAATCCAAAGACGTAATCGACAGATTTTTACAGAATTTGGGTTGATATCTACGCCAAATAGGCAGTTTTCAATTATGGTTTGTTTTTCATGAAAAAGCGTTTCTTGTATGCGTTGACTTTCCTTATTTGTTGGGCTGTATTCAAAAAGTTCTCCATCTTCATCAGTTACAATCAATTCATCATTTACAACTTCAAATACGTATTCTTTCAGTCGTTTACCATCTCTGTCTTGTAAAATTTTAAGGTCGTTTTTGATGGCAATCATTTCATTGAGTGCCGAAACTAAAAAATGGCCTGAACCAACTGCTGGGTCGCAAATTTTTAAACTATTAATAATGTTGTTTGCTTCTTGTCTATCTTCAATTTTGTCGTAGAGAGAATCTATGTCTTTGCAGTTCCAATCTTTGGTTTCGTTAAACTTTTGAACAACAGATTTTCTAATAGTTTCACGACACATATACATTGTGATAAAACCTGGCGTAAAAAACGAGCCATCTTTGTAACCATTAATTTTTTCAAAAATTAAACCGAGAACAGAAGCATTAATTAAGATTTTATTGTCTTCTTGAATTTCTTCTTTTCCTTCACTACTAAAGTCGTAAGCATTTAAAAATTCAAATAGATATTCAAGTGTGCTTAAATTACCTGTTCGTTTTTTTCCACTTTCAGTTTTCAAAACGGTTGAAGAATAAATAGGAATAGTTTTATCATCACGTAAATTGCTAATAAATAATGTTCCGTGTTCAATTCCTGTTGGTTCAAAAAGTGAACTATTTAAGTAAGGGACTTTTGCAAAAAGTTCTGTTACATCTTCGTTTCTCTCTGATTGTTGTCTTGCTAAAACTTGAAAGAAAAGACTGTTTAAATCATCATAATTTTGAATTTTATCAATACTTAAAAATTCATAGGATTTGTCTCCTTTATGATAGGATTTTAATTGAGCTTCCAAAAGTTTAAGAAACAGAATTCTATTAATCCAAGTTATGCTTAATTCAAGTCCAACATTAAATAAACGTTCCTCTTGAGTTATTCCAAAATGACTGGGATTATCAAGTCTATTTATTTTATCTAAACTGTCAAGTTGGATTATGGCGTTTTCTAGAAACGAACCCGTGTTTCTTTCGCCTTTATTTTTTCGCTCTATTAGTTTTTTACTTTTTTCTTTGGTTTCTATAAGACCAATAAGATGCAGTAATTCTCCATAAAATCTTTTGTCAAGACTATTGCTGTCATTTGCAAACGGTAGTTTTAATAAATGCTCTGGTGAGAGTAACTTAAAAAGCGAAATAAGTTTGTTATCGTCTTTTGGATTATCGTTGCGAAGAGGTTTTTCGTATTCTCTAATGTCAAAAAATGTAAATTCAATTTCTTGTTTTAGAGCGTTGACAAAAGGTTCTGCAATTTCCTTGTAGAAAAAATCGGTTGTTTTTCCTGCTAATCTTCCATTTTCGAAATCATTGAATTGTTTAACCAATCCTTTGTTTTGAGCAAATTGCTTTTCAAATACGTTAGAATCAAATATGTACCACTCGTTGATGTTTGTAACAACTAAATATTTTATTTCTAGATTTTTATGAGTAATTCGTTCTCTTAAATAGTAAAGAACTAATTCTTGAAATGCTTTGACATTGATTCTCTCTTTTGTCAGCATTTCAGTTTTGTTGGTTGGCTTTTTTGCCTCAATGATAACTCCAACCGTACTTTTCGCTTTATTTCCGTTATGGATTACAAGGTCATTTCGACCTTTTGTGTTTATAAAATGGTTGTTCTTGTAATAAGTGTCTTTTAGAAAGTCAGAAACTAGATTTTTGTGAAATTCTTCTGATTCAGTATCATTTGTTCGGTCGAGTAGTTCAATCAAATTTGTCTTGAAACTTTCAATTTCCGTTCTGTTCGGTTTTATTTTCAAAAAGGCTTTATTTATAGCCTTTCGTGGTTTCAAGATTTTTATTTCCATATAATTAATTCTCTCTGTCAGTTTTTAAATTTAATTCTTTCTTCTCAATATGATTTGAGCGTTGGCAAAAAACAGCTCTTTTATTTTTTTTAGGATTGGCGTTTAGTGTTGGCAAAAAAATAAATGTGCTGTTTGTGCGCTGGCTTATTAAGTTCAAATGTTCAATTTCAGCTCGATTTTCGCATTACTTACAATGTTCCGGGCTAAGTTCAGTTGGTTTTACCCATTGAATTTAGTGAGGGTTAGGAAGAGTTGCTTCGCAGCTCCTGAACTTAGCCCGGAACATTAGAGAAGAAGAGCGAAGCGAATTCTTCTCT
>Ga0222634_1000669_pt1 | contig 14095 bp, 12 predicted proteins | sample AntAcemetageno50_FD_179807 | JGI IMG/M metagenome (GOLD analysis project Ga0222634, IMG submission 179807) | Saline water microbial communities from Ace Lake, Antarctica - #50 | ecosystem: Environmental > Aquatic > Non-marine Saline and Alkaline > Saline | place: Antarctica: Ace Lake | collected...
GTCCATGACTTGCGATACAATCCACTTCGGATGCCGGAATTCCCCACTCCTTTAAAGCCTCCAATATCCAGTTCGCATGGAGGTCAGCTATTTTTGTATGTTGATAACAGACTTCAGATAGAGGTACTTGGTTTACAGATGAAATGACCTTCAATGCTTCAGCGTACTCAGGGTTATATGATTTTGTGATAAATCTCTCAAGCACAACGGAGGTATCCGGACCGCTTCCACTCAATCTGCACAGTGCAATATCCAATCCATCCAATGATGTTCCGGACATGAGTCCAATGATCAGGCGCTCCTTTTTTTCTGAAATATGGGCTAATTTTTGGATGGAGGGATTCATCTTGATAAATGTATTTTGTGAATTATGATAGAGTACATTTGTCGAAAGGTACCGAATTTTGATCAATAGTAGGGAGTCTTCACTGCACTTCAGTACACATCAGGTGAATATTAAGGAGAATGGAATAGTAGAGGAACACTGACTTTGATAAAGGATTGGCAACTGCACCGCGACAAAAATCTATCAGATTAACGTTCTCATAATAATCGGGATAGGCAAACTGTCGTTTTTAGTACTTTCGTTACCTATTGGATATCAGCAGTTTTCCTTACATTAGATACTGCCTGTTATTGGTCAATGACTATGATCACTTTATATCCAATGAATGATTTCCAAATATGAACGAAACAAATGAGTCCCAAATCAACGAGTGGCAAGAGGAAGTTGACTATCTGGTCGGGATTTTAAAAGAGAGTTTTGAGTCGTTGGATGCCCGTTATAGTGTCGATGAGTTAAATGACATTCTTTATGTAGAACTGGAAGGACTTGGTGACTATTCTGAAGATGAGATTGTGGAGATCGCTGAACCCATTCTTGAAGAAGTAGAGTTGGATTTCGAAGATATCATATTGTTGCCACTCGGGTGAGCTGTTGCTGTGGTAATTCTTGTACCAGTGCAACTACGTTTGTTTTATTTTTCAAATAAATATGTATTGCACTTTTATTACTGTATTAGTATACTGATACGGTAAAACTGAATTAAAATACTTTCGCATGGTTACAATAAAAAATCTATCGTTTGCTTTTAAAAAGAACCCGCCTCTATTCAAGGGGTTGAATTTAAAACTTGAAAAAGGAAATACGTATGGGCTATTTGGTCTGAACGGAGCCGGCAAAACAACGTTGTTAAATCTTATCTCCGGTATGTTATTTCCTGAATCTGGACACTGTTTGATCCATGATTCTGCTGCCAAAGAGAGATTGCCCGAGGTTTTGAGCGATCTTTTTATCCTGCCAGAGCAATTTGATCTTCCAAAAATGGATGCTTTACGTTACATCAATATTCAGGCTCCATTCTATCCCAATTTTGATGCTGAATACATGTCACAAATATTGACAGAATTTCAAATTGATACGGGTAAAAAATTGACTGAATTGTCATATGGACAACGAAAGAAATTTATGATTGCACTTGCATTGGCAAGTAATGCCTCTCTTTTGTTATTGGATGAGCCTACGAATGGATTGGATATACCGTCAAAGAGTCAATTTCGGAAGATTATGGCAGCCGCTGATCTAACCGAGCGTTGTGTTGTGATATCAACTCATCAGGTAAGAGACTTAAATACACTCATTGATAGAGTCACAGTTCTACACTCCGGAGATATCATTTTTGACCAAACTCTTCAATCAATCGGAAATAAACTCAATTTTAGCAAGGTGAAATCTGATGATTCAAGCTCAATCTTGTATAGCGAAGAAATTCTGGGTGGACATGCTGCAATCACTACAAAACAATCAGGAGATAGTGACACTCTGATCGACTTAGAACTTTTGTTCAACGGTATTATTCAACAACCTGAGAATATCAACCGTATCTTTCAAAATGGAGGAATATCATGAACAGACTTGAACCTACAAATGCATTCTCGATCTCCCGATTTTTTCATCTATGTAAAAGATCTTTCGTATTAAACCAACGGCAATGGCTGATGGGTCTCTTAGCCTCCACCGGGATTATCTTGGTGATCTGGGTGGTGCCCACACTATTTTTTGTAAGCGAAACCGGAGAAACTCGTTTTGAGAATTTTCATCCTGCTATACTCTTTATTTTTATGCTATGGGGGTTATTACTAACCAGTGATATTTTTCAGGAACTCCAAACACCATCTACTGCATTTCAATCCTTAACATTACCTGCTACTTCTACTGAAAAGTTTCTCTCAGCGTGGTTTTTAACGATGCCTGTATTCTTGCTGGTTACAATATCCGCTATTTTTTTAATGTCATTTTTATCCTCTATCATAATCATGATGATTGAGGGTGCTTCAACTGGATTTACTATTTACAACCCATTTGATGAGACAACGGGTAAATTTGCTCTTAACTATCTTTTTTTAAATAGCCTCTTTCTTTTAGGTGCAATCTATTTTAGAAAAAACAATTTTCTTAAAACGATCGTAGCCTTTATTGTGCTTGTGATCTCATTTCTTTTTATATGGACTATTTTAGGGTGGTTATATATGTCCTTTTTGGGGTTAGATCAATTCTCATTTGAATTCATCAACTCTGATCCAACATCTATGTTTGACACACTCTCCAGATGGGTCATAACCTCCACAGCACTCTTGCTTACGTATGTTTTACTAAAAAAGCAGCAGGTGGCATGATGAACTTTAATGAAAACCGACCTATCTATTTACAAATTATCGATTTCTTTTGTGATCAGATCATGACTAAAGAGTGGCAGTCCGGAGATCGTATTCCATCAGTCAGAGAAATTGCAGTCCAAATGGAGGTCAACCCGAACACGGCTATTCGAGCTTTCCACGATTTACAGGAAGAAGGTGTCCTATACAATCAACGAGGTGTTGGTTATTTCGTTGAAGAAAAAGCATTTGAAATTGTCAAAGAAAAGAAACGAAGAGAGTTTATTACAGTAAAACTACCTCTTCTTTTCAAAGATATGGATCAACTTGATTTCACAATTGAGGATCTCAAGAACGCTTACCAAGAAATTAAAAGCGAGCAATGATTTCAAATATCAATTCCAAATACATATCCTTCCAATAAGTAGATTATTGCAGTGGTCAATAATACCATTAGAATATTTAATACAAATCCTGCTTTAGCCATTTGCGGAATACTTACATAACCACTTCCATAGACTATTGCATTTGGGGGTGTTGCCACAGGGAGAATGAATGCACAGCTCGCTCCAATGGCGGCCGGAATTACTAAAAGCAACGGATCAAATCCCATTACCTTTTATAAACATCAGCTTCCGCGTCTTAACAAACCGGCTGTTGTCCTCCCCAAGAGCTTCCATCCGGTAGAAGTAAACTCCACTGGCCAGGTTGCCCGGTTTCCAGGTGAATTTATGCACCCCGGCAGAAAAAGTTTGGCGATTGGCAAGCGTGGCGACTTTCCGGCCCTGTAAATCATAGACATTGAGGACTACCACGGCCTGAACCGGTACCCAGAATTCGATATGGGTCGAAGAATTGTAAGGATTGGGATAATTTTGCTTTAACTCATAGACCCTACCCGGTTTTTCGTCAAGCGGCTGCACGGAAAATTGAAACTCCCGGAAGCCCCATAGTCCTTCCGGATCCGTAGCGCGCAGGCGCAGGCGAATGTTATCAGCGATTAACAGGGGCGTCGAGGTCAACATCAGCCTGCGAGATTCATTATCAAGTTCTACAATAGGCCGCTGTTCCAGCCGATCTTCCTTCCCGGCATAGCGCGAATCGATTAGTTCCACCTCCCAGTCCATATCCTGGGGGGCGTATGTATTGTCGGTGACCAGCGTATCCAGCTCTATAAAGAGGGTATCGGTCTGGAAGAACCGAAGCTCACCGATCCGCTCGATGGACGGCGGACGGTTGATCTTCAAGACCTCAAATTCCAGGACTGCTTCGGCAAAGTTTCCGAATTGGTCGAAGATCCGGTGGCGGATATTGTCAGAGCCGGTGAAATTTTCATCCGGCGCATAGAGGAATCGGTTGAATTCATCCGTTAAAAACGTTTCGGCCTGAGAGATCTCCACCCCACGGGTCAGATCCGCTTTCAACTGAAAGAGCCGTCCGGCCTCCTGTCTTGTCAAGTGCTGACAGCCGCACGATCATATCTTCGTTTTGGTTGAGTTTGACCCGAGTCGTGTTCTTCATTAAACTGCGATTTCGTTTTACCTCGTCAGAGAGGCTAGAATGGTTGCCGTTTGGAGATGCATCCAGGGCTACACGCTCGTTGTCCTCTTCGTCAAACAGATGATACAGAACCAGATTATCTTCACTCCCGGACAGGATCAGATCCTTCAGGGCCCGGACCTCCGAGCTTGACCGGGGACGATCCCACAGCCGGATCTCATGAATCTCACCACTAAATTTCCGTCCAACCTCAAGCCGGGCGGTGGACGGTTGAATCTCGCTGATGAGCTGCGCTCTCCGGGCCTCGAATCCGTTCACATACACCTGAACCCCTTCGTTTGCCGGATCAGCCACGAGGGAGAGATGAGTCCACTCAAATTCAAGATGTTCATTCTGAAACCGGGTCACATTAAGGTCCAGACCGTCTTGATTTCCTGACCCTATTCCGATAATCCTGGCGAAATTCCTGATCCTCATTTCATAATGATTCCCATCGTCATCCATCAGCTCAACCACCAGGGTATTGTCGAACAGACTGATTCGGAATTGTTTTCCCAGATTTTCATCCCAGCGGCCGGCAACTGTACCGTCGCTGTTCAACGATGCCGGCTTCAACCAGAACTCGAAATTGAATCCTTGCGGCTGATCCAGGCTTTCATCGAATTCGGTAAACATAATGGAGTTGGGATCCGGCGTGAAGACAACCGAACTCACCGTATCGGAGAAAGACGGATCGGGAAAAGTCTTTTCGGCTGTAAATGTAAATTCTACGGAGACACCGTTCGTGCTGGCTTGTACCCTATAGGTCCCTCCTTCTGATCCCAGCCGGACGGCCGTTTGTGCAAGTCCTTCATCCGACGTCGTCACGCCGCCCGGCGCCACTTCATGGTCCACAGCCCCTGATGGGGTTTGGGTAAACGCAAAGATGACGGTTTCGCCGGGAACGGGGGTGCCGAACAGGTCCAGGGCCCGGACAACCAGCGGCTCCTCCAGCCGGCTTCGGGTCGGCTGCTCCTGACCGTCGCCGGATACGATCTCCAGCGTTTCCACGTCACCGTGATTAACCTCTGTCGTAAACGGGTTGCCGAAGATTTCGTTTCCGTTAAGTGTGATCCGGATCTGATCGTTACCCGGACGGGTAGGTATATAGGTGACACTGTAGGTCCCGTCGCCGTTGTCGGTGATACCCGAGAACCCCACATTTTCATTGGCTCCGGTGATCGAAAGGGATAACGCATCTGCGACTCCAGTTACGGGATTGCCAAACTTGTCACGTACCGTGATCGTAATGAGGGTCTCTTCTCCAACTTTGCCATCCGGTACGTCGGCCATGGTACGGTCGATACTCGAATCTCCTGAGCTTACATTGCTGGTAAATGGACTGCCGCTGATGCCCGTCCCACTCAGCGTGATCGTAATCATGTCACTGCCTGACGAAACCGGTGTATAGGAGGTCGAATAGGTCCCGTCGCCGTTGGCGGTGATTGAGGTGAAATTCGTTCCGGCGTTCGGCCCGCCCGAGACCCTGATGGACAGATTCCCGATCTCACCTGGCACCGGGTTGCCGAACGCATCGCGTACGGTGATCGTGATGTCGGTCACATCGCCGGCCGTCGCATTCGGTACATCGGCCGTCGACTTGCCGGGATCCGCAGAGGCGGAAACTACTTCAAATTTCTGTGAATCAACATTACTAAAACCATTGGTTGAGAACCTAAGTGAATAAGTGCCGGCCCGATTGATCACAAGATCATCAAAAGTGACAACTCCATTTGAGGACGTGGCGACAGTTAAAGTTCCAGAATCGAACGATTGTCCTTCAACCACATTTACCTTCACATCCTTTCCTACAATGACGTTGCCGAATTTATCAGTCACTTTTACCTCGGGCGGCCCAATAATCGGCTTGCCGGCACTGGTCTTACCCGGTTGATTTATAATGGTCAACTCCCCTGCATCTTTCGCTACAACCGTAATCTTGTGCGTTGCATTTTTTCCGTCCAGTTCAGAATCACCGGCGGACCAGGTTGCTGTCACGGTTTGAGTGCCTGACTTAGTGTCGGTATAGGTAAAGTCAACAGCTGACTCCCCTTTGGCGATCGTCACCGGACTTTCCGGATTAAACGTAACCGTCCCTCCCGAACTTGAGCTCAGGGTAAAGTTCGTATCCTTATTTACCACGACCGGATCGCCGTTTTGATCCCGGACTGTAAGGGTAAATGGACTGCTCTTCTGACCGGCGGTAACGCTTGACGGGCCGCCCAGTGTGAGGTCATCGGGACGAATCAACACCGTAAAAGCACCGGCAGTAGTCACCGACCCGGCATCCGGGTTTTTGATGGTGATATTCCGGGTGCCCGTCGTCGCTCCCGAGGCAATGCCGATGTTGACCGTCAGCTTCGATGAGCTCACCAACGTCACGCTGTTGACCGTGATCCCCGAGCCGCTGAAACTCACCTGCGGGGCACCCTGAAAATTCGAGCCCGTTACCGTCAGATCCAGGCCCGTCGCTCCCTGTCGGCCTTTGTTCGGGTCCACCGATGTGAATGAAGGACCCGTATTCACCGTAAATACGGCGGCGGCGGTCACCGACCCGCCATCCGGGTTTTTGATGGTGATATCCCGGGTACCCGTCGTCGCTCCCGAGGCAATGCCGATGTTGACCGTCAGCTTCGACGAGCTCACAAACGTCACGCTGTTGACCGTGATCCCCGAACCGCTGAAACTCACCTGTGGGGCATCCTGAAAATCCGAGCCCGTCACCGTCAGATCCAGGCCCGTCGCTCCCTGTCCGCCTTTGTTCGGGGCCACAGATGTGAATGAAGGACCCGAATTTACAGCAAACCATGATCCGGTTACTGTTCCTGACGATCCGACCCGTTCGGCCTGGAACCGGTCGACGGTCCCCGGTTCTCCCTCTTTTTCGATGAGCCGGAATGTATGGAATCCGTCGGTTATACTATTTGAACTCACTTGCACATTCCCCATAAACGGGGAGGTAGTGAAGCCCTTTGAGAGAGGAATCTTATGCGTCAGGTTGGCGGTGCGGGTCGTCCCCCCGGAAGTGCCGTTTACATTTCCAGATTGTACTCCGACGTTGGGATGCGTTACAACAAACCAGGCGCCAAGCACATTATCGGTTGAAGCATTGCGGGTAAATGTTAAAGCATTTGTTGCCGAGAACTCTCCTCTTGTAAAAATCCGGCTGGATTGGTCGCCAATACCTGTAAAGCGTAGGGTAGATAACAGGAACGAATTTTTCAGGTCAACTGCCGAAGCAAGAGAGACAGTGGTTGACGTGCTGCTGGATAAATCGAAGGCACCTCTTTGCACACTGGCCCCTTCCCATACTATGACAAACCATGCAACGGTTACTTTTTTAGTACCATTTTCTTTGCGTAGTCGTACTGTAGTGTTATTTACAAATTCCGCCGAGACAAATGCTTGATTACCTTCAGTTTGAAGATTCGTTATCTGTGAGGTGACAATAAACGAACGATTGAGATCGACCTGGGAAATCGTCACGTCCACTTGAGTCAAATTGTTTACATCGGTGCTGCCTCTCTGAACGGTAAATTTCGAACCGGTAATCACCTGCCAGGCAACCGTCGCACTTAGATCGGATGCATCACGATTCAATACAATCTGCGTGAATTTGTTAGCCTGAATGGACCCATCTACAAAATTAACAGTTGTCTGAGCTCTATTGAATTTATCTCCACTGGACCGGACGGTCGATAGGATCCATGACTCTCCGACCGGAACGGGTTGAGCCAGATTGACGGTCACTGTACCGGTACCGGCACTTAGGGCTGTTTCACCGTGTTGTACCGTAAAAGAATTCTGAGCCATCAAAGAAACAGGGTAAACTAAGCCGAAAACAGCAATAATTATAGAAATTATCCTTATTATAAACAATGATTTATAAGTAATATGACACCTGTCAGATTTTAAATTATATATAATGGCTTTCAAATTCATATGAACTTACCTATTCCTGAGTCAAAATCCAGGCTCAAATATCACGACTTAACACCTCGTGAATAATTTTATGAGCCAATCAAAGCTTTTACAAAATACATAACCTGATAACCAATGCTTACTTTTTCAGTTTTTTTTTCCTGCCGGATCATACATACCTCGTTCACTCGAATGAGTTGTCGTCAGACTTTCCACAAAACATGATCCTTCAGGTTGCACCTGTATTTTTATGGGCTCATAAATTTCTCAATCATATACAGTACAGCAGGACCGATCCCCAAGTCTATGATCTCCATTTTAACACTCTTCAGCCGGATCCAGTCAGCCTCCGGAAAGTCGAATAACAGGATCAAATTTTCCTGTTCGTCTACCAGAACCCGAAGCGGGTATACTGTTTCTGACTGAATTTTTCTGGCACGTTCAGCAGCTTCCTCCACCGTCATAAACACACCGGCCTGAAGAATGTAATCAAAATCCGGTTCAAAACGAGTGGTTTCCGGAGCGCTTGTCAGAAACAGGTCTTCACCCAGTCCCATGGATTCCAGCAACCGCAACGCCTGCCGGGCTTCAAAAATCGTCTCATAGGGTTTTGTCCTCACCCGGTAGAAGGCGGAATCATCCGATTGCTGGACGACAATGTCAATTCCCCGGTTTTCCCGGAGCTCGCCGGCATACCGAACGGCACGTTCCTTGCCTTGAAAAGCTGCTATCTGGACCTGAAACTGGAGCGGCATGGGTTCAGTTTCGATTCGATCCAGACCACACTGCTGAACAATGGCTACATCAAAATTTCCGGCAGTTCGTTCAACGCTCTCTGCTTTGCGGACTGCATCCAAATGGGATTTTTCGGGACGAGCTCGCACCATATAATATCCGTTCTGGCGGTTATACCAGATATCGAACGAATCTCCGGTCTTGGTTGTAGCCTCCTCCAGAACCTGTATGGCTCTCTGAAGGGACTGGAAGCTGCCGACCTGCACGGAATACCTGCACACTTCTTCCACTGTATCCACGCGCATACCCGGTGGAAAAGCATTGGCGATCGGCTCGGCATCAACAGTTTCTGCCTCCAGGGGTAAAGGCTTATCCGCATGCTCTTGAGGAGACACCTCCCCGACCGTAACCGGTTCAGGTTCGGTGGGGGGAGACTCAACTATCGGCGGTAGTATCTGTTCTTTTCTCCGTTCCGGACCGGATGGTGCGGAACGCCGGAAATTCAATCCGATCGTAAATCCCATATAATGACTTTGGAATCCATCCCCCCTGATGGTAAGCTCATTCAAAATCCGATGATATCCGACCTGCAAATTCAGGTTGACAGCCGGGTCTAGACGGATATCAAGCCCTATCCCCACCGGAATAAACGGAGTGAAGCCGTCATTAAAGTCGAATAGCGATGAGGAGGGAAGCCGACCGCCGTCCAGCCGGCCGAAACGGGGATCCAATGGAGGGGTGATCTCGAGCGGTTTGTGGTAAAGAATTCCCACACCCAAATAAAAATATGGAGAATGAAAACGATTTCCTCCATGCCCGTCACGAGCTAGACGGCTGAGCCTGTAATGGATCCTGTATTCGACCGGTATGACCCTGGCTTTCTGCCTCTCGTCCGAAAAGATTCCGATCGACGTTCTGGCTTCTCCGAAAAAATAGTCTCCAAATAACTGGCGGTGATACACACCGAAAATGAAGTCAGACTCACCGATTCCGAAATTGGATCCACTCTGAACGGCTCCAGTGAGGAGACCGACAGATCCATTTTTGACGGAGCCCATAGCCGGCGCGAGACGCTGCTCATTTGAGGGCAAGCCAGTTAGTGTATCTGCTTCCGAATTAGCAAATTCTTTCCCGTCATTTACTGTGCTATCAAATAAAACATCCTTTACAAAGATACAGGAGGGTGTAGTATGTCCTTTGGGAGACCATAAGAACACGGAAACAAGTAGAAACAACCACTTCATGACCACCGTCTTCCCCAAGATATTCGACTTAATATTTTAAATAGGGTAATTGGTAACGAATGGACTTGCAACAAAAAAGTGGACAGTTGGTCAATATGCTTGTGTAAGTGGTTGTCGATAAACGCATGGGTGTCCCCAAAGGACGCACCCATATCAACGGTATTTAGGAATTTTGGAACTAAGTCTAACACTGGCTATATACCCATCATGGAGTTCAAAAAGATTTTTCGACGTTGTACCTGAAAAAATCGAATGACAATTCAACTACCCAAATGAAATCCTAATTCCGATCCTCAAATACTTAACCAAAAAACCATATCTGAGCAACAGTTACTGTAACTTTGGGTATGAATTATCGAGTTTTTTGATAATTAAGGATGCTAAACCCCGACTCAAAGGACGAATATTACTACTCTTTTCAATATTTTAAAAGTTAGAGTTTTTTAATTGAAAGCTTTCAATCCTAACCCAGGTTTGACTCATAAATTTCACTCACTTTCTTCCAGTGGATCAGATCGAGATATGCACCGATGTAATCTCCTCTGCGGTTTTGATAGTTGAGATAGTAGGCATGCTCCCAGACGTCAATACCAAACAAGGGTGTTAATCCATCTGTTAAAGGATTGTCTTGATTGGCAGTTTGAGTTATTTGAAGTCTGCCTTCACTGTCTGAGACCAACCAGGCCCAACCACTTCCAAATACAGTAGCTGCCGCATCTGTAAACTGCTCTCTTAATCCATTCAGATCACCAAAAGCCTCTTCTATTGCGTTGGCAAGGTCCCCGGATGGAGTCCCACCATCAGCGTGCATGGTATTCCAGAATAGAGTGTGGTTCAAATGTCCGCCACCATGATTTCTTACCGCTGTTAAAACTCCAGCGGGCAGATTAGTCAAGTTTCTGTTCAGATCTGCCAGGGTCATGCTATGGAGATTGGCATGAGCTTCTAACGCACTGTTTAGATTATTCACATATCCCTGATGATGACGGCTGTGATGAATTTCCATAGTAATTGCATCGATAGCAGGTTCCAATGCATCATGTGCGTATGGTAGAGCAGCAAGTGAAAAGGGATATGAAGCATTAAATATTTCATCATAGGTTAGATAGCCGCCGGTTCTGCTGCCGTTTGCAGCACAAGATGTTGTGAAAAGTGTGGGTGCTATTACAGTAGATACTGAACCTAACGTTAGAAATTTAAGAGCTTGTTTTCTGGATATGGTGTTTTCTTTTTTCATTTGTATTTACGTGAGGTTGTAATTAATATCATTCGCATTTATAATATTGAACAATAATTGATGCTTTTTAAGTTCAATGTTTTCATTTTTAGATCTTTTGTCCTGAATTATAATGAATTTAGAACACATAGACAGTCAAATTGCGTACAGAATAGGAAATGAGAATATACTGGTATCGAATGCTTTGAGTAAATAACGTGTATTCTGTGATTAGAACTTAAGATAAAAGACCCACTAGTGAACACCCCCCTACGCCCCCCTTGTTAGGGGGGAGTTTTCGTTCTGCGCCTCCTAATTAATGGAGGATTTTTCGTTCTGCGCCTCCTAATTAGTGGGGGATTTTTCGTTCTGCGCCTCCTAATTAATGGAGGATTTAGTTGGTTATAGTCAAAAGAAGTGTCCAAGAAGTTGAATACTTTACAACGATTAAGTTCCAAGTGAACACCACTCTGTGCCCCCTCCCGAGGAACCGGGACAGGCTTTATTAAGGGAGATTTTTCGATCTGCGCCTCCTAATTAGTGGGGGATTTTTTGTTAAATGGTAAGTTCGGCTTTAGTTTGGAGGGGTGTAAAGGGGTTTAACTGTAAACGTACTTTGGTAGTGCAGAATTGACTAAAATAAAAAAATACCGGAGTATTTTTCTTTGATTCATCTTTTCGGACTCTTCAAACAAACAAGTTGCGGATTTCCAACTTTCAGTCAACTTTGCCGTAGCGTACTTGACTGCTGTACTCAATTGTAATTAGCACAATTTTCAACTACCCGTCAAGAAAAAAATCAATTACTTTTCCACAACTTTTCCACAGAGTTATCCACATTTTAATTTGAAATCACTCTTAAATGGACGTATGAAGCGTTTTTTAACTTCCTACACAATTAATATGAATTTCAGGTTGAGCGCCAAAGGCGAAGTTTTGTCCAACACCAATTAAAAATCCCATCTAAGCATTACATTCAAATTGGTACCCGGCATAGGTGCATCCCTATTCTCAACCCGACTCAGGTCGTCACGATATTTTTCATTGAGCAGATTGTCTAGTCTCAAACTCAACGTAACTCCACTTCCGGATAGTCCAAGTATCAATAGGTGTGCCCCCTTATCGATTACTAAATCAGGCAGTGGAACTACCGTATATGAGTTGTAGTGATGAATTGAGTTTTTCAGTTGAATCATAGACTAAATACTCAGTTTTTCTCTACACAGAGAGAGCACTCTACCCACTCTTCACTCGGAATGGATTGAATGGCTTTTGGGCTGTTCCCCCTTTCGAATACCGGTTTAAAGAGTACCTTTCCCTCCTCATATTCTGAACCACAGGAATGGCAGTTCACATCGTGATCCACTTTTAACTGAGTGTAACCGGCAATAATCCAACCGTCGTGACCTTGGCGGGCTGCTAAACTTTCCAGGGCTGCCCTTACTGTCTGCGATTTATTCCCACTGTAGAATTTCTCAGATAGTTCATCTAATAAGGTTACTGTTGGATGATCAAGTGTAAAGTTGAGTCTTTTCATGAATTACCTCTCTCCTCTTCTGGAATAGGATGATGATTGTGTGTATGATTTTTACAAACTCTGTGGTGGCGATAGTTGAACCAATGACCGGCAATCAATATAGCACTCCCAAATAAAGTCATGGAAGTTTCAAATAGTGTACCTAGCCAATAATGTCCACCAAGCCAGCCAATGAGAACAGCAATAAAGCCGATTCCCAAAAGGATCGTTATGGTTTTGTCGTAGTGACTTCTTTTGGCTGCGAAATATACAGCCGGTGCTAACAACAGTACAAAAACAGGATGAGTCCACTCGTGAATGAATGACGCAACACTCATTAATGGAAGTACAGAAATAAATATCGGAAAAACCAGACAATGGATCGCACAGATACCGGATACTCCGATACCAAAATGATCCCATAGTAAACTGGCGGTTATACTTTTATTTGACAAAATGTAGTTTCTTAATCTTATTTATAAGTGTGTATAATAATACACACTAACTATGTATAAGATCAAATTTTTTTTAACTCGCATCAAACCGTTCAGTCTGACGCCGGCCGGTCTTCCAACCCATTTTCATTGATATTGGGATCTTCATCATCCGTTTTATCTGAAAAGATCTCTATCGCTTCCTGGTCCTCCAGATCCTCCAGTTCCATCTGTCGCTCCATCAATAGCCTCCGATGTTCAGCCATATCATCATCTTTCAATATCTCATCAATCTCGCGGGGTTTGGGCAGCTCATCAACAGCATTGATACCAAAGTGCTTTAGAAAATGAGACGTTGTTTTGTATAGAAGGGGTTTACCGACAGAATCGGCCCGGCCTGATACTTTGATTAAAAGTTTCTCCATTAACTGCCTAAGAATATAACCTGAATCCACACCTCGGATACTGTCAACTTCCGGTTTTGTAATGGGTTGGCGGTAGGCTACAATGGCCAATGTTTCGATTGCCGGCTGAGACAATCGGCGATACGCATTTTCGTGTTGATAGATACTCAACCAGGGATGGTATCGCGGCTGGGTAACAAACGTATATCCTCCACCGGTTTTTTCAATCCGAAAAGAAAGGTCATTCTCTTCAAACCGGTCGTTGAGCTGGCCGATGATACTTTTGATCACCGTCTCATCCAGTTCCAGCTCATCTTCACTCTCTTTTATAATGGCAGATAGTTTCTCCCAGCTCATCGGATCCGGACTGGCGAAAATCAGTGCTTCAATGACTGATGTCAATCTTGTCCCATCTACAAATCTGTAATCCA
>Ga0222634_1000682_pt1 | contig 13850 bp, 15 predicted proteins | sample AntAcemetageno50_FD_179807 | JGI IMG/M metagenome (GOLD analysis project Ga0222634, IMG submission 179807) | Saline water microbial communities from Ace Lake, Antarctica - #50 | ecosystem: Environmental > Aquatic > Non-marine Saline and Alkaline > Saline | place: Antarctica: Ace Lake | collected...
CGATTCCGCAGTAATATAAGTGTTGTTTAGTGTATACATTCATGGTTTTCCTCCTTGGGTTTGTTATGAGTTTTGCAGAACCGTAATGTACGATTCTGGGAGGAGGCCATGAATAATATCAAAGCATTTCGTGCGGACGTGTAAGCGATTGTTGTACATAGCTTTATTGATTGCCACGCCGCACAAATGCCAAACCGTTATGGCGCTAATCAAACGCTACTTATAGTCCGTGGACTTAAAAGCATCAGTGTTGCATATTCTCTTTTCAATGATGCGTCAATTATTCTACAAACATGGCTAAATCTTATACAGACGACGAGTTAGCTCACCTTAAAAAAGTTGGTGAAACAATTCGGGAGTTAAGAAACCATTCATCTCTTTCTCAGGAACAATTAGCAAATAATTCTGGTCTTGACCGAACTTATATAGGTTCAGTTGAAAGAGGGGAACGAAATATCTCAGTATTGAATCTGAAAAAAATTGCACACGCGTTGAATGTTAATACATCTGATCTTTTAAAGAATTTAGAATGAACAAAGATTTTAAGCTACCACCTGCCTCACCTAAATTATTAACCTCTCCCTCCACGCTTGCTGAAAATTTATCAGCTTTAGTTGGACAACCATTCAATCTTACGGGTAAAACAAGGACAGATGGGTCAAATAATAGAAAGCTTATAGCATCAACCTTGGAGAATTTTAAGCTGCCAAATATTGCTAATGGATCTGACTTTGAAATTGTACCACCAAAAAAGAAAGGACTACCCAAAATTACTCGTGAATTTATAGATACTTATATGGTTACGAGTGGAACATCCTACAATTTACAAGTGTGGAACAGAATACCAGCAAGTGATACACTTTTAGTTAAGTACACCACTGGTGAAAGTCTAAAATGCTCAGATGTAAGATTTGTATTCTCAAATATTGATATTAACAAACAAATAATATTGTCAATCCTTGTACTTACACCAGACTATATTGAGGATCATTTTGGGAAATTTGGAAAGCCAACAATAAAACATCAGTTGTTAATTTCTTCTATTGAGCGAAATAAAATTTACAACAGTAAGGATAAGATTCTCCTTTACCCAGATACACAAAAGATTCAAAGCCATTTAAATCCCGACTTTGATTCCCCAAGCATGGATATGGTTGAAGAACCGAATATGAATGAGTTTTTTTCAATCGAAGCTATAAAAGATAAAGTAGCAAAGAAGCTAATTGGTCAAAAATTAGATAGTGCGGCCACAAAAAATAGAGGACAAGCTTTAGAGAGAATGGTTTTAAATCTACTTGGCTATAAAACAAAAGATGATTCTTTGTTATATGGAGGATTCCCTGATATCAAGAATCAATTACTCGAAGTAAAAGTTCAAGATTCACAAACTGTTGATTTAGGAATGTTTACTCCTGAAAGTGAAGAAATCGTTTTTAGTGATCTTGGAATTTCAACATTTGATATTCGCTATTTGATAGCCCTAACGAATCCAAAAACGGAAATAATAGAGGGAATTATACTTTCTCCAGGGAAATATTTAGGAGATTTATTTTCATATGTAGCTAATAAAAGCTATAAATGTCAACGGTCAATACCAATGGACTTTTTTAATAAGTATGCCGGTAAGTCTGCTTTTAATCCACAAGATTAACTGGCTTAACGCCAAAGGATTCAGCTACTTTTTCTTCGAGAAGTTCTTTCAAATTTTGAATTTCAGAAACATCCGATTGAGAATTCAATTTTTTTACGATTTCAATAATTTTTTTTGAACTAACAGAGTCAACATTAGGCAGAGGATATTTTTCAACATACTGGGAAAAATATCTTCTCCTACCAGAGTAAAGCTTATTGTTAAAAGCTAAATCGTGATATTTTGTCATTAAATCCGAGTTTGCCACCCCTTGTATCAGAAGTAATCTTTCAACATCTTTTTCACGCCTACCTACAATCCAATAACAGTTTCCATTAACTATCTTTCCTTCATTATCAAAATAAAAACGCGGAGAGGTACTTATATCAGGAAAAACAAGTTTAGGATATTTCCAAAAATTGGGATTTTGAGGAACCCAGATTTCATACCAATTTCTACCTGCATTAATAACATAATTACGCCCAGCAAGTCGTTCCTTGTGTTTATTAAAGTATTCCTTGGCTTTTGGAAAATCTTCTAACTCTATTACCCTTTTTTCTTCATTTTCGACATAATGGGTATATAAAATTTTTAAATTTTTATTTGTTGTCGCTGACCAAGCAATTATATTTTCCTGTGAAATAAGAGGTTTAAGTAATTCCTCTTCTGGCTTATTCTCTCCAAGATCTTCCCATTCATCACTTATAAAAACTTTATCTGCCGTTGTTTTTACTCCAACTCGAACTTTAAAATGATCACCTACTTTTGATTCTGAGTTTTGATCAATTTTTGAAATCCAATCACCTTCGCTCTTAGTTAATAATGCCCAAATATCTTTTGACCCCACTTCATATTTCAAGACCCCCTCAGTTTTTTTGAATTTCTTATCATCAACTTTAAAATATCCGGTCTTATTCGAGTTCAAAACAGTATAAATACTATGAGATCTTTGAATATTACCATTATATCCGTTCTGATCTTCATACAGTTTGATGAAATTGGCTGTTGATTTATCGTAGTTTTTTTTCTTTTTACCAATAAATATTGCAGGTAAAACAGCAGCGTCAAAAAGCTTAGAATCTCCTAAATCAATTACTTCAAGAATATTATAGTTTTCTGAGAGATACTTTCTTACACTTTCGCCACTCTTTGTGGATAAATACCTATTCGAAGTAATAACACCAATAATTCCTTCGGGTTTTAGGCTTTCGGTCATCGCGATAAGGAAAGGATAATATAAATCGACTCTGCCCTTTAGATTAAATTTTTTTGCCAAAGCTTGCGCCTGTTTAGTGCCTAAAATCTGAGTCCTAACATAGGGCGGGTTGGCAATTATCAAATCAAATTTATTATTGACTCCTTGAGTTCTTTGATCTTCAAAAAGATCTAAAGATTCTTTGGCATCAGATATATTTATTGCATTCAAAAAATCTTGATTAAATAAATTTGGATTGCCTCCCAAATTATTGATTATTCGATCCTTTGCATCTTCTAAATAACTTTCATTTGAATCAAATCCTGAAAGGGAATAATCTATTCCAAGATTATTTAAATGCTTCCCAATCGAGATTAGTAATTCGCCATCTCCACATGCTGGATCTAAAACATTGAAATAACTTTTATCTTCTATATATTCAATCAACCTATTAGACAAATAATCGGCTAACTCTTTTGGTGTAAAAGTTGCTCCAGTATGTTTTTTTTCAAGCAGTTGATTCATGGAATAATGAATTAAAATTGATACTTATAATCATCAATATAGAATTATAGTCTTCTCTTTGCAAATACTTTTGAACAGAATCCATAAATAAAGTAACATATATTTCACACATATTCTACGCGCCATAACAATGCGTTTTAAATCGGACGCGGACGAGGTGCGACGGAAACTTGTTTGTAAGGAATTAATTCCGCTACTTCAAAGAAATCATAATCCCCGCGCCGTTTAAATGCCAGGTCGTTAGGGTACTTTTAATCAACTATCATTATGATCAAGAAACTAATTCTAAAATTTGGTAGAACCCAAGAAGATGAAGCTCTCAATTTTAATCCTGGATCAATTACAGTATTTGTAGGGCCAAATAATTCGGGAAAAAGCCTAGCCTTAAGAGAGATTGAAGATTATTCTAAATCAGGTCCCCAAGCTAATCGGAATATTATAGAATCAATAGAGTATGATATTCCAGATAAAGATGAAATTGGTACTTTAATTAAGAAAAAAAGTCAAAAGCCTCCTGAAAATTATTCACTTTCCGAAGGAGAATACTTTGTCCCAGATTATGATCCAATAAATGAACAGGCACAGAATCATCGTGTAAATCTAGAACAATTAAAAAATTTTTCGGAGCGAGCAACACTACATAAGTATTTTTTCCAAAACTTTGTTTCACTATATGTAATCAGACTTGATGGAAAAACCAGATTCAATCTAACCAATAATAGGTCGAGTGGTGATCTACAAGGAGAACCCAAAAATCACCTTATGGCATTATTCAAAGATGATGAAGCCAGAAAGAAGATTCGTGAATATACAGCTGAAGCATTTGGATTGTACTTTACCATCGATCCTACATCAATGCAACAGTTAAGAATTGGGATGTCAAAACGACAACCTGCTGATAATGAAGAAGAGCAATCATTAAGTGAAAGAGCCAGAAAATTTCATTCTAATTCGACTAAGATCTCGGAACTTAGCGATGGTGTTAAAGCATTTACTGGTTTAATATCAGTGTCACTAAGTTCAGATTACAAAATAATATTAGTTGATGAACCTGAAGCTTTTCTTCATCCACCCTTAGCTAAAAAGTTAGGTAATATAATTACATCTTTAGCATCAAAAAGAGGTGGAAACGTTTTTGCAGCAACTCATTCAGCAGATTTTTTAATGGGTTGTGTACAATCTGGAAAAGATGTTAATATCGTTAGACTTACATATAAAAACGAGACGGCAACAGCTAGAATTTTAAAGTCTAATCAACTAGAAATTCTACTCCGAGATCCTTTATTAAGATCGGCTGGTGTACTTTCTTCTCTTTTCCACGATAGTGCAGTAGTTACAGAAGCTGATACCGATAGAGCTTTCTATGAAGAAATTAATGAAAGATTGCTTTCATTTGAAGATGCTGGAATTGGCGATTCAATATTCTTAAATGCCCAAAATAAACAAACTGTCTGTCGGATAATTGAACCATTAAGAGATATGGGGATACCAGCTGCTGCAGTAGTGGATTTAGATATTTTTAAAGATAAAACGGCTTTTAAAAAATTACTTAGTGCAGCAAAAGTACCTCAGAATCTTATCAATACTTGGGGCAGTTTAAGAGGACAAATTAAAAGAGCCTTTGAAGAGAAAAATTCTGATCCTAAAAACGACGGACTCAAGAAGCTAGAAGATTCTGAAAAGGAGTCTGCCCAAAATTTGATTGATAATTTGAAAGATTATGGAATATTCTTAGTTCCTGTAGGTGAATTAGAAATGTGGATGAAAGATTTAGAAGTGAATGGTAAAGGCCCATCATGGCTGATAAAAATTTTCGAGCAAATGGGGGCTGACCCAAGTGATTCAAATTATATTAAACCTGCTGATAATGATGTTTGGTTTTTTATTAGAGAGATTGCTTCATGGGTTGACAACCCTAATCGAAAAGGTGTTTAAAGTTAACCTAACAACGGTTTCAACGCGGACTTGGCCGTTGTTTTGCTTGTTTATAATTGGTCGACTAAAGGAAATTATGAGTTTTAATTACATTAATAGCCAATGAGGCCAAGCCGGTTAAACCGAAGGCCGTTAGTTGACATAAACCATTTATCGATATGACTGAGATTCCAAAAGAGATTATTAGAGAATTAAAGTATCGATTAACTCTCCAGGTCAAAACTCTTGACAGGATAATATTATGTGGTGGTATCCCAATGGGACTAATCACAAAACAGGATGGAGATTTGCCTGATGACTACTTTTATTTTTGTTTGACCAAGGCAACAAGATCAATGTCTGCTGTACGAACTTTATACAAAGAAAGATTTTACGAGGATGCTTATTGTATAATAAGAAGTATATACGAGAATTATCCCTCTATAAGATTTATGCTAAATACGAATGATGAGAATTGGGTAAATTACCTTATTAAATATCCAGTTGGGTTGTATTTCGGTATATACAAATTCAATGAAAATAAAAAAGGGAAGATAAATTATCGGGAGGTAATAGATACAAGAACTAATAGTAAAAAAGAGTTTAAATCACTTGGCCCTGGCTTTAAATCTAAAAATACTGGATTAGATCTAGATGCAGAAATCCATAAGCAACTCTATCCATTTTTATGTGAACATACTCATCCTGCAATTGTCACACATGGACATTATTTAGATTATGAACAGGGTTTTCCGGAGTATAACGCATCGCCTTCAAAACAAAAGGAATACCCTAAAGTTCTTTTTTTAGCTAATTATTTATCAAATTTATTACTGTTAGAGGCTGCAAAGTATGAAGATTTAGATCCCCCAGAGTTTGATTCTGTAAAGCGTCAAATTAAAGGATCACATAAAATTATCGATAATTACATATCTAATATTAAATCGGATAAATTTCACAAAAACATATTAAGTAGAATGAAAATATCCATGAGTGAATTTGAAAAAGAAGAATCTATGTACAACTGAAATATTAGTCAACTAACATATATATGGCCTCCAATGTCAAGTGGCAATACTTTTTCCTGGCAAGAAAGAATTTCTTCCTCATTTCGATACTCATTCGAATAGTAACATAGACACCGACCTACAGGTATTTTTCAATAATGGATAGCAGCTTCATGACTGCACCAAACATATATAGAGGTTCAACGGAAACAGCCGGAATAGTCTCCAGACTGTGTTTGCCGGTCCCACAATTTGTGAGACGACCATAGAAAATACTACGTTCCCTGAACCCGGATGATCACGCGGTTGGCTAAAAACAGATTTTCTTGTTTATTCCAGTTATGGTGCATCTCGGAGCAGGGGCAGATCATGTCGATGGTACCGGCTGTGTTATTACATTGCCGGATTTCGAATCAAAAATCCAGGGACACTGCTGCATCCAATCAAGCGGTATAGATCGGCTTTTTGGCTTATCCGGTCATGGAATGATCGATATCCCTCGTCATCGTGGCAGCAACCGGTTGCAAAGCTCTGGCCTGTTTGTCTGAGTTATACGCCGGGTTTACAGCAGCTCCCCATTTAGTAAGATTTTTATGGGACTTCTTTCAGATTTAAAAATTTGTATTCATCAAAGGGTTCTTTTCGCTTGAGCATATAGTACACAGCCGTTCCCAGACGTTTGGCAATGATCGTTAGCGCCTTGCCTTTACCATGACGGCTACTCAATCGCTGGTAGTACCGCCCGGCCAGTTCATTGCCCCGCACATAAAGTAGAGCGGCTTCGGAGAATGCCCACCGCAGATGAGCATTTCCAATTCGACCACCCGTGGTACCATAAATCTTTCCATTGGAGGACTTTTGTCCCTTTACCAGCCTGGCATAGGAACAAAACTCCCCTCTGCCACCAAATCGGTTGATATCCCCAATCTCATACAGGATGGTCAGCGACAGTACATCTCCCACTCCCCGGATGCTTTGCAATAGGTGGAGGCTGATCGGATCATGCTCTTTTGCCAGCCCCAGAATCTGTTTGTCGAGGTTTTTGATAATAGGATCGTAGTGATCAATCATCCTCAGATTGGTCTCTATAATGAGCCGAACGACAGGGTCAGGAAAGTGCCCGGCAATATCCTTTCCTCGGCGGCGGTCTGGCCGCGACAGGCTTCCCAATGGGTCCAGATTGTATTGAGTTGTGGTATTTTGAATGTGCCCTAGAAGTTCAGCACGTTTTCGGACTAAGTGAGTTCTTCGTCGCATCAAATCACGTGTGGCACGCATCTTTGGTGGATACACGTAGGCTACCGGGAAGTTTCCACCACGAATCAACCGGGCTATTTTCAATGAATCAATCCGGTCATTCTTGGTTTTAACACCATGGATGGCTTTCATGTAGAGTGCATGTCCCAAAATAAAGTCAATTCCTTCGTCCATGCATAAATCGGCCAGCCAATACCAGCAGAAAATACACTCCACTCCAACGATAAGATCCTCTCGGAAGGGAGCTATGGCCTTCAGAAAGCGTTCAGGTTTGCAGGGAATATTTTTGTGATAGACGGTCTTTCCGGTATCGTCCAGGATACAAACGTACATCTTTCTTGCATGTAAATCGATGCCGCAGTAATATAAATGTTGTTTATTATAGACTTTCATGGTTTTCCTCCTTGGGTTTGTTAAGGGTTGTCCAAAACCGTAATGTACGATTCCGGGAGGAGGCCATGAATAATATCAAGTGTTTCCTGCTGACGGGTTAGCGTTGATTGCCCGGCTTTTAAATTGACCGCCCCGCAGCAGAATTGCCAAACCGTTATGTAACAGAAATTTTATTACAGTTCGAGAATAACCTCATTGAGACAACTTAAAAAGAATTGTCTCCACGCGGTTGCAGGTTCGTATCTCATGAGGTATTATAGTTCAAACAGATACCTCAATTGATGTTTGAAATGGAGATTTCGATTTGAGCGATTTTTTAAACACTGTTCGTCATCTGATACGAACAGAAGCTGTTCGAATATCAGAACACGGCTATGATGAACTTTCTGAGGACGGTCTAACCGTCAAAGAGTTGTTCGATGGTATCGAACAAGCTCAAATTGTGGAAGAATATCCGGATTATCCAAAAGGTAGATGTATATTACTTCTGCAAAAAGATAAACGTAGCAATCCCGTTCATATATTGTGGGGAATTCCCAAAGGATACGACAAACCGGCTGTGTTAGTCACATCCTACAGACCTGATCCCAAGCGTTGGGATCAAACATTCCTCCACAGAACTGAATAAACATATGATGATAAAGAAAAAAACAAAATATATTCATGCAGGTCGTTATGTGGCCGAAGTGGAAGTTGACCTGATCGAAAGCGAAGATGAGTGGGCCCCTTATCTCAGTGTTGAAGATGCAACCAGGCTTGATGATGTCCGGGAAGCTTTGCAAAGAGAAGATTTGAAATCAGCTTCACGCTACGGAAGTATCTATAAACTCGAGCCCATTATTCAATAATAGTTTCGTTTCCTGGATGCAAGAGGCTTAGTATATGGAAAACTTTATCGAAGGTCGTTGTCAGTTACATAACAAGGGCATCATGCAGTCGAGTTAGCGTTGGTGCTTGATTTTTGTGTTAGTTGCCTCGCTGCATATGCCCTGAGCCGTTATGTAACCTACTTTTTTCATTTGTTCCCAATAGTGGAACTTTCTATATTCATCTATGCGAGTATTTGCCCGAAAATCATTACGTGAGTTTTGGACCAATCATTCGGATAGTGAGGATGCTTTAAAGGCATGGTTTTCTGAAGCAGAAAACTCTCATTGGGAATCACCTTCTGATATAAAGAATAAATTTCCATACGCCAGCATTCTTCCAGACAATCGAGTGATTTTCAACATCAAGGGCAATAACTATCGGTTAGTAGTCAAAATTAATTATGACTACGGACAGGTGTTCATCCGTTTTGTAGGTACTCATGCTGAATACGACAAAATTGATGCAACGACAATTTAAAGTGGAACCTTAATTATGCAGATTCACCCCATACATACCGAAGACGATTATCAAAAAGCATTAAATCGCATCGAAGAAATTTTTGATACCAAACCGGGCACGAATGAAGGAGATGAATTGGAAATTTTGGGCATTTTGGTAGATGAGTATGAAAAAAAACATTTCCCAATTGAAGCCCCTAAACCAGTTGAAGCGATTAAGTTTCGAATGGAACAGCTTGGTATGGAACAAAAAGATTTAGCGAAACTATTGGGATCAAAATCCAGGGCCAGCGAAATTTTATCCGGCAAACGATCACTTTCACTTCGCCAAATTAAAATCTTGTATCGAAAACTTGGTATCCCGGCTGAAGTTTTAATTCAGGAACAAGAACCGGTTACATAACATATATATGGCTTCATGCTGACTGGTTTAGAATTAGTATCAACTTTTAGTTATAGCCCGGAAGCACAAGCCAAGAGCCGTTATACATCCTAAAAAATCACTCCCCTTGCAATTCATTTTGGTATTATATATAATACCATAAATGAAACCATTTCAAATTGTCTTGGATACTAATGTGCTTTATGCCGGACTTCGATCAAAACGAGGTGCATCATACAAGCTATTGAAACACCTGAATTCAGGAAAATTTGAAATCAATCTGTCTGTGCCTCTTATTTTAGAATACGAAGAGGTATTACTCAGAAAACAACCGACTTTAAGCTTTACAGAAAAAGAAATTGGACATATTCTGGATTATCTTTGCCGAATCGCCAATTTGCATGAAGTGCATTTTTTGTGGAGACCAATCCTGAACGATCCCAAGGACGACATGATTCTGGATCTGGCTGTTCGGGCAAATTGCCGGTACATCGTTACGTACAACACACGTGATTTTAGCGACGTTAACAAATTTGGAATCCAGGTTGTCACAGCACAAGAATTTTTAATTGCTATAGAGGTGATCTAATATGAGCACATTAAGCGTACGACTTCCCGAATCTCTTCATAAGCGTCTAAAAGAAATGGCCGACAAGGAAGGTGTATCGATGAACCAATTGATTACCTTGGCGGTCAGTGAAAAGGTCTCTACCCTTTTGACAGTAGACTATCTGAAAGAAAGAGCCCAAAAAGGCGATCGTAGAACTTTTGAAGAGTTGCTGGAAAAAGTGCCGGACAAGGAGCCAGGAGAGTTCGATAAACTTTAGACAGGTGGGTATTTAACCATGCGTTTCTTGCAGACTGGTTAAGGTATTTGCTTTACGTCAAAGTTGTTCTTCCGGCTGCATAAACGCCAAACCGTTATGAAATTGCTCTGAGCTAATTTAAAAGAGGTATCTAACTTTTGAATGATATTAACTGCCTGTTAGCCACCGGACTTACCGGTTTCACCATTTTACCCAATTATGTGATGGGTGGAGTTCGCGTACCCCCCAGTGACCGTGTAGTTGTTGGATTCATTGGATTATTTTTGACATTGCACAGGCTGCCATAGGAATGGATGGATCAGGCCCTGCTGAAATTATACCCAAAGGATATAACGGCCAGGAGTATCTGCCATTCAAATATTTGAATGGCATCGTAATGACTGAACAACCCTATCTTGAGGATATGCCAAATGCCAAAGGTATTAAGTTCATTGGTACGGACGGTTGGATCGAGGTAGGACGAGGATACCTTGGTTGCTCTAAAGAGGACCTGGTGCCTGAAGAACTTGCAGGAAACCGTCCAAGACAAATGACACAGGAAGAGCGGAGGGCCATGTTTAAAGCGATGCAAGCAGCCAGAGATGCGGGCGAAGGAAGCTTTGAAATCAGTTCTCCTCATAAGCAGAACTTCATCGATTGTGTAAGGTCACGCAAAACACCAATTGCGTCGGTAGAAGTTGGAGCCAGTTCGGCTATCACTTGTTGACTTGGTAATATTGCTACCGAACTTCAACGACCGGTTAAGTGGATCAATAAACAATCTATCATGCTAGTGAAATGTAATTACGTTGTGATTATTTTTCCAACCATAATCACTCAACGTCCATCAATAATTAATTGAGATTGGGTTAATCAGTGGCAACCCAGTTGATAGGGTATTTTAATACTTCGATTAGTTTTGCCTCCATAGACCCGGCTTTTGGGGAAAAATCATAATCCCATCTCACTCGCGGTGGAAAGCTCATGAAGATAGATTCAATTCGGCCATTGGTCTTCAGACCAAACAAGGTTCCCCTGTCGTGGATTAAATTAAACTCCACATACCGTCCACGCCTTATCTCTTGCCAATACCGTTGCGCCGGGTTATAGGGTTCATTCATTCTTCTCTCAACGATGGGAATATAGGCATCTAAAAAAGCATTTCCGGCGTCTGTTGTGAAAGAGCTCCAATCAGAGATGGAGCGGATTTCATCACCACGCAAATAATCAAAAAAGAGTCCACCAATACCCCTCGCCTCTCCCCGGTGGGAATTGAAGAAATACTCATCACACTGTTTTTTAAATAAAGGGTAGAGATCTTCTCCATGGCGGTCACAGATCGTTTTTAAGACCTGATGAAAATGAATGGCATCTTCCTCGAAGAGATAGTAAGGAGTTAAATCGGCACCTCCGCCAAACCAGGCATCGGTCCGACGAGTCATCTTTTCATCTTCATAAAGTTCAAAATAGCGGAAGTTAGCATGAACGGTAGGTACCATTGGGTTTACCGGATGAATGACTAAAGATAATCCGCCGGCCCAAAACCACCCCTCCTCCACATTAAAATGATTTTTGATGGCATCGGGCAATTCACCGTGTACTTCCGAGATATTTACGCCCCCTTTTTCAAAAACATCTCCTTTTTCTATGACTCGAGTGAATCCTCCACCGCCACCATCCCGGGTCCAGCTATCCTTAAGAAATTTTTCCTTTCCATCTATCTGTTCAAGTGCTGAACAGATCTCGTTTTGTAGGGTTTTGATGGTTTTTAAGAAACTGGATTTTAACATGTGAGTAAAAGTTGAAAGTTAGCTCGTTAGTGATAGTCCCGATTTCTCGGGATGAAAAGTTAAAAGAATTTTTGCATAAAGTGATTCGATTTGAGTTGCAGAACTACGAAGTCAATAGTCTCGACTATGCCAAGGCTTCGTAAAGAATGGAAAAGTGTATAGAAAACAATGTGAAGAAGTGAATTTTGACTGATATGATCTGGTCAACGTAGAGAGTACAGATACGCTGAACTTTTGAATAATACCCAAGCTTTTCACTTCTAACTTTTCACTTTTCACTCTACTGCCTTCTGCCTTACCCATACCCCTTCACCGTATCAACAAATGCCCTGGCGTGATCAACCGGTACATGGGGCAGTATACCATGGCCCAAATTGGCAATGTATCGCTGCGTTCCAAATCGATCGATCATCCGTTTTGTTTTCAGCTCAATCTCTTTGATTGGAGCCAGCAGATGGGATGGATCGAAATTCCCCTGCAGAGTCATTTGATTTCCTGTTTTTTCCCGGGCAAACTCAGGTGAGATCGTCCAGTCCAGCCCGAGTGCAGCTACACCGCTCTTATAGCTCAGTCTTTCGAGGGCATACCAGGAGCCTTTGGCAAAAAGAATCATAGGGGCTCCTTTTACACTTTTTGCAATCTCCATTAACGAAGGGAGTGCCCACTCGTTAAAATCCTCAGGGCTTAACAGGCCCGACCAGGAATCGAAGAGCTGAACCGCCTGAGCCCCGGCTTTTATTTGAGCATTCAGGTACTCAATAGTTGCCCGGGTGAGTTCATTCATCACGTGACGCGAAGCTTCAGGGTGCTGATAGAGAAAGGATTTCGCTTTATCAAAATTTTTGGATCCTTCACCCTGAACCATATAACAAAAGAGTGTCCACGGTGCCCCGGCAAAACCAATCAGTGGAACACGGCCATTTAACTCTTTACGGGTGAGTGTGATCGCATCCATTACATAGTGCAGTTTTTCAGCGATATCTTCCGCTAATATGGAAAAAGCATCAACCTCATTTTGAATGGGATTTCCCATCACGGGGCCTTTCCCCTGTATCATCTGCACATCGATCCCCAGTGCTTGAGGTATCGTTAAAATATCTGAAAAGATGATGGCTGCATCCGGCTCGAGCTCGTCAATCGGCTGGATCGTGATTTCACATGCGAGTTCGGGTGTTTCAACACGTTCAAAGAAGGTGTACTTCCGTCTCAGTTTCATGTATTGGGGCAGGTATCTGCCGGCCTGACGCATCATCCAGACGGGTGGCCTCTCGACCTCTTCACCTCGAAGTGCCCGTAGGAAAAGGTCGTTTTTAAGAGTTGGAAAATTGTGTTCAATCATATTAAAATTCAATTTCTCTGCAATTTAACTTCATTCAATATCTGTGCTACATAGGGTAAAAACAGCTCCGTCTTTGGTTCCGGTGAGATGTGGACATGTTTTCCGGACTCTATACTCAGCTCTTCACCGGTAGTATGACCAATTGCAAAGAGTTCTGCCGAAAGATCAGATTCAAAACCACCACTATCGCGAAAAGCCTGAACCGCGGTTGGACTGTAGAATAGAATTCCGTCAACATGTAGATTTTTTAAATCCATCTTATTGAGTATGGTTTCATAAACAAC
>Ga0222634_1000690_pt1 | contig 13748 bp, 8 predicted proteins | sample AntAcemetageno50_FD_179807 | JGI IMG/M metagenome (GOLD analysis project Ga0222634, IMG submission 179807) | Saline water microbial communities from Ace Lake, Antarctica - #50 | ecosystem: Environmental > Aquatic > Non-marine Saline and Alkaline > Saline | place: Antarctica: Ace Lake | collected...
TGATGACTCTAATGATGTTGGAGGTTTTGCTGGATATGCACACAACTTGTTGATAGAAGACTCATATGCGACAGGAACAGTGACCGCTACAGATGGCGAAAAATTTGGTGGCTTTATCGGATTTTCTGATTCAAGCACTATAATTAAAAGGTCATATGCAACAGGTAGTGTTGACGCGGCGGCCGGAACTATCGTAGGTGGCTTTACTGGAGATTCAGTTGAAAACTTGATTGAAAGTGCGTATGCTCAAGGTGATGTAATAGGTACTGACAAGGTAGGTGGTTTTATCGGAGATTCTAGTGACGAGAGTATTACCTATTCATATTCAACAGGACTCGTAACAGGAGCTGGAGAAGCTGGTGGTTTTGTGGCGGACGCTGAGTTCAGTGATCTTTTTACAGCGACTTACTGGGATATCAATACTTCTGGAAAAAGTGACGGTTGTAGTACTGGGACTTGTACCGGCATCTTTGGTAAAAATACAAGTCAAATGAAATCTAATGGAACCTACGATGGTTGGGACTTTAGAAATATCTGGGGTATTAATAATGTAGACAATAATGGGTATCCATTCTTGTTAGGTCAAGGTTTTGATAATAATGCAGTTTTTTCTTCGGCACGAAGCAGTAGTGGAACTACATATGGATGTAAAGATAAAACAGCTTCAAATTACACACAGTTTGCATCCCACAAAGAATCTATGTGTGAATATGACATAGAGACTGAAGAGGACTACGAAGAAGAGGGGGTAGAAACAGAACCAGTTGTTGAAGTGGTAGAAACTATTGTGAGTTCAGCAAATGAGTTTACTGAGTCAGAAATGTGTTCAGCTGAACAACAACTTACTCAAAATCTTAAATCAGGAGCTTACAATGAGCGTTACCACTCATACACGAATGATACTGTAACAGAAGCACATATCCTGCAGGCACAGCTAAACCGCCTAGGCTTTGAAAGTGGAGCAGAAGACGGCATGCTTGGACCAATCAGTGATGGAGCTATTAAACAAATGCAAGAATTCTTAGGTACAAAAATTGATGGTTACGTAGGACCTTTGACGCGAGCTCTATTGAATAATAGTTGCGAGGCCGCAGAAGAAGAGGTCGTAGTTGCAGAAGAATAAACAATATAGATATTAAACAAAAAAGTCCCTATTAGGGATTTTTTTGTTTAATATCCACAACACTTAAGATTTTTTTAGTGCGATAGATTATAATAGATATATTACTACTATATATCTATTATCATTATGATTTTGAAAAACTCTTTTATTCGGCAAGTAATTATGCTTGCAACACTCTTTATTCTAAGCTTCGGCTTTATTTTGTCTGCACAAGCATTTGACGGAACAGGAATTGGTACCATAGGTGACCCATATCAGGTCTCAACTTGTCTTGAACTTCAGTCTATAGAAAATGATGATACTTATGGATTATATTATGAACTTGCAGGAGATATTGATTGCTCTGACACAATAACCTGGAACACTGGTCTTGGTTTTGATCCTATTGAATCCTTCCAAGGAGTTTTTGATGGTCAAGGGTATGAGATTTCTGATTTGTATATTAATCGAACTGCAGATATCTCTGAGAATATTGAAGTAGGTCTTTTCGGGCAAATTTCTGGCTTTGTATACGACTTACACTTAGAAGAAGGTACAACCGGTGAAGTTAATGGTGCAATATCTGATTCTTATCGTTACACCGGTTCTCTTGCTGGGCGAATTGGAAGTGATGCTTTAGTTGTAGGTGTAACTTCGAATGTTCCTGTTTCGGGAGCTGTCGCTGGAGGTATTGCTGGTGATAGTAATTATGGTTTTTTACAACAGTCTGCATACACAGGTACTGTTACTGGAGTAGGTACTGTTTCTAGGGTTGGAGGACTATTAGGAGCTATACAATACGGTGGCTCTGTTGATGATAGTTATGCTGACGCGATACTTACCGGAAATACAGTAGGAGGTATTATTGGAGAGTTTACAGTGAGTGGAAATAACGTACCACTTAATAATTCGTATGCTACAGGGTCACTTATGGCTGATACAGCAGGTGGAGGCTTAGTGGGTACTTTAATAGAAAATTTTGGTCACGAGATTAATAATAGTTTTAGCAATATGACTCTGGGTGGTGCGGGTGTACTTGGGGGAATTGCTGGAATTTCAACTGCGACAGGTGGATTAGTATCAAACTCTTATTTTGATACAGTCGAGGCAGGTACGTCAAACTGTATTGCAACCAATACATCAACAGTGACCACTACGTGTCTCACTTGGAATTCTGTTGCGTCTGCTAGTTATTTAATTTTCAATAATACTGATGCACCTCTTGATACTTGGAATTTTACTGACACATGGGTTCTTGAGGCGGCATCGTTTCCTCTCTTGATGTCAGTACCAGAAGCTGCTGTACCAGATGATGTTTCAGACTTAGTTGTTGTTTATGATGCACTAGGAGTTGAGTATGACTATACGTGGACAGGTAATGAAGGGAGCAGTAAGTTACCTTTAGGAAAATATGATTATCAGGTTCAACTTGCTGGTGGTGATTGGTCAAGTCTTTTAGACAACGATGATTCTGATGACTCTGTAGCTGACTTTAGTGACTATTATATTGGATTTGACTACGATCTTCGTGTTCGTGCAAACAATGCATACGGGCCTGGCGACTGGGTAGAGACAAGCTTTACCGCAGAGGCTAATGCTGATCATAATATTAGTACATGTCTTGAACTGATGGCTATTGATGAAACGGCTGAAACTGAGAAAGATGCTTATTATTTGACGCAAGATATTGATTGTACAGGTGTTGATTTTGACCCGATTGGAGGAGAATCCTGGGATGAATTTGAAGGTCTTTTTGATGGGCAAGGATACACTATTAGCAACCTTGCTATCGATCAAGAAGATAGCGGGATTGGTTTGTTTAGGGTACTTGAATCAGCAGTTATACGTGATCTAACCATTGAAGGATCTGTTATTGGAGATGAAACTGTAGGAAGTCTTGCTGGTTATGCTGTATCCGTATATATAGAAAATGTTACTGTAAATGTTGATGTGACAGGAGACGAAGGTGCAATTGGAGGATTATTTGGAGAGGTGTATACCGAAGGTGGTCTTTCGGCAACTATAAGTCAAGTGAGATCTTTAGGTTCTGTAACAACAGAAGATGGTGATGGTGCAGGTGGGCTCATTGGGTATCTAGAGGTTTATGAAGAAGGAGTTATTACGGTTAGTGAATCATATGCGTCAGGAGATGTTTCAGGGTACGCATATGTTGGAGGTTTGATCGGTGAGGTCTACTCTGAAGGGTATGATAATGATGGAGCCTTTATCTATATTACTGATAGTTATGCCTCAGGAGATGCTGTAGGAACTGATTATGACATTGGAGGTCTACTCGGTCATGTTGAGTCATATGATGATGACGAGCCTGCAGGTATTATTATTAGTAATGTATATGCCTCAGGCGATGTAAGTGGACCTGATCCTACTGGAGGACTGATTGCTCACGCAGACGGACCAGAAGATGAAGAAGATGAATATATTATTGTAGAACATTCATTTGCCACCGGTTCTGTTACAGGAGAAGAAGGAGATGAAGAAATTGGAGGAATTTTCGGAAGCTCAGATGACGACGGAGGTTTGATTGTCGATAATTTATTCTGGGATGTAACCTTGTCAGGTATTGCTGTTTGTGATGGTGATGAAGACGAAGATATTATTGCTGAATGCACAGGAGTTACAGACTCAAGTTATTTTGCAGATTCATCGAATCAACCGTTTGATGGAAATTGGGATACTGAAGATGTTTGGTACTTTAGTGGATCAGATTATCCGGTATTACGCGCATTGACTTAGACGAACAATTTGCAGCTGTTCCAGTAAGCTCCTCTTCATCTCGAAAATCAACATCATCACCAGCCTCAAAAGCTAAAGCGAAACAAGTCTTTGATGATTATTATGGTGAACAGGATTCTGATTTAGAAACTGATACAGATCAAGAAGAGGAAGGTTCAGGAGGAAATACGCCTCTTGACTCAGGACAATGTCCAGCAGATCAAATCGTAACTCAAAACTTGAAAGAAGGAGCTGTTGATGGTCTCTATCATAAATATGCCGGAGCTGACGCCAAAGAAGTTGCGAGTGTCCAAGGTCACATTAACAGAATGCTTGCAGAATTCTTTGATCAAGCAGCCGGGGAAGTAGACGGTTGGTTTGGTGAAAATACTAAACAGGGTGTAGAACGACTACAGAGATTAATGCAAGACGAACAAGGTGCTGACCTTGGTGCCGGAGGGGTAGACGGAATTGTTGGTCCAATGACACGAAAAGCTATCAACAATAGTTGTGGTGCAGGAACTGAGCCTACCGATACTGGAGATCTTGTATTGTAATTCATATTATGTAAGGTATAAAAAGCCCTCGAAAGAGGGCTTTTTGTTTTTGGGTGATTACGTTATACTGCTAGGTATGAAACAACTAAAGCACATATTTGGAAGCGAGCCACGAGTTAAAATAATGCGTCTATTTCTTTTTAATGATGTTACGCCATATGATATTGACGAGGTTGCAAAGCGCGCGAGAATAACAAAACCTGTTGCTCGTAAAGAGATTAATATTCTATACAAGGTTGGCTTCTTGAAGAAAAAGCAATATACCAAAGAAATAATTTTGAAGCCGCTTAAAAAAAGTAAAGAGAGTCGCATGAGTAAGAAAAAAGTTGCAGGATGGATGATGAATGAAAATTTTGCACTTATTAATCCGTTGCGCACATTATTAATTGAATCGCCACTTGTGTCTACAAAAGACCTTATCTCTAGATTTAAAGGTATTGGTCAAGTTAAGATGATTGTGCTCTCTGGTATTTTTATGCGTGACAATATGAGGCTGGTAGATATTTTAATTGTAGGAAATAAGCTTAAGAAAAAAGTAATTGACAAGACGGTGAAAAATATTGAAGCGGAAATAGGAAAGGAGATCAGGTATGCACTGTTCGAGGAAAAAGACTTTATGTATCGTATGGATATGTATGATAAGTTGTTGCGCGATGTCTTTGATTACAAGCATCATAAAGTGCTTGATAAGTTCAAAATTAACCTGTGAATAAGTGCCGCTTGACGCCGCTTTTTTCATGGTACAATTATGGTGTATCTAAAACAGGTCACATTTTATTAATTACTAACTAATATATTTTATTATGATTGTACAAACATGGAGCGACGTATTGCTTGGATCACTTCAAGGCCTATGGCTAGGAGTTGTAGCATTTTTGCCAAAACTTATTTTGGCGGTAGTAGTATTTATTATTGGATGGCTTATCGCCGAATTAATCAAGAAAGGTTTCGTACATCTTATTGATGCAATTAAACTTGATAAGCTACTTGCAAGCACAGGTCTAGATGATCTTGTTCGAAAAGCAGGATACAAGTTGAACTCAGGAATTTTTATTGGAGAACTAGTAAAGTGGTTTTTCATTATCGTATTCTTGGTAGCTTCACTTGATATCGTAGGACTATCACAAGTAAACGTATTCTTGCAACAAGTTGCATTGGTATTCTTGCCAAATGTAATCGTAGCAGCATTAGTTCTACTTGTTGGCTCAGTACTTGCTGATTTCACTGACAAAGCAGTTCGAGGTTCAGCAGCAGCGGCACACGTTGTTTCTGCACCACTTCTTGGAAAAGTTTCACGATGGGCAATCTGGATCTTTGCGATCATTATTGCACTTGCACAACTTGGTATTGCAGCACAATTCGTACAAATCTTGTTCACAGGATTCGTGGCGATGCTAGCGCTTGCTGGGGGACTTGCATTCGGACTTGGAGGAAAGGACGCCGCAACAGATGTTGTAAAAAACGTTCGAGCAGGAATTCGAAACGACTAATTCTAATTAAACAAGAGTTAACAAAAACCGCCTTCGGCGGTTTTTGTTTTGCGTGATGTATTTGCAATAGATTAATTTTTCCGTAGTATGTCAGACAAATATCAGTAAAGTTACTGGTAAAAATCTTCAAAAAACAAAAAAACGAGAAAAAATGGAAGCACTATTGTTAATTATTTTTGGGCTTGGCTATGCCGGTATAGCTTTTGAGCACTGGACTAAGGTTGATAAGCTTGTTCCTGCACTAATTATGTTTGCTCTTATGTGGGCAGTCATTGCATTAGGACGTCTTGAAGTGTTCGAGATTCATCACGGACTAGTTCTTTCGCATATAGACGAGGTCCTTCTTCACCATCTTGGTAAGACGGCTGAGATAATCGTATTTCTGCTTGGAGCGATGACCATTGTAGAGATTACTGATCACTTTAATGGTTTTGGCTCTATAAAGGGTTTTATTAGAACTACAGAAAAGAAAAAGTTACTATGGATTATTGGTGCTCTCGCATTCATTCTATCTGCAGTAATTGACAACCTTACGGCAACTATCGTATTGATAACTATTCTGAAAAAACTGATAGCTAAAAAAGAGGATCGTTGGTGGTTTGCTTGTATGATTGTTATCTGTGCAAATGCTGGAGGTGCTTGGTCGCCTATAGGTGACTTAACAACAACTATGCTGTGGATGGGAAATAAAGTTTCAGCATGGGGGTTAGTTACAAAACTTTTTTTACCGTCAGTCGTCTGTATGGTTGTTCCAACCTTTATTGCAGCAAAATGGCTGCCCGCATTTAAGGGGCATATCACCACTCCTGAGTCTAAAGACGAAGAGCGAATAGCGAGCTTGGGAATGTTAATACTTGGTTTGGGGTCAATTCTTTTTGTTCCGATATTTAAAACAGTGACGCACTTACCACCATATGTTGGGATGATGTTATCCTTATCTGTTGTTATTATTGTTGCAGAGGTGAAAAGTAATAGAGAGTTTAGAATGAGTACAGTGATGACTCGTAACAGTGCATTACACACAGCACTGTCTAAGCTTGAGATGCCAAGTATACTTTTCTTTTTAGGAATTTTAATGGCTGTTGCAGCATTAGAGTCAGTGGGACAATTGTATCACTTTGCAGAATCTTTGAACTCTACCATACCAAACACTAACATTGTTATTATATTGTTCGGTATTAGTTCAGCTATTATAGATAATGTTCCTCTTGTTGCAGCTGCTATGGGAATGTTTCAGTATGACATTGATCATGAGGTGTGGCACTTTCTTGCGTATTGTGCAGGTACTGGTGGTAGCATGCTTATCATAGGATCAGCTGCTGGAGTAGTTGCGATGGGTCTGGAAAAGATAGATTTTATGGAGTACGTCAAGAAAATTTCATGGCTCGCTGCCGTTGGTTTTATTGCCGGAGCTGGAACATTTCTAGCTTTTAATTGATGATTTTCCGTCTTTTCTAACATTAATTTGAAGCCCGTTTCGCACAGCGAAGCGGGCTTTTTATGTACCTTAAATATTCTTTGATTATTTGCTTGACTCTAAAATTTCTCTGTGTATAATAGTCAGCACTGTTATGTTGAGTAACAAACAACCAAGTATATAATGTGTGCGGACACAAAGGTTTACTGAAGGGTCTTCCTAATGCCGCAACTTACGCGGTTTTTTTATTACTCAGATGATAGATTGAACGTTGATAATTTAAAATCAAAAATTACTGCATTTTTACATAGCAGGCTTTTAAAGCCTGCAATATGCTGTATAGGTTTCCTAGTAGGAAATCAAGGGCGTATGGTGGATGCCTTGGTATAACGTGGCGATGAAGGACGTGGACAATCTGCGATAAGCTTCGGTGAGGTGATAATCAACCTTTGATCCGGAGATCTCCCAATGAGGAAACTCAACGAGGTAAACCCTCGTTATCCGGCTTTTGTTAAGAGGGCCGGAGGCGCACCTGGGGAATTGAAACATCTTAGTACCCAGAGGAATAGAGAACAATAGTTATTTTCTTAGTAGCGGCGAGCGAAAAGGAAACAGCCCAAACCGTTTATTTTTTTAAACGGGGTTGTAGGATATCAACTTAGTTTACTAGAGGAGTTATAAAATGATTAGTTAGAGGAAGTAGCTGAAACGCTACACCATAGAGGGCGAACGTCCCGTACTCGAAAATTAATCATCTCTTTTGTTGATGCTCCTGAGTACCCCAAGACATGAGTAGCTTGGGGGAATCTGCCAGTACTAACTGGTAAGGCTAAATACACGTTATGACCGATAGTGAATCAGTACCGTGAGGGAAAGGTGAAAAGAACCCCGGGAGGGGAGTGAAATAGATCTGAAACCATATGTCTACAAGGAGTCGAAGAGGTATTTATACCTCGACGGCGTGCCTATTGAAGAATGAGCCAACGAGTTTATGTATACGGCTTGCCTAAGTGTTAACGCACGCAGGCCCAGCGAAAGCGAGTATTAATAGTGCGACCATTGTCGTATGCATAAGACCCGAAACAAAGTGAGCTACCCATGAGCAGGGTGAAGCGCGAGTAAAATCACGTGGAGGCCCGAACCGATTCGCCGTGCAAAACGATCGGATGACTTGTGGGTAGGAGTGAAAAGCTAATCGAACTTTGTAATAGCTGGTTCTCTCCGAAATATATTTAGGTATAGCGTTGCGTGTTCCCTTTGGGGGTAGAGCACTGGCTGAGTGGAACAGGGGGAAACCTCGTCCACTCTATCAAACTCCGAATACCAAAGATTAATAACGCAGCAGTCAGAATCTGGGGGCGAAGCTCCAGTATTCTAAAGGGAAACAGCCCAGATCCACAGCTAAGGTCCCTAAATCAATACTAAGTGCACTTAAGGATGTGAGATTTCATCGACAACCAGGAGGTTGGCTTAGAAGCAGCCATTCCTTTAAAGAAAGCGTAACAGCTCACTGGTCAAGAGATCTTGCGCCGCAAATTATCGGGGCTAAGTATTGTACCGAAGCTTGGAATGCACTGTTTGTTCGCAAACAGTGTGTGGTAGGAGAGTATTCATGTCTGCGCTGAAGCTAAAGGGGTAACCCATAGTGGAGCGTCATGAAGCAAGAATGTTGGCACAAGTAACCGCAAGGAGGGTGAGATCCCCTCCCGCCGAAAAACCAAGGATTCCTGGGCAATGTTTGTCAACCCAGGGTTAGTCGGGCCTAAGGAGATGGTGAAAACCGCATCCGATGGATACACGGTTAATATTCCGTGACCTCGTATATATACGATGGGGTAACAAAGGTTAGTAACATAAGCGTATAATTGGATTTACGTTTGTGCTGTAAGGAGATGATTTTGGCAAATCCGGATCATATTAACTCCAAGCAGAGCAAAAAGTGATGGCTACGGCTTGATCGATTTATGTGAGCAGCTTTTCGAGAAAAACCTCTAAGGCTAATATATACGAGACCGTACCGCAAACCGACACAGGTGGTTAGGTCGAGAAGACCAAGGCGAACGAGTGAGAGGTCCTCAAGGAACTCGGCAAAAAAGCGACCGTAACTTCGGAATAAGGTCTGCCCAAGCGCATCACACTGTGTGTGAATGTGCGATTGCAAGCTTGTACACTCTAAGGAATGTACAAGTCGAGTATCATAAAGAGAAACAAAAATACAGACTACATAGAGAAACAAATACAGAATACATAATATGTAAAAGTAATAATTGAGCAAAATGAGATAAAGTTTCAGGACTTTTTGATGCTCCCAATTTATCATACTTAGTGTGATGCGTTTGGGCCGCAGCGAAAGTATCCCTGGCGACTGTTTACCAAAAACACAGCTCCCTGCGAACTCGCAAGAGGATGTATAGGGGGTGACACCTGACCAATGCCAGAAGGTTAAATACGGGGGGTCTATTGTATTTATATAATAGGCTGGACTGTATAAGCCCTGGTGAATGTCGGCCGTAACTATAACGGTCCTAAGGTAGCGAAATTCCTTGTCGGGTAATTTCCGACGCGCACGAATGGTGTAACGACTGGGGAACTGTCTCGAGGACTTGCTCGGTGAAAATGCAGTACCGGTAAAGATGCCGGTTACCCGCAGTTAGACGAAAAGACCCCGGGAGCTTTACTGCAGCTTCATATTGATTATATGTTTTCTTTGCGCAGCATAGATAGGAGACTTTGAGTGTACGATTTCGGTTGTACATGAGTCATCAGTGAGATACTATCCTCAGAGAATATATAATCTAACCTGGACGGCAAAAACGGACAGGGACAGTGTGTGGTGGGCAGTTTGAGTGGGGCGCTCTCCTCCTAAAGAGTAACGGAGGAGTCTACAAAGGTCAGCTAGGCGCGTATAGAAATCGTGCCGATAGTGTAATGGCATAAGCTGGCTTGACTGCAAGTCGTACATGACGAGCAGGCACGAAAGTGGAGCATAGTGAACCGACATTTCGCATTAGATGCGGATGAAGATTAACGGATAAAAGCTACCCCGGGGATAACAGGCTAGTATCGCCCGAGCGTCCATAGCGACGGCGATGTTCGGCACCTCGATGTCGGCTCAACTTATCCTGGGGCTGAAGAAGGTCCCAAGGGTTTGGCTGTTCGCCAATTAAAAAGTTACGCGAGCTGGGTTCAGACCGTTTAGGAGTTGAAATATTCGACTTTTGAACCGTCTGAGCCCAACAAACACAACAGACAACAAACAAAAACAATTCAAGGTCTTTTCGTTTAAGAAATAATATATAAGATAGAACCAATCGCATCACGGCGGTCGTATAAAGAAATTTATACTGATCCAGTTTGCTATATCGGTGAAACCCATAATCGTGGGCAATACCGAGGGAAGTTTTACATTCGTGTAAAACCCCGTAGAGACTACACGCAAACCATCCTCACTACATATGTAGACGGATGAAGATATAGTCCAATGCACTTGATAACAAGTGGTAACATGCGTGAGACAGGTTGGTCTCCTATCTACTGCGGGCGTTGATATTTGAGGAAATTTGTCCCTAGTACGAGAGGACCGGGATGAACTGACCTCTGGTCTACCAGCTGTTTCGCCAGAAGCACCGCTGGGTAGCTATGTCGGGCATGGATAACCTCTGAAAGCATCTAAGAGGGAAGCCAATTCCAAGATCAGATATCATAGGGTCCTGAGAGATGATCAGGTTGATAGGCACTAGGTGTACGCACAGTAATGTGTTATAGCCGAGGTGTACTAATTACCCATATCCTATTAGGAAATTTGTATGGCATATCGTAAAATATGCAGTAATTTTTGATTTTAACTTCTTTCAATAAGAAAAGAAGAGTTTATAACTACGAGTATTGTGTCTTGGTGATGTATCAGTGGGGTAACACCTCTTTCCATTCCGCACAGAGAAGTAAAGTCCACCAGAGCTGATGATAGTCCTTCGGGGCGAAAGTAGGCGATCGCCAAGACACAGTACTTGTATAACGACTCTTTTTAAAAAACACCGTACGAACGGTGTTTTTTTGTTTATCAAAATTATTCACTCTCTGCTATACTATACGTATGAATTGGCGAACGAAACGACAATCTATTGGTATTGGTGCTGTGGTAGCAGTTGTTCTTTTTTTTGTAGCTCGTTTTTTAATTGGATATTTTAGCGTAGAGCCAACATGTTTTGACCGTGAGCAAAACGGAGATGAACTAGGAATTGACTGTGGAGGCTCTTGTGCTTTGCGGTGTTCATTTGAGACTCGTGACTTAGTGACGGAGTGGCAGCGAGTCACACGTGTGACTGATGGAGTATATAGCGCTGTGTCGTATGTTGAAAACCAAAACACAGGATCAGGAGCTCTGGAGGTGCCATATCGATTTCGTCTATATGATGATCAAAATTTAATTGTTTCAGAGCGTGCAGGTAAAACCTTTATTGGTTCAAATGATCGGTTTGCTATTGTAGAATCTAATTTTGCAACAGGTAATCGTATTCCGGTTCGCGCTTTCTTTGAGTTCTTGAAAGAGCCTGTTTGGCAACAAATTGATGATATCTTCAATCAACGCCTAGTAAGGATACGTAGTCAAAAACTTGAAAATGAAGACACGCGACCACGTATTACAGCCATACTTGAAAATACAACTTTGAATCATGTTCGTGACGTTCGAGTAGATGCGATTGTATATAATCTTGAGGGAAATGTTATACAAGTAGGAGTCACCACAGTTCCTCAGGTTGACGCGGCTTCAGAGTATGAGATATTTTTTACTTGGCCGGAACCGCTTGGGCAAGAGGTGGGTAGAATAGAAATTATTCCTCGCATTAACGTATTCACACAATAATTATGGGAGGGCGAGTTGTCAGGTATATTGACTGGCTATTAATTGGAGCTATTGTCATTATTATGATTTTTGGTCTTGTTACCATGCACTCATTTACGGGTGCAGACTCTTTATTTGTTCGACAAATTATCTGGTGCAGTATTGGACTATCAATTATGATTGGTATGAGTTTTGTTGATGTAGGTTTTTTAAAAGATGGAAGGATACTGTTAGGGTTATTTATCTTTGGTAACATACTTCTTGCAGCATTATTTGTTTTTGGTGACGTGGTAAATGGTGCGCAAAGCTGGCTTAATCTTGGGCCAATTTCGATTCAACCATCTGACATAGTAAAAGTAATACTTATTCTTGTATTAGCGAAATATTTTTCACGTCGTCATGTTGCTATTGGGAATATACGGCATATTATAATCTCAGGAATTTACTTAGCGATCCCGTTTCTTATGATTTTTGCTCAACCTGACCCTGGTTCTGGATTAGCCCTAGGGGCAATTTGGTTTGGTATGATTTTAGTTTCCGGTATTAACAAAAAACATTTATTTACCCTGATCGGTTTAGGTGTTGTAGTTATTATTGCGCTATGGATGTTTGTTTTACAGCCGTATCAAAAAGCTCGTATTTCTTCATTTATTCATCCTCTTGCAGATATTCAAGGTTCCGGATATAACGCCTATCAGTCAACGGTTGCGGTTGGCTCTGGTCAATTACTTGGTAAGGGGGTAGGATACGGAACGCAATCACGGCTTAATTTCTTACCTGAGTATCAAACAGATTTCATTTTTGCGGCATTTGCCGAAGAGTGGGGATTTGTCGGTGCTATGATTGTGATTCTCGCCTTTGGTGTTATAGTGTGGCGTATACTTGCTATAAGTATGTTTGGTGCCTCCAATTTTGAAATTTTGTTTGGAATAGGAGTCGTTATGTTTTTTGTGACTCATATCATTATTAATATAGGTATGAATATCGGACTGATGCCTGTAACAGGAATTCCACTACCATTTATGAGTTACGGAGGTTCGCATCTTTTAGCGGAAAGTTTAGCAATTGGAATTTTAATGAGTATGGCTCGTTATGCACGCCGTACACATCGAGATGACTTACAAAATGAATTTATAGGAATGTAATAGAAATATTATGAAAATAATTGATGGAAAAAAAATTAGTAAAGAGTATTTAAGTAGTCTAAAAGAGCGTGTTGCGAAACTTTCGTTCACACCAGTTTTTGTCGATGTGATTGTTGGCGACGATCCTGTATCACTTCAATATATTGGTATGAAAGAGCGGCGTGCACAAAATTGCGGTATTGATGTGAACCGTGTTGCTGTATCAGGCGATGCCACAACTGACGATGTCATTGTAAAACTTGAAGAAGCATTAAAAAAGCAAGACGTCTGTGGTGTCATTGTTCAATTACCGCTCCCTGACCACATTGATCAAAAACGTGTCCTAGATACTGTACCGAGTGAAGTTGATGTTGATGTTCTTAGTCAAACTTCAAGCGAGAAATTCTATAATAATGAATCAAAATTAACATTTCCAACAGCTCGTGCTGTATATGAATTATTACAAACCGTACCTCACGACA
>Ga0222634_1000691_pt1 | contig 13734 bp, 12 predicted proteins | sample AntAcemetageno50_FD_179807 | JGI IMG/M metagenome (GOLD analysis project Ga0222634, IMG submission 179807) | Saline water microbial communities from Ace Lake, Antarctica - #50 | ecosystem: Environmental > Aquatic > Non-marine Saline and Alkaline > Saline | place: Antarctica: Ace Lake | collected...
CGCGAGTTCCTCACCCAACGCGGATTCGAGTCAGAAATCTGTGCCACCTTCAGTGTGGGTTACGCCCCTAAAGGTTGGGATGCACTGACAAAACACCTACGCCAAGCAGGTTTCACCGACCAGGAACTACTCGCCGGCGGACTCGTCTCCCAGGGAAACCGGGGGATCTACGACCGTTTCCGCGGCAGACTGGTGTGGCCTATTCGTGAACTCGGTGGTGAAGTAATCGGGTTCGGTGCCCGCAAGCTCTATGACGACGACGAAGGACCCAAATACCTCAACACGCCTGAAACACCGATATATAAGAAGAGTCACGTGCTCTACGGACTCGACGTTGCCAAACGTCTGGTCTCCAAAGAACAGCAAGCGGTAATCGTTGAGGGATACACCGATGTCATGGCGGCCCACCTCGCCGGAGTTGGCACGGCGGTTGCAACCTGCGGCACGGCATTTGGCGCCGACCACATCCGGGTATTGCGCAGGCTCCTCATGGATGACGACAGAATGCGCGGACAAGTGATTTTCACTTTCGACGGTGACGCTGCCGGCCAAAAGGCCGCGTTGCGAGCATTTGGAGAGGATCAAAAGTTTGTCTCCCAAACCTTTGTCGCGGTTGAACCAAATGGACTAGACCCGTGTGACCTAAGGCTCCAACACGGTGACGCCGCTGTCCGAGCATTAATTGAAAACCGAGTCCCACTTTTCGAGTTTGCCATTAAATCGGTGCTCGCCTCCCACGACCTGAACACGAGTGAAGGACGGATCGCAGCACTGCAGGAAGCCACCCCGATTATTCGTAAAATCCGTGACAGTGCACTGCGCCCGGAATACTCCCGCAGGCTCGCCGGTTGGCTCGGCATGGACACTGCAACGGTGGCCAAAGCAATCGGTGGTAGCGCACCTGCAGGCAAAGTCACTAAGCAGTCAACAATCGGTTCAAGTGTTGAACGCGAGTCACTCAAAGCAGCACTTCAACTTCCGGGTGCGGTGAGTGATTGGTACGCATCCGTTGACGAGTCCACCTTCATTCACCCTAAGGCCGCATCCGTTCACATTGCGATCGAGAAAGCCGGCGGACCAACGAAAGACCTTGACGGCATGGCCTGGATTGACGCGGTGCTCAAAAACGCTGAGAACGACGAAGTGCGTTCAACAATCCGTGAGCTAGCGGTGGAACCAATGCCGACAGAAACCGGTACCGAAACCCGATACGCGGTCGGCATGATCGCGCGATTGCTGGAAATTGACTCCTCGAAAAAGATTGAGGAACTCAAGGGCCAACTCACCAGATCAGAAGAAAGTGGAGACCCAACTCAATTGTTAAATCAACTTGTTGACATGGAAACCTACCGCCGCTCGCTGCGTGAAATCTCTTTCGGGGAAGCTTGATGTTCGGGCGCAATGAATTCCAAAAGCAACTGGAAGTAGATGCAGCCCTACTCGGTGTTCCTAAATCCGAGCGAATCATGGCCACAGCCCTTGGGCCCAAGGCTTATGAACCACCGGTTGTGATCGCAACCGATAAAGCGCTCTATTTCGCGACCAACGCCGAGCCAAGCCGAATCGAATGGCCCGAGATCGCCAAAGCGACCTGGGAGGACCCGTGGCTGGAGGTCACTACCAACCAGAACGTCCTGATCAAGCTTCACCTTGACCCATGTGGGGACGTCCCCCCAACAGTCCGAGACCGAGTTACCGCCAGCGTGCTCTTCCGCGAGAAGCTCGAACTCGATACCGGCGGCAGCATCACCGCTGTCGGTCGGCGTGAGCCCGAGAGCACCGCGATTTCCTGGTTGATCGAATTCCACGGAGATCTTGACCCCAGCGACCCATTGACCGCTGCCAGTGCCGATCGGGCTTTGGGTGAACTACGAAATACCCTCGGCGTGTAGCGCATGGCCGGTCACTTGATAGTGTTCGGCGGTCATTCCCCCATAGCTCAATTGGCAGAGCATTCGACTGTTAATCGAAGGGTTATTGGTTCGAGTCCAATTGGGGGAGCGTTGGGGCTGTAGCACTTAATTGTGTTGCAGCCCCATTTTTTATGACCAGCTACCAATTCCCGTAGCGGCAAAAGGAACTGACCAAAGTGTCGAACGTGGTGTACTCTTCAAGTAATGCTGTGGGCCTCGCGTGGCCACGGAAGTGAGCCTCGGGAGTTCCTGTCGGATGGCAGGGCCCGGGGTTTCGCGCTTTTCTGGCCCGAAGTTATTTGCCACGGCAGTGAGCCTTTCGCAGAAATGTTTCCGTGAGACAGAATTCCTGCTTGTGAAACAAGAGTATTTTTAATGAAGAGATCGCAGACATATCAAGTGTGCGATATACCAAACTTGATATGTTGCGAATCTGTGACGAAGTCCAAGCCAGAGTGTGCCCAGCTGAGATAACTCTCGTGGTGGACCACAGGTGCTTGACCTTGCATCACCCTCACCCCCGATCTCCCCGCGGATTGCCCGCGCACCAGATCGGGCTGCGAGATCAAGGGCGGGAATCACGAGGGCGGACCAGCTCAAACATGTGAATCACGTACCTGTGAATCTAGGTTGGCGTGGGTCCAGAAGCAATGCGCAATGAGAACTTGTGGATAACAGTTAAGTGATGCGAAACCGTGTGATCAAGAATCGAGGGCTAGTTAGCGGTTGCGGCCAAGCTGTTCGTGGCCGGTAACCCAGTCGCCGGCAAGGACAGCCGAAGCCAGGGAGATTTCACCGGCGAGAACTGTTGCCGCTGCGATTTCGGCGAGTTTTTTGGCAGAGCCAACACCCGTGCACCCCAGGAGTTCAAGGCACTCGCGCTGGGTGGCAAGGCCGGTTCCGCCACCGTAAGTCGCAAGGATGAGGGATGGAAGCGTGATCGACCAGTAGTAGTCACCATTGTCGAGTAGTTGCGTGTAGAGCAGGCCGCTATGGGATTCGGCGACATTTGCCACGTCTTGACCGGTTGCAATAAAAAGTGCCGTGAGACCGTTGGCCGCGTGTGCCCCGTTGTTCGCGGATCCGGCGAGGAACGCCCCGGCCTGTGAGATTTGGCGGGCTTTAAACAAGTCCTTGGGTGAAACACCAACGAGCCGCTGCAATGTCTCCGCACTTGTTGTCACTTCGGCGACAACGCGTTTACCGCGGCTTAACAGCGTGTTGATGTGGGAATGTTTCTTGTCGGTGTCAATGTTGCCCGAGAGGATGAAGTCACAAGTTAAGGAGTAATTCGTCTTGATCCACTGGCACGCTGCAAGGGTTGCCTTGCTCACCATGTTTTGCCCGGCGGCATCCCCCGTTGAATAGTCAAAGCGGCAGTACAGATTTGGTCCAACGGCGAATTGCGTGATCCCTTCCAGCATTCCCACACTCGTTGTACTTTCAGCGACCTCGCGGATCTTCTCAAGTGACTGGTCTACCCAGATACCAAAGTCACGTGCCTCGCGGGCGCTGGAGAAAAGGAATGCGGGGGAGCGCTGCATGTGGTCCTGGGAAATCGTGACTGTTGCGCCACCGGACTCGTGAATCACGCGCATGCCTCGGTTGTAGCTTGCGACAAGCGCGCCTTCGGTTGTGGCAAGGGGAACGTAGAACTCGCCAGTGGCATGTTCGCCGTTGACGAGCAATGGGCCCGCAATACCGATCGGGACTTGGGCTGCGCCGATCAGGTTTTCAATATTGCCGCGGGTGCTCTCAGCGTCGAAACTAAATGAACCAACATGATCCAGGGATGAACCTGCCTGCTCGCGCAGGAACTCACGACGAGTGGCGGCGGCTTCGGGTGAATGATCATTTTCGCGATCGCGTGGAATTGAATTGCGGGTCATGTGCGGCTACTCCAGATGTGATCAAGCAATGTCTTTGTTGAAAGTTGTGCCGGGGCAGAGCTGGCGGAAAAAGCCGTTATAAGTGGTGTGTATTCACTCTCTGTGACACCAATTGCCGCGGCCATGCGTTCTAAAGTTTCTGGTGTGAGTTCAACGTGCGGTTGAATGCCCCAGGCGTTACCCCAATGGAAAATCATGAGGGCTTCGTCGACGCGCGAGTCGACAACTGCTCCTGGGGCGCGGGTTATAAAGTCTTCCTGCCAACGCACCCACGGTCCTTGGCTACCCAGGTCCGCGCAGTCCACACTTTCAATTGCCCTGTGAACGAAGGGTTGGCGCTGCACTTCACCACCCAATGCAATGGCGAGAACCTGAGCACCGAAACACAGCCCGACGTAATTGTGGCCAGCAGAAATCCAGCGACCAACGGCGTCAATTTCATGTTGTGAGGTGGGCGATACGTAACCGGTGGCAACTGAACTTAATGAACCCATATTCACGAAAAGGTCTGCGGCGGGGAATTCGAAGTTGTCGGTGAGCTCATCACGATAAATCCGTTGGACGCTGAAGTTGTTGAAGTTCAACCAGTCCCCGACATAACCCAATTCGTGGGCAAGGTTTCTCTCGGAAAGAACAATGGCGGTTGGCACATGCCGAGCATAGGTGGTGCGCGCAATTGCGGGCGGGTGAATCGCAGCAAATTAGACTGCGGCCGTGACTCCAACACCACAGACCATCATGTTTACCCGGCACGGTGAAAAGCCGAGTGAGAGCGGTACCCCCTTCGGTGTTGACCAACACGGGGAGAAAGACGAACACGCGCTCAGTGTTCGAGGCTGGCAGCGGGCCGGCGCGCTGGCCGGGTTGTTCCAGATGAACGCCAGTGCAAAATACCCGGGGGTGGTCAAGCCCGGAGTGATTTATGCGACCGCGCCGAGTTCGCAATCACACAGCACCCGCGAGTTCAACACGGCAGAACCATTGGCAAAGGCGTTGGGTCTTGCGGTGAATACTGATTTTGAGCATGGACATGAACATAAACTCGTAAAACACGTGCTGGAGCAAAATGAAAACGCGCTCGTGGTGTGGCATCACGGTGAGATCCCAGCGGCGTTGAGCTCTTTTGCGATTTCAAACGCGTCCGAGGTCCCGGACGAATGGCCAGAGGAAAGATTCGACTTGATCTGGGTCTTGACCAACGTGGACAAGGGAACCTCCTACCGATTTACCAGCGTGAATCAGCAGTTGCTATCGGGGGATTTCCCCGCGTAAAGCGATAGGTTTGTCCGGTGAGCAAATTTGCAATCCACCGCCCAAAACTCGCGCTACTTATCTGGCTTCTAGTAATAGTCGGGCTCGGTGTGTTTGCCACGAGTTTGAATTCCAAGTTCAATGACAGTTTTTCCTTGCCTGGGGCTCAGTCGACCAAAGCCCAGGAACTCCTAGAAAAATTAAATGCTGGTGAGAGCAATGACGTCAGTATCAAGGTGATTTGGTCGCCTACAAAAGGGAAAGTGACCGACGAGGCCACCAAAAAGGCTGTTGAACCGGTCTTGAAAGAAATCTCAGGGCTCAAGCAAGTGACGTGCGTGAGTAACCCATATGGAGACAACTTCGGAGCCAAGTGCGACTCAAAGGTCAACGTTTCCGCTGAAAAAGCGCTCATGCACACGATTCATAAAGAGCTGCGAAAAGTTACCGGACTCACCAACAAGGAACTCGATCAAGCATCAGAGATCCTGGCCCAGATCGCTCCAATCGCCGACGCAAATGGCTCTGATCTTGCAAAAGTCGCTAAGGCACTTCCGGCCATTGCTCAGCTATCCCAACTGCCACCCGACGTGATCGCGGGCCTGCGCAGTGTCGATCAAGCAGTTGCCGACGCTAGTACGGGACTCACTAAGAAACAGCTGGAGGAAGTTGATCAAGCCCTTGGTGGTTTGCAAGAGTTTGCGAAGATCCCCAGTGACATTCGCGGGGAATTGGCAGAAGCTGACCCCAAAGAACTCGCAGCGATTGCTAAGGCTCTACCAAGCGCAGTGGGCGAACTCAATAAACTCGAAAAAGAATTCAACACCGAAGTCACTACGCTGCAAGACGCCGCCAAAGCAACAGATGCTGCTCTGAGTCCAATAGGACCTAAAGGCGAGGTTGCTTTTTCTACGGTCACATTTGACGCTGCAACGTTGACACCTGCGGAGGCCACTCGGATCACGAACACGATTGAGAGAGCAAACTCACCAGCACTGCAGGTGGGCGCAAGTGGAGCGGTCTTAGAAGGAGCCGGAGCAGGAGGGGATAACAGCGAAGCAATCGGTTTGCTCGCTGCGGTAGTCATTCTCCTGATCGGTTTCGGTTCGGTTGTAGCTGCCGGACTCCCAATTTTTGTAGCCATGACCGGCCTTGTTGCGGGGCAATTGCTCGTACTCGTCGTGGCCAAGTTCACTACGGTGGCGAGTTTCGCGCCAACACTGGCCGCCATGATCGGGCTTGGGGTTGGAATCGACTACGCGCTGTTCATCACTAATCGTTACCGTCAAGGCCTGCAAGACGGACTCTCACCAAAAGAGGCGGCACTCAAATCGGTTGGCACAGCCGGCCGTGCGGTTCTTTTTGCCGGCAGCACGGTGATTCTTGCTCTGCTGGGCATGTTTGTTTTGGGTATTCAATTCTTCAACGGCCTCGCAATTGCAGCAGGTGCCGCGGTTCTCATGGTCATGATCTCCGCACTGTTCATGTTGCCCGCGCTACTGAGTCTGTTAGGCACCAAAGCTTTCAAGCTGCGCCTACCTTGGGGTAAGGACCCGGTGACCACCCCGGACAACCCAAAGCGCTGGAGCTCATTCGCGCACCTGATTCAACGCAAACCGCTCATCCCATTAATCCTTAGCCTTGTCTTGGTTGGCGGGTTGGCAGTTCCCGCGCTCTCGCTGCAACTGGGTTTCCCCGACGACGGAAGTCAGGCAGAAGGCACACCACTACGTACTGGTTACGACCTGCTCGCCGAGGGTTTCGGACCCGGTGTGAGTGGCCCATTCTTTGTTGCGGTGGAAACCGAAAAAGAAAATGACTTTGAAGCACTCAAAGAAACTATTCGCGCGCTTAATAAGACAGATGGTGTTGAAAGCACGTTACCCAGTATTGACATGTTGCCACTAGTTGAATTGAACAAGGACACATTTGGTTCCGGAGGAAAAATCACTTCGGTGCTGGTGCAACCAACAACCTCACCCCAAGACGAAGCAACAGGAACACTGCTGGAACGAATCAGGTCAACTACCGCGCAAGAAATAAAGGAAAAAGACGGAACAATAATTCTGGTCGGGGGAAGTCAAGCAGTATCCACAGACTTTACCGATGTCCTGATAAAAGTCCTTCCAATCTTCCTCTTGCTCGTTGTCGGTATGGGCTTCCTCGCATTGACCTTGCTATTCCACTCATTCTTGATCCCGTTGACAGCTGCAATCACTAGTCTGCTGAGTTTCGGTGCGGCGATGGGTGTCACCGTCGCCGTATTCCAGTGGGGTTTCGCAGATTCAATACTTGGCGTCAGCGGAACTGGCCCGATCTTGCCGTTCCTACCCGTCATGGTGTTTGCGATTCTTTTCGGACTGTCCATGGACTACCAAGTGTTCTTGGTCTCGCGCATGAAGGAGGAGTGGGAGCATTCCCATGACAACCGCAAAGCAGTGCTTGATGGGCTCGCGGGTAGCGGCAAGGTAGTTGTAATCGCCGCAACAATCATGACGTGTGTGTTCCTGTCGTTCGTTCCAACACCGAATGACACCATCAAGCTTTTTGGAGTTGCCCTTGCTGCTTCGGTCATAATCGACGCTTTTATTGTGCGACTTGTACTTGTCCCATCGATTATGACGCTGTTTGGAAAAGCCAACTGGTGGCTGCCGAAATGGCTGGACAAGGCATTACCAAAAATCACGCTTGAGTAGAAATTTACCTGGAGTAGATGTGTGCGCCGGCGTGTCACGGGGCCTCAGAGGGAGTTAACCCCGATACATTAAGAAAGGCCCCTCAAAGTATGAGTTTGAGGGGCCTTTCATTTGGTTGGTGCGTTCACCATCTAGTTTCCCAGGGCCTTCGCGTACCTTGCTGTTCCGCGATGCTCGCCTAGTGTTGCCACCAGACCGGCTTGTCTTCCAACCTCAGATCTATCTACTCTGCCAACCCCACCAGCATGTGGTGTCTCCGGATCTACCCCGGACCAGCTTTCGTTTCCTTACCTGACCTTCGCATTGCTGCTCAGTGGTGTATTTCTACACCCATAGCAAGTCGGCGCGCAAGTGTTTTCCGAAATTATTTTATTTATTTTTTCTGACTATGTATCACAGGTAACACCAGTCACACCAGTACTTTTTCGTCACAGTAAATGGACGTTGTTGCACGATGAATCCTCACTCGTTGACCTGGTGTGAGTCCAACAAGCAGGTGAACGCGCAACTAAGATTTACGAAGTTCAACTACTTGCTTATTTGAAACAGCCTTCGGGAAGGGATCGAAATGTCAGTTCACGTGCAAGGAGTTATTGCCAGGTCCAAAGGTGCTCCGGTCACCCTTGAAACAATCGTCGTTCCCGATCCAGGGCCCGGTGAAGTGCGTGTGAAGGTTCTCGCATGCGGGGTGTGTCACACCGACCTGCACTACCGAGACGGAGCGATCAACGACGAGTACCCATTCCTGCTTGGACACGAAGCTGCGGGAACAGTTGAGTCAATCGGCCCAGACGTGAGCGAGGTTGCCGTTGGTGACTACGTGATTCTGAACTGGCGGGCAGTGTGCGGCAAGTGTCGTGCTTGCCTTCGTGGACGCCCCTGGTATTGCTTTGACACTCACACTGCGACCCAGAAAATGACCCTGCTCGACGGCACCGAATTGAGCCCGGCCCTAGGAATCGGTGCATTCGCCGAGATGACCCTCGTGGCCGCAGGGCAGTGCACGAAGGTTGACCCGGCCGCACCACCAGAGGTAGCAGGGCTCTTGGGCTGTGGCCTGATGGCAGGAATTGGCGCCGCGATTAACACCGGTGAGGTTTCGCGAGGTGACACCGTTGCCGTTATTGGTTGTGGCGGAGTGGGAGATGCCGCAATCGCAGGTGCACACCTTGCCGGTGCGAGCACGATCGTTGCAGTGGACATTGACGACCGCAAACTCGAACTGGCACGCAAATTCGGTGCCACCCACCTGGTGAACTCAAAGAACACTGACCCCGTTGAAGCGATTCGCGCCGCAACCGGTGGCTTCGGTGCTGACGTAGTGATCGAAGCTATTGGCCGACCAGAAACATATGAGCAAGCGTTCTACGCCCGTGACCTCGCCGGGACCGTGGTCCTTGTGGGTGTGCCTTCACCCGAGATGCGACTAGACCTGCCTCTTATTGAGTATTTCGGTCGCGGTGGCTCCCTGAAATCGAGTTGGTATGGAGACTGCCTTCCCTCCAGAGACTTCCCAATGCTGATTGACCTGTACCTCCAAGGTCGCCTTCCATTAGAAGACTTTGTGTCAGAAAAAATAGGCATCGCAGACGTCGAGGCGGCTTTTGAAAAAATGCACCACGGTGACGTCCTTCGCAGCGTTGTGGTCTTCAACTGATGTCCGCGCGTATTGACCACGTTGTCACAAGCGGAGTATTTAGTCTCGATGGTCAGGACTTCGACGTTGACAACAACGTGTGGCTGCTGGGTGACGACCACGAAGTAATTGTTGTTGACGCCGCCCACAACGCTGATGCAATTCTTGCGGCGGTCGCTGGGCGCAAAGTCGTGGCGATTGTCTGCACCCATGCTCACAACGACCACGTAAACGCGGTCGCCGAGCTAGTGGCAGCCACGGGCGCACCCGTTCGGCTTCACCCCGACGACACCATGCTGTGGGAAGTCGTGAATAGCGGCATTGACTTTGTCCCGCTCCACGAAGGTGAAGAAATCAGTGTTGGGGGAGTCGGCGCCACGGTCATTCACACACCCGGGCATTCACCCGGGGGAGTCTGCCTCTACGTCCCAGACTTGAGCGCGGTTTTCAGCGGTGACACGCTATTTCACGGTGGACCAGGGGCAACGGGTCGATCATTTAGCGACTTCCCAACAATCCTGGACTCAATCCGTGAGCGGCTCCTTACCCTGCCTGCTGCAACTACCGTATTCACCGGGCACGGCGATTCCACAACAATTGGAAGTGAAGCCAGTGCCTATGAAGAATGGGTTGCGCGCGGGCACTAGTCGAAAGCCCTAACTAGAAAAGCTATTGGCTCCGCAAAACCAGTCGTCTTGCGTTGCCAACACGCCCTTGACCGTGGTGCTGAATCCTTTATTTGCTTGTTGGGTGGGCGCTGCCCAAGCGATTGGGGTTTTAACGCTCTTGTTCATGAGTCCCTTGAGCCGCACGCTGCGAACATTGATGTTTAAGGTGGCCGTAGCCTCTGTTGTCCCCGACCAGCAGGGTGATGCGTGGGAAGTGTTGCGTGCGATCTTGCGAGGAACAGAGGCCCCGGGATCAGCACCCGCGTATTGCATGACGATCAGTGGGAGGGCATCGATAGATCCAAATGAACTGTCGTAAAGCGAGAAATACATTCCATTTGTTTTCTCTGTAGGCACCGAGAACGTCACAGTGCTGTTTTTGACCTTAACTTCGTTGCTCTCATAGCCATCAAATTTCGCTGGATTTCGGGTGCCGTCATTGTGTGCCTGCGCGGTGCACCCTTCGCACCCATTACCCGTGAAGTTCATGGTGACCGTTGTCATGTCGTCCTCCGCACCAACTGCTGCCGGCGCGATGGGAACGATCAGTGCGCTAGCTACCAGAGCAAGGGGAGTAATGAGTGCGGCCGTGAATTTTCTTTTCATAGCCACACCCTGTCACAAAGTTTGCGTAAAGAAGGGACCTATTTGTAGGGATCCGGTTAGAATCATTATTCAGGTCACTTTGTAAAGGAAGTTCCACATGGATGTCACAACGAACGCCCAAGAATTCCTCAACACCGACATCGAAGCTGCCGGCATTTTTGCCTCCGAAGGCCAACTTGCTGCTATGTGCCTTGGTGCACTTGGTGGTGCAACAGTCGGCGAGGCCGTCGCAAGCAACATCGCTGAGGGTGCGGCATCTTTTTTTCTGGGCAACTTTGCAGGTGAAATGATCAGTGCCACCAGCGCCGCAATGGGCATGAAAGGCGCTGAACACGCGACCGCAGAAAAGCACGGAACCACTCCAGCGGTTCTCGTTGCGGTCACAAAAGATCGCATCTCAATCATGGACTGGAATGGCAACGCCGGTCACGGCACCGGACCGACGCGCGAAATCATTGGCTTTGACCGCGACCAGGTGGAGTGCAAAGTAACCAACTTGGGCGCCACCGAAAAAGTGCACCTCACCCAAGGTGAGTTGGAATCCACCTTCAGCGGAGGCATCGGCGCCCTGAGCTCAGGACACGAAGGCAAGAAAGCCGTGCTCAAAGCATTGGGAGAATCAGCACCCAATAAGCACTGAGGTCCGCTTGTGTAGTGTTGCCCCGCACGTAGGAATCCAAACTCCTATGGGGCGGTAGCTCAGCTGGTTAGAGCCCCGAACTCATAATTCGGTCGTCGTCGGTTCGAGCCCGACCCGCCCTACTTTCCTCACGAAAGTGAGATTTCCCCGGTCGCTGCCGCGCAACTGGATACCCCAGACGACCGAAGTTTCCCGCCCTTTTCTTTCTCGCACTGCTTCCATGACTTATTCATTCATTTTCCTGGTTGCACACACGGTTGGCGATTCGGTATTACAGTTTTAGCGCAGGCGGTTTAGGAGTTCGTCGGACATTGGTACTTTGTTTGCTCGCCACTGGAAAAACTCGCTCGCGTAGCGCTCGAAGGTTTCGTAGTCGTCGCCGTAGGCGTTCTTGAAGGCGACATAGGGGTCGCGTTGATTCCCGTACCCCGACAACCAGGCGGTTGGAGCATCCCAACCGTAAAGGGCCAGCATGAGTTCAAGTGCTTCGGTGCCGAGCGGATAGTGGCAATCGTAAGAATTCAAGATCATGGGCGCATAATCGCGAAGGACTCCAGTGCCACACATCCAAAAAGGCTGGAGTCTGATCATTTCCCATTTTCGAGTTTGCATGGCGGTTGCGATTGAATTAAACGCAGGTTCGCCTCCTTCGCGCATCCACGAAGGAAAGTTGACGTCCCACCAGCCGATTGGATGTGAACTATTGATCGATAGCGGATTGGATGCGAAGCGTTTGGATCTGATCGGCTCCAAAAACTCTTGAGATACGATCATGTCCCACATATATCCAGGATGTAAACCCCGTGCTGTATTGAGACCGATAATGCCCACTTGGCCCACGTTTGAATTGCAGTCCATAACGCCTGTTCCCCACACTTCTGCCGTGACGGAGTAGTAACTCACGGTCCTTTGAACAGTTCTCTCCTGGCAACCAGCCTCGCGCATTGCAGTCCCCAGCCACTCTTTGGAACGTGGAATGAAGGCAATTCCGGGTGCGTTCCAGGAAAACTCGGGGAAGGCTTGAGCGAGATACAGAAATTGTTTCTCAAGGCGTGGAATAAATTCTTGGTCGCTGGGCTCTTCCAGAATGAACCGAATCGGTGGCGCAGGTGCATTGAGGTTAGGCATGGGCAGTGTCGCCATCATGCGTTCCAGTTTTGCAGTGACTGGATCGGTGGACTCAATAGTTTGGGGTGGCTCGTTGACGACTGGCTTTGAGGGTCGGTTTACCTTCTTGACCCAGACAGCTTTCTTTCCCTTTTTTGTGCAGACAAAGACTTGGCCTTTGTGTTTTTTCTTCGCGCCTACTTGTTCGCACTGTCCACTGGGTGGTGGTACTGCCTGGGCAACGGTTGAGACCCCCGTGAGTATGAGGGCGCACGCAAATGTCAGTGAAACGATCCCCGTTTTCATGAGTGGAAGAATATTGCGGCTTTATAGCGTGTGTCCAGAGTTTAATCGAAGGAGTCTCATCGATGGGGTAGTTCGTGATGCTGTCCCCTTGGGGGGCGTTTGCGCGAATTCAAGGATCCGTATGGGTCTTGCCCATATACCCATTCGGCGTTAGGATTCCACAGGAAGAAGGGATTTTTCATGTCAACCACGGAGCCAGATCTAGCAGAGTTCGAGCCCGTCACGGAGGTCACCGCCGACGACCGCGCACGAGTTACCTTGTCCAAAGTCGGGGTCCACGCAACCGATCGATTCCTTATGTCGATGAAATCCACGGGAGAGATCCTTCTCACACCACTCGCTAGCATTCCAAAACGCGAAATGATCGTGTGGGAGAACGAAAGCGTGCGCGCATCGCTGCAATTGGGAATCGCCCAAGCGGAAGCGGGCCTGATCGCAACGGACCCCGATGCGATCAACCGCCTTGAAGCCTCGTGAGCGCACCGCCCTACCTGCTGAAATACACCCACTCAAGTTTGGCTGTGATTGACGAGCTTGCCAGCCAAGCCCAGCACCGCGCAAAAGCGAAGAAAGTTGCTAAAGCACTGCGACTGCTAGAGCAGTCCGGTCCGGCATATCCAGGACTGCATACGCACCAGTATCAGTCAGTCAAAGGCCCCGGCGGAGAACCGCTCTGGGAGTCCTATGTGGAAAACAAGACCCCGAGTGCCTGGCGGATCTGGTGGATCTACGGACCAAAGCCTGACACGCTCACGATCATCACGATCGGACCGCATCCATAGTTGCGCAGGTGGGTCATGTGAACTCCGTCACCGTTCACGAGACAGTATCGTTCAGTTGTTGACCGATTGGCTCAAGCGGGGTTTGTGGCAATGGCGGTTGATCATTACCGAGGTGTCGAAACAACAGAACCTGATGAAGCAAAGAAATTAATGATGGGCCTGAAAGTTGGCGCTGCAGGCAACGACCTCGCCACCGGTGCGGAGTACTTGCACTCACGCACTGAAGTGATCAGTGCGGGA
>Ga0222634_1000695_pt1 | contig 13699 bp, 11 predicted proteins | sample AntAcemetageno50_FD_179807 | JGI IMG/M metagenome (GOLD analysis project Ga0222634, IMG submission 179807) | Saline water microbial communities from Ace Lake, Antarctica - #50 | ecosystem: Environmental > Aquatic > Non-marine Saline and Alkaline > Saline | place: Antarctica: Ace Lake | collected...
CGGCTTGGCATCCCTGTGTCTGCTGCTATCAGCTGTGTTAAACCTTCGGGTACGGTATCACAACTGGTTGATTCCAGTAGCGGTATTCACGCTAGGCACTCACCCTATTATATTCGTACTGTACGTGGCGACAACAAAGATCCTCTAACACAGTTCATGAAGGATCAAGGCGTCCCAAATGCACCAGAGGTATTCAAGCCTGACCAGACTACAGTTTTTAGCTTTCCTATGAAAGCCCCTGCTGGTGCAGTATGTACTGCTGACATGTCTGCTATTGAGCAGCTTGAAATGTGGTTAGCCTACCAGCGTAACTGGTGTGAACACAAACCATCTGTCACTATTAATGTGAAGAATGATGAGTGGTTTGAAGTAGGTGCTTTTGTATACAAGTACTTTGATGAGATGTCAGGCGTATCATTCCTGCCATTCAATGATCATACGTACCAACAAGCCCCCTACCAAGACTGCGGCAAGAGTGACTATACAATGCTTAAATCATTAATGCCAAAGTCTATTGACTGGACTAAGCTTTCAGAGTATGAAAGTGAAGACAACACTGCAGGTAGCCAGACATTAGCTTGTTCTGGTGACTCCTGTGAAATCGTAGACCTAGTATAAACATAAAGGAAGTAAAACATGTTAGAAGCACTAGCCATAATCATCTTTACAGCCATCCTAACTATGGGTGTAACAGAGGAGGTTGTAATACCTACAGCCAATAAAGTAGTTGAAGTAGCTACACCTGTAGTAGAACAAGCAATAGAGTATGTTCTGCCTGCAACACCAGAAGAGTAAGCCTCTCACCTAAGCAAGTGTCTAAACTGCTTACATAACTCTAGGAGACAAGATGTATACTATCATAACTCGTGAGCAATGCAACTTCTGTGATGCTGCTAAGGCTATCTTAAAGGGTAAAAGCTTTCCCTACACAGAATATAACGTTCATTCGCCTAGCTCTAAGTGGGTACTAACCTTACTTAAGAAGACTAGCATGACTACAGTACCACAGATATTTGGACCTAAAGGTGAATTGATTGGAGGATATACAGAATTGAAAGAGTTACTAAAAGGAGATGATCGTTGATAAAAAACTGTTTAATGTGTGATGTCGTTCTAGAGGCAGGTACAAACTGGTACACCCCTATGATGAAAAAGAAACATTATAGATGTATACCATGCCACAGTAAGATGGGGCTAGTTACCAACCCTAAAAGAATGTATGTGAATGGTAAGTATATAAAGGCAACACACCCATTATATAAACCAGGAAGGTACAAAACATTTAATGACGCTGCCTTTTCTGGTACTTATAAGTTAGACTCTATCAAAGAGGGTTACGTCTACGTCATAACTAATAAAGCATGGCCTGAGTGGGTTAAGATAGGTATGGCTATTGATGCAGAGGACAGGCTAAACGGTTATCAAACAAGTAGCCCTATGCGTGACTTTATATTAGAGCATTCTATTGCTTCTACTGACAGGCGTAAGTCAGAGAAAGAGGCACACACAAGGGCATTACCTTTGTCGCTTGACTCCAAGGGAGAGTGGTTTAAACTGTCGGTAGAACAGGCAATAACAATACTGGATAACTTAAATGAATACGGATACACTAGAGCCACCAAAGAAGCCAACCCGATCCCGAAGGAAGACAACTTACAAGGGAGCCTCTTCTAAGCCTACCTCTGGCATTGTACCTAAGACAGACAACCAAGCCAAGCTAATCAATGCCATAGCCAGTAGCAAACAGGTGTTGATCCTTGGCCCTGCTGGTACTGGTAAGACCTACGTTACTGCTACCTGTGCTGCAGACTTGTACATACTCAAAGAGATTGACAAGATTGTTATCACTAGGCCCCACGTAGCTGTAGGTAAAGACATAGGCTTCCTGCCAGGTACACTTGAAGAGAAAGCCCAGCCTTGGGCGTTACCTGTGTTAGACGTACTGGTGAAACATCTAGGGCGTGGTGCTGTAGACACAGGACTGAAGGCAGGTAATATCGAAGTAGCAACACTGGCGCTCATGCGTGGGCGTAGCTTTGATGATGCATTCATTATCGTAGATGAAGCTCAGAACATTGACATACCAGAGATCAAGATGTTGTTGACACGTGTGGGTGAAGGTAGTACTATTGTACTCAACGGTGATATACAGCAGTCTGACTTGAAGGGTACGTCTGGTCTAGCTAAGATCATACACCTCTCTAAGAAGTACATGTTAGACGCACCAGTAGTAGAGTTTGGTATTGATGATATTGTACGTAGTGGTATCTGTGCAGAGTGGGTCAAGGTGTTTATGAAGGAAGGATTGTGATGGCTTTGAAGTGTAAGAAAGCGAAAGCAGCTTACGATAAAACTTATCGTGAAGCTAATAAGGAACAAAAAGCAGCTTACGATAAAACTTATCGTGAAGCTAATAAGGAACAGAGAGCAGTTTACCAAAAAGCTTGGAGTAAGGCTAATAGAGGGGTAAGGAATGCTCTAGAGGCTAAGCGCCATGCCTTAAAACGTAAGCAAGTACCAGTACACCTGCGTGACTGCTCTCAGGAGAAACAACGTATACTTCAGACATACAAACTAAGTAGCATACTAACCCAAGCCACAGGAGTACAGCACCATGTAGATCACATGTGGCCTCTAGCAGATGGTGGGCCTCACTGGAGTGGTAACTTACAGGTTATACCTGCAGCGGAGAACCTAAGTAAGAATGCCTCTGTCTGTGAAGATACAAAGGCTACTATCATAAAGAGCCTCTACACGTTTGAGTCAGAGAGAGCTATTTAAGAAGGTCTATAAAAACAAAAAGGGGCTGCTTAGTGCGGCCCCTCTTGTCTTACTGCTTAAGATAGTCTTCTAGAGTATCAACGTAGTCCATAAAGAACTTCAACTCCTTGTATGTCATCTCTGAAACAGCCCCCTCAAAGTTGTACCTAGTTTTCATAGCACGAAGAGCCTTAGTTCTTAGCTCCTTACTACCTACCATGTTAGCTTTTCTACGCATAGCTAGTAGCTGTGTTTTTCCTGGGGCATACTCATTAGTATACTCACGTATTTCAGACTTAGCTTCAGTTAAAGTCTTGCGTAACATATCCTTACGCTGATCCGAATCCCCCTCAATGAACCGCCTGTCACGCAACAGCTTATCTGTAGACCTCTCTAACACAGGAGCTAGGTAAGAGTTAAACACCTTGTCGTACTCTGCCATTTGGCTACGCTCACTAGCAGTCCACTCAGCCATGTTAGCCATAGAGTAGGCTTTCTCAGTAGAGTTTCTTCCTCGCTTAACAGTGATACCAAAGATACGAGCCAGTGGGTTAGCATCATATATCTCACCCTTACGTGAGGCTACATTGAGTTGCTCCCCTGTAAGTGTGTCTACCTCACCAATGAAGGCTTCAATGATATTGTCAAAGTACTTCGTAGAGCTTTGAGTAAACACTGCACCAGCAGTCTTAGCCTGACGTGCATCCTTTGCTGTGTCTGTCTCTGTGATGAAACCAGTAAGCTTATTAACGGCATCAAGAGGGCGTGTGAAACCTGCAGCGAAGTTACCGCCTGCCTTGGCTAGACCACTAAGAGCTAATTTACGTCCACCTTCTTCTTGATTAAGAATAGTATCAACGATGTTAGTTAGGTCATTACCAAACTGTGCATCACTAGCAAGCTGACCAACAGCAAGTTGAGATGTAAGCTCTGTGATAAGCTCTTTATTTACAGTCTCACCCTTACGCATAAGATTACCTACACGTCCTGCTACAAGCCACAGCGAGAAGGGAAAGGTGTTCTTAGCATCTATAATAGTGCCACCACCTATATCCATATCGTATACGCCTAAGTTCTTATCTTGACGTTCCTCATCAAACTGCATAGCCATAACAAGAGCAGTAGTACCTACTGTGGCACGTGAGAAAGCTTCTATGTCACTAATCTTTGTACCCGTCTGTTTAAGCTGAGAACTAGCAATCCTAGTTGCAGACTCCACCATTGCGAGAGGGGAGTGTTGGTACGTTGTAGCAATTACGTTATTAAAGAAACGTCCAAAGGGTAGAATAGTACCGATCAAAGGCATGTTAGAAATGCTTTCAACACCCTTAGCCATTTGACCTAGAAGCTGATCCTGACCTGTATAGTTTTTAGAGTATACAGACTTAAGTGTTGTATCTAAAGCAAGACTAAGAACACCATCGTCAATGTCATTCAGTGTACCATCAGCTAGTACATCCTGCAGGCTTTTATTTTTATTTATGCGTAGGTGCTTATCTAGTTCAGTCATAAACATTTGAGACTTAGTAAAGGTGTCTTGTATCTTAACACCCGTCAAACGGTTCATAGCCTCTGTGACTTTTTCAGTACGCTTAAACCACTTAGCATCTTCATCAATACCAAAGCGTTTAGAGCTACGCTCAACACCACCAGAGAAACTTTCAAATAGTGTCTTAGATATATCTTTGTGCTGCTCTAAGAAACTCATATATGCATCATGAGTAGTGAAGGGGTCCATCAGGTTCTTCATCCGCTGGCCTTGCATAGTTTTATACACACCAGCTATACGGCGAAGTTCTTTACCCTTAGCTGAGTTACCATGAAACAAGGATGCAGTCATCAAGCTAGTAGAGCTAAACATATCAGAAAGAGCCTGTCCTGCAGCATACTGACCAAAACCCATAACGTTGACAGCTGTAGTAGCAGGTGAAGATACAAGTAACCTACGCCATACAGACTGACCATACTGGCCTAGCTTAGCACGTCCTGCTTTAGCTTCTTCTTCTTTAGCAGCTTTTACAATGTCAGCACGTCCTGTGATGTCATCCATCATCGCTGTAGCGTGTGCAGTACCAGCATCAATAGTCTTACGTGTTTGTGACATGATGTTAAGCATCTGTGCAGAACTACGAATATCTTTAGCTAACAAGTCACCTAGAGTTATCTTAGCAGTGCCGTAGTCACCTAGACTAACACCAATAGAGCCTTGCAGCTTAGTGTTAATAGTAGCTAGTTCATCTTCAGGTATCTGACGTACAAGGTTAGTCATAACATCAGACACAGTAGCGTTACGGCCCAGCTGCATCTTGTTATCTTTGAATATCTTAGCTAGACCACCCTTTTTATTTTCGCCTAACATAATGTCTTGTACTAAGTTTGCGGGTGTTACTTCTGGGTCATAAGAAGCAGAGCCTCGTTTCCACTTAGTCTCCCATGAATCAAAAGCTTTATTGATAGCTTCTACACTACGTTTAATTTCTTTAGGAGGTAATGCTGCAGCTATCTCAGCATCAATCTCTTGACGAATAGCGCCACGCTCTAGCTGCCCTGCTGTGTCACCTAAGCCACTCTTACCTTTACCTGCACGTCCAAGTAGCTGAGCGCCTGCACCTACTGCCCCTAAGCCAAAGCTGAAGGTGGTCTGTAGGCTGCTGTACTCTTCTTGTGAACCAACATCTAGCATGACGTTCTGTATCTGGTAATCGTTAAGCATAGCAAACGTGCCATCTAAAGCAGCCGTACCATACAAACTATAGCGCTGGGCTTTCTTCTCAACAGCCTCTAGTACTGTGCGTTCTGCACCTTCACGAGCACCCGCTAGGAATATCTCTTTCTCTTTAGTTGCTACGTTCTTAATAACACGATCAGCTGTAGGGCCTTTAACGCCCTTCTCAACAAGGCGAGTAGTAGCACGAGATACAGCTGTATCAACTGCTTTCTTCTGTGCAGCAGTGTCTAAGCCTTCACGTATTGCACGTTCACCAGCCTCTTTAGCTACCTGCTTGATGAATGCCTTACCACCTTGAGTAGCACCATATGCTGCAGCCTTACCTAGTCCACCTGTCATAAGACCAAGGTAGTTCGTTGGATCAGAAGCAGCAGCAAGGATATAATCCTTTACGCCATCTACTGCACCAAAGAAGCCATCATTAACAAACACGTTACCTAAGTCATCATACAGATCATATGCATCTTTAGCTAAAGCCTTTTGCTTGTCATCTGCCTTAGAGATAAAGCGTACCTCACCACCCGTAGATACGATATTAGTATTAAAGAAACGCATGTGATCTACAAAGTCTTCAACTACAGCGTCACCTTCTTTGTCTTTGTAGTCTACGCCTTTACGTGCAATCATATAGCTGCGAATCTTATTGAGGTTCTCGTACTCTAGGAGGTCTTTCTTCTTTAGTTTACCTCCACCTACTACATCCTCATCTTCTACACTAACTTCTTCTACCTCTGCAGTTTTCTGTTCTGCTTCAGTAGGTCCAGTGTCTAACGTGTATTTAAAATTATATTCTGACATGGTTTATCCCTCTAAGGCAGTACCAAATGTTTTAACTAAGAAAGACTTATCCATAGGTAACGTCTTTTCATTCTCTTCTGCCCAATCTGACATAGCTTCTATGATACCTTCAGGCTCAGTGCTGTACAAGTTATCCTTGATGAAGTCTAGAATATCATCGCCATGATCTACAAATATCTGAAGGTCTAGCTCTGTTAGTATACCACTATCCAAAGCCCCGTCAAAGACAGAAGGCTTTATGCCAAACTTTTTAGCAGCCCTCTCTCTGATAGACTCAACACGTTCTTTCTCTATCTTCTTGAAGTTATCCTTACCAGCATACGCTATATCTAGTCTACGTACAGGTAAGCCCTTCTCTTTACGTTCAGCACGAGACATTTCATCCCATTCCTCACGAGTAACAGTAGCCATTGCCTGTGCCATAGTCTTTTGGTTATCTATATTAAGCTGTGCTGTTTCTGCTGCAGCACTAAGTCCAAGAGCGCTATCTACAGCATCAGCTAGTGGTGGGACGTACTGTGTAATTTCAAGAGGATCTGCATCTTGTTCGCTTATTGTCGCAACTTCAGGTTCACCTTCAGGGGTTACTTCAGAGGTTACTTCAGGTTCACCTTCAGGTTGAGGACGGACTTTAGGTCTAGCAGCACTTAACTCATCCATATTTGCATCTGGTAGTAGCGAAACCTCAACATCTGGGGTAGTGGAACCTGTAGATGTTGCGTCTGCTGGCTCTGTTGCTCTAGGTGTTGAAGTCGTAGCATCTGGGAAAGCAGCCTCTAGGTCATCTTCTGTATCTTCATCAGCCTCAGTAGTACCAAGAGATAAGCTGTTTACGTAGGATTCGCTAAGGAAGCTACGCAGATAACCGTCAGCACCGTCTGTGAAGGATTCACCATACGTATCTACCATATCTTGAATAGTAGAACCTACCGTAGAAAGATAAAGTTCATCCATCTCAGCTTGTGCTTTAGGCAACCTAGCCTTGGCTGCAGCTACCTCCTCTGAATCCTCAGAAACTTGTATTGCCCCTATAAGACCTTTAATCTCTGTATCTAAAGTGGAGTACGCACCTGTGTCTTCTACTGCTTTAGTCAAGTTATTTATAGTGCGTGTAAACCCATCCATATCCTCAGAAGGTCTAAACACTTTAATGTCATTGAATGTAATAAACGTACCAGGCACAAGGCTCTCATAATCTTGCTGTGCAGACATTTGATTAACATCATAGGCGGTATAGCCATCTTTTATAACTTCTCTGTCAAGCCTTGCACGAGCCATGTCCATCTGCTTGTCACCCCTAAGGCGATCCATGAAGCTACGCTCAGGCATATCTTTTGTAACGCCCTTGCCTTCATAGCCTAGCCCGTAGGTCTTCCTGATAAGATTAGTGGTGTCTGTGTCCATCACAGAGAAACCCTCTGGTATATTAACTAGTGCTTCAATGTCTGATGCACCAAGCTTACCACCACCTGCAGCTTTTCTAGCTTCCGTTACCTTATTAGCTAAGGTTGTTATTTCTTGTGGCCCTGCAGCTATAGCAGCTTGGATAACACGCTCAGATGCACCATTATCACGTAGCATATTAGATAAGCCTACAACCTGTTGGACTACAGCGTTACGCTTAGATAAAGTCTGGGTATTACGATCAGCAAGTGTACGCTGATTCTCTTCAAATGCACGGGCTTCATCGCCCTTCTTCTCAATGTCTTTTACCCTAGACTCTAGAAAGCCTGTAGCAAATGCCTGTACATCAAAACCCATAACTTAAACTCCCTTCGCCATAAGGCCCATAGGTTCAGCAGGTGCGCTTACTTCCATGCTCATATCTTCTTCAACGTCATCAACAGGAGCTTCTGTGCCTGTACTACTCAAGGCTTCCTGTAGGCCCTGAAGGAGTGCTACCCCTGGATCTTCCTGCCCAGCGCCCTTCTTATCTGCATCAATAAAAGCTAACTCAATGGAAGCTTGTAGGCGTTTTCTCTCATTCTCTTTAATGTCTTGCTCAGGATTAGTAATATCATCACGTACCACAATGTCATAGTTTGACATAGCTGCTTTAATGAAGGAGTGAATAACTGGTGCAATGACCATGCTAACATCAATAGAGTGCAAACCGTTCATAACCCCAGAAGTAAGTAATGTCTTAACCAGTGGTGCAAGAGGCATGTCGTTACCTAGAATAACAGATAGGTCATCCATTACTTCATCATCAGCTAACTTATCAATGTAATACTTTGTTGCCTCTTCAAAGTCTACCATTTCAGGAGGGTTCTCCCAAGGCCAGTTGTTAGGCAAGTCAGTTAAAGACTGTCCAGGGGTGGGTGCTTCTAATAGAGATGCCATTTTATATATACCTTACTTAGTGAAACCAGCGCCAAAGTAGAGACCTACAATAGCTGATACGATGTGTGTGTCTAGGGGTGTTATTACGAAGCCACGTGCAGACTGCCAATGTACTGTGCCATCACCACCAAAGAGCCAGTTGAATAAGCCACCATGTATTTCAGTGTAGCCTACAATAACGCTTACTTCAGGATACCATACAGCAACTAGCTTTGGCAAGACTATAATAGCAAATATTGAAGATAATGCTATCAGTCTACGTGTCCACGCAAAGTGTGTGTCAGACTTGCCATGCTCTCTGGCTTGCTGCATACCACTGATCATCATCTCTTGCTGCTTAGCTTTGTTCTTAGTGTTCTGACCCCAGATAGACATGACTGCGCCTAGCACGGTGGAGAAGAGCATAGTGATAAGTTCTAGGGGAAGACCAAACATGTGTTACCACTCACCTGCTGCGTTTTTCTCTACTTTTTCATTAGAGCCGTTTGCATAAAGTGTTACAGCACGATCTGTCTGCTCTGTATGTACAAGAGTACCTTCCTTGTCGTAGTACTTAAATGCTGTATTCGTTCCTGTGTTGTCTGCTATCACCTTTGTTATTTCCTTAACAGATAGTGTATCCTTTAGTAGATTCATAGCATCTGCTCTAGCCTTAGCAATCCCGATAGAGGCACCTTGTATAGTTCCATCATCTTTAGGTGCTAGTGTAGAACCTGTAAGTATCTTGGGGTATAAATTAGATGCAGATGGAGTTGTCTTTGCAAGTTCTTTGTAAGCTTTACCAGCAGTTGACCCACCTAGCCAGCCTGCACCTTTATTCCACCCTACTTTAAGCATTGCCTTCTTAGCTGCGTCAGGCATTTTGTCCCAATCCGTACCTGCTTTCTTTTTAGCTGCATCCTCAAAGCCTGTAAGTACTGCTTTAGAAAAGTCTACGTCTGTAGTATAGTCACTTCTTTTAATTTTTGTTGAGCCTATTTTAAAGAAGGCACCAGACGTATCTAATTTATCCTTATCAAAGTTTGCGGCAGTAATAGTGTTGGAACCTTGATCTACAGCAACTCCATCATATTTTAAGCCTTCAGCAACAATACCAGCAGGAAGGGTTATGTTTTGTGCATCTAGACCAATGTGTGCTTCCGTACCTTCTTGTCCCCCATCTGTAAAGTCTGTGTACAAAGCGTCAACAGTAGTGCTGTAAGTAATCAGGTCAGGCAAGGGGTCTTCAGGAAGACCCATATCATCATCTGTAAGAGGCTTACTCATAAGCCCTGCATCAGTAGTAGTCTCACCCTCCTCTGAAGAAGTATCTCTAGACATAAGACCTCCATCATCAGTAGCAGGTTTTGGTAAAGGCGGCATATCCTCTATACCTTCAGGGTCCATCCTCTGTAAGTCAGGCGCTATATCTTTTGGGTCCACTAACGGCTTGGGTTCTGCTTCTTCTGTAATTGTTTTTTCAACTACATCTACGTCACGTCTATCTGCTGGACCCATTCTTTTCTGTTTTGCTTGTTCAACAGCATCAATAGTTTCCTGTGATAAACCTCCAAACATATCTTCGTAACTGGTCTGTGTATCTTGCCTATCTGGAGTTTTATCAGATAATACTTTATTAGCGTCATCTTCATTAGAGAAATAGCCTAATAGTTTGTCTAACATCTTGTCATAGAAATTAGGCTCATCACTTGAAGTGTCAGTATTGCCATCATCAGGCTTAGATGCAATACCTTTAGGTCTAGCTTTAGGTCTAACGTTTTCTTCTTCAGTTAAAGCTTTACGCTGAGCATAAGCTCTAGTCATAGTGTTGGGATCAAAATTAAAATCAGTCATGTCATTATACCTATATTATTATCCAAAGATAACCTTATCAACGAATGTACCAGCAAGCTTGGAGAAGATAGAACTTTTTGATGCTGCAGCTTCATCTGCCCCTGCCTCATTCTTAAGGTTCTGTAGAGCAATACTTGTTGCACGATCAGCATTATTGTTCTCTGTCTGGAAGGCAAAGCTCATAATGTCTCGCTCTGTCTGCCAGTACGAATCTAAGTTACGTGCAGTAAAGCCTGCCATTGTTTTAGCGAAGTCCATGTTAGACTCATTCTGAGCGGCTGTGTTAAGTGTAGTTAAGTTCTGACGCCACTGGGCATTAGACTGTGCTATCACAAGGCCATTCTGTGCATTGAACAAGTCACGCTGTTGCTGGATCTCAGAGTTAAACTCACGCAGAGCATTGACTGAGTTGACGTTGAACTGATCCATAGCATTCTGCTGAGAAGCATTGAACTGACCTGTTTGACTAGCTAAGTTAGCAAAGAACTGATTAGTCTGGTTCTCACTAGAAGCATTGAACTGTGCTGCAGCATTCTCAGCAGCTTGATCTGTGAACAAAGCTTGGATGTTTTGCTGTGACTTAAACATAGTCGTTTGCTGCTCGTTAGACAAGTTAGTCATGTCCATCTGCATAAAGTTCTGTGCATTCTGTACAGCTGTTTGCTGACGGTTGTTTAGGTTAGCCATATCCAAGTTAGACAAGGCTGCAGCTTCTGCCATCACCATAGCTTGACGGTTAGACAGATTGTTAAGGTTCATAGTGTTAGCGGAACGAGAGTTCTCAAGAGCGATGTTCTGCTCTGCAGTGAAGTTCATGTTAGCTATGTCACCGACACGTGCTGAGTTTTGTACACGTGCTTGGAAGGCTTGGTCAAACTCCATGCCAAGGAACTGAGCACGTTGTTGTGCAGACAGCATAGCACGTGCTTGACGGTTAGATAAGTTCTGACCCTCAAACTGTGCCTGTACTTGTGCGTCCATCTGAGCAATAGGTAGTGCAGCTTCCATTGAAGCTTGAATGATAGCTTGCCCTGCCATGCTAGAAGCACCAAGACCTCTTGCAGCTAACGTAGCTGTAGCTGCTCTCATGGAACCAGCAGCCCATGCAGGTGTATTACCACCCTCAAACTGTTGCATGAGACCTTCTAGTTGTCCTTGTACAGTAGCTTGTGTAGAAGGTGTAGCAGTAGCCGCTTGGATCTGCTCGTTGAATGTAGCAGCCTTCTCAGCATCAGCTACACCAGAGATAATCTCACCAGCCTGTATCTCACGTGCAGCAGGGGCATTAACCATAGTGGCTGTACCCTGAGCAGCAGTCATTCCAGTTACAGCAGAAGTTTGCTGTTGTGCAGCTATAGGTTGAGCTTGAGTAGATACTACACCTTGAGCAGCCTGTGTGCCAGCTGTCTCTGCCTGTACTCCTGCATAGGCTGGCGTAAATGCTGCAGTGTTAGCAGCTGTCATGGTTGGCATCATAGACTGTTGCACGTTACCTACAGTAGTAGCCTGAGCCATTGGGGATATAGGTGCAGCTTGACCTGCAGCAGATCCTATAAAGTCTGCAGCTTGTGGTTGAATGTACTGAACGTTAGACTGCATAGGTTGCATAGTCTGTTCAATGAGAGCAGCATCACGCTCAGCTTGCTGTTGTACAAACGTACCTTCTGCAGCGTAGATAGGCTTCTTAGTCATTCCACCTTTGCTCATAGCCACACCAACAGCACGAGCCTTACGGCGAAGACCTTCACTGCTATTCATAAAAGTCTTGGCAGAATTTATGTCATTACCACCAAAGCCATTCATCCTAGCTATTATTAGAAGGGCTGAATCTACTGTACCACCTTCAGCATAGCCTTGTACAGCACCGCCTTTGTTTTGCCCTTGTACAGGAGTATAGCCAGGAGGTACATACGTTAAGGGTTTGCCTGCGCTATCTACTGTTACAGTAATATTAGTGCCAAAAGCATCTCCATATGTACGCTGCCCACCAAAACCTTGTTGTGACTGTGATGTAAGATTAGACGTAGATGTACCTGTGTAGTCAGGCATTGTTTGTATAGTCTGTGGTACAGCAGAAATACCTGCTGTTTGTAGAGGTGTGCTCATAGTTCCTGTTATAGGAGCCATAGAATATACGCCATCACCTGTAGTTGTAGGTGCTACTTGGGGTACTGAGAGAATAGTAGGGCTAGGCGTGTATGAGGGTTGAATTACAGGTACTGTTTCTTCTGTATCGGGTGTAGTTTGAGATCCAGGTGCAACTAAAGGTGCTGTAATAGTCTGCTCTACACCTGTCTTTTCTTCTACAGCACTTTGCGCCCCCATACCTTCATTAAGTTTAAAAGGGTCTTGTAATGGGGAAACACCACTAACGAAATTCTTATCCCACATATACTCATAGTCTGCCCAAGGGTTGTACGAAGTTTTTAGTGAATTAAAGCTAGGTTTAAATTGTGCTAAAACTTCTGCACTCATAGAGGAGGAAGCTTCTGTGATCCAGTTACTGTCTCGTACACCAAAGTTTTGAAGAGCATTAGACATGCTATCTGCGTTACCACTTAAACCTGTAAGTACAGTGCCGTTACCACCCATAATAAGTAAACTAGCTGGTAACTTTATAGCCGTACCACCTGCATCCTTAACTACATTACCGTCAGCGTCTGTTTGGTAGCCGCCAGACTGATAACTTACTGTAGTGCCGCCATACATCTGAGAGGTAGCGATTTGTGCAGCAGCAACAAGTTTACCGGGAGAATCAACCCCCTCATTCATGATGTCGTTCCAGTTACGAGTCTCTTGGTTGGAACCTACAACACCATACAATAAGGATGAAGACTGACTAGTAGCAGATTTATACTCTTCTGGAGTCATATCCTCTAGGGCTTTACCACCTATAGCCTCTGAAAGCTCACGCATATTAGGCTTACGTGGTTTAGCTGGATCATAGCCATAGTCAGCATCTACCCAGTAAGGAGTGACACCATCTTCTTTAAGGAGACTAGTGGTAGAAGCTTGTTGATCCGTAGTGGTAGCAACAGCAGTAGCACCAAGACCTGCATACATATTTGCTGCTTGACCTGCTGCGTCTTTCGCATCATCGTCATTGTCAGTCTCGTGTGCTGGTTTTGAGTCTGCACCGCCTGTGTATGTGTTCCTAAAAGTTGTGCGAGCCATCTTAATCTACCTTTACTTATCCATTGTCATGTATACTGCGCCTGCGATAAACGTCAGTACGGC
>Ga0222634_1000698_pt1 | contig 13673 bp, 9 predicted proteins | sample AntAcemetageno50_FD_179807 | JGI IMG/M metagenome (GOLD analysis project Ga0222634, IMG submission 179807) | Saline water microbial communities from Ace Lake, Antarctica - #50 | ecosystem: Environmental > Aquatic > Non-marine Saline and Alkaline > Saline | place: Antarctica: Ace Lake | collected...
GATAGGTTTGATGAGGCGTTTGCGATAGGGACCGTAGCAGTAAATGCAATTACATTAGATGTAGCAAAAACACTCGTCCCAGCTTGAGCGGTGAATGAAGTAGAGTTAGCAGCATTTCGTCTGCCTATGTTTAAAAATGCGTCACCTGCGGTAGCTAGAACTGGGTAATGAGTCTCGCCCGTAGCAGCTCGCTCTAGTTGGCCGACATAGTCCAAACTAAGACCTGTCGCTACAGTAACACCATTAGGCAGCCCCAACTGTACTTCAGTCCCGTCTACTGTCCCGTTTGTAATCTTAGCCTGGAGCTCATACGAGTCCCCAACTTGCCTCCAACGAGCAAGGTCGATCGTGGGAGTACCTAACCCTTGAGTCGTTGGCGTGTAGTCCTGCCAGTCGCCGATGTTACCGACGATGATCGGGTCAGAAGCATCGACACTAATCCGATCAACGACTAGGTCCCACGCAGACCCAGTCACACTATCGGAGGCTACATGCAGGCTGATCCTGAGGTCCTCAGTAGTAGAGATGGTTTGAACTCCGAACCTTTGAATGGCTGAGTTTCCAAGAATGTAATTCGATCCATTCCCATCCGTGAAGTTCAGCGGTCGAACATCAAGCTCTACCTCCGTACCCGAGGTCGCATCATAAGCATGCACCGAGATGTCAGAGCCATTGTAGTTTGCTGATCCACCGTCATGAGAGACCCCAAAGACTAGCTCAGTCCCGCGTCTATCTGGGTCAATGGTCACGTCGCAATCGAAGCTGGTCCCTTCGCCTGTGGCATCGGACGCTGCTTTGGAAATCTTAAGAGAGCTCGATCCCTGTAGAAACTCACCGATGGTAGTTGTCAGAGCGACAGTGATAGCCGTTGGAGAACCACCTGTTCCGTCTACATATGCTCCAGTGTCGTCATAAGTTGAGACGCCTGAGGTATCGGATTCAAATTTAGAGTTGGTGAAGTAAGTGTCTGAGCTACTCCCACCGGATCCACCGATTGCTGCCCATGTCCCACCAGCGTAGCCTTCGAAACTACTAGTGTCAGAGTTGTGTCGAATCATTGGATTGGTTGGAGAGCCTGGTCGCTGAGCGGTAGTCCCAGTCGGGAGTGTGACCGCTCCTGTTCCAGGTAAGATGGCGTCGTCAGCTATTCCAACGGTTGGGTTGGCCGCGACCCCATCTCCATCTGCAACGGAGACTTCACTAGCTACTCCAGTGATCGTCCGAGCTACAGTAGTAGTGGCGCTATCCTTTACGAGAACCCCGGTTCCCGCTGGGACAGACACTGTGTCAGAAAGCCCACCGTCTGAGCCTACTATCGCGGTTCCACCCGCGTTCCACTGGAGAAAGGACCCCGCATTGGGCTCATCTAATGTGACATCTGTTTGAAGAGAGCCTAACCGAAACTTGATGCTTCGATCTGTTTCCTCACCTAGCTCCTGAACCAAGCGAGTAAGGTAGTTAATCGCGTCCTCATGGGTCTGGTTAGCTATCGATGCTGAGTTTGTATAATCATTGTCCTGGGTCTTAGCGGTGGAGCGGATGATTAGGACCTGCACACCGGAAGCGGGAGCCGTTACAAAGCTGACAGTCGTGTAGTTGGACCCGTTGGGAATATCCCCACCCGTCAGAGTATAGTCCTGCAAGGCTCCCTCGACCTGGAGGACGCCAATGATCTCATCCCCAGTCGTGGTGAGGACGTAGACTTTGACCTGAGACCCCACGCCTAGAACGAAGTCAAAGGGGATACCAAAGTCCGTTTGGGATCCCGTCGCGTTTGATACTGATCTGACATCCAAGTCCGTCATGCTCATTGTGCTACTCCTGGGTCTACGAGGAAATCTTGTCCTTCATTTCTAACTCTCTTTTTCATCCGGCGAATATAGCCTGGATTTAATGTCTCATTGATTCGCCACCAAATAAGGTAGTCCATTGCGCCCTTGGTGTAGAAGAGATTCTGTCCGGGCAGGTTGTTCTTAAGAAGACGGACGATCTTGTTCCCCTTCACATCACCCCTTAGAGCGGAAGCATAGATCTCCCCTACGTCATCGGCCTGGCCAAGGACGGGTCCTACTGCGTCTTTCAAGACAGAGCTAAACATCTGGTCATACTCCCCGAAAAGGAAGTCACCATAGAGACCGGCTGAGCCTGATCTCACGAAAGCTTCAACCCAAGTCTTAGGATCCTCTGGATCCGGTGGTGTTCGACCGGCGGCGAGCGCCTTTGCAGACATCGCCATGTAAGCTAGTCCGGTTCCGGCAACAACGATTCCCGCCAAGTTCTGGCCATCGAGTTGTCCGGTCTTGAACGCCTCGGTTAGGCTGGCCGCTGTTCGATTAGGGTCTGATAGAAGAGTTCGACTTACGACTGAGTGCATTGCAATCGGGAACGATTTAAACTGAGTGAGGAGCCGAAGGGCCATGCCCTCACCGGAGTCTGCGTCCTGTCCACGAAGGAGAAGGCGTCTCTCCCTGGCTCCTGGGTTTGGAGAACCAACCTCTGCAAAGTCGGAGAGGTAGGCTGATAGCCGTGTTGCGATCTCTGTCCGCTCGTTCTTGTTCTTAAATAGGCTCTCGGGTAGGGACTCGATCGCCTCAGGGGTGACGAACTTTCGATCGTTAATGGTCTCTACTCCCTTGCGAACAATCTCCCAGTTACTGGACTCGATTCCGAACTGCTCAAGGTTGGCTCGAACCCGGTCAGGGAGATCACCCCAAGATTTAGTGGAGAACCGATCGGCCAAGGTCTGGGACAAAGAAGAAGCTACCGCCGCTCTGGCAGTAGACGCCTGGAATTGAGCGCCGTTTAGTTTAAAGAACATGTTCTGAGCTTTAGAGAGGGCTCCGGGTTGGTTTTCGTCAAGGGTGAAGCGGTGATACATACCGGACAAAAGGTCCTCGGAGCCGTACCACATGCGCCGGTAGAACTCCTTCTTCTGAGCCGGAGCAAGGTTCTCGCCGAAGCTTTGAATGCCTTTACCTAAAGAACTGAGATAGCCGTCTCCGGTGGCGGAGCGAAGTGCTGCCCCGCTGGTCGCGGTGTCCACGATACCAGCAATAGCAGAGCCACCCAGCTTAGACATAGATGCGATCATCCTTGCCCCAGCCGTCACTCGAGCCCCAATGCTCCTGCCAGGGATACTCGTCAGACCCTCAGCTTCATTCATCGCTCTTTCGATAACCTTTTTGTCACCGTCCTCTAACTTCAGACGCCTCATGTCAGCTTCAACCGCTCCGCGGGGGTTGGTTCCAAACGTCTCCACAAGGCCAGTCGTCCTGGCAGTTTTGTCGATCGTCGACATCGTGGCCTGCATGATGTCCTTGGATCCGTACTTCATGTTGTACTCGAAGAAGTCGTCACCCGATTTGAAGTGGAGAGTCCGAGAGGCACCTAGCTTTTTACTCAGGTTGGCCGAGAATCCCTTAGAGGTGATGAGCAGATCTGAGACCGACTCATCCGAAACCTTCTCCCGCTTCCCAGTGGAGATATCTTTAAAGATGCTGTGCATGAACGCCTCTCGGTCATCCACGCCTTTGAATGTTTGCTCATCGAGCTTAGGGACAATGTCCGCAGCCCAAGCCTTGAAGTCTGCATCCGCACCCGTTGGATTGGGATTAACCAAAGCCCTATTGTGGCTCTGAGACATGATGAAACCTGGGGTCTCTCCGATGTCCACTCCAGCTTTGCGGAGCAGACTTAGCTGCCGTTGCTGAACTTGACGGAAAGCCTTTGCTGCCTTCAACGCTTCGTCGGATCCTGAGATGCCAGACTTCCCACCGGGACGAAGCTCATAGAGCTCCTGCATGATCTCTCGGTCCAAGGCCCCACCCTTAACTAGGTCAAAGACGCCTGCATCTTTGAGCCCATAGTACAGAGCGTTCATGAGGTCTTGCTGGACCACTTGCTGGCGACGGTAGACAGAGAGGCTACCCTTCTTAGCTAGAGCGGTGGTTCCCTCAAAAGCCGCCAGGAGGGCCTTCACTGGCTTATCTTTAAATGCAGACTCACCGTATAATTCCAGTCTCTTCTTTGTCTTAAGAAGGTTGTCCGCACGTTCTCGGAGAGCGCGAGCGCCTAGGCTGCGCTGCTCATCCAATAGACGCTTAGTGGCCCCGCGAAAGTCCGGCCCTTCCTTGAGCTTTTCGACCTCCGCGAGCACTTTCCTAATCGAGTCGTCCGTGACCTCTTCAGGTAAGGATTCTCTAATCTGTTTGAAACAATCGGCCATATTACCCCACGCAAACAAAAGCTGACTTGATGAGTTGTTCTCTAGTCGCTTCTTCGGCTTTAAACTTTTTGATTTGTTCGAGTTCTTTGATCTCTGACTCAGTCAGGAGATTGATCTTCTTCATCTGATCCAGGTCATCGATGGCATCGTCGGCCAGTCTCTGAATCTGTGCCGTCTCCGGCTCGACAGGGACGTCTGCCATTTCCTTGAAATCTTTGTAGGCGGCATCGTCGTAAGTCGTATCGGAGCGCCAATCCTGATTCCGGTCGACAACTTCTTGGAGTTGTCCGTCACTGGACTTCCGCACTGCGCTCATGTCCGGCTTAATCTCTCGAGCAACGGTGGACTTGGAGTCATTGAAAAGCATCACACCATTGCTGGCATCTCCCCCGCGCTTCCCTGTCTCGTAGCGGTAACCGTCGAACCCAACCGCTTCCAATCCTCGATTAACTTCTGCCACCACTTCATCCGATGCCTTACCCAACTCCACAGCTTCTCGAAGTTCATCAAAAATCTCCTTGCCCGGACGGGCTTCAAACTCTGCTAGTTTCTTTTTGCCCAGTACCTTTTCAAGGATGGGCTCCAGGGCGGCCTTTGCATTCGGAGACAACGGGGCATCGAGATCGATGATGTTCGCGTCACCCAGCTTTACTTCCAGCACCTTCCCTGACTTCCCAAGCTTCCGAGAAGAGATCCCGTTCGCCACTCCGGGAGAGTCAGACAGATAGATCCCATCTCCAAAGTCCTCGTCGATCAAGACGGTGTGAGACTTAATGTCTGGATATTGGTGAGAGGTCCCAGCATAGAGGGTCCGGCCTTTGACGTTTGGATCCGGGGCAAAACGGTACTCGGGAGCCCACCGGGGTGATCCTCCCGCTTCAGCCCGGAAGTCTCCAACCAAAGGATCCACATTCACCCTACGACCACCGGCCACCTGAGCAACGGATGCCTGACCCACAGCTTCGACATGGTTTGGACCAAGTCTCTTTAGGAAGGACCCCGTTTTTGAAAGCCCAAAGCGAGCCGCAGGGAAGAAGACTCCACCTGCCGTGATGTTTACGAATGCCTGGGCAGCGGTATAATCCTGAAGCTCGGCTTGATTAGCGGCGAAGGTTACGGGTTCAGTCGCAAGGTTACCCAGCACACCTTCTGCGGCTCCCCTGGAAAGGACCTGGCGTGCTGATAGCACAGCCTTAGCCCCCATTGCTCCGCGCCCAATACTCATAATCGCTCCGCCAATCGTAAGATCGGCTAAGATATTTACTGGATCAATCGCATGAGGAAGAAGGGAGGCTCCCAAGGTGGCCGCGCCTGTTAACAAGGAATCCTCTGCATTTGAGACAACCTGACTCAGGTCAACCCGCTCCTTGTGGCGCTTCCAAATTTCGTCAGCAACGGCTCTTTTGGTGGGCCTAGTGAACGGCTGAGGAAGTCCAGGGTACTCCTTATTGAGTTCCTCCGGCGGAAGGATCGGAGACTCCTGAGCCTCAATGCGACTCATCTCTGTCATCCTATTAATCGCGCTAAGCGTAGAATCAACCTTCGACAGGTCGTAGGCGGCTTCACTCACGTCGCTAGTCGACGGGAATGCCTTATTGAGCCCCTCATAGAACTGATCCTGAGAAACGGTGGTGTTCGGAGTAAGCTGCCTTGGCTCCCGAATCTCAGTCATCTCATTCTCCCAGTGGGCCTAGCCTGCTTAGGTGGAGCCTTGCCCATTTGCTGAAGGGTTAACGTGTCGAACGGGCCTTCTGATAGTTCTTGAAAACTCTTTCTAGTCGCGTCGATGGCGATGGGCTCAGAGGAGCCATAAGCTTCGCCCGGCACAACAAAGACCAATCCATCCATGCCGTCGTTCACCCACTCGCCTTCTCTAGCCATACGATTAATCGTGCTTTCGTCAGCTTCAATTCCACGGCTACTCAACTCGTCTTCAATGCCAAGCGAAGACAGGCCCTTCCCTTGATGGTGAGATCTCATGAAAGCCTCAATAGTGTCTACCCGAGTAGGGCGACCCTCGGAGTGCGTGCGAGGGATAAGAAGGTTTGAATCTTCTCCGCCCAGCCCGAGACGGTCGACATCGGTGACATGAAAGTTAGGAGATACGATCTTTTGGTAGGCTTGATCTCTCGCTTCGGATTCGCTCATCCCATCGTTCATTAGACGCATAGTCGTGGTTTCTAGCTGATTAAAGATCCCGTTTATGGTGGCATCGTTTGAACCGCTGTGACCGCGAGAGGACAGGGCTCTTTCAAGATCAGGAAATGCGTCCACAACCCCAGACTCAACGTCCCTTACGGAGTTGCCCTTCTTGGTGAATAGCACTTTGATGGCGGTTCGGTTTACTAGATTGGAGATGATTTCAGATTTTGATCCTTGGTCTGGCGCGTACGCTAGTAGAGCTAGATCTTCTGGCATACCCTTTTGCTGGCTAAGCTCCTTGGCCACAATTGGAAATAGATCAGGGCCGTATTCATCCTCAATTTGCTGAAACACCTGAGCGGCAGTTTGTGCGTTCTGAAGGGCTGGACCTATGTCTGCCGCCAAGCTTCTCGCCTCTTTCAGTGTCGTCGCCCTAGGGTTTGGAGCGCTCATTGCCGCTTGCTGATCCATGAGGTCTTTACGGATAACCTGTCTAGCTTGTGGACTATCAGCATCAACTAAATCCTGCGCTCTCTTCTCGACCACAACAGACATCGGATCACTTTGGAGTTTCTTACGGTGCATTGCCGTGCGATCGGTCGCTTGTTTCTTCAGCTTTTGGGTCAGGTCTCTGGCAAACGCGGGGCTTGTGTTACCATGCTGAACCGAAGCATCTGCGACGATCTGTTCAATCGCTGCGTTGGTCTCGGCCAGAAATGCGCCGGTCTCATTCAAACCAACAGAGTTCAACTCAGATACAGCTTGAGCATATCCCTTCATCCCCTCGGTTTGAACAGCGAGGCGAGCTTTGTTTGAGTCTGGAATAGAGCTAGAGTTCTGAACAACCCTATTGATTAGTTCAGCCTGTTTAGTTGTGGTGGCTAAGTCTCCTTCTGAGGCAGAGGCATCACCTTCCTTCATCAGATTCCCAAGCTGAGAGAGTTCTTTGTTCGCCTTTTGCTTGGCCTTTGATCGGGCTGTTCTTAAAACGGACTCGAGTTGAGCAGAGGATAATCCTTTACGGAAAACCTGGCCGACCTTGTCGTCTCCGAACCGGCGAACCTTCTTGATCATCGTCTCGTCCAGATCAAGTGGTATCTTACCGCTCTCGTTCTTGATTCCTTCGGCCTCTTCTGCGGCATATCCCATTAGTCTGATCGCGATACCTGGGTCTACTTCAAGAATCTTTTGTCCTGGCTGGATGTCCGCGACACCCTTTTTGCCCGTTACGGATGCCTCCGCTAGGGCGAGAAGCCGTTCTGGATTTTTCTCAGCCATTGCCCCGGCAAGCCTTAAAGCCCCGTCCATTCGGATCTTTTTCTCCATGACCTGAAACTCTTGTTTAGTGAAAAGTTTGCCCACATTTTCTCTTGCGAGCCCGACAGCCTGCTCAATCTGGTCTCTCGCCTCTACTGGATTCCCATGCACTGCAATCTCTTCGGAGACTCTATCAGAGTAATCTAATACGAACTTTCGCTGAGAATCGATACGCTGAACACGCTCAACCTTTGCGGCGTTCGTGATTCCATTTAGAAGTGCTGGCCGCATTGAGCTTTGATACATCCGACGAGCCTCTGGAGAAGGGGCAGACTTCTCACTAGATTTAGCTAACTCAGTAGAGAATTTCTGGACCTCTTCACCATGCTTCTCGAAACCGTTTTGTTGCAGGTTTGTTCGGGATTGTTCATCTAAAGCTTTTCTGTCCTCAACGGTTTGGTTGAACGCCCATATCCTATCCCTGGAGTCCTTCTCCTCCTGAAGGATGTCAGTCCCGATACCCTCAATCGTCGCGCCAGCCTTCTCGATGGCGTTGGTCAACGACTGAGTGCCAGCCGTTCCTACGTTGACGGGACCCTTGGATCCTCGGGTCAGCTCGTTGCTTTGATTTCGTCTTGGAATGAAAACCATTTAAAATAACTCCGCTATTTTTGTACCGGAACTCGCGGCACTCCCGAGACCACTGACAACCCCGCCGGCCAAAGCCTGACGACCCTGACGTTTCGCGCCCTCGGCACCCGTAAGGAGCCGTTGCCGGTCACTACGGAAGTTTCTCTCGATGTCGGCATTTTCTTCTCTGACACTCGTTTGAGTCTCAACTAGGGCAGCTAGTGGCGATCCTGAGACCTCGACACCTGCGGCTGCGATACCTGCGGTCTGGTCACCTGTAAACCTTCGTCCCTCACGGGTTACGCGACGCTTTCGTTCCTTAGTAACAACTTCAAGCTCGATCGCTTCTTTCTTAAGTTCTGCGGCCTGACGGTCACCCGCCTTCTTGGCCATAACGCCTTTGGCGATACTGCTCCCGAGTCCGGCCACTCCGCCTATAATTGCCGTAGTTAAAGCCATTAGTAGAGCCTCCTGTATAAAAGGAAGTCCTCAGCCTCAGGACCGTAGTGTTTCAAAACCGTTTCAACTTCAAAGCCCAGTGCCTCAGCCCAACGACAACCTTTTTTAAAGTCAGCCTTCACCGTCATCTGCATTCTATGAGCCTTAGTTCCCTCTGCTACACGGGACAAAACTTCCACAGTCGACCGATGAATCGTGGCAAAGAACTTCCGCGCATCCTCTGAAACTGCCGCAGACACCTCAAAAACAGTAGGCCAAACCTGAACCGCAACGAGAGCACAGACAGGCTTGCCGTCCCTCAAGATGGTGAATGCGTAGTTTGCCCGATCATCCGCAATTGCCTTAAGGCGCTCCGACACGGAAATAGATCCTTCCGAGAAGATCATCTCATCCCCATGCTTTGGATCGTATGGAACGTAGGATATTTTAGTACTCACTGACTTCTCCTACAATGATGATCCCTGAGATATTCAACGGGAGAGGTTCATCGCCTTCAATGTAAACGTAAGGTTCCTCGTCGAAGGTTCCTGGGTGGTCTATCTTTTTATCACCAGTGTATAGCTCGATCACGTTGGTGGAAACCCCGCCCTCTCTATCGAAGATCAATTCTTCCATCTTAGTCGTGTCACTTGGGTCACCGATCTTAAGTTGGGCAGTGCGGTATAGGCGAGTAATCACTGTGTGGATACGGTTGATCATACCGGCGGCAGTACCAATCCTTGAGCCCTCGTCTGGCTTCGTAGTCTTAAGCTTGTGAGTGTATCGAAACCCGGCGACGTAGGACGTGTAGTCATCTGTCGTGTCGAGGATATCGCTACCATCGATCGTCACATCATCGATCACTTTGCCGTCGGCAACGACGCTCACCTCGACGTTTCGCCACTCGTCTTGAAATACAGAGCCCAGAACTTCGCCGATATCAAAGGAATTGGTCGCATCTGATCCAGAGGCCATCGCTCCGAATGCGCAATCAAGGAAAACGTGGGTGAAGTGAGAGATATTCTGGTTAGCCCCGCTAACATCCACAGAGGAGTCTAAGGAGTTCCTTTCCGCAAACGGGGCTATAAACTCAATCAAGGTTCCCACCCGCTCATTCAAAAGACGAGTGACACCCATGTAGATGAAATCCCTAAACCTGCCTGTGACATCATCGATTCTTCCAGGGACGACACAAAGTGATCTCACCCTAGGTGATTGCTCCTGTGCTGGGTCGTCTCTAACCGAGAACTCATACCTCCCGCCGAGGACCTGTCGGGACCACGCGGATACCTCAAACTCTCGGCTGAAGGCGCAAGTAAAGACATCACCAAAGTTAGTCAGAACCCAGATACACCCGAACGTTGTATCGTAAGCTATAGCTTTAAAGATAGAGGTTTCGTTTTGCCCTGACTCAGGTCGGTAGTCCCACAGAGTCTCCCGGTCATCGTAGGTATCCCGAATGAGGTGGGGAGCCAGGGCGGTCAGGTCGTTTGAAATATATTTGCCGGCAGTTTCATTGAATTGAAGTGTACGAAGAACTCTACCGTCTCGCTGCACGAAGACCAGCACACCGTCTGCCATAACCGGCTGAACATCGGCACTCCCATAGGAGGATTGCTGGTTAAACCTCAGGTTGGTCGGCCCGAATCCACTGCCCGAATCGGGAGCAAACCCAACCCACTCATCACCCGCAGTACCGATCCCTAGATCTCCTCCACCTGCATCAAGGAGCCATAGAATCTGGTTAACGTCCTGAGACGACAATGTGACTTGGATAGCAGCGGCATTACCGCTTTGAAGTTCGGTCGTGGCCCATTGGTCCAACTTTGCCCTGAGAAACCGGGCCTTATTGGCCGTCTCTGAGAACCAAATAGAATCTGGAAACGTGGCATTGCCTGCATAGACCAGCCTTTGCTGGTAGAGAGTGATAGCCCTTGGGTACCCCAACGAAACGGGGTGCACCGGCCAAAGCTGCCCCCATGCAGACATCGTCCATGCAGTCTGAGCACTGGTGCTCGCTAAGTTAAAACCAGTCAAAATAGTCGCTGAGGCAGAGGTGCCGGAAGGTGTGGACGTAATCAGCGCGACACCAGACGAGCCGCCTGAGTCAAAACGGATATAATCCCCCCAATTAATAACGTCGGAGGAGGTGAGCGTAATCGCACCAGTCGTTGCACTTGGTGTGACGGTGATCGATGTCGTGTTGATATCCTGAAAAGGAATGACCTTGATCTTCTCTTTCACAGAGTCAAAAAGATTATCATCATCGTAATCGTAGATACTAAAGGCGTTCTCTGTGGTTCGGATAATCTTGAGTGGTTTATAGTTTGGGTGTGCTAAGAATATTTCATTGCCAGATGAAGTCATCTTAATGGTGTCGACATGAGCCGAACTGTAACCACTGAACGTGGAGTTATCTGTTACCGTTGCTCCTGTGTTTCCACCCCTCAGGCTGTTCTCTTCAGTTTTATATATCTTGATTCCTATTCCGCTAAATCCGTATATAGCGATAACATATGAGAATTCCTTAGAAAAAACATAAGGGATTAACCGAACATCCTGTGATGTAGTTTCAACATCCGTCCAGGTGTCGTGTGACTTACCAACAATGGTCCCAGGTCTACGGCGAACTCCCCCTGTTGTAGTGGGCAGGAAGTTCTGAAGTAGCTCACAACCATTTTGGTACTGAGCTAGATCAGTCCGACCGAGCACATCTGGGGCAATCTCACCACCAGTGAAGTTGTTAAAGATCTTAGCGTAACGGGCCACCTAGTTCCCCCACTCATCGGTTCGGTGAACGAGCCAATCCCCTTCGATCACTTTCTCGGGAGAGCCAACCTGGCCATCCATTGATCGGGCCTCGGCTTCCCACTGTTTATAGGCGTTAATTAGGTCGTTGGCCTTAGCGCGCCGTTGAGTAAGGACATCGCAGACATCACCAGATATGCGGAGAGCAAGTGTCTCCTCGAACTTAGCCTCAAAGATAGTGGTGTCCTGGCAATCGTAAATATAAAGAGCGTAGACGGCAGCTTCGTCCGTGAGGATAAAGCCGTTCTCTTCCTTCCAATTCAGAATCTCATGGTCCTCTGAATCGTTCGAGCTATCCCATGCTCGCCAAATCCTAAGGTTGTCTGCCGGAAGGGCATAGCGGTAGTCGTACCCAAAGGCGGGTGCAGTAGCGTCTTGCGACAACTGCACCCGCTTCAGAGCAAAGTTCCAAGGGTGAGCCGACAAAACTTCTCTTCTACATTTGTCATACTGCTCGTTAACCATGCGAGCTCTCTTATTAGAATCACCTGTGGCGCTGATTGTCTCAGCGCCACATTTGATTAAAGCAGAGTTATAGATAGAAAGTTTAGATGTCGACATCTAGTCCCTCAGTCGATGACGTAAGACACTTCCAACTCGAGTGAGTCGCCACCTGAATCGGCAGTGATTTCCAGACACACGAGTTGAACTGTCGCTTCAGCTTCCAGCTTCTTGTTCCAAGCCGCAGAGGTCGAAGCAAGGCTGCTATCGACCGCTCCTCCACCTGGATCAAGCCCTGCAAAAAGCGCATCTGGATCAGCCGCCAAGTCGCCATTTACAGGCCACCCGATGTTAAACTGCCCAGTCGCACCCGAAGCCGGCATAACAGCCTTGGCACCAACAATACGAGCACCCTTAGGTAGCTTCATCATTGTAATGACACCGTCTGATGCGATTTCGTCTGCCGAAGCGACAGTGTACTCAGCGTATGAACGCCGAACCACACCGCCAATTAGCCCCGCATCCTGCCGTGAGGCAGGCTCCGCGACGAAAAGGGCTTCGTATTGTGTTGAATTAGCACTAGTAATTGTAGCCATTTTCTACCTCTTATTCGTTTGTTAGGATCTCAACAACCTTAGCTTCTTCCATCCGGGTTCCGCCGAATGAAGCCTTAGTGTGAACCTGTGTATTGTGGTTTTTGTCGACCCGTTCAGCGATTCGAGATTGCATCCCGATACCTTCAGCGAACAAGAGACCGCCCATTGGACCACCAGCGAAAGCAAAGTTCCGTCTGTATCCTGAAGCATCACCAGCCACGCCAGTCACAACGTGACCGTCATCGAGGTCAAAGTTGTCCTCGTAACCAAGAGCTTCAGCCGCCGCATCAAGAGTTGGAAGTCGCTCTGACATGATGAACTTGAAGCCCATAAAGGTGTCGATCTCACCGTTAACCAAAGCTCGTACAGTGTTGTAGTCCGCTGAGGTAATGGTTGAATCGCCCAAAAGGCTGAAAAGCCCAGAAGAGCTATGGACAAAGTACCTTGGCAATGAAGGATCAACTTCACCTGCGTCTAGTCTCTGTTTAGCTCGACGAAGAGCTCCCAGGTTCAAAGGTGCGCCAGCGGTAGATGCGATGGAAGCGTATCGGTTAGCTTCAGAAAGGAGGACCGAAGTCGCTCCTTCTTCGCCACCGTAAGCTAGTCCAACCGCTCTTAGGATGATCTCGTCATCATAAGCTCGACCAATGGACATCCCTTGAGACTGAGCGTAAAGACCTTGTGGGTCCCATGCCATCCGGGCTTTATCTTGATCGTCGATCATGTCGGCGACCGCGAAGTCCTTCAGGGTGACTCGTCGTCTTGAGTGTGGAGTATCAGTCAATACCGTGTCGGCATGACGTGATGGGATTTGCTGAGCAACACTTTCGCCTAGTCGGTCGTAAAATGCTGATTTGCCTTTTTGTGATTCGTTTCGTACAGCACTCCGCAAGCGGGACCCTTTTTGTTGGGATAAGTGCTGGACGCTATCTGAGTACTGTTGCGATCTTGCTACCGTAATTTCGCTGGACATAGCCAACCTCCAGAAATTTGCGTTATTTCTTGGGATTGCCCTATGCCTTGGAAAGCTCCCGGATCCGGTAAGGGATTGTCCGTTAACTAACTGACGAAGGATCGCCGTTCGTTATTTGAAACCTAAAAACTGAAACTCATTCATGGGGTCCACGCAAGTGGAT
>Ga0222634_1000699_pt1 | contig 13659 bp, 23 predicted proteins | sample AntAcemetageno50_FD_179807 | JGI IMG/M metagenome (GOLD analysis project Ga0222634, IMG submission 179807) | Saline water microbial communities from Ace Lake, Antarctica - #50 | ecosystem: Environmental > Aquatic > Non-marine Saline and Alkaline > Saline | place: Antarctica: Ace Lake | collected...
CAGCCTTAGCCTCTGGCCTTTTTGCGCTGTCTAGCATTTGCATGTTAGCCGCGATAATGTCAGTGCTGTACTTTTCTGTACCATCTTTGTCTGTCCATTTGTTGGTGCGCAGAGAGCCTTCTACATAGACCTTAGAGCCTTTCTTTAGATACCTGCCAGCAATCTCAGCAAGCTTGCCAAAGAACACCACACGGTGCCACTCAGTGCGCTCTTGCTTCTCATTGGTGCGCTTGTCTGTCCAGCTTTCAGATGTTGCAACGCTTATGTTTACGATAGAACCTTCGTTGCGCAAGTCTGGGTCATTACCTAGGTTGCCAATTATTATCACTTTGTTTACACCCTTACTCATATACTATCTCCTTGTTAAAGTTTCGCTGCTAAATCATCGGCCTTTTTGTACTTGTTTATCGAACGTGTCAGGGCTATCGCTTGTTCTTCTGTCAAGCCATCCAGGGTTTCAACATTGAAATGTTCTAACCAACCTGGGATCTTACTCTGCATCCCTTTCGCATGAATTAAGTTTTGCACTGCCTCAACCTGTGTTGTTGTTGGTTCTAGTGGTTCATCAGGCTCTATTTTTTCGTCGTCTAGTTCGTCAGTTTGAGATATTCCTAATATTGATGAATATGAATATCTGCGACAATAAGTGAGTACCAATCCTGCGACTTGCGCAATAAGCAGCCCTTTCATTGGAGTGACTCGCATAGCTAAAGTAGACACTACGCTTTGGCCAGATGAGTGCATAAGTTTTGTGTGAACATTGACAGCGTCATAATCTACATCGCCGTTTCCTTTCAAAGGATTACCGCACGACTGGGTTACTGACAGCTCATACTTAACCAGGAGTGGCCTGGATATCTTTAAAATGCTTGTAAGTTCTGCGTAGTTATAGCCGTAACCTTTTTTAGCTTTAAATACGTCAACAATCTCACCCTGAAATTTTGAAAGGGCTAATGCTAATTTTCCTATCTCTTCTTTTGACTTGCTGTGAATCTTCATTATGAGTCCCCTTTACCTTTCATTGTTACACTAAAATTTCTACCTGCTGCACCAATCTTTATATACTTGGCTGCCAGCTCTGGGTTTTCTTCTGTAAACCTGGCCTTGTCAAAAAGACGTGAACCCTTTTTAAACTTCCACCTAATTAGGGACTCGCCGGACGTAGTTAGCAGTAACTCGCTGTCTTTCATGTAGGCGCAAATGGAGTCGCGTACTAATTCCATCTTGTCCTCGCTCGCTTTAATGCTGGCCTTAAGTTGTGCATATTGTTTGACTAGTTCTTCTTGCTCTACGCTTGCGTATGAGGCTGTTGTCGCAGGGACACTAAACAGCGTGTCTATATCTTTTTCTGTAGTCGGTTCTGGTTGCACATCGGCCACTATATGGTTGTTCCAGAAGGCTTGTTCTTTGGCAATCAGCTTTACTTCTAGATCCACATTGCGCTCGTATGTGTACACTCGCATTTGCCTTTTCATTACAAACACGACCGCTATATAGGCTCTGTCAAAATTACCCACCGCGCAGTAGTGCGCTACCTGTAGTAAATATTCACGAGGGATATCGTCAGAACCTTCGCCCCACTCTGTATCGCGCAACGCAGTTTTGCATTCTAATATTGCGTTCTCGCCGTCAATCTCGAAATCTAGGTTGCCAGACATCCATTTATGCTCTGGATGCACTATCATTGTGTTGCTTTTCGGCTTAAGTTTTTTGCCAGTTTCAGCTACGAACCAATCCGCTACACCGTCTTCCATGTAGTTGCCGAATTTGATGTGATCGAGGTGGGATATGTCTTCGGCCTCCATGCGGTTTGTCTTCTCTAGCCAGATTTGCACAGGGGTACGCCACTTAGACATTCCACATATACCGCTAGCATCACTGCCAGTTATGTAGTTTTTTCTTTGCTCTAGTTGTTCCGTAGTTAACATTCTCTCTATCCTATTGTAATGTGATTCAATGGATGCTATTGTAACATAATAAATTACACAAGACAACAGGGTTGACAATAAAATGGCTAAATACTACATAGGTGACAAAGCAGAGAATGACGGCAAGCTGGTTGTGCTTCATGTTCGCATACCTGACTTGTATCTGAAGCTCATTGATCGAGATGCAGCTAAGGGACAAGAGGGTGTCAGAAGCCGAGTTGTCAGGGATATTTTCAGGAAGCACTACAGTAAAGAAAAAGGGAGCAGTTAAGATGAATCAAGAGGATTTTGTTGTAGTCAGCACTCGCATGACAAAGGACATTATGGAGCGCGTACAGCTAGTGTTTGACATGGGTTGCAAGGAGCATGGAGTGACCGAAACTAAAGCAATATTTGCAGGGTCATTAGGCATGGCCGTAGGATCTATGTTGTCAACATTGGCACTAGACTTGGACGACTTACACCACCGCGCGGCTTTACTTGAATCTTTTGAAAAACTTTACAAAGGTACGATCAAAGAGCATACGCGCGAATATGGAACTAGAATAGAGATAATGCAATGAACGAAAATGACGTAGAGAATCGACCATTGCTTTATATATTAAGCGACACTTTCGAGCCAATACCTCTTGTGAAGGGGGATGAAAGCACTATAAGGTGGGGGAAATTCATGGAAAGCGCACAAAGAAGGGCTGCAAGAACTGTATTGAGGGAATCGCCAGAGCTGTTTGTATCCACGGCATTCATGGGCTGCGACCACAGTTTTGGCGTGTCTGGGCCACCTAAATTATGGGAAACTATGGTTTTTGACGATGAAGGCGCAATGGACGGCTACACTCGAAGGTATACAACTCATGAGCAGGCTATGAGTGGACATACAATGGTAGTGGGTAAAGTGTTGGCAGATAATCCGCTGTTGAAGCATTAGCAACGTAGCAAATTAGGCGCGGTGGCTAAACACGGAAATGAAAAAACCACCGCTTGGACAATCTCAAATCACAAATACTAATAGGACAAATTAGCATGGAACAACTTAAGTATCGCAGAAATTTATTTTTAGTTCAAGCATTGATCTAAATGATGGGTATGTGTATCGTAGAGAGGAATTAAACGCTGTAAGCGGCTGCATCTTAACCGGAGTTGCCGCTTACATCAAACCAGGTGGTGAGAACCGCCCGCTTTTTTTAGGACTAAAATGAACCAACCCTTTTTTGAGAACAAGATTAAGAACATAAACGAACCAAACATAGGAAGGGAACATAAACAAACCCAACAGAAGGTCGGGAACGTAAACAAACCAAAATTAGGAAAGGAACGTAAGCAAATGATAACATTATATAGATCCAAGTCAACAGCTTGTGAAAGATATTTATTTGATCGTATGATATGTGAAGAATTTAAGAAAATGCAGACGCATCCATGCGCTGCCTACAAGCGAAACATCGGAGCAACCCCACTCCTAGTTTCATGTCGAATAACCCTGTTGCCAACCAAGCTAAAGGAATTAATATGCACGCCAACCCCAATCAAGGAATTAACCTGCCGCAAACCAACCCCAGCAAAGGAATCAATATGCACGCCAATACTAACATAAATCACAGCCAGGTCAATAGCTACCAACATAAAAATTCATCAAAAGTATATTCTATTGAAGAAAAAATCCGCTGGAACAAAATAAAAGCACCGCATTACGCCTGGGCTGAGTGCGTATCCCTAAAGCATAAATGCTCACTAAATGAAAAACATTTCTTAAAAACAATAGTTAGATGTTCGAATAGCAAAGGGGTAAGTAACATCGGAGTGCAAGCCCAAACTTATCAATTCAACTTAACAACTAACGGGAAGCAGGTAAAGCAACGCACAATAGAGAGATACATAGCCAAGTTTAGAAAACTGAAGGTTATTAAGAAGTACGATAGTAGAAAGTTCCGCAAATCCCACGCCACAAGGCTTGTGTTCAAAGCGACCGACAAAGTGTCGGTACTAATATACTCACCAAAGAGTATAGTTAGGCGAGGTGGGGTAGTAAGTTCTATAAATTCTACTCTAAACGCCCCTCCTCCGCTTGTAGCGGTCGGGGCTGAGGAGCCAGAACAGAGCAAGGAGGAGCAAATACGAGAATCGAAAGAAAAAATAAAGAAAATGAGACAATATTTTAGAAAAAACAACATAGGAGCAAGTAGTGGAACTAGCTAAAGTAAACGCGGAATTTTTAGAGGAAACGGTTTTGGGGTGCATTTTAAAAGACCCATGTCAATACGAAGTGGTTTGTGAGCATATAGACGCTCAGGACTTTAACGTGCAATTGAATCGAAAGATTTTTGAAGCAATGACGCTTCTACGTAATGATGATAGACCGATTGACACGTTTACAGTTGAGGAAGTACTCCGACTTAAAGGCCATACGGGTGATATATTTACTCTCTGCGTAGACATGCAACGCAGCGTACCCCACGCAAACCATGCTAGCGACTATGCTAATAGTCTAAAGAACGTCACCCATGGAAGGGAATTTGATGGATATATGGAAAATTGGCGCACAATGGCGGACAAGGGCGAACCCGTCGGAAAAGTGCTAGCTATGATTGATAATGATGTGCAAAAACTATCGGGTGCCACAGTTGACGAAGGGGTGATGATTGGCGAAGGGCTACAAATATTCTTCGATGATTATGAAGACATCCTTGAAGGTGGTGGCCCACTTCGAGTGGACACGGGGTTTAAAGACTTGGATTTTATACTGCAAGGTATGCGCCCTGGTAATTTAGTTGTGATCGGCGGTCGCCCCAGCATGGGCAAAACCACGTTCGTACTAAATGTTGTACGCAACATCATGTTAGCGCAAGACTTCCCGATTTTATTTTTTAGCCTGGAAATGAGCCAAGACCAAATCATTCAATCACTTTTAGCCTGTACTGCTGGTGTTCCACTACAACATTTGCGTGAGTGTCCGATCCCACAGGCAACACTTGATAAAGCCCTTACAGCCACTCAAACACTTTGCAACAGTAAACTAAAGATAATATCTAAAATAAACCCCACCCTTGCAAACATAAAAGCGCAAGCAAGAAAGTTTAAACGAAAGTATCCCGATTGTGGTTTAATAGTGATTGATTATTTAAGCTTTATAAAAAGCCCTGGTGCTGAAAATAACGTCTTAGAGATAGGTGCTATCACAAGAGACTTAAAGTTACTTGCCGGTGAGCTTGAATTGCCGCTAATATTACTTTCACAACTTAGCCGTGACTGTGAGAAGGGTGTAGCACGTCAACCTCAACTTAGCGACTTCAGAGGCTCGGGCAGTATTGAACAAGACGCAGATATTGCAATGTTTGTGTATCGCGACAAAGCGGCTAACGACAACGCAGCAAAAATAATCGTTGGTAAAAACAGATTCGGCAAATGCGCAGAAATAAGCCTCATATTTGACGGAAGCACCGCAAGGTTTAAAAGCGTGGGTTATAACAACCAGGAATAAAAAGGAGTGCCAAGGATGGCCACTATTGTATACAAGGAAGTACACGAGCAGCGATTGTTTGTGAAGTGGTTTTATTTGGAGTATCCCAATGAGAAAATAGCCGCGTTTTGTAACGGTGGCAAGAGAACCGCGCTACAGACAAAACTATTGATTTATGAAGGGTTGCTTCCTGGTATTTGCGATCTTATAATTTTAACTCCCAAATACCCGTATCATTCTCTTTTTTTGGAGATGAAACGAACCAAAGGAGGGGTTATATCTAAGGAACAAAAAGATATGATCTTGCATTTAAAGTCAAAACACTACAAGGCAGAAGTATCCAAAGGATGGGAAGTGGCCAGAGATATAACTTTAGAATATATGTCGTTGCCTGATTGGAGGTATGAATGAGCGGTTCTATATGCGAACACTGCACCAAAGAGTTCAAGCCTAATCACGCGTCAACGCACTGCATTTAAGGTCTGGGACTCAACGCCAGAACATGCAGGATATGTACAAAAGGTTGGGGTGAATAGTCACTATGCAAAGCTTAATGAAGCGCAGGTCAAACAAATAAGAAAAAAACTTTCAAAAGGTGCGCTGCTAAGGGATATAATGGAAGAATATAAAAAATTTCAAATCTTGGAAATATTTAAGCTGGCATAAAAACGTACAAAGGGTGGTATAGTCTCAGAGGAGCAGGAGAGCGTCATAGCGCATCTTAACAGCCGTGGCTACCTTGCTGTAGTCTGTAAGGGCTGGCAGGCGGCTATGGACGTTGTATTAGCCTACATGGAGGGTGAAGAGTGGTAACTGAGATATTAGAGATAAAAGGACTGCTTTTAATAGCAAAAGACCATGAGTTAACAAAAACACAAAAGCGCACGCTTACACGTAGAGGTTTTTTAGCTGGATTGACTGGAGTTTTTATTGATTCAGTGCAAAGAGAGGTACAAGAAGACCTAATATTGTTGGAAACTGTAGCAACTATACCATTATCAGAAGTAGCCCCGTAATGTCTCAGCTACATGACTGCACGCAATGCGGTGGCGAAGCCGTGTATATACACGTAGCAGCTTGCGGCATTGAACCGCCTGAGCACATAATAATCTGCAAAAACTGTAGAAAAGAAACTCAAATTTATGAGTATTCTACCGAAGCAGTGAAAGAGTGGAACAAAAAACCACCGCGCGAAAGATAATTAGCGTATCTTTTTTATAACTGACAACTCTACAAAAGCACTCGCTACCACACCTGCAACAAAGCCAGACAACAAAGACACGAAAAGCATAACTAACATAAAAAAATCCTTCTTTAATCAAATAATCGAGACGCGTAACCTAAAAACGCTCCAGTCACCTATTCTTCCTCCTGGGGGATGCTATCATATACCCCCCAAAGCTCGTTGTACTCTTCTTCGTCCATCAAAGCCATGTGATTTTCTAACATTATTTGTCAAACTCTGAAGCTGCAATTTTAATTACACCATCCTCAAAACGCACGTCCGCAATGCTGGACATGCTCTCTAACCCTTCGATTTGCACTTTTACCTTACTGTCAGCACCGTTTTCTATAGCCTGCGCTTGCAGTGCCGTTATTAATTCTGCTAGCCCCATTATTTAAGCTCCCCAATTTTTGATAGGTTTAATAATTCATTTGTGATGTTAAGCATACTATCCGTTAAAGCTTCGATGTGCTTTAAGTTTTTAGAAACTTGATCCCCAATCATTTGTACATAGCAATCAAGCTCTGATATTTTTTCTTCAAGTGTCATTTTATTTTCCCGTGTTTTTATATTTTAATTAAACGCTTTCTTCGAAAAGCTCCCCATCTTCATCAACACACAAACCAATGTTGTTTGCTATACCGTTGTATAACTTAAACTTGCCTTCTCGCGTGATGCTAAGCAACATGTAATCTCCATAACTCAAATCAATCTCGTGATTATGCTCATCTACATTCATATAAAACCTGGCGAGGCCATGTTTATTCTTTCTTGCAAAAGCTCCGATGCTGCCGGCTCTGGATCGCTTAGCATTTCACCCATTGCTCTGTGATGAATCTAATTGTTTAAGCATTATCGTGTATGTCTTCAAAATAATGTCGTATGATATTCTCATTTCGTCGTCAATCGTCATTCTGTTTGTTCCCGTTGTTTATGTTTAATCAAGCTGCCTGTACGGCAGTAAATAACACCATCAGTCAGTTATACACCACTCCCCACTTGGCCATTCGAACATTTCAAGACCTTCCAAAACATCTTTTTCGCTCTCGCCTTCTCTGTAAAAACATTCTTCTACTACTCCGCCACTATTCACTAACTTACACAAGTATGTACCCATATCTAACACCCCTCTTTTAAAATTCCCATTTCGTATCGGCTGCAATTCGCGGAAGCTTAAAGCCCAGTCGCGCTGCATCTTGTCTTGTAAAGTATGAACCCCACATATCTGGACTATTAGCTAGAGCTTCAAACGCAGCTCGTACTAGAGCGCGAGTGCAATAATCATCATCAACACACGCCATAGAGCCGTCATGCTCCCATCGTGTAAAGCCGTTCCCGAAACGCTCGACTACTGAGTAGCCTTCAAAATCTTTTAATTTTTTTCTCATTCTGTTTGTCCCGTTGTTTGTCTCTAGTTAAGCTATTGTGTCACAAGCGATTACATATGTCAACTGTTATTCGTGACTAAAAACATGGCACTCGTTGCCAACATCTACAGAATAATAATCATTTATAAATAAATCGCGTGTAAACATTTCGTAGTCAAAGTACATACTAAATATTTTAGGAGTGTCTTTTGTCATGTAAATATCCTCCACTAAAGCCGTTGCAAAATCTTCCTCGCTGTCATAAGACCCGTGGTAGCAATCCATGGCACTCTCGGCATCTTCTACATTGCCGCAAAAATGCCCTAGCAGCTCCAATCCTAAGTCACCATGCTCTTTTATAAATTCGGCGCGATTGCATAGATCTTTGATGTCGGCATAATCATCCCCACCTATGTTTTCGCGGTCGTGTATTTCCCATTCTTCAGCATCGGCTTGCGGTGAGCTTTTTAGAATACCTTGTATTTCGTCCATGACTTGCTCAAAGTCGTGAATCTCTATCCATTTCCCGTGATGCCGTCCATCGTTATAGGAAGCTAGGCATGATACATAAATTGAAGGTTGATTAGGCATTTCGTTGTTTCCGCGTTGTTTCTCAATTGAGCCATTGTGCCACAGCCGAATCGCTAAGTCAACAGCCTGTGGTGAATAGTCATGATATTTGACAAAATGACATAACGACATACAGTTACTCTATATACAGGAGAGACATATGTTGAAGAATTGCCCAGTTTGTCAAGGAACTAAGAAGACGCGCCAGCTCGGTATGATGTCAGCCGACTGTGTCGTATGTGATGCAACGGGTAAAGTAGACAGCGCGAAAGTTATAGAACTTGCATCCGCTGCGAATCCGATTACGCACGAAAGCTTGCCCGAGAATTTCTATAAGATACATAAAGATGCTGAAAAAGTCAGGCTAAAATCAGCTAACTTTGGCTACATGAACAAGACTAAAGCGGCGGACAGTGAAGAGAAGCTTAGCGATATTGGCAAGTCAAAGAAAAGTCCGCTACCGCCCCCTGAAGATGTGCTTGTAGAGCTGCGTAAAGAAATTAAGCCCCGTGACGCTGAGTCTATGACTACACAGCGTGTGGAGCTATCGCCAGCTATGAAAGCTCAGCTTAAGTCATTGGAGCCTGTTAAGGAGTCAAAGAAAAATGGAAAAGGAAAAAAAGTCGCTGCCAAAGGCTAAGAATAAGGGCGGAAGGCCAACGCTTTACACTGAAGCTTTAGCAAAACGCATTTGCAATTTAATTGCCACTACCCCTCGCGGTTTAAAATCGTTATGCGAGTCTAACGCTTGGATGCCGGATCATCAAACTGTAAAAAATTGGCGAGCTTTGAACCCTGGGTTCTTCGCCTTCTATTTGCAAGCTAAAGAGTCACAAGCACACGCTGTTGCCGATAAGCTTTGGCAGGAAGCTGACCAACTGCCAGCGGATACCGCGGAAGTGAATCGCTTTAACGCTGTTTTTAGGTTTCATCAGTGGCACTTATCGAAGCTTGCGCCCAAAAACTTTGGTGATAAAAAAGAAGACACACAAAGCGCAACAGTTGAACAAGTCGCAACTATCGCAAACGCATTACTTGAACTAAATAAAAAACATGCCAGGGATTACTAATTCGCTGATAAATCCAGACGAAGTACGCGCCGAAATATGGGGATCATTCATCAAGTTTTGCCAAATCTTTTTCCCACTTGTTACCGGTCGTGAGTTTGCGATAAGCAATCCCGCCTGCAGAGAGTCACACTTCATCACAATTGCAAAAGAGCTGACGCTAACAAAACGCCTGCAAGTACCAAGCCTTTTGATCAATGTTCCACCTGGCTCCGGCAAGTCTACACTGTTAGCCTTGTGGGTCGCGTGGACAATGTCCGAGTTTCCTAACAGCCAATACCTGTACATTTCTTACGGCCACGAACTCGCAGCTAAACACACTGAATTTATCAGGAGAGTTATCAGTTGCCCTTATTACGCTGCGTTATTCGGCATCACTATTAGATACGACATGAAAGCCAAAGACCATTTTGTAAATAATTTTGGAGGCAGTGTTAAAGCGTTTGGCTCCAGTGGCCCAATCACTGGTCAAGATGCTGGCTTGCCGAATTGCGATCACTTCACTGGAGCAATCATAATGGACGATTTGCACAAGCCTGACGAAGCGCACAGCGACACTATTAGATCGGGTGTGATACAAAACTACAGAGAAACTATTTTACAACGACCGCGCGCGCCTAATGTGCCAATAGTATTCATCGGGCAACGCCTACACGAAGATGATATATGTGCGTACATGTTGGGCGGTGATGATGAACGCACTTACAAAGCTGTAGTGCTGCAATCACTTGATGCAGTGGGCAATGCTCTCTATCCTGAAGTGAATCCCAAGTCACAATTAATGCTGAAAAAAACAAAGAATCCTTATGTGTTCTCAAGCCAGTATCAACAAGAGCCTGTGCCCGCTGGTGGCGCGCTCTACAAAGAAAAAGACTTTGTCATACTCTATGAAGACCCTACTTTTATATGCACATTCATAACAGCTGACACTGCCGAGACTTCTAAAAGCTATAACGATGCGACCGTGTTTAGCTTTTGGGGTTTGTACAAAATCAGCGACACATACGAAATAGAAGAATACGCGCTGCACTGGATAGACTGTAACGAAATAAGAGTCGAGCCAAAAGAACTTGAGTCCGAGTTTCAATCTTTCTATAGTCAGTGCATGTTACATCCAGTTAAACCGCGCGTAGCGGTCATTGAAAAGAAATCTACAGGCGTTACATTGTGTAGTGTTTTGTCAGAAATGCGAGGTCTTGAAGTGCGTGACGTGAAGCGTACAAAAGCATCCGGCTCTAAAGCTGATCGCTATCTTGAAATGCAGCCTATAATAGCTAGTAAGTTAATCTCATTTTCATACGCAGCGAGGCATATAGGCATGTGCGTTAGTCACATGATGAAAATCACTGCGAATAACAGCCATCGCTTTGATGATATTGCAGATACGGCTTATGATGCAGTTAAGATAGCTCTAATTGACAAAACGCTACATGTTAGAGATCACGCAAATGAGGCACACAGAAACACAGCTAAATTGCATGCTCAAGTCTTTAGCGCAAGAATGAATGCCCTAAGGAATGCAAGAGGCTATTAATCAAGGATGATTTAATGTCGTATAAACTGGGGCGAAACAACGCCGAGAAACTAATAAAATTAAAAAAGTGTGTAGAAGGATGGCAACAATATTGGCAGTCAAACAATCAGCGTTTTTGGGACTTCACTAAATTCGTTTGTGCCACAAACTTAACGTCAAAAGAGCGTGCAGCACTACAAGCAATTGGTAAACCGCAATTGCAATTCAACATTATGGAGGCGATGGCATCACGCTTATGTGGCGAGTTTGCCAAGCACTCTCCGTCATTTGACGTGCGTGCAATGGACGGGGTGCCAGCTTGGATTTTAACACCCGAGTTTACAGAAACACTACAAGTGATTGAAGGATATTTGCTTGGAATGTTCGCGGATAGTAGTTCCGATTCTTTGAAGTATAAGTTTTATAAAGACCTGTTAATTGGCGGTTTCTCTGTTGGTGAAGTAATCACACGTTACATAAATCCGCGCAGCTTCGAACAAGTGATTGAATGTGAAAGGGTGTTTGATCCCACGCTAACGGTTTTCGATCCAGTAGCTAGACTTTCGCACAAGGGAGACGGTCAGTACTGCGGTAAGCTTGTGCCCATGACGTGTGAAGACTTTGAAAACGAGTTTAACATGGACGCTGGCGACTGCATGGCAACGGGTACGACTACACCACTTGAGGGCTTTAGCTGGTCTTATCTAAATCAAAAAGAAGACATGATAATGGTTGCGTCGCTTTTTGTTAAGCAAACTAAAAAGGTTGAAATAGTAAAGCTTACTAACGGCCATACTGTGCCGATTGATCAATATCAAAAGCTAATTGAATTGTGGGATGAAGAACAAATAATGGCTGTGCCTCCGAAAATACTACAGTCACGCAAAACAGAACTAGAAACACTCGAACGCTACAAATTTTGTGGTGAAAAGATTCTATCTAAAGACGACACGAATTTTACAAAGTTTCCGTTAGTCTTTATTGATGGCAATTCCGCCCTCATAAAGGGCGACGATTCACAGATGGGTACGGGTGAGTCTGTAGGTTCCGGCGGTGGTTCAGATAATAGTCAGACAGTGCAAATGACACGGCCATATTTAATGCACGCTAAAGACATGCAACAGCTTATGAATTTTGCTGGGCAATCGCTAGCTGGTGAGATGGAAAACATTGTACAGCATCAATACATAGTACCCATTGAAGCAATACCGTATGACTATCAAGAAGCTTACACAAATCCTCAGCTTGCAAGTACGCTTGTATACAACCAGATTTTAGACAAAGAATCTAACATACAGCTTAATGCGCCACAGATTCTTGAACGCAGACAGATACCGTCAGTATTAGAAAGCACTTTCAACGGTGCAGCTACGCACATGCAAAACATCTTAGGTAACTACGACTCAACGCTAGGAACTAACGACAAGCAAATATCTGGCGTGGCTATACAACAAGGCGCAATGCAATCCAACGCAGCGGCTCTACCTTACTTGGTGGGCTTCAACAACGGTCTAAACCGGATGGCAGACATAATCGTAGACTTAATCCCGAAGTACTACAACACTCCAAGAACACTACCCATCATCAAGAAGGACGGCAAGCGTTCATATCAAGTGATCAACAAGAAAGAAGACCAACAAAGTGTCTTCATGGATTATGACCCCAACAACTTGCTAGTTAAAGTAGAGATGGGTGTATCTGCCGCAGTTCAAAAACAGGTAGCACTTGATCAGATAATAAGACTGACCGCAGCAAGTGAGGACTTTGCCACTTTCATAAACAATTTCGGCTTAGAGACAATCTTGGACAACTTGGACATCCGCGGCATCGATCATCTTAAAGAGCAGGCAGCCAAGTACATGCAAGGTAAACAAGAGCAAGCAGAAGCGCAAGCAGAACAACCCAACGAGATAGAAATACTAGCCGAAACTGAAATAGCTAAAACTGAAATGGAGACAGAACAACGTCGAGAAGCTGCACAATTAGTCGCTGCAAACAAAGCTGCCGAGCTAGCTATTAAAGAGCAAGAAAACGATATGAAATTCATTGAATTACTTGCTAAGATAGAGAGCGATGAAGTTAAAGCAGCTCTGGCAAGGGAACGCGAGGACGCAGAACAAGCGCGAACCGCAGTAGAGCTAACTATGGGAATGATTGAAAGTATAGGGAAGACTAGATGATAAATTCAAAAGAAACACAAAGGTTTTTTTCACAGACTAAGTTTGAGATAGATAAGATAGAAAAGAAGATGTCTAGCATGGCTTGCAAGCTTCAAGAACTAGAGCTTGAGTGCAACCAAAAGCATGAGCTTGCTGGTTACTTGTCAAAGCAACTTGAGGGCGTTTAATGTTTTTTAGCAGACATAGAGAGGCTATAACTCAATTACAAACAGAGATGCATGTTTTGAAAGTCGCACATCTAAACTTACTGAGCGACATGGAGAAACTACGCAGGGAGACAAAGCCATCTGTAGTATTTTCAATGCTTTATCCGCAAATTGAACACATGGAAAATGAGATATCAAAGATAAGG
>Ga0222634_1000700_pt1 | contig 13640 bp, 7 predicted proteins | sample AntAcemetageno50_FD_179807 | JGI IMG/M metagenome (GOLD analysis project Ga0222634, IMG submission 179807) | Saline water microbial communities from Ace Lake, Antarctica - #50 | ecosystem: Environmental > Aquatic > Non-marine Saline and Alkaline > Saline | place: Antarctica: Ace Lake | collected...
TGCGTGGAGTCCTGAAAGACGCCAAGCATTCGCCAATGACCTAGACCTTGCGGAAGCACTAATAGCGGTTAGTGCAAGCTCTAACCGTTCTAAGTCAGCAAGAGACCCCGCTGAGTGGCTACCAACAAACATTAGTTACCGGTGCCAATACGTTGAAGACTGGATGGTTGTGAAAACCAAGTGGGACTTGAGCGTGGATGTTAGGGAGTTTGAAGCACTTAGGTCTGTGAGTGTTGGGTGTGTGAATTAGCGAGGATGTTGCTGGCGTGATCTAAATCTAGCCACCAACTCCTCCCAGGAACTCTCAGTATGCGAGCCTGAGGATTCCCGGCCACAAGACATGTTTACAGCTCAAACCAAACAGCAAGGAGTCTTCACGAAATCCGTACCTACATTCAGTTAGTTAGATATCCATCGCGAGGGCTCAGCAGAGCAATTGGAGCGATTTCCGACTCTTAAAGGCTCTCAAACACAAGCGTGGCCTGCATTCTGTCTCCGCCTCCAAAGCCCTTACTGCCGCCTGATTCAGTGGAAATAGTGTGAAGCTTGTAGCCCTTTGAAACTTGGCTGTTGATTACACCTTCAAGCTCACTAAGGTTTTTTGATCCAGTCCCAATGAACTTTTCTTTGAGTGTTACTTGCAAAACTACGTACTTCATCTTTCCCCCAATTTCAATTTATTTGCAACTTGAGATCACCCTAGTCGTACCGGCACCTAGTCTCGCCGCACCGATAAGTCGAACGGCCGTGAGATTTTGACTTGGGGGCCGGCGTAAGGCCGAGAGGGAGCTTGGAAACGAGCTATTGAGATGCGATGATTCGTTGGCATTCGTCGCGGAAAGGAGTATCGTTTCAAAAAGAAGGTAGTTGTGGCAAGGGGGATGATATGACGCTTCCAGTCAATGGGCCCTCGGCCACAATTTTCAGCGCACCAAAGCAAGCGGCCAAGTCTGCCTCAAAGCTGCCCTTGATTATCTCTCTCGTCCTTCTTTCAATGTCGATTCTCCTTATTTTTCTTATCCCAATTTCATCGGTGACTTTGGGCGTTGGCGCGTATTTGATTGCTGCAATTGGTCCAGCTGGTTGCTTGGCCTGGGACGCTGTTTCCCAGCGAAAGGGAATGAAATCTCCTAACTTTTCTCCAAACAGGTCCCTGTCAAAATTCCTGCAGTTCATTTCTGTGGCAGGTGTGATTGTAGGAACAATCCACGTCTTGAGAATTAGTGAAACCGCCGCTGAAATACTTACAGAATTCTTTGGGTTGGCATGAAAAGACTTATAGCCTTATTGGCCGCAGCGCTGATTGGACTAGCTCCTTTGGGGGCTAACGCTGGGATGTCGGTTCTCACTGAAACCTCAACTTCGCTTTCTGCCATGGGAGATAGGGCAATCCAAGACCTGAGGCGCTGCTTAGCAACCAAGGACACCCTGGATGTTTACTATTTGATTGATACCTCTGGAAGCCTGTCCTCAGAATCATCCTTGGGGCGAGTTGGCACTGACCCGAACTTTGTCCGTGCAGAGGTGCTTTCTGAAAGTCTTCGGCAGCTCTCGACGTTGTCCGAGGAGCCAGTTGGCCTAAAAATAAACTGGAATGCGGGCTTTTTCGCAGACAACTTTTATCCAGTCCCAACAGACTGGATGACACTTTCAACTGAGACCAGCGAACAATGGGCCGAGGTGCTTGCCCGCGTTATTCGCGTGCAGTCCTCAAGTGGCACCACTGATTGGCTAACTGCACTCACTTCTGCTCAGACGGAGCTCGCAAGTCAAAAAAGAGTGTCGGACGGTTGCCAGGCACTTATTTGGCTGACTGACGGCGGTCTGAATGTCGATGACGACGTTGTGCTCAGCCTGAATGCTCTGAATGCCATTTGCGGTCAAGCGGTGGCAACAGGTTTTGCAAAGCCGTCTTTAGGATATGGTCCTTTATACGAAATGAGGCAATCCGGTGTAACCGTATTTGGTGTGCTTCTAGATGTTGCGGGCCCAGGAGTATTCGACAGCTACCCAGAGCGAAAAACTTGGATGCAACCTATGGTTGAGGGCTCTGGAGCTCTGACTATCGATGGTGCATCAAGAAACGTCAATTGCGGCGATGGGACTGGGGTGATTCCATCGGGTCATTCCTCCGGGGCCTTCATCAGAGCCCAAACTCCGGGAGACTTGGCGATCCAGTTTCTGAAGTTGGGCGGTCTCATCCGTGGTGGATCGACCTCTGCAATAAATGCAGACGGTACCTTCGACATAAATCAGGGTGTCGCGAATGTAACTCTTCTTTTTCGTGAACCACTCAGCGGAGTCACCTTGCTAGATGCTAGCGGGGCAAATGCATTGCAGTCGCCCTCTGTTGTCCTGAGCGAAAAATCTGGCGCATCAAGCATCGAAATTGACATTACAAATCTGTCAGATTTTGGAACATGGAAAATCACTGGCACTGAGCCGAGCGAAACCGTGCTCATAGCCTTCAGCGCACTTGGTCTTAACCCCAATCCAGACAACCGTCTTGTGAGCGGGTCTGAGTCAACCATCGCTGTGCAAGCCAGTGTCAAGGACCCGACCGTATTTAGCATCACAGATTACAGTTTTGATTTTGCCGTTTATCAAGTAAATCAGGACGGCTCCTACTCTCCGGTTGGAAACGGAACCGACTCGGACTTTGAATCCGGGGAGTTCAGTTTCGGTCTTACCCCTGAGTCTGGTTTGGCAAAAATGAACCTTCGCTTTGAAATAACGAACCTGGTGACCAAAGTGGGAGGAACAAAGCTCGCGAGCCTGAGCCTCGAACAGTCGCTGGTTGTATCGCTCCCAGACAATTTCCCTACCTTCATGCCAGTTCCACTGGATATGGGAACTCTGAATGGACGACTTAGCCCCGCCGAAGGTCTGATTACGGTTATCCCGCCCAAGACCGGAGGAATTGGATACTTCTGCCTGCCTGATGGCGATGAGGTGATTATAGAATCTGACAGCGTTGACCGGGCCGCGACTTGGAGCTGGGGTTTCGATGCAACAGGCACGAGCCTCGACTCGGATGGCTGTCTTCAACTCCTACCTGGCCAAGAGCAGACCTTGAAGATTTCGGCCGTTAACAGCACGACCGCGAATTCTCAGGTGAGTGCAAACATCCCAATAATTCTCAAGGATGAGTCCGGGGCCCAATTAGAAGTCTCTTTGCCGGTTTCGCTTGAGACCGTAAGGGTGATCAATCCGATTGTTCAGGCTGTGCTCACTGTGGTTTTAATTCTCCTGGCGTTCCTTCTTCCGATCATCATGATTTACATAATCAATAGGCTGACCACCAAAGTGGAGCACGGAAATGAGCTATTGAAAGCCACCTTCTTGGCCTCACATGACTTGCGTGTTGATTCTCTATCGGGTCGAAATGGGGCGGACATTAAGGGTCCAGCCCTCGGACTAGATGAGTTCAAGTTTCAGGGCCCAAAGAAAGACAGCGCAAGTTTCCCCATATCCACTCATTTCGAAGCTAAAGCTAGAGTTTCTCTAAATCCTCTTGTTGCACCATGGTTTGAACTTCAAGCCAAGGAAGGCTACCGAGTATTTTCTGGGAAGACGGGCAAGCGCGGCAAAGCCTTCAAGATGGGCACCAAGACTGAGTTCTCAGGGCAGCTGAGCAAGTTATGGGCAGTAACAGTGGCCGTGGCCGACCTCAGAGGCTTGAACCAAGAGACCAGTGAGTTGCCAGTATCCCTTGACGTATTTGATCGAAACGCGAGTGGAGCCAGCCCTGACTTCCAAGAACGAATGATTAACGTCGTGAACGACGCCAAAATCAAGAGCAAACTAATCGCTGCGCGCGATGCCACTTTGGCCACGGAAAAGACTAAGAGCGAGAAGAAACCAAAAGACCCCGAAAATAAAAGTACTGGATCAGCCGCTCCTAAATCGACTGCTGGTCTGCCTCCCACTGGTCCCGGTGCACCCGCAGGATTTGCGGCGCCTGGACCAGGTAAAGCAGGGCCTCCGGCAGCCCCGGGCATCAAAGGCGCTCCTCCAGTTGCACCAGGGATGCCACCTGGTGGCCCTACCAAACCTAATTTTGAGCCACCTAAGTTGTCTTAAAAAGTAAGCCTGTCCTAAAGGAAAGAGAGAAACATGTTACGTCCATTTTTAGTTGTTGGAGTCGGCGGCTCTGGCGGGAAAACTTTGCGCGCCATCAAGTACGAACTTGAATTGAGACTTCAGGCCGCTGGCTGGGAAGGCGAGTTTCCGGATGCTTGGCAGTTCCTTCATGTGGACACACCTGTAAAGCAAGACGGTGCCGAGTATCCTGCACCGTTTTTGCCTGCCGGGTCCTACAAAGGCTTGGTTGCGGCTTCCGCAACATACAAAACAGTTACCGCGAGTATTTCAACCAGAGTGAGCAAGCAGCTTTTGGATCAAGTGTCTCGCCAGCTGCCGGACCCAAACAAGGTGGCCGTCCCTATCGTCGATGGTGCAGGGCAGTATCGAGGCGTGGGTCGAGCAATCGCTTTGTCTCGCCTGGACGACATTGCCGCCGCAGCAAACAGTGCGATTCAAAGGTTGAAATCTTCCACGTCACTGTCAAATCTTGAGCTTCTCGGACAAAAGCTAGGTGTTGAGAAGGCTGGCATGAATCCGAATCCAGTGTTCATGATTGTTTCCTCAATTGCCGGTGGTTCAGGTGCTGGACAGTACATAGATGTTGTTGAGGCTATAAAGGCCAGATTCAATGAGTCTTGGGTGGATGAGAGCTACGGAATCCTTTTTGCTCCCGACGTATTCGATGGGATCAAGGGTGGGTCTGGAATTCCTGCCAACGCGCTGGCGACAATTAGCGAGACGGTAAGTGGATTCTGGAACAAGCAGCCCCACGATTCGGTTCGCGAAATGTTCCAGAGCAGAGGCCTAACCATTCAAAGCGGTGGCGCAACGAATCGAATCGGCGTCCGTTATCCGTTTATTGTTGGCAGGCAGGGAGCTAACACTTCATTTGGTGGCCAGAACGATGTCTACAAGGCGGTTTCTGCGACAATCACCGCTTGGATGACTGATGACAAGTTCCAAGACTCGATAGCCGCCTACGCATCAACTAACTGGCTAAAAAACACTGCTCGAAACGTACTTCCAGAGAACTCAGGATTCTTGCAAGACAGCCAAGGCTCACCAGCCCTATCCGCTATCGGCTTTGGTCGAGTCACTTTGGCCAGAGAGAAGTTCATCGAATATGCAGCAGAAAGGATTGCCAAGTCCAGCATTGAGAAGCTCCTTAGTGCTCACACCGAAGAGGACCCTCGCTTTGAGCGGATGGATGAAGAAGAGTGGATTCGCCACAACGCTGAAAAGACTCAAATTGCCTTTATTCGTGCCTCGGGTCTAAACGAAGAGACCGAAGAAAACGATGATGTAATCGATGCAATCAGAGACCCTGAAAACTTAAAGTCGCTCCAGCTGGAGTTCAAATCGGCAGTTCGCGGACAGGTTGCCGCCGCTGGAAGCCTGGACAAGAACAACGGACTGTCTGTTGATGACTGGTACAGCCGCATGTTCACGGTAAGGGCCCAACTAGCCCCGCAATACCTAGAGAAAGACGAGAAAAACCGCCAAGCAAAACTAGACCAGTGGACCGCTATGTTGCCGGACCTTTTGCTAAAGACAGTAGCTCGATTCTCTGTGAATCAAGGCTTGAGGGTGACTGGAAGACTCCTTGAGGGGCTCTCGGCTTCATTGGAGCGAGCGTCAAAGCAGCTCGAGAGCGAGAGCCTTACCTTCAAGAGCTACCTTGGTAATGTCGGCGGTTACATTTATGAGGCCTTGCAGGTTGGTTCAGCAAGCAGCTCATTGCGAGAGGACCATGAGGCGGTAGAAGCAGCATTTGGCCACGTTGAGAGCTCGCTCTACTGGGAATCCGAGTCTGCACTCAGGGCATCGGCAGCAAAACTACTCACTGAAGCTAGAAAAGATTTGATCAAGCCTCTCGAGACCTTTATCGAGTCCGCTTTCAGGGCCCTTTCAGCAAGAGTGAATGCGGATGAGACACCAGAGGGAAGGCCAAATGACTATCCATTCTGGCCGGGAAAGCTGAGCGCTTCCGTCGCACGAAAGTACCACCCATCTTCAAACGAAAAAATGCTCTTGGAGGTGGATGAATTTCCACCTGAGTTCGAGCGGTTGATCGTGGCATCCAGCGACAAGGAACGATACGACGACGCCGTTAGCGAAGTACTGAGCGAGATGCTCGAGGATTTGAACGGTGAGTCATTCCTAAAGCTTCGTAAATCATGGCGACCAGTTACAACTTCTAACCCAAACCTCGTCGGAGCAAATGGCAGCACTCCAAGCTTTGAGATGCCTGACAATCCCGAGAGTTACATAGGGCTTTCAAAAGAGTGGATGCGAAGAAGAGGAACTCCGTTCCAGGTTTACATTCAAACAACACTCAGCCAATTCTTCGATCGCTCCAAGCTTGGTCCCGAGGAGTACAACAAGCGCAAAGATAAATTCTTGAGCCATCTTCGATCGGCGTTTAGTTCGGCAACCCCTTTGGTAAAACTGAATGCTGATCTGCTGAGCCAGCTTCACGAAAAGCAGGTGAGTGAGGGAGACAGCGTTATCGTTAGCGCCATTCCCTTTAATACCAAGGATGAGATGTACGAACCGACTTTCCAGGTCCTGCTTAGTGAAATAAGCAAAATAAAAATGCCAGCAGATTTTGATGCAAAGACAGAAATAGCTCGCTGGTTCCGAGAGCAAAACGCTGACAGCATTGAATTCTTCACGATGCTCGGCTTTCCAGTCAATCCGATGGCAATTGACAGCATTATGCAGCCCGTTGCCGCAGCCTGGTCTAGTCAAAACAAGACACCAGAATCCAGAGCTGCCTTCTGGCGCTGGATTCGAGCGCGCCTGCTATCTGAGGCTGTGCCGATGGATCGTATTGCCTTCAATCGGATGATTAGAGGTTGGTATGTGGCTCAAGCGCTGGGCCTTTTGACTGTTGCAAGCGACGGTCAACTGGGACCAAAGGTGACGATCACTGATAGGGGTGGAGCGAAGCTAGATTTCCCGCACCCACTGCTTTATCTCGGCGTTCCAACTTCTGACGAACTGCTGGTTGCAGTTGTCGAATCGTCGATAATTGTGCAGGCGATTTGCTCCTCCAGCAACTCACTGGCTCCATTGCGACCATATCAGCGACTAATCCAATTGGGAGGTACTTCCCAGGGTTATGACGGATCGGAAACCGCACTTTCTTCAGATGTGAAGTGCCTCTTGGCCACAGGTGAGCGACTTCAACCAGGAGATGACAGAAGTGAATTCAATAGCCAAGGAGTCGAAGGCGTAATCGAGAGAAAATCCAAGCTAAACAAGTATCTCGAGGACGAATTATCCTCTCTCAAGAGTTGGTCCACAGCACTGACAGCGTACGGTTCTGTCTATAGCTATCCAACTACCTGGGAAATTCTGCCGGATATAGAGTCCTCACTGCGTGGACTTAATGATCTGATCGCTGCATATAACCCCCAGAAGCTAGACGGCACTGGTCTCAGAGAAGGCGCAGGAATCTAGTGGGCAAGGCGTTTTGGGCTGCGGGTAAGGCCAGCATAATCTTGCTGCCCTCTGGCAACCAAGGCGCCAGCCTGTTCTCATTGGCCAAGTCTTGGGCGGAAGCCGGGTTGCTTGGGCCTGCCTTCTGGATCATGCCGGAGTCAGTGGTAAAAAAAGAAAACCAGCCTCCCGTGATAACTACAACGGTGCTCGGCGTGAACTCTGATCGAACTGTCAGCGAAATCAGGGTGGATCTCTTTGAACAGCTGGCGAGGGAAAACCTGAGCGTCGTTCGCCTAGTCAAGCTAAGGGCAGCAACCAGCGGCAATGAATCTGATTCACTTCAGGATTCCATCGTAGGAGACATTGAGGCTTACCTTGGCTGGTCGATGCCATCCCCTGACTCTAGGGCAAGTGACCGAGACTCTGTATTGGACTATCAGCCAGTAAACCTCATTTGTGTGCCAACCGAATTCAAGGCAGAGTCAAAAGACCAATGGGCGAGGATGGGCAACGGCACAACCGTGATAGCCTCTCCAGAGGATAGGAGTAGCCCCTGGTCTGCAGATGCGTTCGTTCGCGATGACGCAAGGTTCGAGGGCTTCACGCTTATGCATTTAGCTACAATCTCAGGCATTTGGGCGGGTCTTCCCGTTGGGACATTAGAGATGTTTGACCGCGAACGCTCCAGCATGCGCCAAGTCTGGATCTCGAGAGTGTTCTACTCGGGTGTGTTCACTGATGGGCTAGCACGAAGGGTTGCCGCTGGTTTCATAGAGGACGTCGCATCACCTGAATTCGAGCCTCTTGCACCTCCTGTGGGGACTGCCTTTATAGACGATGTTTACGAGCAGGATTACATTGCGGCAATGGTAAGCGCAGCTTTTTTGATTGATGACGGAACCTTGAGCTATCACCGTCCAGAAATGCCCGGCGACCCAATCAAAGAAAAGATTGGAGTATTCAAGCAAGTCGGAGAGTATCTCGGGTTCGTATTAAAGAAACTGGGTCAGATTCCTAAGTGGGCTTGGCTGGGACTCCGCCGGAGAGTTTCTAGAAAAGTAGAAAAAGCTCTGCAGGGAGAGGCTGGCTCCAGGCAAGTTGGCTTAGAACTAGAAGACCAGGTTGACATTTACGATCAAGCGATCCTCTCGAACTGGTCTCGCGTAGAAGCGGAGCAGCAGAGTGCCCGTGACGCACTAGCGGCACCGGTTAAGCTCGCTCAAACTAAGACGACCCATAGTCTTTGGGGGCAATTAAGAGAACTTGTGTTCGGATCCCTAGATGGTGGTTTTGACTTGAGATGGGCAGGATTTCCACTGCTTGACGATGATCGGCGCCCTGTTTTTCAAGGTCCCGCAACTGTTTTTCCAATTACTGAGTCCCGATGGCAGCCAACTCACGCGCTACCAGATGAAATCTCAACTCTTTACACCGACGGGTCTGTATCCGTAGGTGGTGTATTGATTCACCTTCAGGAGGAAATAGAAGCAACTACAAAGTCAAAGGAAGACCTCTCTCGTAGGTGGGATGAATTTTCACTGAGGCTCGAGAATGCTGTTGCGCAAAGGGAAGACACTCTGCAGTTACTAAGAAGCAACGGTGGAATGAAAGAGAACGCGGCAGGCGAGGAAGCCCCATTAAATCTGACAGAGGCGAAAGCATGGCAGAAAGAGAATGCTTCTGGAGATGGTGATGAACAGGCTCCTTCATTCGATATGGTGTCTGCAGTTCGCGAGCTCAAGCAATTGAGTGCAGACGTGAAATCACTGGAACTTGAGTTCAAAGCTGCTGAAGCGGAAGTCAGCTCCTTGGATCGAAAAATCCTGGCACTCACAGAAAACCTTGATTCTGGTCGGACCTTCCAGTCCCAGGTCGGGCAGACATTTCAGACAAGTTTTGCGGATGCGATGGCATCGAACCTTCGCCAACTAGACGAGGACTTGGGTTCCCTGGAACTGGCTATTGACCAGATAGAGTCGCCAGATCTTGGGCGGTTGGTGAAACTTCGCAAACGTTTCCACAAGAGCCTGGCTATTGCGACGGGAATCATTGGCTTATTGCTGGGATTGTTTGCCGGTGTCCACGCAAATCTCGAGGCGGATTCTCAGGAGGACTGGCCCTCTGTGTTAGAAGCTGGTCTTTGGTTGATCACCGGCTGGGTAGTCCTTCTTCTGATCTTCGGAGCTGGCTATTACCGAGGATGGAGCCAGCTTCAGCGCTCTGTGACACTGCTGCGTGCAGACATCAATCGCGTGATAATCGGACATCGTGCTGCGAGATCCGAGGAGAACAGGTTGCGTGCTCTTTACGCTCAAGCGGCAGAGTGGATGGATCTATTGCGCATTGCAATTCTGTCTCCTTGGCAGGTTAGAGAATCTTGGAAGAAGTCAAATCTGAGAACTCTTGACTTGGACAAGCTTCCATTCGCAATGCGGGTAGCTCAGGCGCAGGACGATCAAGAGGCTCCAATCTACGTGCTTAGAAGTGCTGCAGCTCAACAAGTATTCGTGAGGGGGTGGAGGTCCAAAGCATTTGAAATGCTGATATCTGAAGTGGCCAGAATTTCCGGAAAGGGCGGCAATTTCAAGTCCGAGTCTCTTGATCGAGACTTACCTCACGCAAGTACCGGAGCAAGGAACTTGATGCTGGACTTCATGCAAAGAGACGAAGTCCTTCAGAGAGTGGCCGCTAGGCAGATAAAACCCTTGATTGAGAAATTGCAGGGTGACACAATGTCGACAGCTCGTCCGAAAGTAGTTGAAGTTGACACCGACCCACTTAGTCCGATTCGCACCGATCCTGAATCCATTGTTGAGTACGAAGCAGAGCAGGAGTGGGGAGAATTCTTGTCTCGCTCGATCTCTCTTGGTGATGGTGCGCCCAGCCCCTCAACGCCACTCTCGGCTCTTTCTCTGGGAGACGCACACATTCAGTCTGGCAGTCACGAGGGTGTTATTGCACACGTCCTTCTTCCTCAACGAATTGTTAAGGAGCTGCCCACCGCAGATGCGAGAAACCTATCAATTTATCCTCACAAGGAAATAAGTCCGGCCCCAGTGGACTCAGTGATTCGGATGGATATTGTTGGGCCACTTGACTTAGGGGTAACTCGACTCATGTCTAAGGATGAGCCTATGGTCGACTCTGCGGGTAAGCAGGCAGAGGAGATAAAGATCCGCGGCAAGTTGTTTGACTGATGCTGAACCAACAGCAGAGCGTCAACAGGTTTATTCGGCTTAGCAGCAATGAATTTTTTCGACTTAATTACCTAAAGCCCGGAACAAAACAACTCCCATTAGGCTGTGGTCGAGTTAGTCCCGCAACCAGTCTCAAAGTATTCTTAGTCGCATGGCTATTGGGGGTTTACCAGCAGAGGCTCAGGCGCGGCCCCTCGTGGCTGATAAAGAATTAACGGACCGCTGATTTGAGTAAGAAATGGCGGTTGCTGATTTAGATGAGCTCGATGCGACACCTACTTCTAAGCCGTTAGATGAGAAATCTCGCGAGGTGTTCACGAAGCCCCTCGTCATAGACATACACGAACGTACCCCTAATCCCTCTGGTCATTAGCACTCTGTAGATGTTCAGAACAAACTGCAGTATGTCGTGATCGGAGTATTCAATCCCCAACTGCTTATTGTTCTCTCGGCCCTTCACGTCAAAGTAATTTCTGCGATCGAACATTATTCTTTCGGCGACAGGGTCCCACGTGAGATCTGGCCCAATAATTACTCCCGCATAGTTGAGGTCGTATCCCTGAACCGTGTGAATGCTGCCCACTTCTTGGCTGGAGGTCTTTGAGTTAATCCAGTCTGTAGCCGTCCTGTTCCAGAACAGCTGCTTTCCTTCGATCTCAATGTCATGTGAATTTGGGTCATCTTTGCTCTTCCAGGGCCATGCGAAACCAGACACTAGGCGACTGAGTCCATGGGTTCTGTCCATGTGAGCAACGGCTGTTTGCATTGAAGCGAAGTCATCAAAGAATCTCAGGTCATATTTGCCAAAGTCACCTGCCGGCTTTGGTTTATTCGAAAGCAGTTCTTGTACGAAATCGATGTAGTCAGAGCCACCCTCAACTCGCATTTGAGATGAGAGATTGAAAAGCGCGTCCCGGGCATTCGCGGTTGAGATCAAGTTCTTGACATGCGATAGGGGCAGGTCCGCTGGCCTGATGCTTTGAGCTGAGTCAACCAAGAGAATTCTGGCTTTGCTTTGCCTTCTGACCCAATCGAGTTGTGTCGTCTTGGGGTCATCCTCACCGAATAACGCCGTGTTGATGTCTCTGAAATCCTTGTTTTGCATCCCGGAGGACTGGTTGGCTCGCTGTCCAAGGCGGTGAGCTTCGTCGACTATCAAGAGGTCGTACTTTTCCAATGACTTGCCGACATCAAACGCATTGAGAACCATGTTCTTGCTAAGGCCAGGCGTCTGGCCAAAGACCACCTGAACGGTCTTGCGAAGTGATTGCTGGGGTATGACAATGCCGATTTTCAGCTCCCGCATGAGATCTCTGTTTTCTGGGGTAAAGAACTCACTGAAGATTGAGTCCGAGTTTTGTTCTTCCATCGGAATGGAGCGGCCGATGTCCACAAGGAGCTTTGTTAGGTAGATGGCGACGATTGTTTTGCCGGTACCAGGGTCGCCTTTGATGACTATCTCGTCGTCTGCAGAATGTTTGAGCTGTCCGAAGAATCTTTCCATGATTCCTGTTAGCGCAACAGCTTGATCTGTGTTCAAGGCCTTGAAAGGTGAGTACTTGAAAAGGTTGCTGTTTATGATCTCCGGGACAGGCTTGGTGAGGTAGCCGTCTTCCACTAGCTTTTCAAACAGTTGATTGAAGTCTTTTCGATACTCCTCACGGTTGAAATAGTCGGCGTCCGAGATGCCGGTGTTGCCATTCAAGACCTTGAACTTCTCATCTGCTGCGAAGTATCGAATCAGCTGGGACTCAAGGTCTAAGCAAACGGACTTGTTGAAAGTCTTGTTGAGAATTATTTGAACTCGTTCGAGGTGGGCTCGCTCTGCAGAAGCAAGATGTTGGTGCATTCTGGAGCCTGCATTCACTGTCTCACCGACATAGATTTCACTGGCACCGCTCAAAGTGTAGACAACTGGCCAATTTAGATGGAGAGAATCGGCCTTTTGCCACATCTCCAGAGCCGCCCTGTCAAAAGGCAACTTCTCGATTTTATAGTCGGTCATATTTGTCGCTTTTGCCGAAAGATTTGTCGACTGGGTATTTTTGCTTAGTTTCTTCAAGCTTCTCTAGGACAATTGAGTCCGGGTCCAAATCAAGCTTCTCTGCAAGCAGTAGGCAGTAGGTAAGGACATCAGCCAGTTCGCGCTTGACTTCATTCAGGTCAGGCTCGTTGCTCCACTGGAAGCACTCTAAAAGTTCTGCAGCTTCGATTGAGACGCTCTTTGCCAAGTTTTCTGGTGTGTGGAACTGCTGCCAATCTCGTGCTTCCACCAGTTTTCGCAGTTTTTTCGAAACTTCCCCATCACCCATCCAATTACGCTACCCCTTCACGAGGATGCTTTCTAGTCACTGAGAAATCTGTCGCCACCTGAACAGACTTGTCCTTGTCAAGTATTCCCGAATGCAATGAACCCGGAAGGACCCCAACCAACTAATCTTGCACCTGTGACCAAACTCCTCGCTACCAAAGCACGCAATGCACTTTGGTTGCAGTTCTTTGTTATGGGTGTTGTTTCTATGGCATGGGTTCCTAGAATACCTGAGATAAAAACAGCCAATGAGTTATCTGATACTCAGTTTGGTTTGGTGTTGATTGCAAGCTCCATTGGGGCAGTTCTAGGTGCTCAGCTGTCTGGAAGAGCAATCCACAGGTTTGGTTCAAGACCGGTGTTTTTTGTGGCTCAGATAGTGGTCCCGATTGGGGTTGCGATCATGGGGTTGAGTATTACGCCACTGGTTTTGGTGACTGGGCTGTTCTTTATGGGGTTTGGTTATGCAGCGCTGGATGTTGCAGGTAATGCGCAGGCTGTGGCCATTGAGAATCACCTAAAGAGGCGCTACATAACCTCGTTTCATGGAATGTGGAGCGTTGGAACACTTGCAACCACTTTGTTGGGTGCTGGGCTTG
>Ga0222634_1000701_pt1 | contig 13636 bp, 7 predicted proteins | sample AntAcemetageno50_FD_179807 | JGI IMG/M metagenome (GOLD analysis project Ga0222634, IMG submission 179807) | Saline water microbial communities from Ace Lake, Antarctica - #50 | ecosystem: Environmental > Aquatic > Non-marine Saline and Alkaline > Saline | place: Antarctica: Ace Lake | collected...
CAGATAGTTTCTCCCAGCTCATCGGATCCGGACTGGCGAAAATCAGTGCTTCAATGACTGATGTCAATCTTGTCCCATCTACAAATCTGTAATCCAGCATTCGTTATCTTCTAAATGATTAATTTCCGGTAACTATGTTTGCTCATCGTTTGAAACAAATTAAAGTATCTTCATCGATATTCGATACGCGATAGCCAAATAAATGAAATATATCCTTTACCAGGAAACGTGCAATTCGAAGATCCACAATAAAACTTCTATCATCATTGACTGTTACACCCGGCAAGTATTTCAAAATATTATGAACAGAGCTGTTTCTCAAGATTGCAGAAATTTCCAGCCAAACAGGGGATACTTCACGAACAATCAGGAATCCATCATGACCCGCTTTTTGATATAGAGGCATGAAAATACGTCCTCCTTCCGGTGCTCGTATCAGTTTTCCATGCTCATAGGCCAACGGTGTGCCTGCGTCTATTTCATCGAAGTTCTTAAATCCGGTAACCATTTGAAATTCTGCCGGTTCATCAACCCGTTTATGATACAACACTTCATAGTACGTATCCGGCACCCCGTTATGAGCTTGAATCGTATCTTCATATTCAACTTTTTCCGATTCATTCAGCCGCAAAACACCACTATTGTGAAGCAAAAGCCATAAAAATGCCTCGCTCCTTTCTACAGACAGATCATCCTCATGAGCCCCGGCTTCAAATCCAATCGCCTTATAACCTAAATTATTTATAAAACTTAGCAGAGTTCCATGGATATTCTCTTCAATTCCTAATATTTGAGGAACAGGAAATTTTCTGGCTATCTCCCTGTTCGACAAGGTGTCGTTCAGTAGAATAAAAGCACAACTTTGAGAGGAGGTGGTGTGCAGATCAGCAAATATAAAATCTGTTGCATTTTTTTTATGATTTTGAAGAATTACTTCAAGAGCCTCTTTAATCGCCAAACTTTCATCCAATTCAACAGATCTGAATGCACCATTTTTTTTTCCATTTCCGCCGGTTTGATCAAGCTCCCACAACCGATTCAAATCTGTATCTATAAATCGAACACCTAAATTCAGGGCCTGAATATTACCTGAAATGGCATAAACGGCTCCAATCATCTCTCTTTTATCACTCTTTAATTTGTCTGCAATTTGATCCACTGCTTTTGTTCCGGCCGGTTCATTTCCGTGAATTCCGACAAAGAGTACAACAATTGGCCCTTTTTTCCCGGTCTCTATCGACCATCGTACTCGTTGATTGTTTTTTACTAATTGATTCGCTAGCTCAGTTTTTTGCATTCCCACTACTTTTTTTCTTCTCCCAAACTCTTTTGAGTAATCTCGATGTGATGGTCATATAATTCTGTTCTGTAATAATACCAACCAATCTATTATTTTTCACAACCGGCAAGCAACCTATTTTCTGACTATTCATCAGGTCAATCGCTTCCAATATAGAAGCCTCCGGATGAATAGTGATCGGATTTCGAATCATAATATCTTCGACAGAATGACTCGATTCGCTCTCATGATGTACCACATTGTTGAACTCACGAAATACCATCCGCATCGTGATCAATCCCACAAGATGCTTACTGTCGTCTTCTACCGGAAGATAACGAATTCGCCTCCAGTCAAAAAGATTTGCCACTAATTCTATAATATCCTCTTTTTGTACCGTGAAGAGATCTGTTGTCATAAACTCTTCTACCAGCAGGCTTGATGGCTGCCACATTTCCATATCATCCGGCTTGGCAAGACCCCACTTGTGTACCGGTTCTCCTTTCTTTTGATTTTTGATCATTGCATTTGTCACAGCCGTAAGTGCCTGCTCTCTGCTCACACTTTTTGAGAGTTCATTGTAAGATTGAACCATCCAGTAACTACCGGTCTGAGCTGATTCGGTTCGATCCCGGATGATATCAAGGTAACTGGTGATATCACCGGAAAAAACACCGGCTTTTTCCAACCCCTCTTTTGCAATGGGCAAAAGTTCTTTCTGAATCAAATCAACTGCAGAATATCGCTTGTTACCGACCCATTTGAACTTTGTATCCAAACCCAGTTTTGATGCCGCAAAGAAATTCATACGTGCATCATCAAAATCAAATACTTTTGAAATATCCGGGTAATGTTCATCCATCCCATTCAATAAACCGAGCCAAAAAGATGCATTGGCCACTTCATCGGTCACGGTCGGGCCGGAGGGAAAAATTCGGTTTTCTATCCGTAAATGCGGTTTACCGTTGCTGATTCCGTAACAAGGGCGGTTCCAGCGATAAACCGTTCCATTGTGCACCTGTAGCGCCATCAGCTTTGGGATCTCCCCATTGTTCAGGAGTTCATCTACATCCTCTGTAATATTGGAACTCAGCATCACTCTGTAACGGGCAATGTCCTCTTTATAGATCTCCAGAATACTGTCTTTCAGCCATTGATTTCCGAATGTAACCCTGGGACTGCTCTCCCGAAGATGGTCTCCTACTTTCCGTGTATCTACGGATTGATGAAAAAGCGCAATCCTGGTTTCAGCCCATAATCTCTTTCCGAACAGGATCGGTGAGTTGACTGCACTCGCCAAAACCGGGCCGGTAATGGCTTGGGCTATATTATATTTCGAAACAAATTCATTAGGTTTTACCTGCAGATGTACTTGAAAACCGGTATTACACGCTTCTAATAGCGGGGTATCAAATCTCATGAGCAACTCATCCATTCCCTGAATACGAAGATCATATTCATCGCCACGCAGTTTGTTGATGGCCTGACATAGTGCATGATATCTGGGTAATGGCGTAAGATTTTCAATGTCCAGATCTGATTTTCGGATGGTTGGAAGTACCCCTGATAAAACAATATCCCCATCAAACTGACGCATCGCTTCTCTCACTTTATCAAGCTGGGTAAGAATACCGGCTTCTAATTGTGATAAACATTTCCCTTTAAACTCCAATGGATCGAGGTTGGATTCCAGATTAAAACGAGCCAGCTCCGTCGTAAAATTATCATCCTGAAGCAGCTCAAGCAGTTCAATGGAAATAGGTGAAGGTTTTGCATATTTGTCGACGAGACAGAGTTCCTGTTCAGCACCAATTCGAATCATATCCGTTTCAAACAGCTCTTCGGATAACATTCTTTCCATTGCACGTATATCCTTTAACAGATATTTAATGAATTCCTGAATCTGTTCACTACTTTCGGCCAGTTTTACAGTTTCAACTCCCATAATTTTAACTCTTAGACATTAAAATGGTCTATTTTTTTTATCCATTCTCTCTTTAAGTATAATTTAAAAAAATCAATTTCATAACAATACCTTCAAAAAATCTTTTGTTACAGTCTAGAACCGAATCTTCCGGGCATTCAAATAAAATCTAAACCGTGAATCATTCAAACCAATTATCGAATTAAGCTCAAAGATATGGAATTGTATACCTATTAAGATGGTAGTTCGTTGACTCATTTAAAGTGGAATAATTCTTTCCATTTGGTCTTGAAACCGTATCTTTCGAATAGTATCTGAAACGATCTTTTGTTTAGTATCATTGAGGGATACTGTTTTTATTAGAAATGATAAGTGTAATTGTATTGATTGAAAAATGAGTGCCAGACAATCATCCATTAACGAAATTGAATCACTCATCTACTTGCTGGATGATCCAGATCCGACTGTACAATCCGGAGTCAGAAACCGGTTTAAGGAGCTGGGTGAAAATGCAGTACCCCTTTTGGATCAATACCGTTCAGAGTCAGTGAAAGACTCTGAGAAGAAAAGCATCAATGAAGTACTCTACTACATTACCATCGAAAGTCTGTTCGAAGATTTTTCAGAGTTGATCGATTTTGGCATCAAGAGCAGAGCCGATCTGGAAGATGCCCTTCTCATGCTGGCCCGGTTTGGAAACCCTACACTGCGAACGGGTGAATATCGCAGAAAATTAGATTCATTGAGTGCTCAAATCAGCAGTAAAGTTGCGGCTACGCCATCCATCACGGAAAAAATGCACATCATACTCCACTTTGTTTTCAGAGAACTGCGGTTTCGAGGCGATACAGATAAATATCATAATTTAGACAATGCCTATTTAGACAGAGTCATAGATCGCAGAAAAGGATTACCGATCATGTTGAGCATGATTGTTGTGTTTATCGCACAACGATTGGGCCTGCCTTTCTACGGTGTGAATATGCCGATCCATTTCATGTTGATGTATGAGACGCATAATCAGCAAATTATTATTGATCCATTCGATGGTGGAACCATCGTAACTTATAATCAATGCTTCTATTTTTTGAAGAAGAACGGTATCAATCCGCGGCCGGAGCACCTCAAGAAGGCTGATTATAAAGACGTTCTTTTGAGAACCATTCGGAATCTGGTAAATAGTTATTCTAAAGTCAATGATACCCGAAAAATGGACGATCTGCAGAAGTTGCTCCATATCATTGATGTCGCGAAATAGACACTTCATTTGTAGAAAAATCAAAACTTTCGGGCCAAAACGGCTGTCTCTTTAAATTGCAAAGTACTGCCCTCAGAACTATTATATGCTTCCAATAAAATAATGTAGATCCCAATTCTGCTGGTCATTCCATCATCAGTCCGGCCGTCCCAGATATAGGACCCTTCAAAACCGGCCGGTTCACCATGAACCAGATTACGAACCAATCTGCCAAATCTGTCAAAAATTCGAATTCGAATCAGATAATCCGGCTCATCCAGTTTGTAGCTGATAAACAGATGATCCTCAAACCCCGCACCATCCGGTGAAAATGGATTGGGATTTAGAAATACTCCAAGCTGCCCTGACAGCTGCCCCGGAGCCTGGTCTATTGAGTTTTTTTGCCCCGGAGTACCACCCTCAATATGAGCACTTGAACTCCAGTTTAATGCATCATTTGTAGCCAAATCAGGATTGATTCGTTCGAGTGCAAATCCCCGGTTGTCAACTAAATTTGGATTGTGCCAATCCGGTGAATAGTCTACAACATCGATTGTGCGGCTAGTACTGTCAGCTAAAAAAATCTTGCGGCCTGTATTAGGCAAACCCAACGAATTCCTCTCAATTCGTAACGGTAACATATTTTCATCTTCAGATAGATCAAAGAATGTCGAGACTCGACTTTCACTAAAGTTTTGCATGGTAACTTCGGGGTAGAATAGCAGGTAACCATGCGAGGGAATCCATTTTTGAACGCTGTTCACCGGATTCATCTCAGAATAATTTCCACTATGATCCGGTTCGTCATGCAAAAAAATCCCTTCAATAGAGATCGCATAGGGTCTGCGGTTAAAGATCTCAATATATTCGGACTGACCCGGCATCCCGTTTTGGCCCTCATCGAGTGGTTGATACATAATTTCGTTAAAGATCAGATCCTCCGGTTTTAAAGGATGTGCAATCGGCTGATTCAACTCAAAAGCTACATTTCCGCTATGATCTCCGATATTCTCAATAGATAGAATCATTTCATTCTCTGAAACAGAATTTCCCGGGGCGATTACGACCCTCCGGCCCTCTTTAGGATCAAATAGAAGTATGGGCACTTCCTCACCGTTGACATAAAAAATTGGGGATTCCCTATTTGCAGCATCTAAATTTTTAGCTGTTCCCCCTAAAATCCGGGGATTTTCAATCGAGGACGATAAATCGACAAACTTGTTAAAAATCACTTCTAAAGAATCGGAATGAAATAAATTGACAAAAATGATCGCCGGAGGCTTGTCGTCGATTTCAAACTGACTGTTCAGTACTCCCGGGGTTGATCCGCTCGCATCACTGCTTTTCATCCAGTTGTACGGATCAATTGAAAGGGCAGCCGGATCTCTTCTTTCAAGCGATATACCCGGCGAATTATTCTGCCAAGACGATTGATATTGAAGACTGTCGATTGTCACATTTAATGGCTCACTCAGTTTCACTACATCGCTTGTGTTATTCAAAGGTCGAAATTCGGTTAGTTCAATAATGTTATCCGATTGTGAGGCCAATGAACCGGAATCTGTAAAAACCAGGTACTCCATGGCCGGCATATACAGATCGTCCGGAAGTTTTACAGATCCGGTCCTGTTTGAAATTGTCCACCCGGAAATGTCAAAATTTTTATCCGTTCGATTCAACAGTTCAACAAATTCAGGACTTCCGGCCTCTTTACCATGATAGAGAATTTCGTTGATCACAATATCCCCTGCACTCACATCCGACAGGTTCAGATAGAGAATTTCTACATCTGTATTTTTCATCACATTTCCGAAAATATCGGCAATCCCGTTCATACTTATTGTATAGGTTTGATTATTGACCAATCCTGAATTTACAACTAAGAGAATTTGCTCGTCGACCCATTCAACACTTGCGATGTTGACTCCCGGGTTGATTTGATAATTGGCAGGATTCAGTGCACTCGATGAGTCGGGCATTTTGTTAAATTCAACGATAAATCCACGATTTTCAAACTGTTTAACCCGAACCACTATCGGTGGATCGGCATCTGGTACAGCTGTATTCGGTCTGCCGGGGGTGCCCAGTAATTCTGCAGTAGATTCTGCCCAGTTTTCTCGATGAATCGCGGCTACATTTGCACTTTTTCGTTCCATTGCTATGCTTTTGCCACCCCATTCCGGGGTGTATGATAGGGAGTCAATCACCAATGATTCACGATTTACAATGACAATATTATCACCGCTATTTTTTAGTGCAGATAAACGATTACCGGCAACGATCATCGGCAGATCGGGGAAAAAATGGAGTAGATTTTCATCCGGAGCGATCACTAAATACTCGGCAGGGTGTAATAGTGTAGTCACTTCCGTCAGGATGCGCCGAGTACCGGTATTGTTAGCCTGACTCCATCCCGACAGATCAATAATTTTTTCACTTCGATTGTATAATTCAATATATCGTGAATAATCATCCGGTTCGATGTACATGAATTCATTGATAACCACATCTCCGGGTTGCGCTTTTTCAACGTGATAATAGATCACAGATCGCTGCTGTGTACTCATCACATTCCCGAAAATATCAGTAATGCCCTGAGCCCTCAATGTGTAGGGTTGTCCTGATATCATTGGTGAATTTAAATGGATTACAAAATGTGATGGCTCATTGCCGGTAATCCGGACTACAGTCAATCCTCCATCCAGAGTGAAATGATTCGGAGTTATATTTTTTTTATCAATTGCACCTTCAAATTCTACTTCGATGGTTTCACTATCTATCACCTCGACGCCTACCCATTCAGGAGCCTGTTGCGGGGGAACTATACTGTTCGGCAAACCCGGGGTTCCCAGCTGAATAGCCTCAGATTCACCCCAATTGCCGGAATGAGATATGGGTGCATTCAAACTTCTCCGTTCAAGTGCCACTCCTTTGCCACCCCAGCTTGAAGGTTCATATTCAATGAGTTCTTGTACCGGACCCTCAGGCGAAAGTAGTCGTATTTGATCAGCTGTAGATTGAGTAAAACCCGGAAAATTAGTCATTTTAATCCACGGTCCTAAACCAAAAATAGCCTCCATCAGAACCGAATCAGAGGTAATCACTAAAAACTCGCCGGACCCAAGAGGCAGATTAGACTCCGATATTTTTCCACCACTATTTGAAGCCCCTTCTCTCCTCCTAAGTTGCCACTCCTTCAGATTCAAAAATCGTCCGGATCGATTATAGAGTTCTACATATCGGGGATAACCATTGGGTGGACGATACATAAACTCGTTGATCACAATATCTCCTTCACTATAATCATCAAATCTATAAAAGGGGTACGAACTGTTTGGTTCTATGACCCACTGCTCCGGCAGATCCGGATCAAAGCTCTCTATTTGATTGACAATGAGTTCATAGCTCCCTGTTGCAAATTCAGATCCGAAAGATAGAATAGCTGTCTCAGAATTGATGAATTGAATTCCGGCCGGCACAGAGCCGTTAGATAATCTGAAAACTGCTTCAGCGCTTTTGGATAAATTAATCGGTAAAGTAAATTGAACCCTCAATTGTTGAGAATTTTCTAATGTTACATGTTGGATCTTAAAAGGGTTCGAATAGGTAAAGTTCAATTCTTGCTGATCATTTACACGGTTGCCAAAAATGTCTTCCACCTGTTGGTATGTAAACGTATAGTTTGTGAGTGGTTTAAAATGTTCAGTAGTCCTGAACTGTACCAAAGATCCACCGGATAGAAACTCAATGGACGAGAGTGTTGCGCCTTGATTTAAGCTATAATTAGAGAGATTCCCAGACGTTGCAGCATTCAGTTCTCTTGAAAATCGAACCTGAAGCGTTCGAGGGGCTATCACTTTAATAGATTCTGCAATCGGAGCCGCTGTGGGTGTCGTGATGGTATTGATCAGACCCGGGGAACCAGTGAGTGCATCCGTGGATTCTCCCCAATTGCCTCGTAAATCTGCACTCAAATCAAAAGAGAATCGTTCAAGAGAGACTTCGTTACCACCCCACTCACTGGCTGAGTATGTTAATTCTTCCAGAGTTTCACCCTGAGCGTTTTCTATCGTGATTGTTCCGGTTGTGGTTAGGTTGAATCTGGGAAATTGATCCGCTTCGATAAAATTCCGAACCCCGAATCGATGTTCAAAAACCGGCAGACCATGAGTTAAAACCAGATACTCACCGGGTTCCATGATCAGATCTTTATTGATACTTATATTCTCTCCGCTGATTTTTAGATTACGAAGATTTAATTGAGAACCGGATCGGTTCAAAACCTCCACATATTGGGGTCGATCAAAGGCTTCTGTTCTCCAATGGACCGGGACACGATAATAGAATTCGCTGATCTGAAGTTCTCCCGGATTAATAGCCGGCCCTGTTTCTTCTGAGTCATCCTCATCACTTGACTCATCAGAGTCATCTCCACCATTTTCATCTCCATCCCCATCAGAGTCACCATCCGAGTCATTAGAGTCATCACTACTATCATCACTCCCTCCATCTCCGTTTTCATCGTCATCACCTTCGGAGTCATCGCCATCATCACTTCCATCATCTGAATCCTCGTTTTCTTCATCAGATTCTTCCAAACCCATTATCTTGATACTGTCAAAGTAATAACCCTGTACATTTGTTGATGAGTATCTAACATAAATTCCGAAGTATTGAGATTCAGTAAATGTTTGATCGATAACACTGCCCGAATCAAGAAGAGGTTCTGAACCATACCCACTCCCCACATAAATCTCCCACTCACCCTCTTCATCCCTGGTCACCTTAACCCGATAGCCTGAATCCAATTCAATTTCAGTGTTGGATGAGAGTAAGATCTCTGTTTGCTGACCGTTCTCTATTTTCACCAGATCAAAATGACCGGAGCCTGTGTGAATTGCATAACCATTGGCAACTCCCGGTGAACCGCTGCCCACGATATCTAACTCGTCATCATCACTTAACAGATAGAAATAAACTCTATTTTGGGAGGATGTTGCCGGTACTTGGACATAAAACTCCCAACTGCCATAAGCGGTAGCTGATTGGGTGCGAATTTGTGATCTGTTGGGTGAGGATTCTGTATCCAATCTGAGAAGAATGTTGTCGGCGTTTTCTATGAAGGTGAAATCTTGCAGATCTCCTGTCCATGCAGGATTCTGACTCAAATCCCGGTCCGTAAAATCTTCTTCAAGAGTAATTTGACGTGCAACCAGGTCTGTCGGGCCAACCCAAATTATGAGGTTTAGAACAATTATAATTTCAAACCAACAGATACGATCCAATTCTCTTATTCTATTCTTTAAACCATCCCCTCTTATTCTTTTCATGCTATTCAACCATTTCATCTCTTTGCTGTGAAATCAATCAAAAGAAAGCAGGAGTTGTGGCTATCAACCACAACTCCAACTGGACTCTGAAAAGTGAACCCAACCACTTTCCAATTGCTCTATCTGTGATATTGGTGTTTGTATGAACAGGAATTCGGATTTGCCTTACAGATTTTTTTCATTGATCTGATATCCTCATTAAAATAGAGAGTATGGCTTTAGCCGGGAGTGGGTGAAAGGGGTTAGTGTAACTCACATGACTAAGTTTTTGGTGAACACCCCCCTGCGCCCCCCTTGTTAGGGGGGAATTATTGGGATCCCTTTTGTTTTTTCTGGGGAGATTAAAAATTTCCACTAAGCCTCCTTTATTAAGGGGGGTGTTATTGGAATTCCCATCGTTGGGAGGGGGTTATTGGACATGCCTTTTTTTGAGAGAGTTGGACTGATACTGAAATAGGTGACAGTATATATCGTGTCAATCTATTTCAGTGTAAGTCCTATCCCCTAAGCCCACATTATTAAGGGGGATTCATGGAAGATTTTTATAAAAACGTTAACCCAACTCGGGAATCTGGCTTAAGGATATAAAAGCGCGGTATCGTTCAAAAACTTCTTTTTCAGTAAGTGTTTTAAACCTGTCCGGACCAAATTTCTCCACACAAAAACTGGCCATTACAGATCCAAAAATGACTGCCCGACGCATATTCTCCGGCGATCTGTCGTCGGTATATGCCAGCCAACCCAGCAATCCTCCCAGAAAGGAATCACCTGCACCGGTTGGGTCGAAGATATCCACGACCGGATAGGCCGGTGCGGAAAAAATCTCATCACCGGTAAAAAGCAGTGCACCATGCTCCCCCTTTTTGATAATCAATGCCTCCGGTCCCATTCCCAGAACGAGCTCTGCTGCTTTCATCAGATTCGGTTCGCCGGCGAGTTCTCTCGCTTCAGAGTCATTGATCACCAGCAAATTCACTTTTTTCAGTGTCTTTTTCAGTGATTCCAATGCACCCTCAATCCAAAAATTCATGGTATCCATCACCACAAAATCAGGGTTATTGATCTGCTCAAGTACTTTGAATTGTAATCCCGGCTCAATATTACCCAAAGCGACATATCGTGCGTTTTTATAATCCTCAGGTATGACAGGATCAAAATGCTCAAACACATTGAGTTGGGTATCCAAGGTATCCCGATTATTCAGATCATAGTGGTATTTCCCTTTCCAAAAGAATGTATTCCCGGTTTTATCGATCTGAAGGCCGGTTAAATCAATATTTCGGCTTTTCAAAAATTCAATCTCCTCATCACGGAAATCTTTCCCAACCACACCCACTAAATTCACCGAATCGGTAAAATAGGATGATGTGACAGAAATATAGGTTGCAGACCCGCCTAAAATACGATCTACACTGCCAAATGGGGTTTCGATTCCATCATAGGCAACAGATCCAACGACTAATAGAGACATATACGTAAAATATTGATTTCAAATTGGTTTGAATAGAAGAAACAATAATAGTGATTTTACCACTTCAATATGAACCAAATTCATATTTAACCATGAGAAATCTCAACTACGTAGCTACTCTACTCTTTTGATAGTGTAATTTTACCGAAATAGGCTTTGGTGGATTCGCCTGTATTGTCGGAGTCGGTCATGATCGTAATGCCACTGATCGGTGGGGGCTCTTCTCCGTACACCATTCTATAGTCTTCCACTATATTTCTTTTTTCTGTATGCCACTCTCCGGCCAAATCATTCCCTGACTGTACCACCACATATTGTACCCAACTTGAAAATGGATTTTCTCCCGTTGCTCCAATCTCGGCTTTATTTGCCCAGATATAGTTCAACGATCGCAGTGGAATATCAAATGAAGTGAATGCTTTGTATGCAGCATATTTTATCCGGTCACCAAATCCCAGATTGGATTTATCATAGTCGAAGGTCACGTACACTCTGGCTGTAAAATCATCTCCATCTTTTCGGGTCATATCTCCCGATTCAATAACCGATTCAATTTTCCACTCCCATTCCAGGTACTGAAAAACTGCCGGATCTGCAGTTAAGGGAGTTGTGACACTTGAGATTGAGTTGTCACTGGAGGCAACAATGATAGGGGTGCCGTCTTCACGTTCTCCCCGCTCATATACAGCTTCGGTTTTTCTCCCGAACGATTCATGTCGCAATATGTTGGCATCTCTGTTTTCAGGATCAAAAACGGCTGGATCTAATACAAAAGCGTCTGTGGAATCAGGATCCAGAACGATTCGGTCTTGGGCCGTCAGGTTTTGTTGTGCTATAAATAGAAATACCAGGGTCAAAGTTGTCGTACAAGCTACTTTTATTTTATTCATTATTCGAATGATTCTATGTTTTCTCTTCTTGGTTTCATTAGGTTACTACTGATATGATTCGAATCCCTTAAAGTTCCTGATAGTTCCCAAGTTCAAGTGTCCAATCATACTCTTGGAATGAAATTTTCGGATCTGAGTTCTCGGGAATGGCTCCATATTCTTTAAGCAGTTGTTTGGCGCCTGATATACCTCCAAAATCACCCCGGAACCAGTTCATCAGCCGGGTTACTTTTGCACGGTTTTCATCAGCACTATATTCAGTAGTTTCATTCAGATAACTCTCTGTTATAATCGTGAGTTGTTCCTCCACTCTATTCGGATCAAAAACAGCGATATATGGACAACTTTTCGCCCCACAGTTGAGCGCGAAATGAATTCGGGGATCGATCTGCTCCCACATCAGTCGTTTTTCAACATCATCGATAAACCAGTTTCGCATATAACCCAAAGTAAGCTTGTTTGTAGATCTGCGCATGATGCCATGTTCAATATCGTCCAGACTCATTAACCGGCCCGCAAGTGCAATTTGTGGGGTTGAGAAAAAATTGTACCCAAAAAATGAGTTCCGGTCTTCAAACAACTCCGGATTGTCCATTAACAGAATTTGAACATAAGCGTTATAGATATTCATCCAGAAGGCTTGTTTTTGATCCTCACTATCGAGTTGAGTTTCTAGCTGATTCAGTGATAAATTGGCTAGGCACTCTGTAAGAAGTACTGTAGACTCTCCATCCCTTACACGTTCAACAAGCTGCATCGATAAATTTGTAAGTGTCATGTTTCCTTCCTCATTAGAAGTAAATGTATTGAGGTCACACCCCACAGTATCAAGTTCAGGATAATTTCCTGAGCAAGCACTGCATATCAGCAGACTACAGATTGCTATCCATAAAACGTTTCGATTCGTATTCATGAGAAATTTGTTTGTTCAATGTTTGATTGATAGATACGAACTCTAAAAGGACAATACGTAACAAATCAATAATAAAGATAAGATCTTTTTTTAACTTCAACTTTTTTCAAACCAATAATCAACCATAATAAAGGCTTTATTCTTACATTATGCTTGTATCGATTATCATTCCGACATATAACGAAGAGAAAACTATTTTACCTCTGTTGAGTTATCTGAAAAAACACTCCGATGAACGGTTGGCAGAGATTATTGTAGTCGATGGGGGAAGCCGGGATCACACTGTTGAGATTGTAAAATCGGCCGGATTTACCTGTATCGTCTCTGAAAAAAAGGGTCGTGCCGCCCAAATGAATAGCGGTTACCGAATATCTGTGGGAGAACTCCTCTACTTTGTGCACGCCGACTCCTTTCCCCCTGCATCCTATTTAGACGATCTTTTTAATGCAATTGATGAAGGGTACACAGCGGGTTGTTATCGCTTTCGTTTTGATTCAGAAAAGCTATTTTTGAAGATCAACTCTTACTTTACACGGTTTGATAGAATTATGTGTCGGGGTGGTGATCAGACTCTATTTATCACCCGTCAACT
>Ga0222634_1000708_pt1 | contig 13548 bp, 13 predicted proteins | sample AntAcemetageno50_FD_179807 | JGI IMG/M metagenome (GOLD analysis project Ga0222634, IMG submission 179807) | Saline water microbial communities from Ace Lake, Antarctica - #50 | ecosystem: Environmental > Aquatic > Non-marine Saline and Alkaline > Saline | place: Antarctica: Ace Lake | collected...
TGAGAATATCGACAACTACAAAAGAAAAGATCACAAAATCAAGGCGTTAGAGAAAGCTATTGCAAAAGCACTTACTAGAAAGACGATAAAGGATAACGTCAAAGACGTGGGCGATGTTAACGATTAATATTTGTCACGAAAATAGTGCAGGATGGTATGGGATTCCAAAAGGGACACAAAAAAGTAGGCGGAAAGAAGAAGGGCGTGCCTAACAAGGCAACAACTACGGCGCGTGAAGCTATAGCGGCATTTGTTAACAATAACACCGGGAGGCTTGAGCGTTTACTTGATGAGATAGAGGCCGATAGCCCTAAAGATGCCTTTGACGCGATTACTAAGGTAATGGAGTACCACCTGCCAAAGCTTGCGAGATCAGAGAACACGGTTGAACACTCCGTAGATGACAAGCTCGCTGACATTCTTACAGACATCGACGGCAGAAGTGCAGGTATTCCCGGCGCAGACACAAAATTGTAAAGCCCAATAGAAGCCAAAAAATGCCCACCTCCCACGGGCGGGTGACTGGAAAAGCCTAAGATTGAGCAGATTTACATGGAAAGCGCAGCTAGCGACCACGACAAAATAAAGCATAAACTGTCGGATAGGGCGTGGAGGCTTAATAATCTATATTACATCAAAGACAAAGCTGGACACAAGGTTTTGATGCGGCTGAACTGGGCGCAATCAAATCTATTCGAGAACATTTGGTATTACAACGTTATCTTGAAGGCTAGGCAGTTGGGGTTCACGACCTTTGTTATGGCATACTTCCTTGATGCTTGCCTATTTAACTCCAACCATTCCGCCGGGGTGATAGCCCATACAAAGAGTGACGCAGAGGACTTGTTTAAGAATAAGATAAAATTTGCCTATGACAGCCTGCCACAATGGCTGCGCGATATGCGACCAGCAACACAGGACAGCGCGAAGAGCTTAGTGTTTAATAACGACTCTTCTATAAATGTGGGTACGTCGTTAAGATCAGGAACCTATCAGAAGCTTTTAGTCTCTGAGTATGGCAAGGTATCCGCTAAGTTCCCGGAGAAAGCCAAGGAGATTAAAACGGGTGCGCTTAACACGGTAGATGCAGGACAGCAAATATTCATTGAGTCCACGGCAGAAGGCAAGACGGGCGAATTCTTTAATATGTGCGAGCAGGGCCGCAAGCTGAAAGACCAGAGGCGGGAACTTACACAGATGCAGCCCAGGTTCCACTTCTACGCGTGGTTCCGTAACCCAGCTTATAGATTGTCGGACGATCAAGCGGCGCTCACTCCAATACCACAAGAAATAGCCCACTACCTTGCGGGCCTCCCCATTGATAGTAATCAGGCAGCATGGTATGCGGCAAAGTTTGCGGTTATGGGGACAGATATGAAACGCGAATATCCATCAACACCACAAGAAGCGTTCGAGGGGTCGCTTGAAGGGGCGTACTATACCCAGCAAATGGCATCCCTGCGCAGGCAAGACAGGATCACCCGCATAGTAAAGAACCCCAGTTATCCCGTGTATACGTCTTGGGATTTGGGTTTGAATGATATGATGTCGGTGTGGTTCTTCCAGTATATTCACGGCGAGCTTTACTTTATCGACTACCACGAAAGCTCAAACGAGGGCTGGGAGTTCTACGTGAAGATGTTAAAGGAGAAGGACCACAACTATCAAACGCATTACTGGCCCCACGATGGGAATAACCGCGTCCGGGGGGCCGAAGTGTTCACCGATAAGAAGCTGGCGGGGCAATTGGGCATTAGGCCGATCGAGGTAATACCAGTTACAAAGAGCGTTGCTTTAGATATACGGAACTATTGCAAGCCCACGTTACCACTGTGCTTCTTTGATGAGGAAGCTTGTGCAATAGGCATCACGCATTTAGATAATTACCGCAAGGTATGGGATAAGGTGGGGGGGATGTATAAAGATTCGCCCCTTCATGACGACTCGAGTCACGGATCGGATGGGTTTAGGACTGCGGCGGTAGCACTAAAGACCGGGAAGCTTGACCCACGGCAAACTCTGGGGATGCAGAACAAGGCACAGGGCTTACAATCAATCTCGCGCTTTAAGGGCAATAAAAATAAAGGTTTGAGAAATAGCCGTTAAGTGATATTATACAGACTTAAAATGTAATATAGGTGTAGTTATGGCAAAGAAACTCGCGCAGGGCTTGGGGAATTTCGGCAAGCTTGATCCATTTGATTTACTAGGCAGGCGAAGGAGTCGCACGAAGGCGGCGGCGCATGCTAACGATCTTTCTATTGAGGCCAAAAAGAAAGAAGACTTTGCGGCACAGGAAGCTGCAGACGCAGAGGCTGCAGACGCAGAAGGCTCGGCTGCAGACGAGACAAAGAAGAAACAGGCGGCTGCTAACGACGAAAGCAGGCGGTCAGCATTAAGTAACTTTCTAGCTGCTGAGGGCGGCAACACAACAAGCCGTCGACGGTTCTTAATCGGGGCGAAGTAGATGGAAGCGTACAAAGCTGATAAGGAAAAGTTTGACAAGATGAAGATGGACCGAGCCAACTGGGATACTATGTATCAGGTGCTAGGGGAATTCATCTCGCAAATGAAACAAAACTTTGAGGGACAGCCATCAAGTGGTGAGTTCCTTACTGAGGATATATACGATTCAACGGGAACCTTTGCAGCTTATAGCTCAGCAAGTGCGCTCTTGGGTATGTTGTGGCCCGGCACCGCTAAGCAGGCTATCGAGATTACACCGCCAGAGGATGGCCCAGAGTCTACGGAGCTTACCGAATTCTACGACAGCATGACAAAGAAGCTAACGAAGGCAATGGACGATCCCCGCGCAAACCTAGCCTTGGCGTTGGATGAATACATGCTTGATCAGATGATCTTCGGTACTTCGGGTGTGGGTGTAGAGAGTGGTGACGAATCGCGGTTAATGTTTAAAGCTTACGGCGTAAAGGAGATATACCTTGACGAGGGGAAAAACGGGAAGATTGACACAATAGCCCTCTTCTATGAGTGGGAAGCCCAGAGGGTTGTTGATGAGTACGGCGAAGAGAACGTAAGCGAAAAAACAAAGAAAGCGGCAGAGCGTAACAGGAAGGATAAAGTTAAAATTCTAATAATGATACAGCCTCGCAAAGAGAAGAAGGCAGAAAAGGGCGCGTTAGCTATGCCCATTGAATCCCTGCACTTAGAATATGACGGGCATCATCTGCTGAAAGAAGAGGGCTTCGAGGAGCTTCCTATTTCTATCGCTAGGTTTAGAAAGTTAGCCTATGAGAAGATGGGCAGAAGTCCCGGCATGTCGGCAATGCCAGATATAAAGGAAGCCAACGCGCTGCGCGAGGCGGTTATTGTTGCCACCGAAAAGATTCTCGATATGCCCAAGGGCGTGATTGATGATGGAATGTTAGGTGGTGGATACATAGACACGTCTGCGCGGGCAATCAACGTATTTAACGCAAGCAACAATATAGGCAACACGCCACCTGTGTTTGACATTGGAAGCCCGCCTGAGATTGCTTTCGCAGAGGCTAGACTGGAAAAGCTCACCGACACAATAGGACAGCACTTTAGCATAGATCGGTTGATTGATTTTAACAATGACGTGCAAATGACGTTCGGCGAGGCCCAGATACGCGATCAGATACGATCCGCGTCATTGCTTGGGTTGTTCTCGAGGCAGATAGCGGAGCTGTTTACGCTGGTTATTACGCGCAGTATTAACATTATGTGGCGTGACGGTGACTTTGGCGTTGTTAAAGGTAGCGAAGAAGAGGTTAGACGGGGCGAAGAGGGCAAGCCCATTTCGTACCTCCCTGATGAGATAGTCAAGCTCATTGATGCAGGCGAGGATGTGTACGAAATAACGTACAAGACGAAAGCCGCCAACGCATCGAAGGCAGAAGAGTACATTGCGATTATCGACATTATGACGTTTGCAAGTCAAGCTATGGCGGTTGATGATTCAGTTAGACACAGAATAGACTTACACGAAGGCTTAAAGATTATGGGCGATATTCGCGCCCTACCTGCTGGCATTGTACGCGATGACGATGCTGTTGCCATTTTAATGAAAGAGGAGCGGGAGAGGTTAGAGAGCCAAGAGCAGGCCGCACTTCTGGAGCAGGGCGCTAGCACATACGAGAAGCTAGCTAAAGGGGACGCAGCCGTTCAATGATAGAAATAGACGACGAAGCATTGCGCAGGGCGATTAATGAGGTGGCGGCGACCGATAGCGGTAAGATTGTGTTTGCAGCCATAAAGGAAGAGTGCCAATGGGATGCTACTTATTTATCATCACAAGACCTACAGACCACACAGTTCTTTGCTGTTAAGCGTGGGGTTTATGGTGGCATCCGTCAGCATATTAAAATACAGCACTTAAAAGAAATTGAGTTTAACTATAAAAGGAAGACCAAAAATGGAAGAGATGTTGAATCAGGAACAACAAATAACGCCGGAAACCCCTCTAGCAGAGCAAAGCTTCGAGGTTCCAGGGGAGTACAAGGACAAGGGTTGGGCGGAGAAGATAAAATCAAGCGATGATTTGTTCAAAGCCTACGACAACGCGCAATCGTTAATAGGCAAACGACCTGCCGGGATTCCATCACAAGACGCAACAGATACGGAGTGGGATAGCTTTTACAAGGCAATGGGCCGCCCAGACGAGCCTAGCTACAACTTCACTGATCCAGAGGGGCTGCCAGAAGGCTTCGACACGGCTGACTTTAAAGAGACTGCATCACAAATATTACACAAGGCCGGACTTACACAAAGGCAGGCTGACGCTGTATACAGCGCGTACTTGCAGAGCGAGATTGCGGCGGCGGAGAAGGAAGGAGAGGCAACGGCAGAGAGGCAGACCGCGCTAGATGCTCAATATGACGCGTTAACAGCAGAGCATTTTGGAGATGATGCGGCAAAGTATGAGGAGTTAACCCAGCAAGAGTTTAGCAAACACGTGCCTCAATCGTTAAAAGAAACCTTTGCCAAGATTACGGATATGCCTGACGTGCTGACGGCATTGATGTCTTACACCAAAGGTAAGCAAGGCGAGATTGATCAGATCAGAAAGGAATACACGGGCGAAGGCTCTTTGACTAGTGGGGGGCAGGCGGCAACAAGCGGGATCAATGAAACCCGCCAAGAGCTAGCAAAGCTCAAAACTTCGGCAATAGCGAAGGACTTTACACACCCGGAACATAAAGCAACGAGGGAAAGAATCTTGCAGCTACAGGGGGCCGTGCAGAGCTACTATAAAACATAGTTGTCATTGTGTCCTATTAATGTATAATGGTGTTGATGGATACCTTAGTAAAAGCCCATCTGACACAGGACAAGACCTGAGATAGCGCCCGCTCCTATGCGGATACCGTATCGAATTAATTATTCTTTACACACAAATAGGAGACTACTTTAATGGTAGATTCAATTGATAAAGCATTAGTCATTGAGTTTTCTGACATGGTTCATGCAGAAGCTCAGCAAATGACATCCAGACTAAAACCATACGTGCAACTCAAGCAAATGAACGGTGACGTTTTTGCTTATGACGGCCTTGGTCGTGTAGAAGCAAGGGCTATTTCTGGTCGCAACGTTCCCGCAACATTCGATGACATCGAACACAATAGACGTAAAATCACACGTAACCGCTTTGTGGTTAACCTGCAGGTTGATGCTAGTGATGTTCGTGGTGCGCTACTAAGCCCAGAGTCAGAGTATGCAAGTGCAATCTCTAAAGCCGCCCTACGTCAATATGACCGCACTATTTATAACGCTGCATTTGCGGACGTTCTGACTGGTCGTGATTTTGAGACAACTGTGACGGCTGCAGCAGACGGCGTTCTTACTGTTGATGCTACATCGGGCCTGACGTATGAGAAGATTTTGGAGATTAACCAAAACTTTATGGATAACGATGTAAACACAGAGCAGGATGAAAGGCTGTTTATGACCATTACAGGTGATGAGCACACAGCTTTGATGGGCGAAGAAGAGTTAATTAGCTCAGACTTCAACCGCGCCTTTGTTGTTGAAAGCGGCAAGATCAGACAAGCATCAGGGATTGATTTAATTCCTTTCGCTGCTTCTGTTCCTAGTCCAATCATCCCAACGGTAAGCTCGCAACGTCAATTACTGGCTGCTAGTTCTCGTGGTATTTGCTTGGGTATTTCCAAGGAAATGTCAATCAAAGTCCAAGAGCGTAACGACCTAATCGAAACTACACAAGTGCAAGTGGTGTTTGAGATTGGTGCGGTTCGTACTGAGGGCGCTCTAGTTCAAAAAGTTAGCGTAACAGCGTAAGGGGGTTATTATGACTGATCCAGTTAGATCAAGATTAGATGTTATTGAGACTAGCGGTTTGCCAGCCTCGGTGACAGCCACGGCAGCAGAGATTAATGCGGTCGCCGATATATCCACGCAAGCGGCTGTAGCGGCGAACGACTCAACTTTGACGGTAACGGCGGTACTTCATGCCGGGAAGGTGGTTCCCTTTGGTAAAGCTGCGGGGACAATTGTAACCTTACCAGCGGCAACGGGAACGGGCCACAAGTATACGTTTGTGATTAGCGTAACAGCTACATCAAACGCGAATATTATCAAAGTAGCTAACGCTACAGATGTATTTGACGGCTCGTTAGCTATGCAACAAGATACTGATTCCGACGGAACCAGTAAAATGTGGCTGGCGGAAGTTGGTGACGATACTTTGACTATGGCTGGCGCCGCTACCACTGGTGGCATTGTTGGCAATAGGATCGAGGTCATTGACTATGCTGCTGGGTTCTTTAGTGTCACGGCCTGGCTTGTGTCCGGCGGCGGTGCTGAGGTTACGCCATTCAGTGCAACGGTATCATAATAAATTTAAGGAGTTAATAAAATGGCAGTAGTTGATTTATATTCACAAACTGACAAAGAAGCCGGAAACGGCAAGAAGTTTGCGGCACTAAACGGAAGCGGGACACAAACGTTCACGGCAGTAGGTACGGCGGTAGTTGTAGCGGCTGACACTGATGCGTCTGTATATCGCGTTCTTTCTGACTTACCAAGTAACGCAGTACCTATTAATATTGCGATCCATCACGGCACTATCACAAGTGGAACGGATTATGACCTCGGTTTATATGAAATTGACTCTGGTGCGGTTGTTGATGTTGATGTCCTTGCTGATGGGCTTGACTTATCAACAGCGAGAGCTATTGCGGTATGGAATAACGTAGGTATGACCAGCCTTGATATTGTAAACGGCACGCAGTCGCTTGCTACTTTATCAGGTCAGACAAACCCTTCTGCGGCTTATGACTTATGCTTGACGGCTAACACCGTCGGCTCTGCGACTTCGGAAGAAATACGCGTTACTTTTGTTTATACTACAATCTAATACGGTTGGGGGGTTTCGGCCCCCCTTCTCTACGGGGATTTTATGGCGGTTTCTTCAAAGACAGATGTTTGTAATTTATCGCAAGACTTGCTAAGTGCGGCAGTTATTCTCGACATTGATGACCCCACAACACCAGACGAAGAAATGTATGCGCGGTGGTACGACCAAAGCCGCAAGAAGGTATTAAGAGAACACCCTTGGAAATTCGCAACGAAGCGCCAGATTATAGCGGCAAGCTCTACAGCCCCGGACTTCGGCTACACCAAAGCCTTTCCCCTCCCTAATGATTTCATTAGATTCCTTACCATTGAGTCTGACGAGGGTTTGTTAATATTATCAGATGAGTATCAGATAGAGTCACACCTTGGGGTGCAATCCGTACTCATCTCCACCGATGCCGCGTCCGTGCGCTTGCGTTATGTTTATGATATAGAGGATGTAACTAAATTCGACTCTATGTTTATCTCGTATTTTGCGCTTGATTTAGCTCTGGCGGTTGCGTACAAAACAACCGAATCCAATGGCAATGTGGACAGAATCACACAACTACAGAAACAGCAAGGCTCTATGGCCCGTGCCATCTCAGGGCAGGAGCGATCACCCACGCGGATAGAGCGTAGCAAAAACAGATCGGCCCGCATGAATGGCTCTTACAGAAACTCACACAGGATTATCTTTTAATGGTTTCGGCTAACGTATCATACCCTGACTTCTCTGCTGGCGAATTAAGCCCAAAGCTGTACGGGCGGCACGACCTAGCGGCGTTCTACAATGGCGGGCGGCGCGTTGAGAACTTCATCACCGAGGTTGCTGGTATGGCCCGGTACAGGACTGGCTCAATATACACCGCCAAGACACAGAATAACGAAGAGGCGTTTCTTTATACGTTCAACTACAGCGAATCATTATCATTCGTGATGGAGTTTACTGACACAAAGCTTCGGTTTTATCGAAACAACGGGCGCGTAACGGAAGCGGCACAGGCAATAACAGCGGTCACAAAGGCAAATCCTGCCGTGGTTACATATTCCGGCGCGGACAATTACGCAAACGGTGATCCTATTTTTATTACCAGCGTTATCGGCATGACGGAGCTTAACGGCAATGAGTATGTAGTTGCCAACGTTAACACTGGCGCAAACACATTTGAGCTGGCGGGCGTGGACAGCACGGCGTATACCACATACGATTCAGCGGGTACGGTGGCGGTTATCACCCAAGTAACAACGCCATTTGCTTCGGCTGACTTAAAGCAATTAAAATTCAGCCCGGTATTAAATGGCGTGATGTATATAGCGCACCCATCATATGTTCCGCAGGCGCTTACATTCACTTCTGTAACTAACTGGGCAATAGCTAACCACACCCCAACAGCCTTAACGGTGACGGCAAATAATAGGCCCTCTGCGGTTGGCGCGTATGAGCAGCGTTTAATTTATGCCGGTTCCAATAACAACCCTAACAGAATATGGTTTTCCAAGTCGGGGGATTACGGAGATTTCGGGCTTGGCTCGGCGGGTGTAACGGATGGGATACAATACGATGTAGCGGGTAAGGTTGGTCGCATATTATTCTTAACGGGAACGTCGAACTTTCTTTCTGTGGGTACACTTGAAGATATATTTAAAGTAACGGGCGGTATAGATGCGGTCGTAACTCCATCAAGCATATCAATCAAACCCACTAATTCCTATGGCGTGGCTGATATTATGCCTATTGATAAGGGGTCGCAAATCCTCTATATGCAAAGTAACTCACTTATCACACGCTCCTTTGAGTATGACTCTGCTATTGATAGTTATAGGCCCGCTGATAGAAATACCATTGCTGACCATATAACAAGCTCTGGCGTTAACCAGATCGCGTATCAAGAGGGTCGCCCGAATGTTATGTGGGCAGTCAAAAACAATGGCGTATTGGTTGGCATGACTATCGAGGATTCGGAGTCTATTTCTGGTTGGCATAGGCACACATCAAGCGGGAGCGTTAAATCTATCGCAACCGTACCCAGGGTAAACAATTATAGCCAGCTATGGCAGTGTGTATCTCGGGCGGTTAATGGGGCCACTGTGTACTATATAGAGTATTACTCTGATGTTGTAGATTACGTTCGCCGCGAAGATTATTTAAGCGGAGACACGGCGGCGGCTGAATTAGTAGATCAGGCCACATATGAAAACCTACTATTTGAAAACCAAAGGAATTACATACACGTTGATTCGGCTGTTTCTTACTATGGTGATGCTGCGGGGCTTGCTGCTAGCGTTACAATCACCCCAGCAGCTACAACGGGGACGGATATTGAGCTTACAGCTAGTGGTAGTTTCTTTGATGCTACTATGGTTGGTCGGCAGATATGGCGTAAATCCGTTACAGGACTTGAAACGGGGCGCGCGGAAATAACCACGTACACCTCGGCAACTGTGGTTGAGTGTTTAATTCTTGAGGACTTCGAGGCCACCACGGCAATTCCGGCGGGGGAGTGGTATTTAACAGCAGGATCGTTATCTGGCTTGGATCATCTGGAGGCTGCGAGTGTTACCGTCGTTACAGATGGGGGGCAGCATGACGCTAAAACCGTTTCCTCCGGGGGAATTACCCTTGATGAGCAAGCCTCTGTTGTCCATATCGGTATAGGCTACACGGGCTATCTGGAGACTAACGACTTAGAGGGCGGCGGCACTACTGGAGTGGCGCAGACTAAAAAGAAGTCGGTCAACTCTGTGGGCTTTAGGTTTTTAAATACCTTGTATGCAAAGTATGGTACTGGTTATTATTCTTTAAACCAGATCGAAGAACGCACCGCGTCAATGAAGATGAATAGGCCGCCTTTGATGTTTACTGGCGATAAGAAAGAGCGATACACGAATGGCGGCAGTAGCTCGGTAGAGGCCGGGTGGAGCAGGGAGAAGCGCGTAATTGTGGCGCAAGATCAGCCGTTTCCGTGCAATATTCAGTTAATAGTGCCATATATGAGTGTGAGCAATTAATGGAAAGTAGATATTACACTAAGGAAGATTACCCAACGTTATGTCAATGGTGGGAGGATTGGGGGTGGCCCGCCTTCCCCGAGATAGCGCTACCAAAGACGGGAATAGTGGTTTCAAAGGATGGGGTAGATTTAGCTGCGTCTTTCTTGTATGGCACAGATTCGTGTGTGTGTTGGGCAGAAAATTTCGTTTCGAACAAAACAGCCCCGAAAGAGTTGCGGGCTGGATCGGTTGATTTCCTGATAGAGCGCACCATAGAAGAGGGCCAGAATCAGGGTTTTTTATTGATGATGTCGTCAGTAAAACACAAGGGCTTGATAGACAAGTTAATAAACGCTGGTTACAGCGATACAATAGAAGATGGAATGACCAATTTAACGAGGGCTTTATAAATGGCGGCATTAACAGCGATTGTAGCGGCTGCGGCAGTCGCAAGCGCGGGAGCGTCTATTTTTGGTGGCATACAAGCCAATAAGGAAGGCGAGAAGCAAGCAAGGTTTGCCGAAAGTCAAGCGGCGAACGCTGCTGCGGAAACCAAAAGACAAACAGACCGGAGCCTAAAGATAGAAGGGCGTAACATAAAAGAAACACAAGATAGGCAACGGCTAGCGTATTTGGCTAGTGGCGTTACCCTGGAGGGATCACCCTTGTTGAAGCTCGAGGAAACAAGAAGGCTTGGCGCTGAGAATCTTGATGAAATAGAGAAGTCAGGCTTTGCAAGGTCTGAGGCGCAAGTGGCAGAGGGTCGCTTGACAGCGGATCGCGCGAAGTCAGCGGGCAGGCAGGGTTTAATTAATGGCATAACAGGGGCGGCTGGCTCCTTATCAAGGTTGGCGTAATGAGAGTACCGAACTACACAAAGGCGTTAGTGTTAGACAGGCCAGTGGCGAATCAGGTTGACTTAAGCCAGATCAGCGCGGCTGGAGCGACTGCTAGAGGTGCGGCCCAACTATTTGATTTGGGTGGGCAGGTTACACAGAAAATAAAAGACACCAATGACGTGACGGCGGTTAATTCTGCTGTTATTAGAAAGAAGAAAGATGACATAGACTATAACGCGCAAACCCAGAAAGAAAATGAGGCTAATCCAGTTGGTTACGCTAAAAGGCAGGCAGAGGCAACGCGGGAGCGCACACAAGAATATGCCGATACGCTAGAGAATGAGGATCAAAAGTCGTCTTTTCTAAAGCAGATGGAAACGCACAATTTGGCACAACACGAGAATAATACCCAATGGGAGCATAGGCGTTCGGTGGAGGTGTTCGCGGCAAAGGCGGAAGAGGCGGCGCGGGATTTGGTGCCGATTGCTTATGAATCTAAAAGCCCGAAAGAGTTTGCCGAGGTGCTAAAAGACCTTGATTCAACCACGGCAGGCATGGCGGCGAGCCACTCCCCAGAGGAGCGGGCAAAGTTCCACTACCAAGAAAGCGGGAAGTTGATAAACTCCTTTATGGCTGGGCAGATAGAAAGGAACCCACGCGAGGCCAAGAAAATACTTGCAGACGAGCAATACGCAGGGATGCTTGATGCCGGCGAAAAGGCGGCGCTAATGGGGCAGGCTAACGAGCGCATCCGTGACGATGCCTATGCAGTTTTAGATAGCGACAACCCTCAAGAGCTAATTACCCAGATTGACCGAGGCGATTACAATGGCGCAATGGACGACCAGCAAAAGTCCTCGTTTAAGAAAAAAGCAGTTGCTGCGTTTGAAGCCTTGGACGATAAAGCGGCGGCAGAGAGGAGCATGGCCTTTGCCACAACGAATACAGAGACATACAACAAGCATATAAATGGTGAGCTGACTTTTGCAGACTTGACGGAGTTAGAGCGTCGCGGTGCAGACTCGGAGGCGATTACGTCCATGCGTAAGAGTTTATTAAAGCGTAATCCCGTGTCTATTGACAAACAGCAAGAGGCGATTGTAGAGCTAGCGCAAGGCTATTCCGATTTAAAGATTGAAAAGAAAAAGGGCAAGATTAAATATTCCGGCTCCCTTGAAAGCCTTGTTAGATTTCAAAATAAAGTGATGGCGGCTGAGGCAAACGGTGAGATTAATAAATCAACTGCCGGGTCGTTTATGAATAAAATCGTGACACCTCTGCTAGAGAAGACAAATGCAGAAGAGGGCTTTGACGATAAGGGTTTTTTCTTCGATGGTGACGAGCCTTATGATGTCGCCTTCCAATCCATCCAAGACCACTTAGAGCGGACAGGGCAAGAGGGCAACACGCCGCTAAAGGCTAAAATGCTAACGATGGCTATAGAAGAAGCTGATAGGATGGACATTGAAAAGGTAACAGACCCAGAGGCTAGGGAGGGAATGTTAAAGTCATTGGCGAAGAGGGTGCTTGTTAAGTACGGCGAGGCAGAAAATCCCGTTAATAGATCGCTACCCGACAGCCCGAACGCTAATCTTAAAAGGGATGGCACAGTTAGTAGAAATGGCAATTTTGAGACAAAGCTACCAGCAGACGCGAAGGCCGCGCAAGACTTCACTATAAAGACGGGTGGGGATGGCAGGAAATACCGGGTATTTAGTAACGGAAAATTTGAGGTCATTAAGTAATGGCCTTGCTACCAGAGTCAGGAAACATCAACGAACTCCCCGAAGGTTTTTTTAGCTCTGCGCCAGATGCAGGTAGCGTGGATCAATTGCCTTCTGACTTCTTTAGCGAGCCAATAGAGCAAGAAGAACACCCAACGTTAAAAGTGTTTGACGAGAACACATCCAAAACAATAGAAATTCCCAGCCACTACGACGATAAAGAGGTGGAGTATTCGGCGACAGTAGCGGGCGCTAACAAAAACCCCAATAACTTTATAGGCATGACAGAGATGCCAGAGGATGAGGGTGTGCTTGGTCACCTCTTTACGGGCGTAAAGTCTGGATTCGCGCAGGCCCCCCAGATCATGGGCGGGATATTAAAAGAGATTGCGGAGAACCAAAAGAGAGCTTTGGCAAATGACCCTATACGGGGGATAGCAACGCAAGGTTTGGCGGTAGAGGATGAATTAAATCCACTACCTGCAAACGCCGCTATGCAAAGAGTTGCTACAGATATGATTGCCAATAACAAAGCGATGATGGAAAGGAATGGGTTGTTAAGGCCGGAAGCTGGCGGGTTAGATGCTTTTGTGTTTGATGTGGGCCAGGGGTCAACCAGCCTTTTAACGGCACTAGGATTAACTGCGGTAACA
>Ga0222634_1000709_pt1 | contig 13542 bp, 17 predicted proteins | sample AntAcemetageno50_FD_179807 | JGI IMG/M metagenome (GOLD analysis project Ga0222634, IMG submission 179807) | Saline water microbial communities from Ace Lake, Antarctica - #50 | ecosystem: Environmental > Aquatic > Non-marine Saline and Alkaline > Saline | place: Antarctica: Ace Lake | collected...
TGTTTTGTTTCATGACACTAACCCGGACTCTACGCCAACCATAAACCCAACCTTGAAGACCTCGAACATCTGCGGCGTCATATCTTCTACCCGTTCTAGCAGTCCCGCGTACACCAGGTCTTTCGCCACCGCCGCCGCTGCCCCTTTCGATAACTGTACAGACCTCTCCTCTTTTTTCATTACTACATCACTCATATCACTTCACCTCCTTCTTTATCTTTTCAAGAACGTCACGCTGAATATGAGGTTCGTACAACTTCATCAACTGTTTCGTACCCTCTAGGATATCCAGCATTGTGAACTCATAAGACGTAAAGAATAAATTGGAAGGTATTTTTGTACGCTTGAACTCAGCCGGTATGACTGGCGGTGCGCTGAACTTACACTTCTTAATGTGAACTGGCATCCTCTCAACAGCATTAACCATAAGACTAAGGCTTCTGTATTTTTCAGCAGCTTCTACTGGGTCCATATCTTTTAACATAATTTACCTCTTTAACATATACTGTTTAATTGTTGATGAAGCATCCTCAAACCCCCAGCACACCTGAGCTTTATAGCCTCTAGAATCTAGGTGAGAGAGAACTTCAAACTGTTCATCAGTAACGCGCCCGTTCGATTTGCCTGCAACTATCGTAGGTTTTAACTCAATAAATAAACCAGCGTAATCATCATTGACCACAGGCATAAATAAGTCCGGCACTCCGCGCCTAACACCGGACCTCTTAAGGTTTGCTGCCTCAAGGAAATGCCTGCTGCCTCCATTGGCAGAAACAATAACAATCTCCCTGGGATACTGAATGGCAAACCATTCCATCAAAGCTACCTGCTCTTCAAATTCCCTTTTGTTGTTCCTTGCCAAGTGTCACTTCCCTTTTTTCTTCTTCTTATATTCCTCTACATATTCTATCAAAGCGCGCTTGGCTATCTTTGACGCCGAGACATCCTCAGCTCTTGAAATCCTTTGGATGTCTCTCTTTAATCCATCTGGCATAACGTAGCTTGCTGTCACATTCATAATCCAACCCCCATTTGTTTAAATAATAAAATCATTCTAACATAGATATAAATAAAATCAATGAAAATTATTGACAGATGGTGACGGCTACTCTACACTCAATGACAACCAATGGCTACACGGAGAATACAAATGAAACCAGGTGTTTATGACATATTAATTACTGACTACCATGAGGGCCTCGGCGTTAGTCGCAGCGGCATCATGGAATACAAACGTTCACCCTTGCATTACTATCACAAGTATGTTTCACCCCACCCAAAAGAAAGGCGTGAGGTTGACATAATAACAGTGAGAAATGCAATGGACTTTGGTAATGCATTTCATACTTATGTTTTAGAACATGATAAATACTACAAGGAGTATCACGTAGTTCCAAAGATGAACCGAGTCACCAAGAAAGGCAAAGAAGAATACAAAAAAGCACTGGAAAATGCAGGGGGAAAGTATCTCATTGACGCAGAGGCCCAGAAAATAATAGGAGAAATGGCTGCGCAGATTGACTTTCATCCTGAAGCATCAGTTCTTTTGAAGGATGCTCTCTACGAGAAGTCACTCTTTTGGGATGATGTTGACACCGGTCTTTTGTGTAAGGCACGCCCAGATGTATGGAATAAAAACTTCATAGTAGACTTGAAAACTACTGCAAATGCAGGTAAAAAAGAATTCTCCAGAGCCATTCATAACTTTGGGTATCACATACAATGTGGCATGATACATGAAGCACTTAAGAGTTTGAACAAACAGGAGATGACAAACTTTATTTTTGTTGTAGTTGAAAAGGATCCACCCTATGCAGTTGTTGTATACACATTAAACGAGGAAGATTTACTTCTTGGTGTAGAAGAATTTAAAAGCACACTGTACGATATGAAAGAAAACTATGAGACTGGGCAATGGTCAAGCTATCAGTCGTCAACAATCTCACTCCCAGGTTACGCTAAAAAAACAGAAGAGGATTTAACATGAATGATGAAACCAATTTAACAACCATAGATTCTGACGGCCCAAGCGGCGGCTTCATGTCAGTGTCAACATTCGACCAGGCAGTCAAGGTATCTGAAATGATATCCAAGTCACAGTTCTGTCCTAAACAATTCTATGGAAAGCCAGGGGACATCATGATCTGCATTCAGATGGGTCAAGAGGTCGGACTAAAACCAATGCAAGCACTCCAAAACATTGCAGTTATCAACGGTCGCCCTTCGGTATGGGGAGATGCTATGATGGCTATATGCCGCCGGTCACCAGACTTTGAATACATAGATGAACAGCTAGACAGCACAACTATGACTGCAGTGTGCAAGGTTAAACGTAAGAATGAACCTGAGGTTGTTCGTGAGTTCAGCAAGAAAGATGCTGAGTCTGCCGGGCTTTGGAAAAAGGGTGGAGCTTGGACTTTATACCCAGGACGCATGCTTCAAATGAGAGCCCGAGGCTTTGCCCTAAGAGATGCTTTTACTGACGCACTTAGAGGTATCATTAGCCGTGAAGAAGCCATGGACATCAAGCCAGAACATGTCAGCAGGCCTTCGCCAACAAGCACGCCAGCAATTGAGCCTATAGATAGTGAACAGATTGCTGAGATGGTAGTGCTAGCTGAACGCGCAGAGGTATCCCTGGAAGATATCTGTAAGGTTGCCAACGTTGATGACGTGCACAAGATTACTTCAGCTTCATACAATCAACTCCGCTCCAGACTTATGAAAAAGGCTAGGGATATTGAGCAAAAAGAAAAGCTAAAGATGTTAACAGAAGGCAGCGGCGTCCCTGATATTATAGTTGAGGCAGTTAAGGTTACCGATGAATAGTTCTTTAATGACTAGAAGCAGAGACATCTCTGCTTCTTTAAATAACAAGGAGGTTCACATGCAACAAATCTACGCACTCATAGAGGCCAACAATAAAATAGATGAAGTTTTAAAGGGACAACTAGATGAGATGTTAGAGGAGTTTCCTATGCAAGATTTAAATGGCAACGACATGCAGTATAAGTTCTACGCGTGGAACATAAGCCTAGAAACTGGGGACCTCTGCTTAAAATTTAAGCACGTTCAAGATTGAGGGCATGAGCCTTATTTGCTAGAATGCTTGGCTCTTACCCATTCCCAAAAACCTATGGTAGAATAATGACATATTGTAAAACCCGCGTCTCTGTCTTTAAAGAAATTGAGCATGCTGGTTCGCCAGTGTTTATTTACTTTAGAGAAGCAAACAAAGATGAACTCAGAAAGGGTAGCGACCACATAGTTCCTAGTGCAATGCTAACTGAGTTTGAACACAAAGTATTTTTGAAATATGGAGAATGAAATGTCAGGATTATTAAGTCACGGCAAGCAAAAAATAAAAATAAAAGAACCATGCAGGAAAGGTTCTCACGATTGGATAATCACAAAGTGGCAAACCAAAGGTTCGATGCAGAAAGCAATAGAAGTTAGCTGCCGATACTGTCTTCTCTCTGTTGACTACGTTGAAAGGGACTTCCTGGCCTCGCTTGCCCTTAAAGCACAGCAAGACATTCCGCCGCCACCGCCAGCTAATTAGCACACGGTATATAAGATGCATATTTTTTGATATACATCAAGCCGTCCCTGTCATGATGGTCCATGTATCCTACGCAAAGTGTTGCCATTGCTGAACTTGCGTGGGATGCCCAGTTATGATTGGGACCGGTATAGTCTTTCTTAGTTTTACTATAAGTCGCATGATATTCCTGGAGTGCAGCAACGCCACGACGACAATGCTCGCTATGTATTTCCATCTTTGGCATGTTATGTCTGACAACACTGATACCCTCGATGATTCTTATCTGCTGACCACCTATATTATTTACGGGGGTAAAGTCTATGCCCAGCTCTCTGGCTATTGAGAGCCTACTCTTGCCTGAACCCCACTCACGAACAGCAATATCATGAGGAGCAAAGTGTCTACCGTAATTCCTAAAGCCTAGTTTCTTCTGGACATCTCTTAGCTCATGAATGTAATACTCTAACCCCTGGTCCTGCTCTTCAATATAATAAATCATCCTCCAGACACCCTTGACATTCTGCATCAACCACACACTCGATGGGTCTCTGACTCCAATGTCCCAGCCAGTATGAACCTTGGCTTCTCTATCTATTGGGAATAATTTTAGGCGCCCCTGCTCTTTCATTTCTCCCATCTGCTCGAAGTAGTACGCGCCCTTGATACCTGCCTCAAAACTACAGTAAAACTCTTGCTGAATAAGCTCCTCTGGCATCCCAGCTCGCCGCTCTTCTTCAATATCTTCTGGAGTAATTATGGGGGTGCCATCTTCATAGGTAGTATCGTCAACAGTTTTTATTGTGGTGAACCATTCAGGATTGTTTTTGTTGGTTTCGAGTAAGTCGTAGAGATGCGAGTGACCCCTGGGGGTTCCGTTAAACAGAGCCCACCCACCATTTTCTGCAAGGACAGCCCGTAAGAATAAATCCCACGCAAATGGTGCCATGTTTTGATACTCGCTAAGAACAACCCCAAGAGGGTTTGATCCAAGAACCGCTTCATAGTTATCACCACCTGTAACATGAATCATAGAGCCATTGATTAGTCTGATGGTCATTCTTGTTTCGTTGGGCGTCCCCGCTATTAATTTTTTAGGAACTCGATCTATTAATTTCGTACCGTCTTTGCCTCGCCCTTCCCATATGACGCTTCTAGCCTGCCCAATGGTTGGCAGCAGATACAAGTAAAGACCAGGTCTCATCATGGCAGCCAGCCACATTAGGTTCCAGCACTCAGTGTCTTTTCCTGCTCTTCTGTGAGCTACCCGGATAACTCTCTTCTTGTTTTCAACAAAGAATGCTTTAAACAGGTCGGCCTGGTACGGTCGAGGTTGGAAATAGTTGCTGAAATCTATTTCAGTTGCTGCCATTTGGTTTTTTTCTCCGCCCTATGCCGCTGCATTTTATTGAGCAATATTTACCAGCAGCTCTATTGCTTCTGGGTCTAAAGGCTGCATCGCAAACCAGGTAGTTTCTTTCTCGTATTGTGAATTGATTCTTTGGTCTTGAGTTGCTGGCTTGCTCAGCCCACGTGGCCCACTTTACATTAATTAATCGGCTTGCTCAGGCGTAAAAATACTGAAGTCAATCTTCCCATCTAGTGAGCCAGGCGGCAAGTTTAATTTATCTTCCGCGATGTTCTCTACTATAGTCTCCGCCATTTCTTCTACTATATTATCCTGCGGATATCTCTTTAAGATACCCAAGTCACAACCACATATTAACATAACCAATGAAACTAGCAGACCTATCAGTAAAGATAGTTTGATATTTTTAATCATCATAAACTCCTGTTAACTAGTATTGACATCGCTGTTTTAAAGTGCATGCCATTCTGCTATCATTGTAGCTAAGCCCAGCCCCTTTTCCAAAAAAGGCCACCTGGCATATCAAATAGGCCCGATGGAACGTGGACCACCCTCATTTTTTGAGGCCCCTTAAATCTTTCTGTTGCTACCCTAGAAGTTAATTAAATTTAGTTTTTTAGGGAGGGCATTCTATGTCTGCTAATTTACCTGACGTTGCCATCACTGATTTTATCAATGATTTGCACCACCAATTTAGATCTCAAGGCAACATCTTAAAAGGCTCTGTACGCGAGAAGACAAGTGTTGTCGGACGCACAGTGCAATTTCCAGTACAGAATCAAGGTATCGCTAATCAAAAAGCTTTATCTGATGATGTTGTTCCAATGAATATCGATTACGATCCTATTACATTAACGTTACAGGATTGGAATGCACCAGAATACACTGACATTTTCAGCTTAAATGATGTTAACTGGGACGACAAGATGGAGCTAGTTATTGCTTGCTCTGAAGCAATCGCTCGTCGTTCAGACCAGTTAGTCATTGATGTCATGGAAAGTGGCGCTACCAATACTGTTGGCGATTATTCAACTGGATATACTTGGGCTTTGTTTACAGCAGCCTTCAAGACATTACGTGGGAATGGAGCTGTAGGCTCTGACATGTTTTGCGCAATCTCAGCTTCCGCTGAAGCTCAATTGTTAAACGTTGACCAAATTACAAATTCTGATTACGTAAATAGAAACGTAATTTCAGGTTTGAATGGTTTGTCTGGTGAGAGCATAATGGGTGTTACTTTCAATGTACTTCCTGATATGACAGAAGGTGGCTTGCCACTTACCGGTACTCAACGTGACTGTTATATGTACAACAGACGCGCAGTTGGTTATGCATCTGGGAAAGATTTAACTGTTGATGTTAACTATGTTCCTGTCAAAACATCATGGCTTGTTAATGCTATGTTGAAAGCAAATGCTGCGGTTGTTGATCCACGCGGGCTTGTTGAAATTCGTACATTAGAAACAGCTTAAGGGGAAACACCATGGCTTTTAATCGTAAATATTTAGGCAAAGTCAGCTCATCTGGCAACGGCTTAATGCAAAACGTATGGGCTTACAATGGTTCAGCAACTGGCTCTAATGAAGTCATTGCTACTATCGTAGCCAATGGTTACTTTGACAATGCTCAGACAACACTTGCTACAGCAGAGGGCCAGCTACTAGTTGGTGACGTTATGATCATAGCTGGCAGTGACGCTAACGGTATGTATGTTGTTACCCAAGCGATTACTCAGGTGCAGATTGCAACGTTTGCAGCAGTCGGTACAATCGACACAGCTCAGATTGAAGATGACGCTATTACCTCAGCGAAGCTTGACGAAGGTTTGGTTCGCCATACCTCTGTTAGCTTGACGCTTGCTGAGTTCATTGCTTTATATACTACTTCTTTTGAACTGGTTGCAGCACCTGGCGCATCAAAGAAGTTAATCCTACATCGATGTGTTCTTGGCATTGATTATGGTGGAACAGCATTGGCAGCTGGTGGAGCAGTTCACATTCAGTATGACGCTACAGCGAATGGTGCAGGCGTAAAAGCTTCCGGCACACTAGCTGCAGCGACAGCAATTGCAGCTACAGCAGACACTACTTTTGGTTTCGCACCTGTTGAGACAACTCTTGTTGATGCAACTACGCTAAACAAAAGTTTGTGTATAGCAATGGCTACACAAGATTTCACAGGCGGTACAACATCAACGTATGAAGTTGATACGTGGACATCTGTAATGGATCTGACCTAAGGTTTTGGGGCTAGCGACAACCGACAGCTAGCCCCGCCTTTCATTTCATTAGGAGAGAACATGGCATCGCCTCAAACTGAAATCGAAATCCAGTCTAATATCTCAATCGTACTAGGTGCAGGAGAGATAACCGATCTGTCATCCAAGGGCGCCTTCGGTGTAGACCTTCAAAGCGCATACGATTTATTATTAGATGCAGAGGTAGGTACAAATCGCTGGAGGTTTGACGCAAAGATACAACAACTTTCATTGGTTGGAGCACTTGCCACTCCTTTTGACCAGTGGAATTACGAGTACTTATTGCCCGCAGATTACTCATCACTTCAAAGAATTTACCCTTATGCTCCGTTTGAGATTTTTGGCAAAAGTGTATACATGGGTAGCTCAGCAACATATCTCGCTGAATATTACAGCAATAATCCAGCCGTTACATTATGGTCTGGACCTTTTAAAGCTTACTTCGTATTAAAAGTTGCATATTATCTTGCCGTCTCCACTGCTGAGAACGCACAACTTGCAGAACAAATAGAAAAACGTATGCTTCGAGCAGAAAGTGACGCACTATTTGCTAGCGCAAGTAGCAGACCCAATCAGAAACTTAAAAGTCGCCCATACTTAGCGGTAAGAAATTAATGTCACAAAAAGTTATTCAAGCAAGCTTTACATTTGGCGAGCTAGACCCAAGATTATTTGCGCGACAAGATTTCCCTGGTTTCTACAAGGGACTTGCGAAAGCTAGAAACGTAATAGTCGTACCTCAGGGCGCAGCTACAAAAAGATTTGGCTCTGCTATACGCGCATTAATTACTGATGCGACAGCAGCTGCGGACATTACATCTCTTGCTGAGATTAGATTGTTTGGTTTTTACAGGACTAATGGAGGCGCCTACTTCATTGTCTTTAGAAAAAATAACACAACCGAAACATCTTTCTCTGTCTACGATAGTGCTGGCACACTTCAGCAAACTGTCTCTGCTAGCACCGCCTGGACGGTCGCTCAATTGGCCGAGGTACAGTTTACTCCAACCCAAGATAGACTTTTGATTTGGCATAAAAACGTACAGCCTCGACAACTATTTAATGCCGATGCAACAGATGCTACAGACTGGGCTCTCTCTGCAATTACCTTCTCTCATAGACCAACATATGATTTCAGCCTAGTTGACGGAACGAGCTACACAGGAGCTACAGTTACCTTCACCCCAAGTGCAACCTCGGGGGCAGTCACGTTAACTTGTGCCAATGCAGCTCCATACACATCAAACCATATCGGCGGCATATACATCGGTGGTGGTGGCTCCATGCGTATCACTGCGGTTGCTTCAACTACAGTATGCTCAGGCTATTCGGTTACAGACTTTGCGGCAGCAGCTGCCATAAGAGGGGACCTGTCCGTATTGAAAGAGCTGGCTTGGTCTGATACAAATGCAACGGCTCCTGCAGGTACGGCACGTGGCTGGCCATCGTTTGCCAAAGAGTTCGAAGGTAGACTAGTTGCTGGTAACACAGGGGTTGTATCTAACCTTGCTTGGTTCTCAGGAACTAACCAATACCTAATCTTCAACGATGCAGAAGCAGATGCAGACTCTGCCTTTAGCTTGGGTATCCCAGGTTCTGATGAGATTGTTGGGTTCGAAGACAAAAACGGATTAATTATAATTGGTACAAGAAAAGTATATTCAACCGTTGAAACATTATCCGAGCCACTGACTCCTAGTAATGCAGGGATTGTTACCGAAGATGGCGAGGGCGGCCTGTCCTTTCCAAGTCAAATCTTAGATGACCAAGTTTTCTATGCTGACAAGCAAGGTCAGCGTCTTAATGTCATGATAGAAAGAGGAGCTTTCAATGGGAAATCAAACTTTGAAATAGGTGATGCCAACATCTTTAGCCCAACTGTTATAAACAATCCCATCTCGATCGGAAAGTTTAGCAGTGCTACAAACAATGGAAAGCTTCTGCTTGCATCAAACGCAGACGGCACCATGGCAACCCTACAGTCAGCCCGTGCACATGACGTTTCAGCCTGGACCCTAGCTAACACTAGAGGTGTCTACAACGAGATAGCATCTGTTAATGAGCAGGCGATGGTTCTTGTAAGCAGGGAAGTCAACGCCGGGGCAACTGTCACAGGTGATTGTGACTACGCATATAAATCCAACGATGCCTTCGATGTCTTTACAGATGTAACTGCAGCCCTTGCAGGTGCAGCGGTTGATGTGACGCTGTTTGAAGCAGAGGGAGATTACCTTTTAGTAGGACACGCAATACCTTTTGACGCCTTGGCTGTGGTCCTTGGGACTAACGCGAGCGCTGATATCACGGCAACCTTCCAGTACCTAGACAATAACAATCAGTGGACAACGTTTGCTGTAACCGATGGTACGACTGGCTTTACGGGCAACGGCACAATAAGCTGGGTAGCTGAGACTACAACACCTAACTGGTGGCCGAACACTGTGAATGGCATCGAGAATGTATTCTGGATGAGAATAAAAAGAACGGTGGCAGCCCTTGTTACAGCTCCCATTGAAGACACAATTAACATAAACGTAGCGACTAAAATATTCATGGAAGAGCTAAGCTTTGCCTCCACTATGGACGCCATAATCAATACAACATCAAATGCAGCTGGATTGGTTACAGGGCTTACGAACCTTATCGGGCAGCTAGTCTTCACGAATACAGCGGGTGACGTTGAAGGTCCTTTCATTGTAAGTGGCGCAGGTAACGTTACCATTGAGAACCTGTCGGCGGCATCGGTAGACATTGGGATATTCTTTGCTCCATTGATTGTTCCCATGCCAGTTGCTGTGTTAGACCCAACCAACCCAAATGCAGCTGACTTGTACAAGCCACGGCTTATCAAATCATTCTTTGTCGACTACTACCAGTCACTCGGGATTCACATTGACGATGAGGTGGCGCCAGACATTGACCTTGGGTCCTTAGTTGTTGGGCAGCTCATCCCACCGCAAACAAGAGTGCATGAGATAAAACCCCGGAAAGGGTGGAGTCCAAGGGTTCAACTAGAAATTACACAGAAAGCACCATTGCCATTCACTGTCAGAGGTGTTGGCTATAACGTGGAGGTATCCTAAATGGGTCCAGAATTATTAGTTATTGGAGCCGCTGCTGCATTGGGGGCGTCACAGTCACGCTCTCAAGAAAAGCTAGAGCTTGCAACAATCGAAGCCAATAGAGAAGAAGCCAAGCTAGCCGCAGCAGAACAGGCATTGTCTAATGCACAAGGATTTAGAAGGGCACTCTCCAGTCAACTGGCTCTTGCTAGTTTCAGGGGTGGACCAGGCAGCTCACTCCCAGCTCAGTTTGGAGCGGCATCAATGGAAAGCTTCATCCAAGACCAGAAGTCTATTGAGCGAGGAGTTAAACAAATCGACACATCATCAGTGATATCAACCGCTGGAGCTAGACTTGGACGCTCAGCTAGAGACCTGAAGATAGCAACCGACCTTGGGTCAAGCCTGTTCGGGATGGCAAACTTAAGTAGCAGCTCAACTGGGAATTAGTATGGCAAAAGAATTAGATGTACTTGGACGCAGAGTAAGCCCGCAGGCAATAGGACTTCCAACCATTAGCCAGGGAGAGCAACTCATAAATTCCCTTCAAGGTTTCTCAAGAGCTGTCTCCCAGGTAGGGCAAGCAGCTGCAACAGAAAGAGCATCAATACAAGGCAGACTTGCTAGAGAAGCAGGTGAGACTGGAAACTTAGCTCCTTCTATCACCGGTCCTACGAGTGCATACAATGAAGCATTCAGGAATGCCGACGCCCGAATACTAACAAGAACAGGGCTGGACCTTCTAAGCCAAGCAGCAGTTAAGGCTAACGACCCAGCTAACTTAAATCTAAACAGCCTAGCCCAGTACGAAAGCACGGCCGAAGGAACTATCGATGGGATTCTATCTGAAGCCAGGCCTGAAACCAGAGGGATTGTTGAAGAGTCACTCCTGAAAGCGGCAACTGCAGGCAGGAACAAGATAGAACAAAGCGTCCAAAGACTGAACAATAAAATTGTTAACAATGAATTTAGAACTCAATACAACACCTTAAAAGAAGACTTCTATTCAGCAGGACTTGAGAAAGATGAAGAAAAGAAAGCTGACATAAGGCTAGAGAGGGCCCTGCTATTCAAGGACTTCGCCCCTCTATCTGCTGATATCGCAGCTACCATCCTAGGCCTTGGCGATGAGTTTGACGAAATAGAACCCAAGGCCAATTTGCTTGGTGGCTTCATTGAGGCTCAGGCACAAGGCCGCGGCGATGAGTACCGTAGTACTTTTGCCCAATCAAACGTTCAGGGTATGAGAGTTCAAGATAAGCTCGACCTCATATCTGAAATGAGCAAGATAAGCAACACAGTAAAGGCTGCACAAGCAAGCTCTCAAGCGTTATCTATAGAGAAGATTGAAACTGAGATTGATAATCCATATAGCAAAGACCATATCTCAACTCAAGGTGAGCTTGAAGATAGCCCAGATTATCAGGACTTAACAGCACTTCAGCAGCAGCGTCTGTCCCACAAATTAATAACTGCAAATGGCCAAGCGCTAAGGCAAGGCCAAAAGTTTGCCGCCGCTCAAGAAGATATTAAGAATGGCAAAGCAGCAACGGTTGACAAGAATGTAATCAACGATATGTTCTTGAGTGCCGTACAGGCAGTAGAAGCTCAGACAGGAGAAAAGGCTGACTTGGCTACCCAGTTTAATATCGTTAGAAGATTTCAAACTAACGCTCCCAAGTTCGATGCACTCATGACGGACATGCTTATTGGTGGAGACCCTGTCCTGGCTCTGCAAGCCGGTTCTCTATTCGCGGCAGCCACAATCGCCAAGCAATCAAAGTTTATAAACCTAAGTGGAGATGCTGCGACCATTGCTGAGAAGCTTACCACTCAACTAAACATGACGGCCAACCCTACTATTAAGACAGTCGAGGGGGTTCTAAGGCAAGTGCTAGAAAGAACAGCTCCGCAAGTTGAAGAAAGAACACAGGCAGCTACCCTGGCCTTGACTCAAAACGGTGCGTCATATTACAAAGATATGATGGGGGTTGAGCCTGATGCATTCTCTGACAACGGAGCCTTCGCTGTCTTTAAACAAACATTCCAAAACGCAATGATAAGAGATAGCACCCCAGAGGAAGCAGTAAGGATTACCAGAAATTCAATGCGCGCCTGGAGTACAGACCCATGGTTCGTAGATGGGCAGGTTAACATTGGTGCTCCAGGCAAAATGCTCCCGATGTCTGAGGGTACCCAGAATGTTAGAAATCAAGCTATAGTTGCTTTTAAGGCAATCATGGATAGATACAACGCCGAGATTACATCTGATTCTGGCTTACTCCCAATGAGTTTTGTAGAAGATTTCGAGATACCAGACAAGGTGACTCCTACTGATTGGGTCTTCAGGGCTCTTGATGCACAGGTAATCAAGGGGGACATTGCTGACTTCGTTCACCCAGGTCCAATTGATGTCGTAAGCTCAGGTGTCATGGTTAATGTCAATGGTGTTGTGAGCGAACTTAAATTCCAGTCAGGTGCGATAACTCTTGCCACTCCAGGAAAGGGATTTACCTACGGTCTTCTAGCTCAAGATAAGTTTGGCGACTACCAGCAAATTCCTGACCCAGGAAGTGATGATGGTCTTGGCTATCTTGTGGCAGAAGACGTTGACGTAAAAGCACCGAGCATATTAAAAGATGACATTAGCCGCGCTAAAATCAACGGCATGGACAATACCCTCTTGCAACAGCGCATCAATGAGATAGAGAGCGATATCCTTGAGGGGACACATGGAGACAGGCCGTTCAACAAGCTCCTTGGCCAGCGAGTAGAGCGGTCACCTCTTGGTAAGTTCTTTAATAACCATCCTGTGATTGCAACAATATTTGCAGAAAACCCTAGGCTATTTGCCAGACTAAAGGCAAGCACCCAGGCAAACTTTGAGGCTCTGTTTAAAGATGCTGCAACGCTAGAGGATATAGAGCTGGTTCTAGACAGCCAGAAAGAGACTCAAAAAACCAGGGACTTTAGGAAAATTCGTGAGGCTGACAAAAAGAACAAGAAGAAACCTCGTGACGCTGACAAAAAGGATAAAGGATAAATGGCGAAAGTACCCTTCCCTCTTGAAGAAGAAGAGAAGTCTATCGATCTAATAGAGATGGCCAAGGCATCATCAACGCTGCCAGGCATATCTCTAGATAGATCGAGAGTACCTGTGCCAGAGGAAATACCTGAGGGCAGTCTATTCAAGTCTGTCTTCATGAGGGACACAACCATTGGTTCATTCCTTCGCTCACCGGAACGTGGCTCATTCAAGGCTGGCGAAACCGACCCGCATGCTTTCATTAGCTTTGTACCTGAACGTCACATG
>Ga0222634_1000713_pt1 | contig 13488 bp, 20 predicted proteins | sample AntAcemetageno50_FD_179807 | JGI IMG/M metagenome (GOLD analysis project Ga0222634, IMG submission 179807) | Saline water microbial communities from Ace Lake, Antarctica - #50 | ecosystem: Environmental > Aquatic > Non-marine Saline and Alkaline > Saline | place: Antarctica: Ace Lake | collected...
TGTGACGCAATAAATACTTTTCCTAGAATTAACGGGTTTGTTATCTTTCTGTAGTGGCTACAGTTCTCACATATACCCGGGTTTAATGAATCAAATACCTCACATGATTGAGGCATGTTTTGAGTCTGATTAGCTTTTTTCTCTGTGTCTTCCCTATTGTAATCGGGGTGATCCTTTGATAACGCGTGGATAGCTTCATCTCGGTCTACACAATGTTGGGCTATAGACAACCCCGCATACCACTCAGGCTCTGACAACGTCTGCCTATTTCTAATGATGTGCCTAATCTGCAAGCACCCCTCAGTAGATGATTCGTCTAAACTTTTGTTTGCTATTATCTCAAATTTAGTGGCGTAGTTGTTCTGCCCGTTTATCTGCCTACTTATCTCAGTAGATTTAACCTTTAGTATTTCCTCAAATGATTTCTCAACCGCCCCTAAAAACTCTTTAAACATTTCAAATTGATATACTTGAGTGTTTTGGTCAAGTATTTTAGTAGGGGTAGGGGGGTCAGACTTAAAGTTAAATGTGTCAGGGCACCTAAGAATTCGAGCCCTATCTGCGGTAACAGACGGGTCAATGTGTAACCCTTTAGATAAACACAACTGCTTAAATTTCTCCGCGTAAAGTTTCCACTCGTCAACAGGGACGTCCGTGTCTAAAAGCCAGTAAGCATGAATACCGTTCCCACTATCTACCTTAACTGGGGGTGGTAAATCCTGTGATTGTATAAAGTTTTCTAAGGCGTCAAGCGCTTCCTGCTTGCTACTAAAGTCCTTAGTGTCTCCTACATCTAAATCTACAAAGAAAGAACGTAAGCTAATAGCGTTTTTTCTGCTATGTCCGTCAAAATTAGCCATGCCTATAAAGACATGATTCTTATCCTTCTTAGCTTCAATCGTGTCTACAAGCTCACCAATAGTATCTACAAAGATATGGCGCATGTGTTGGCCTTCACCCGGAGGTAAAACAGCTACGCAGTAGGTACCTTTTTGGGGCAACAGTTTGCTATAAAAGTCGGCGCTCACAGCAAGGGTCTAACTTCGGAATCAATAAAATTCTTAGCATCAGCTAAATTAACTGCGGGCAATCGCCCATCGGCTAAACCTTGCTCTATTAATGCTGTGAATCTTTGTATCTTCTCAACATTGTTTTTTCTTATTAGGCTCCCTCTAAACCAACTATGGATAGTACGCCGTGATACATCAAATCCATCGGCCACATACTTAATAGGTAGATTTACTTTTAAACATAACTTCGCTAACTTAACTCCATCTTTACTGTCATCTGCATGGTGTAACCCCAATACAAATTCATTACTATAAGGTCGTGGCATTATTTCCTCCATTTATTTACTATTTTACTAATGTTCTCATTTGCTTCAGTGCTCTTTAAGCTAGTTCCCTCTTCCTCTATAAAAACTCCGAATTTTACTGGCTCTGGTGCAGGAGCATCGTCCGATTGATACACGCTTAAATGAATTGCGCTTTGAGCGGCTTGCCCTTCTGCTTGTGTCTTAACGACCACTAACGTATCGTCATCCACTGCTTCAACAGGAGAAAATAAAACTCTGGGTTTATGAGAGTTCGCATCGAATTGCATCTTGGTAACGACTCTTCCTGCGCTTACCTTATTGTCGGCAAGCATCTGAATGTACGCCTTAAAAGGCCACTTACTTTCTTCTTCTTTACCAAAACATGAGTTAGCAGGTAGCACTAGCTGTAGTACATCTCCCTTGGGGTCATTAGCTAAAACAATAGCCACTCTCCAAGATAGCTTACAGGAAGTACCTAACCCCCCAGAACCTGAACCCCGCACACTATTAGGACAGGTGTGACAGGACTCAGATTGAGGTTTACTAACTTCAGGATCGGGTTTTACAGAATCGTTAGACCAACATACAGGACTCACTTTTTTGCCTTCTTCATACGAATCTTCATAATATACTCTTGATGACGTATGTGCCATCTTAACTATTATTACATTCATAATATAGGCTTCGGCCGCACTGACTTCTTTACCCCCAACTATTTTCCTAAACACCCCCCCTCTCAGAGAAATACGTTTAGTTTGATTAGCGAAATTACTGTTAGCAACTGCTATCGTATCTTCATCTAATCCTATGTTAGGGTTGTCTTTTAGTATGGCTTTAAGTTTGTCCATGATTAATCTTTCGCCCCCCATTTAGTTACAAGATCGGCAATATCTTTCCCGCCTTCATTAGAGGAAGCTACCTTAACTATTTCAGGTTCGGCTACAGGTACGACATTAGCGGCATTTCCCATAAATACCTGATCTGGATTCCTAGCGATTGCTCCCGCTTTACCGGCAGGTGTGGCCTCCATAATAGGGCTAGGTGCGCCACCTTCTTCAAAAACTTCTGCCCCTGCGTCTGGAGCGTTATGAACGTATCCCGCAGTTTCATCAAATCCAAATCGAGATGCACCCTCTCCGCTACCTTCTACAAGTTTAATCACTTGCACGGCTCTAAGTCTAAGAGCTATACCTGCGCCTACCAGACTCGTAAAATAAGGAGCGATAGTTCCGTTGACTCTTATTTCTGAGCCACCCCATATATTACTTTCTATCATGGTAGTGCCCTTAGCATCAAAAATAGAAGGCTTGTAAGCTGCCTTAGATTTGAATCTAAAGATCACGTTACCCGTGGGTTGCCCTGCATCATTAAGCTGGTCAGCGTAAGGCGGGTTAGCGGTCTTAATCTCTTTCCCTTGTTTCTTTGTCTCTGCAGCTAAGTTTTCTGCAAAGATTCTATTAATCTCATCCACGATGGGTTGAGCGTCTTCCTTGGATAATACTAGGTTAACTTTATATTCACCTTCTTCGGAATACTTAGTGTCAGGTGTAGATAACCAAGGGTATAGTGCAAGCCCTTTAGGTGTTGTAATAATATTAGGCTGTTGAGCCATAGTGTTTCTCCTTATTTACTGGTTGGTTTACGTACTACTATACTGAATTCCCTCATAGAACTAATGCCTGGAGGTAATCCGTCTTCGGTGCGACTAGATAAAAATTCTTTAAAGTTTGCTTGGTGTATACGTTGTTGAAGTAATTCAACGGCTTCGTTTTCTAATACAAAGTCCTTAAAATTACCCCAGTCAGAACACACATAGTTCTCTCTAAGGGTTTTTATAATCGTACCACTTGAAGTTTTAATGCTATCCGCACTTACTTCATTACAAGAATTAAGCATCACTTGCTCAAGTTGGGCAAGGTCATTCTTTAGCTCTTGTTCTTTTGCTTGAAACTCTCTAGCGAGCTCATCCTTTTTGTTTCGGATTTTTAGATAGGTATTAACTAACTCATCTAATTGCACCTTAACTACAGGGACTTCGACTTCTAGAGTTTCTTCTACTGCATCACTCATGATTCTAACTCCTCACGATATAAATCAACTAACTTAGTATGCTGATCGACTTTACCTTGTAACATCGCATACACTCTTTTTTCAACGTCAGAACCTTGTAGGTGAACCACAGTCATTTTATTAACTTGTCCTACGCGGTCAATCCTCGCAATACATTGTAAATAAACCTCAACTGACATGACGGGTGACCAAAAAACTACAGTATCTGCAGCGGTGAGCGTTACTCCGTGTGATGCGGCTTGAGGTTGTATTACAAGAACACGAGGGTCTTCTTCCGATTGAAACCTGCTAATGATACTGGCTCTAGCGTTTGCGGAGACAGCCCCATTAATAACTTCGTTGTTAACATTGTTACTTGTTAAAAACTCTGATAGAAATTTTATGGTGTGGGTATAGGGAACAAAGATAATAACCTTGTGTTCCGTCTGGTCTAAAACTTCCATCAGAGCATTTAATCTAGGTGATACATCAAACTTAATAGTAGTTTTGTCGTCGGAATAAACAGCCCCTCCTGATATTTGTAGTAGTTTATTTAATCCTGCGGCGGCATTAACGGCGGTCACCGACTCATCTCCTGTTGCAATAATCATTTGTGATTTTAGTTGCTTGTAGAATTTCTCTACTTGTGGAGTCAAAGGCACCATGCGCGTCTGGTACATAACTTCAGGTAAATCTAAACACTCATCTTTGGCGAATCTAATGGCAGGTTTCAGCGCTTTATATACTAAGTCTTTTGCCGTTGGTCTAGGGATCCACTTAAATCGTGAGACTTGGTACATTACTTTCTCTCGCCATGCAGCAGACAACTTAGGTACACTATCGGGACATATTAATTTAGCTAAACCAAACGCGTCCATGGGAGATTGTGATGCAGGGGTACCAGTCATCATCCATACCTTGGTATCGTCCTTAATTATTTTCTTCAATGTTTTCCAGCGCGCGGTAGTATGAGATTTGTAAGCGTTACACTCGTCAACAACAATGAGATCAAAGTTAGCCTCTCTAATGTCTTCTCTAACAACACCTACCCCATCGTAATTAATGATGGTGAAGTCATAGTTTCCTTCAATGATTTTCTTTCGTTTAACAGAGCTACCATGGCATATGGCAGAGGTTCTGTGCATGCATGTATTAAATACATCACCTTGCCAAGCGGATTGCATAATAGAAAGAGGGCATATAATTAAGACTTTTTTTATCTTACCCTGGTTCATAAGATAGTCAGCCGCCCAAAGTACAGACGAAGTTTTGCCTGTGCCTGCTTCGTTAAAACAAAAGGCTTTCTCATTAATGCTAAGGAATTCAGAGGTTACGCGTTGGTGATCGAAGGGTTTAAATAATCCTGGCCATGCATAATCTCTAGTGATAGGTGATGGAAGATTGGTTTTGAAGCGGATAAGTTTATTTAGTTGGGTCATCTCATCGAGCCCCCAATAAACTACAAGAGTAGATACCTCGTCTTTAGTATCTAAAATTTCACTTTTCTCTATGTGGTCTGTTATTAATGTCGCTGTATTTACTGGCAACAATAGCTTCAGAGCCTTGTCATGTATCACTTCCATTAACTTCCTAACTGTATGTTTGTTTAACTTGGAGAACTATTATGTACTACTTACTTTTTTTATACAACTCTTTTTTTAACTTTTTTTCTTTCCCTTGTACTTGTCTCTGATACTAGCTTCTTAGCAGAGTTTCGTTTAAATGAACGATTCTTGGATGCGGATTGAATAGTTATTCCGTCACTATTCTTACCGCCTTTAGATAAAGCTTTATTGTGGGCAATATCTTTACCCTCTCGTTTGTCTGCTTTACCGTTACCATTTTTGTCGGGGCTTGTAGCGTCTACTTTTCTTCGTATTCTAGCTCTCGTTGCCCGAGATTTTTTCTCATCACGCTTTTGTTCTAGTTCCCATTCCCTCTTGTAGGGTCTTGGGGATTTTGTATATGCCATTTGATTGCCACCTTTTTACACCAGTTTATAAAATCGTTAAGTTGTGAAGCCCCTCTGAATGAATTAAGAGCCCTACACACTAACTGTATATTAGCCATATTATACTCTCCTCCCGCGTTTATTCTATCAATACTTGCGTTTGTTTGTATAACTTTACCTCTCTTATGAATGCATGTTAAGTCTTCTCCTGACAAAGCACACCGCCCTTGTTGCCTAATTAATAGCTTTATTAAATCCTCGATGGTTAAATCGGAATTAGATTTCTTAGATAGTAAGTGCTTAAAGTAGGCATGCCAATCGTTATTAGTTCTCGCGTACCGTTTAATTACTTTGTTAATTTTATTGCATTTATAAGAACACGTTAGATAGTTTGGGTGATTAGTCTCAAACTTTGTATTACAAACAATACAATTCTTTATCATTAGTATCTCCTTGGTTTCCAAAATTCACAAGATTTTACTGGGCACCACCCACATAAAGGAGTAGGGTTGGCAGTCCATTGATCGTAATCATAGCTTGTCTCGAGTCTTTTTAAAGGTTGTTCAAACATTTTCCACGACTTGTCCATATCTTTTCTATGGTATTCCTCTGCTAGAAAACTGTTTTTCATAATGAACATCAAACCACCCTTAACTTTCTGCACTTCAGGAAAATGAGTAAATATCATCAGCGCCATTAGTCTTAATTGTTTGGGGTCAGGATATTTATTACTCCCTGTTTTGTAATCTATTACGAATGCATCAATCCCATCAATAATTACTAAGTCGGCTATGCCTCGTACCCATCTATTCTCGTCTTTAAAATCACAAGGTTCTTTGCTGTGGTTAAGCGCCATTTCAAGCTCAGGATATTTTTCCCCGGGTATATTAATTAATGCGTCCACTGCAGATTTGAATCGTTGATAGTTCTTAGGTAATGTTGGCTCAGGATTACTTTCTGCATATGCCCGTACACTTTTAACAACAGACTCAATATCTTTATCTATCATTGGGGGTTCATTTAATTGATTCCACGCAAAGGCTTTATTCCTTACTTCTTCGTGAGTATAACCTTGAGAGTACCATAAGCCACACAATCTTAAAGAAGCATCGTGTCTACCTAACTCTTTATAAGTTCCTTTAGGTACTTTTATATCTTCCTTAGCTTTTAATCCGTTCATTAACTCTTCAATTGGAACCCTTACTTGTCCATATTTAGTAACATGTTGTCCCTTTTCATTATAAATTTTATTGGCCCGTTTTATGTGGCCATTTACATAGTCTTCTAGTGCGGAATGTACCTCTTTACCATACATCATGGCTTCATTCTCTTTGACTATATAGTTCTTAGCTACACGAATCTCGTAATATTGTTTGGGGCAATTCTGGTACTGTTTGAGTGATGAGTAACTCCACGTAAAGTCTGCCATTACTTAACTACCTCCACTTCAGATTGAGTTTCTATCCATACTTCAGCACCACAGGAGAGGGGTTTACCTGGACTGTATACTACTCTGGAGTCTCCTTTAATAAGAACCTCGTGGGCATAGGTATTACTCTTATACGTCTTAATAGTTAATACCGGCTCCTCCACATCGCACTTTCTGTTGGCCTTTATTACGTGCTGATTAACGTGAACAATGGTTTTCATCGGCCTTGACCCCTAGGTTTTTTATAGTTCCTTTTTTCATCCTTATTCATTGAACTAGTCTTAACAATCCTACCACCTTGCTTTGTTCGTTTGTGTACAGGTTCCCTACGTGTTTCTGTTTGTTTAATTTTTGCCATTATTAAAACCCCTCCTATAAGGCGATAGTCTATCGTATTCTTTTAATTCTCTACCTATCTTATGTAATTCACATTCAATCTCAAAGCGCGATACGCTCCCCATATTTCGTATAAGCGCTATATCCCTACTGCTACATTCTATTAACTCACTTATATAATCTATCCCTTGTAAACTTAAGCACTTTAAAACCCTGCTGGATAAATTTAAAATATCAGAAACTTTAGTTTTTAAATCACCCTCATTAGGCTTTGGAGGGTTAAGATTACGACTGCGATAGCTTAGTATATACATTCGCCTATGTTCTTGGCGGACTATTTCAGATATCCTAGCTGATGATAAATTATATTTTTTACCAATAGATACATACGTTAAAGTGTCGCCCTCTAAAAAATTTCCATCAATGTATTCCTTTGTTATTAACTTATTTCTATCTTCAGTTAATCGTGGGTTGCCTCTTTTAACTAACGCCGCATCTAATACATCAATTTTATTTGATATTATTTTGGTTTCTTTATAATATTTTTCCCTTAATAAAGTTCTTTTTTCTTTTAATTCTTTTATTTTATCTAATTCATGTACCATTAATCATCCTCTGTAAATAAAAAGACCGGGGTATTTTCACCTACATAAGCCCCCATTGTTCTGTCGTAGCCCCAATATATTTCATCTAATCTTAATCTATAAATTGCCATCACTTATCCTCCTTAAAATTTCCCTTTTTAACCTTCTCTACATGCCATTTAAAGTATTCTTCATAACTATCAAACCTTACGGTGGTATAGGTTACTGTCTTTGCTTTTGCGTATTCATCATAAATATGAGTATCAATATCTCCAGCAGGAACTGCTAATCCTATGCTAGGTATCAGTAATAATCCTGTTAGTAGTTTGTTCTTCATTTCTTTTCCTTTGTTAGCTTCGCGGGATGCTTTATCGGGAGCCACAATCCCTTTTTATTTTACATGCGTCAAGTATATATTTGTGTTTAAAGTCTTCTGGTAAATTTGTGTATTCTTTGAGAAGGCATCGTGTTTCTTTTGGTCCTTTGGGCATGTGGTTCTCTACGTATTCATGGGCTTCAACGCACGAATTAAACGTACCGACGTAATGTTCTATAAGGCAACAACTATTATTACCCACCTCACTACCTAAAGCTACCATCAATACAAACTCGGCCATCATACTAACACCTCTTTACCACAAGACTCACATAGTACCGAATTATTATGCTGTTGTTTAAAGCTACACCATCGGCATCTTAATGTTGCAAGAGACCTATTATGTTCTTCTTTTACCATCTCATCTTCCCACGCTATCTTTTGTTCAAAGATTTTTTGATCGCTCATATAAAGTTACCTGATATTGAAATACGTACGTCCCTGCTAAGGTTTTTAGTTACCGTGTGATCTAGATAGCTAGGAAATAACACCAGCATGCCTTCTTTAGGTTTTACAATAGCGGGGTCTACTAAATCATGTATATGAAAAACTAAATTGCCGGCTCTTTCAGGAACTTTTACGTAGTATACCCATGATATAGCATCGGTTCGACCCATCGCGTTGTGATTGTGCCTTTGCGTAGACTCTAGTGGTAGATGAACGTGTGACCAATACCCTTCTATTTTAAAACCCTTAGGCTTAGCTATGTCCTCTTCTATTATCCGCAATAACTTAAGTGCTTCACTTCCTTCCTCAGTTGGTAAATCAAAATCTTCAAAATTAGTGTGGTAAACAGAAGTCTCTATTTTTACAGGGTTAGCCATCACTTCTTTAGCTAACTTATCATTGTCAATGTGTGACTCTAACGAAGTAAAGTAGCTTTTTAAAACAAATAAATCTTGTTCAAAGTAAAGGTATTTTTCATCGCTTGCCGGTTCTTTTTTAGCTTCGCTCATGTGAATAGAATGTAACCAATAGTTAGTATAATTAAATATGTAGTCATAAGTTTTCTCCCTGCGAAATGTTTTTTAATGTATTTAATAATTCTCATTCTTCATCCCTCTAAATATATGCTTAATTATAGCTACTGTCCACCCATTGCCTATCATTTTGTATCGCTGTGAATTAGATACCCCCTCAGTATAATTATCGGGAGCAGTTTGTAATCGTTCGCATTCTGTTGGTGATAGCTTACGATAGTATTTATTATCTATAGTCACAACATTATCTTTTTGTACAGTAGTCAATGTGTTTGTCTTACCATCATCACGAACTTCTAACATCTGTGTATATTCTTTTGAGCCTTCAGTTATTTGACGACCCCTTATCGCTGCACATAATATCTTAGGTTCTCTGTGTCCTCCTTGCATGGTAGTTAGTGTTGGAGCCTTACCATCAGGGTGATACACGCGTTTGATTGATTCATTACCATTTATTTCTGCATTGCCTACATGACATAGCCCATCTCTGCTGAAGATAGGTTGGTCTTTGTGTTTATCAAAGTATGACTCAAGGCTTCCTCCTTTACGCGACATATCAGGTGCCTCCTCAAGGATGTCATTAATGACTATCCCTTTGTCTATAGGCTGAGTAACATTGGGTATGTTAGTCCAGTAGAACCGAACCCTGTTCTGTGCCGATAGTAGTGAACTATTTATCATGATAGGTTCTACACCAAGGTACTCTGTTATGATGTCTTGAAATTCTTTTTTCATTCGTACGTTCTCTAATAGAAAATACTTAGGCTTCGTTTCTTTAAGTAGCCTAACAAATTCAAAGAACAAAGCTGAACGAGGGTCATTGAAGTTTAATTGTTTCCCCGCAAAACTAAACCCTTGGCATGGGCTACCCCCTATTAACAAATCTATCTTATCTAATTGAGTGCCATCTACTTTAGTGACATCGCCAACGGGTATAGTATTAGGGTAATTTTTCTTTGCAATCTCTATAGCATACTTATCTATCTCGGAGGCATAATATTTATCTACCTCTATTCCCGATTGATCTAAAGCAATCTGTCCACAGGACATCCCATCAAACAGACTGAGTACATTTATTTTAGTAATCTCCACTATTAGCCCACCATTAATTTTTTTATGTACTTCACTCTATTTATATATTGGCATAGTAATTCTAGGCTGTGTGTGTATCGGTCAACGGCCATATGCCCCCCTTCTTGTCTAAGTAGTTTAGCTAACTTATCTATATTTACTTTTGCATCTTCTTGGAATTCGTGAGCTCTAGCTTCTGAGGGTAGACACTCTAGCCTCATGTACTCCTCGTCTAGTTCCATTAACAGTCGCATCTCTTGCTCCTCAGCTATTCCTTTGAGCGCCGACCTCAAGAGCTTAGGGGTCATGCCTTCGTTTTGTACGAAGTACTTTTTTTTATTTGTTGGTTCAGTAGGTTCAAACCTCATTCTTGTAGCTTCTTTTAATTCTTGTGCGTCGTAGGCATTCCAATACTGACCCTCTTCTTCTGCACGTTTTTGTTTATAATACTCGACAGACTTTAGTAATAGTATAGTTTCCTCTTTTTCATTCTCGAGTCGTTCCTCTCGGAGACGTTCTTCTGTCCCTCTTTCTTCCTCGGTCTGTAGGCGTTGGTGTAGTCGGTATGAACCATCACCATCTATATAATTATTTTGATCTATTACTCCGAGCAACTCTTCTTTTGAAGGAATATCCTCATCATATTCAATACAGTAAAGCCCATTATCCGTAGCATCTAAATATGCAAGGTGTTTATCTATCTTATAATCCATAAACCAGTTTAAATCTCTAGAAAAACCTGGCTCGGTTGGGCGAAACGACCCTCCCCTCCTGTTGCAATTAGCAGTCGCCATAGTTATATGCGTACCCCCCCTCGCATGTTATTGGACAGTCTTGACCCCAGGCTGGCGGCGTAGACATTTCCTCCATTATATATTTTAAAGCCTCATCCTTTTCTTCTTCAGGAGCTATACAAACAACGGCATCGTGTACGGTCAACGCGGGTCTATATCTATGGCTGACAGCGACCATCTGCTCCCCGATTACTATACGAGCCAAAGCCTGTACCACATTCTCAACTACTGAGCCTCCCCAAATACTTACGTTCCCAAATCTATTTTTGTATACAAATTTTCCTTTTAGTCCCGAAGTATCCCACTCCAACTCAGGGTAGTAAATGTATAATCCATTAGGGAGCCTCAACCCTTTAGGGCTCACTATCACACACTTTTGCGCCCCCAAGTAATAAGGTTCTTTTCCTGGAGGCCACGACGCAATGTCGTTTAGTGCGTCATCACACTCTCTCCACAACTGGATCACCTTATCGTTTACCTCTCGGTATATTTTAACTAGTCGCTGGCACTCTTGTTCACTAAACTCAACTCTTGCGCCTAGCTTTAATACATTCTGCAGCTTAGTCGCCCCCGTCCCGTATCCTAATCCGAGGATACATGTCTTCCCTACAGCTCGTTCTGTCCTATTTCTTTTGTCTATCTTCTTGCCATATACTTTAGAAGCAAAGTCACAGTACACATCCTTACCTTGGCGATAGAGTTCTACTTGGTCTTCTTGCCCGGCAAGCCATACTAAGAGGCGCGCCTCTATCTGTGAAGAATCTACATTCATAATGACATAACCTTCAGGGGGGAGAATAGCATGCTTAAGTGCTTTCTTTTTAGCGTCTCTTGACGGCAAGTTCTGAAAGTTTACTTTATCCGACCCACTCCATCTGCCTGTGTGTGCCCCGTAATACTTAAGGGGGATAGGGAGTTTACCCTTGTTCCTAGCACCAATGCCAATGAATCGTTCTATCCTTGACTCTTCTATAGTAGATTTTGTACCAAGGCGTACAGCGCAAAGCTCTTGAATAAATGAGTCTTCATGTTCTTTTAAGTCAATAAACCCTTGGTCAGTCTTAGCTAGAGCATAGGTTTGTTTGCCTGTAGTAGGGCTTTCTTTCATCGGGCACGGCACACCTATTTCCTCTAGTAGCTCGGCAAATTGTTTATTACTAGCTAACTTCTTACGTACACATTCCTCATCCTCACATTCTAGCCTAGCTTTAAGTCCTGATAGTAGCCCTTGTTTTTCTTCTTTAACTACCTCTAATCGTTCTATTAATAATGCGTCGTCAACTTCAAGGAGAGGTTGTGTAAACATTCTAATGGTCAAATCAATAAGTTTTAATTCGCTGAGAGGAAAGTCTTGAATGAGAATATTAAATAATTTATGAGTCAACTCCACATCATTCTTACAGTATTCACCGTACCGATGTAACTCATAAGGCTGAAAGTCTTCTATACGTTTACCCTTAGCGTCTAGTACCTCAGTGCCTTTTTCACCAAGGTGATACTTCTCTGCTAAGAATTTTAATGAGCCCCCTACATTGATTCCATGTAAAGCTCTCGCTATGGGGAGGGTATCGAAATATACTTTAGGGACAACATTAAATATCCAAGATAGGATTGCCCCATCAAACATCATGTTGTGACACACAAGTCCTGTGTTCTCCCAATCAATAGTATCTAACACATCTTTAATTTCTTCGTGTGTTCCTGAGTACCATTTAGTTGAACCTTGGTCAATCTTTATAGCTACTCCAATGACTTGAAAGAGGGGAGATTTTATATACTCCTCCGTAGTTAACTTCTTTAGCCCGTAGCCCGTGTCATAAAAAGTCTCAAAATCAAGTGTTACTAATTGCATTAGGGCTCTCTCTTTGTATTTTTACAATAGCCTTTTATATTATAGGTTCCCATATCAGATTGCAAGCCACACCACCATTTCTTTTTGTAATAAAGTTTAGCGGGTTGATTACACTTGTGGCACAAGGCTTTACCTACTTTGATTGTCATATCTTATTCGCATATAATTGATGTTCATCACGGCATACAGCCGAGCACCACCTTCTTCCGTCATCTTTTACTAGTCCATCACACCAAATGCATACCCCTGTATCGTTCTCAGGCACCTCAGTATTTACACTCCTCATGGTTAGATCAAGAGTTTTTTGTATATGGTCGTTAGCTACGTCAGCTTCATCTGCCATTTACATTTTTCCTAGCTCATCCATCCAACTATGTTTACCACGTATTTGCTTTTTCGTTATGGCTTTAGGCAGTGTCATCTTGCCCTCACTTTCAAATCGTTCTAGCACACTAAGGCCTACGCCCGCATACTTAGCTACCCTAGCTCTACATGCGTCAGGTTTTTTCTCCATGAACTCAATAGCTCTCGCTAGAAATTCATCTTGCTCTTCTTGTGAATAGTGGCTTGCTGTACTCATAATATCTTTTCCTTTAGTTATAGCTACTTACTGCGTAAGAAACTGGTGATGGTGCGTAAGACTAATCTTCGCACGAACCGCCGACGCAGTACCTAGCGTTTAATATCTCTTCTGCTAGGTCGTCACTAACTGTCTTACGTTCTGCGTCAGCTATCGTTTGCTCAATCTGTT
>Ga0222634_1000720_pt1 | contig 13414 bp, 24 predicted proteins | sample AntAcemetageno50_FD_179807 | JGI IMG/M metagenome (GOLD analysis project Ga0222634, IMG submission 179807) | Saline water microbial communities from Ace Lake, Antarctica - #50 | ecosystem: Environmental > Aquatic > Non-marine Saline and Alkaline > Saline | place: Antarctica: Ace Lake | collected...
AGTTGGAGTACAAAAGTTAGAAACCAATTGGAAAAAGAAAAAGAAAAATTTTTAATTGATAATATAGATCAAAAAGATGCCAGAAATTAAACAAACAAAATTATTTATAGAGAAGTTAAAAAGTAAAGATGAGTGTGAAGTAGTAGTAAGAATAGGAAAGTTTAAAACAAAAGAAGAAGCAGCACATTATGCTTCTTATATTACAATGACTAAAAGTATTAATTTTGATGCTGATAGTATATTAGATAATATTGAAGAACTTGAAGATAGCTATTATGGAACAGACGATAGAACATTACATTAAAGTAATTTTAATTTTAGTTTTATTTTCTATGAATGGTTGTGTTTCAGTTGGAGAAATGGATTTTAACCCATCAGGAACATTAATTAAATATTTAATAAAAAATAATAAAGAGAATAAATAAAATGTTTTTTAATAACAAACAACTAAAATTGTTCAAAGGTGTTAGAGAAAGAATTTGGTATCAACAAGAAAGATTAAGAACACCATTTAGACGACAATACTATAAAGTATTAAATAGATACTTTAAAGAGTTTGCAAACAAAATTGAGATAGCATATCAAACAAGAAGTCAGATAATGCTTGACACAGAATTAAGAAAGCAAAAAGATAAATTAAAACTTATTTTAAACACTCTTTATAGAACTGTTGCTTTTTCTTTTAAAGATTATGCTTTAGGAAGATTCTTTTCTAAAGACTTTGATGATGACTTTGAAAATCAGTTAAGAGAGTTTATAGCTTTGAATACTGGTATTTGGGTTGCTGAAATAGATGAAACAACAAGAAAGAGATTAGCAAAAGTAATTGATAACGCATATGCTAATGGATTATCTACAGAGGCAACAGGAGTTGCTTTAAGAAATACAGTTATCGGTATGGGTGTATATAGAGCAAACCTTATATCAAGAACAGAAGTTCATAGAGTAGCAAGTTTTGCTAATGAAGCAGTTGCTGAAAATATGAAAATAGATGGCACTGTTAAAGAGTGGGTTGCTATTCAAGATAAAAGAACAAGAATAGAACACTCTATTGCTGCAGGACAAAGAGTTCCTTTAGAAGAATTTTTTGTTGTAGGTGGAGAAAAATTACAATATCCAGGAGATCCTAGAGGTTCTGCTGGTAATACAATTAACTGCAGGTGTGCTGCAATTTATATAACACCTGATTTTTTATAGGAGATAAAAATGGAATTAATGATAGGAATGATAATTGGTATATGCTTATGTAAAGCAAATGATAAATTCAAATTAATAAAAAAAGCAAAGGACTTTATTCTAAAGCAAATAAAATAATGACATTGTTAAAATCGAAAAATAAAAAGGAGAAATATTCAATGAATGATATTGAAAAAATGGGTGAAGCTATAAAATCTTTAACAGATGTTATATCATCTAAATCAAAAAAAATAAATGACAATCAAGAAATTTATTCTAAAGCAGAAGATAATTATGATAATGAAGAAAGTGCAGAAACAAGAGCAAAAGAAATAGGTTGTGTTGGAAGTCATTCAATGGAAGATGAAGATGGAAACAAAGTTTATATGCCTTGCTCTACTCATGATGAATATGAAGGATTAGTTGATGAAAAATACCACAAACCTAAAAAGAAACCCATGAAAAGTGTTTGCGTTTGTCATGATGATGGTATTTGTCAATGTGATACAGAATTAAAAAAATTAGTTTTTGAATCAGAAATCAAAGCCGAAAGTAATAAAGGAATATTTACAGGCTATGGTTCTATATTTGGAAATGAAGATCAAGGAAATGATATAATGCAAAAAGGTGCATTTACTAAATCTTTAGTAAATAGACCAGTAAGTAAAGTTAAAATGTTATATCAACATAAAACAGATGAGCCTATTGGAGTCTTTACAGAAATATATGAAGATTCAAAAGGATTATTTGTCAAAGGACAATTAGCTATGGGTACTCAAAAAGGTCGTGAAGCATACGAACTTTTAAAGATGGGTGCGTTAGATGGTATGTCAATAGGATTTAGAGCAGATCCCGAAAAACAAGGATACAATGAAAATAAGAGAGGAGTAAGAACTCTTAAAGAAGTTGATCTTATGGAAATCAGTTTAGTAACTTTCCCTATGAATGAAAGTGCTTTAATTGAAACTGTTAAAGGGAATGCTAAAAATATTCGAGAGTGGGAGAAAATTCTGCGAGAAGCAGGAAATCTTTCTCGGACAGAGGCGAAGATTGGTGCGAAAGCATTATCTGAATCTTTATCACAGCGAGATGCTGGTGATGACAATAAACAATTAGCTGACTTAATAAATAAAGTTGCTAATATAATTAAACAATAAAAAACCAAAAGGAAATAATATGGACAACAATGAAGTAAAAGCTGCTGTTGAAACTCTTGGAAAAACTTTTGAATCTTTCAAACAAATAAATGATGAAAGACTTGCACAAGTTGAAGCTAAAGGGAGTGCTGATCCAGTAACAGAAGCAAAATTATCTAAAATCGAAAAAGATATGGATAAATTTGCTGATATGGAAAAAAGCATGAAAGCTCAAGCTGATGCACAAAAGCAATCTGCAGAAGCAATGGCGAAACTAGAAACTATTATATCAAGACCGAACTTTGCAAACGATTCTAAATTAGAATCAAAGCATGTTCAAATCTTCGACAAATGGTTAAGAAAAGGTAAAGAAAACTTATCTCCAGATGAGATTAAAGTTCTAACTGTTGGAAACGATACAACAGCTGGTTATCTTGCTCCACCTGAATATGTAAGAGAACTAATTAAAGGAATAGTTGAATATTCTCCAATTAGATCAATTGCTAGAATCAGAAGTACATCTCAAAGAAGCATTCAAGTTCCTAAAAGAACTGGTGAGTTTACTGCTCAATGGGTTGCAGAAGAAGGTACTAGAAGTGAAAGTACTGGATACACAGTTGGTTTAGAAGAAATCGCAGCACACGAAATGTATGCTTTGGTTGATATTTCTGAACAAGAACTTGAAGATTCAGTTTTCAATCTTGAAGCAGAAATGAACTCTGAATTTACAGAGCAATTTGCAAAAGCAGAAGGTGCGGCATTCGTATCAGGAAACTCTGTTGGAAAACCAGAAGGTATTCTTACAGGCTTACCAGCAGGTAGATCACAAACATCAATTACTAATGACGTTCTTGGTGCAAATGATTTGGTTAATGCAGCACACAATGTTAAAGCTGAATATGCAAGAAATGGTTCTTGGATTATGTCTAGATCAACTCTTGCTACTGTTAGAAAAATGCAAGATACGGCAGGACAATATATTTTCCAACCAGGTGTATATGCTATGGGTGTTGGTTCTAATATTTTAGGACACCCTATTGTTGAGTGTACTGATATGCCATCAGTTGCAAATGGTACTGTTCCAGTTGTATTTGGTGACTTCAGAAGAGGATATATGATTGTTGATAGAACAGTTCTATCTATCATGAGAGATCCTTTCACTCAAGCTGCATCAGGTAATGTAAGATACATTGCTAGACGTAGAGTTGGTGGTCAAGTTATTCTTGATGAAGCATTAACTAAAATTACTATTCAGTAATTAATATTAATAATAAAAGGAGAATAAAAAAATGTTTGATTTAAAAAACAACATTGAACTTGTTGAATCTCTTAATGCTATCGTGAAAGATGCAGATACAAACTGTACTGGAATTGATACACAAGGTTTTAATAGTTCAATGGCAATCGTAAATGTAGGTGCACCAGGTATTACTTTTAGTGGAACTGATAAAGTTGATATTAAACTAGAAGATAGTTCTGATAATTCATCTTTTACTGCAGTAACAAATAATAATTTTGTTACAGGTGGAACTGTGGATAGTGCTGGTATATGGCAAACTATTGATGCTGATGGCGATTGTAATGCTGTCTATGGTATTAGTTACATAGGTCCAGAAAGATACTACAGAGTTGTACTTGATTTTTCAGGTACTCATGGAACTGGTACTGTTTTTGGTGTTGTGGGTGCTCAAAGCAATCCACTTCATGCACCAACTACAGTTGCTGCTAATCTATAATTTATTTTATAGATAATAAAATTATCTTCGGATAATATATTTTTGGGGGAGGAAAGCGAGAGTGGAACTTCCCCAAAATACTTAAAATTTAAAAAGGAGAAAAATATGAAAATAAAGATGAAACAAGATAAAGTAGCAAGTTCTAATGAAAATGGTACTACAACTATGACTTATGCTAAAGATAGTGTGCATGATATGAGTAGTGAGTGGCAAATGAAATTAGCTACTAACTTTATTAATAATGGTAGAGCAGAATCTGTATCAGTGGAAACAACTAAAAAAGTTATTGTTGATATGGAAAAAAAAGAAGAAAAAAAAGAAGTAAAAAAAAGTATTGTCAAAAAGTTATTTGGCAAAAAAAAATAAGGATTAAAAAATGAGTGGATTAAAAACAGAAACAGCTTGGTCAACCAATGTAGTTAGTATTGCTGACTTTAAATTGTTTGCAAGAATTGATAGTTCTGACACATCAGAAAACGCACTCATTGAATCTTTAGTATTTTTAGCACAAGATATGGCAGAGTCATATACAGGTAGAGCAATCACTCAACAAGACTTACAACTATTCTTAGATAGATTGCCTTTTTATTCTGATTTAAGATTAAGAGAAGGTATTTTTACAGCACCAGATTTACAAAGTAATTCAAACTTTATAGTATTACCAAAACCAAATTTAGTTTCAGTTACTCATGTTAAGTATTATGATAATGATAATACAGCATCAACATTTGCTTCGTCAAATTATTACGTAGATATAACAAGTGAACAAGGTAGAGTTGTTTTAAAAAATGGAGTTAGTTGGCCGACTGTGTCTGAATTAAGAAATGCTAATGCTTATGAGGTTCAATATAGAGCAGGATATGGTAATGCAGCAAGTGATGTACCAAAACCTTTAGCACAAGGAATTAAAATGTTGGCTTTACATCTTTATGAAAATAGAGAGATAGCTACAAGTATGAATGTTAATCTAATACCCAATACGATAGCAATGTTATTTGCACCTTATAAGGTTCAAAGATTAAATAACTTTTTAGGAGCATAATATGTCAGTATCAAGAGTAGGTAAAACTAAAAACTTAATTACCTTACAGACTGCTGATTTAAGTACAGATAGTATGGGTGGTTATACTACTGCTAGAAGCACTTATGTTACTGCTTATGCAAAAATGACACCAAAGGGTGGTAAAGAAATATTTTCTGATAAGACAGGGCGACAAATAGAAAACCCACACACATACGAGTTTCTTATAAGATACAATGGTACTAAAAATGCTATCAATACAAAGATGAGAATATTATTTGGTAGTAGAAGTTTTAATATAATTAAGATTAATGATGAGAATGATAATAATAATTATATTACTTTAGAAGCCATTGAAAATGTGGCAAACTAATGCAAATTAATCTTAAAGTTAAAAATTTAAAAAAAGTATTATCTCAATTAAATAGATTGCAAAAAGATATGGAAGTTCCTTTTCAAGAAATAGTAAAAGGTGGTGGTCAATTAATAAGAGGTGAAGCAATTAAAAGTATTCAGTCAGGTGCAAAGTCAGGGGTTATGTATCAAATGTATAATCCTCGCAGACAGCATAGAGCATCTGCTCCTGGAGAAGCACCAGCAAGTGATACAGGAAATTTGGTAAGTAAGATAAGAGTTAAACAAAAAAGTAAAAATGTTACCAATGTAGAAAGTAATGCAGACTATTCAGCTTATTTAGAATATGGTACAAGTAAAATGCAACCAAGACCATTTATGTTACCAGCATTTGAAAAAAGCAAAAAGCCAATTATCAAAGCAGTATTTAATAGAGTTAAAAGAAAAATTGAGGAATATACTAAATGACAGATTTTGCAGTTACACTACAAACAGCAGTATATAATGTTTTGTTAGCAAGTACTCCTTTGACCACTGCTTTAGGTGGAAACAATATTTACGATTTTGTTCCAGAGGGAACAGCATTTCCATATGTCAAGGTAGGAGATCAGACTATGGTAGATGATGGAACGAAAAACAAAAAAGGGAGTGATTTTACCCTTATTGTTCATACTTTTTCAAGATATAGAGGAAGTAAGGAAATAAAAGAAATTATGTCATTAGTCTATGATGTATTACACGAATCAAGTTTATCAGTATCAGGTGCATTTAATAATATGAGATTTGAGTTCTCTGATATAATAAAAGAAAATGATGGACTTACAACACATGGAATGCAAAGATTTAGAGTTTTTGTATTGACAAATTAAAAAATAATTAATAAAAAAATAAACAAGGAGAAAAAACATGGCAGCACAAAAAGGTTCAGCTTTCTTATTAAAAGACAACAGTACAGGTACACCAGCAACATTAGGTGGAATGAGAAGTACATCAATGTCTATTAATGGAGAAACAGTTGATGTTACAACAAAAGATTCTGCAACATTTGATGGTTCAGCAGGAAATGATATAGGTAGAGCATTAGGTGGAAATATGGGAATAAGAAGTATGACTATATCTGCAAGTGGAGTATTTACTGATGCAGCATCAGAAACTACAACAAGAGCAACTGCATTTAGTGGAGATTCAGTAGATTACGATTTAGTATTTGGAGATACTTCAACTGCAAAAGGTGCATTTATAATTACATCTTACGAAAGAGCAGGAGAATACAATGGAGAGGAAACTTATTCATTAACTCTTGAATCAAATGGTACAATTACTTGGGCTGACGCATAATCAATAAAGGATTAATAATGGAACATACAAATGGGTTTAAAATGGTAGAAATAAAATTTCAAGGAGAATCCTATAATGGTTTCTACAAGGTTACTAGAAAGGGTGTAGTTACTATCGAAACAAGAAATGATATTCCTGTTAAACCCTATGATAAAGTTTCAATAGGTGTTGAAGAATTAATTGTTCAAAAAATACAGGTTTATAGCAATAGAGCAGAAATTACTTGTGAAAATCCAAATACAAGTGATATATTAAAAGCTAGTAAGACATTAAAAAAACTTACAAAAAGCGAACCTAAAAGAAAAAATATACTTGAACAATTAATAGAAAAGGACACAGATGGCGAATCAGTATAAAGGCGAAATCACAGGTAAGTTGGGAGATAAAGAAAGAACTTTCCGACTTACCTTTGAAAGTATAATTAATATAGAAAATAGAACTGGTAAATCAATTTTAGACATAACCAACAGTATGGGTAACAATAATTATTCTTTAAAAGATGTAGTGATTGTTATACATGAAGCATTACAAGGTGCTGGTGGTAAGTTTGTTCAATCTGCTGTTGGAGATATGGTTATTCAAACTGGCTTAATGAAAGTTGCAGTATTATGTTCTGAAATATTAATGACAATTTTTACAGGTGAAAAACAAGAAGAAGATTCCCCTTTAGTACAGGGGGAGAACGAGCCGAAAAATACCCAATCCAGCAATATCTAGAAATAGGTCTTGGTGTATTAAAATTCTCCCCTAAAGTATTTTGGGATTTATCAATAACAGAATTTGTTTCTGCACTTAATGGATATAAATTATCCAAAGGGCAAAAGAAAGAAACGGAACCAACTCAATCAAAGCAATTAAAGGAATTAATGCGACAATTCCCAGATTAATATTATGGCATCAAATTTAGCAACTATCAGAGTAGAACTTATTGCAAATGCACAGAAGTTTAAGTCTAATATAGACAAAGCAACTAAAAGCATGAAAAAAGTAGATACTGCTACTGCGAAAACTGGTAAAGGTACAAAAAAATTATCTTCTATTTTTCAAAATACAGCAGGTTCTATTGCAGCAGTACAAGGTCCATTAGGTCCAGTAGCTGGTAGAATATCTGCGATAGGTGCGATTATTGGTAGAGTTAATCCTTTAATGTTATTATTCACTGCAGGAATGGTTGGTATTGGTTTAGCAGCAACAAAAGCAGTAAAAGCAATAAGTGGTTTTGAAGTTCAGCAAGGAAAATTAGAAGCTCTTTTAAAAGCAACAGGAGATGCTGCACAATTAACTGGTCATGATATTGAAGAAATGGCAGTTTCAATTGGTAGAGGAACTTTAGCAAGTGTTCAAGGAGCAAGAGATGCAGCAGGAGTTTTATTAACATTTAAATCCATAACTGGAGAAACTTTTAGAGAAACTTTAAAATTAACACAAGACCTTGCAGCTGTTGGTTTTGGTACAATGAAAACTGCGGCACTTCAATTAGGTAAAGCATTAGAAGAACCAGAAATTGGTTTATCAGCTTTGCGTAGAGTTGGTGTTTCATTTAATGAGCAACAAAAAGAACAAATAAAAGTTTTATCCATGACTGGCAGACAAATGGAAGCACAAACACTTATTATTAAAGCACTTAAAGATCAAGTAGGTGGTGCTGGAGAGGGTGCAGCAGGTGGATTAGCTGGTGCTTTTGATACTCTTGGAGAAAATGTAAATTTATTTTTTGAAAGAAGCGTTAAAGGGCGTGCTATTGTAGATTTTTTAACAAACTCTATAAATATGTTGAGTGAAGCATTAGGAAACCAAATACACAATCTTACAACACTTCCCGATACTGCTCCTGAATTACAAAATTTATTAGATGGTAATATTGAAAAATTAAGATTTTTAGAAGAAGCATTAAAAAATGCAAATGCAAGTAAAAGTAGATTTTTTGATTCTGGAGAAGCTAAAAAAAATAGAGCAGAATTAGCATTACAAATAAAGTTTTTAAATCAAGAAATTGAAGCAATTAGAAAAAAACAAAGTTTTAAAGAAAAAGAAGTTTCTGTAGTTAATAAAGCAGATTTGATTGCAGAAAAATTAGCAACAAAAAGAGAAAGAAATGCTAAAAGAGAAATAGAAGATTTAGGAGCTACTGCCACACAATTAAGAATTAATAATGATTTAAGAAAACTTGAAGATTCTTTAATATCTAAATTAGGAGAAGGAGCAGAAGCAAGAAGGGCAATATTAGAAATATTAGCACAGGAAGAAGAAGCTATTAGAAAATCAGCAACAGCAAATCAAGAGTTTATTGAAGAATTTAAAAGAATAGAAGAAATAGCAGGAAATATTGGTAAAGAGTTTGAAAAGGTTGGAGATACAGTTGTTGATGCTTTTTTAAGAGGTAAAGCAGGTGCATTAGACTTTAAAAATATTTTAAGAGAATTAATTATAAGTATTCAAAAAACTATTATTCAAACATTAATTTTAGATCAAGTTAATAAATTTGTTAAGGATAGTATAATGGGAATATTTGCACCTAAAGTTCCAAGTAGTGGTGGTGGTAATTTTGGTTCTCATGGAGGATCAGCAGGTGGTGGAACAGTACAACAAGGCAGACCAGAATTAGTTGGAGAAAGAGGTCCAGAGTTATTTGTACCTAATGGTGCAGGTAAAATTGTTAATGGTGCAGATACAAAATCTTCTATGAGTGGTGGTGGTGGAGTTAGTGTAGTACAAAATTTAAACTTTGCTGTTGGTATAACTAATACTGTAAGAGCAGAAGTTATGAATATGTTACCAGCAATTCAACAATCAACAATATCAGCAGTTGCAGACGCAAAGCAACGAGGTGGTAAATTTAGTAAGGCATTTGGAGCATAATCATGGCAGCATATACACCTAGTTACCCTTTAACACTTCCTACTGTTACAGGAATTAAAACACAAAATTTTGGATTAACAAGAACTATTTCTGTATCACAATCTCCTTTTACAAAACAAGAACAAGTTTATCAACATGATGGAGAACAATGGAAAGCTACTTTTACATTACCACCTATGAAGAAAGATAGTGCTTCTATATGGTTGGCTTTCCTTATGTCTTTAAGAGGTCGTAGAGGAACTTTTAAAATGGGAGATCAAGATAGAAAAACTATTCAAGGAACAGCAACAGGAACAGTTTTAGTTAATGGTGCAGCACAAACTGGTAATGCTATTAATTTAGATGGCTTTACTGCAAGTAGAGCAAATGTTTTTTTAGCTGGAGATTATATTCAAATAAATAGTTATCTTTATATGGTAAGTGCTAATGTAACTGCAGATGGAAGTGGAGAAGCAACTGTTTATGTTGAACCATCTTTAAGAACAGGCATTGAAGCTATTAATGATAATACAACAGTACTTTATTCAAACACAACAACAGTAATGAGATTAGATACTAATTTTACAAATTGGGATAGTAACCATGTAAGTGTTTATGGAATATCTTTTGCTTGTAGTGAGGCTTTATAATGAACTTTGCAGACCTTTTAAAAAAAAATTTTATATTTATACCAGTAGTTGCTTCAATAGTAGTTGGGGGATTTACTTCGGTTAAATATGTTTTAAATTTAACTCAAACTATTAACGCATCAGAAGTACATATAATTAATCTTGAAAGAGATTTAACTGTTGCTAAAGATAAAATTACAGAAATGAATACAAGACTAGCATCAGCAGAAGCTACATGGCAGATGGCAGAAAATTTATATAGAACTCTAGCAGATCAAGTTAGAGAACACTCTTACGATATTAAAGATTTAAACAGATAGGATTTATGGTAAATGACAATGAACTACAAATTTACAGCAATATTAATTATAGCTATGTGTTTAATGGCATTTTTCGTAGAACCTGCATATCCTAAAAACGAATATCTAAATGACTATGGATCAAGGTGTGGAGAATTAGATATGAGAGTTGAGCAAAGAAATTCAGAACAAGATTATAGAACTTACGATAGTAGTGATTATGATAATGATTCTAAAAATTTTAGTATTACTTACAGAAAATATTTAGGAACAGATTGTAAAACTTTAAAAGAAAATGTAGCTATTAAACAACAATTAGAATTAATGAAAATGTGTGGTAGGGTTAATAGTAATCCAAGCCTTGCACATAATGAAAATTTTAGATTATTAGTTTCTAAATGTAGAGGTATTAATCCAAGTAAAGTTGATAATAGACCAGATGATAAAGATAGTCTTTGGGATACTATGAAAGATGAATACAAAGAAGAAAACCCAGATATTACATTAATGGGTGATAAATTTATAGATGATAAAAAAAAATTAAAAATACCTAAATATTTAACAGACGAATTGCCAGTGCCTACAAATGAGTAGAGCAGTATTAAAATTAATAGTAAAACTCCGCATGATGTACTGTGATATAAGAGGTCATCATGGGAAAAGATGGAACTATGAACCATCAGAACATTATATGGGTATGGGTAAAAAGAAAAGAAAATGATTTTAGATAAATGTAAAAATTGTAATTGTAAATGTCATTGTGAAGAAGATAAAAACAATAAAGAACATTATACTGCATTAATGGATATGTGTGAATGTAAGAACTGTCAGCATGAAGCAAAAAAAGAAATTGAATATGAGGAATGCTTATCATGCCAATAAAACAAGAATCAAAAATAAACAATAAATTTTTAATAGGTTTATTAGGTACAATACTTTTAGGGCTAGGTACTTGGGTATTAGTTTCCATAATAGAATTACAAGTTTTAATAGCCATGATGAGTGAAGAATTAATGAATATTGACAAACAAATGGGCAGAATATATGCTCATATGGATAGGCTAATGAGTAAATGATTGATAGATTTTTATACGGATTTTTTGAAGGATTAGATAATTTATGCGAACAAATATCAAGTTATTTATATAGAATTACTAGGAGTAAAAATGACAGGAAGATTAAACAAACAAATATTAGATCATCAAAAAGAATTACAAAAAAAAAATAAACAAATAAATTTAACTAGAAATTTAAAAAAAGAAGTTAATATTGGTGCCAATGGAACTCAAAAATATATTATTAAAAAAGGCATTAATAAAGGCAAGATATTATAATACTAAAAAATATTAAGGAATAAAATGGCAAGAGATATAACAAGTACTTTCAATACAGCTATTAAGTCTTTATATGTTAAACCTATATTTGCTATTGAATTAGATATAAGTGATGGAACATTAAGACTATGGGGAGGATATGGAGATTTAACCATGACTGCTGGTGGTTCTTCTAAAACTTTTACAGGAACAGGAGATTTATTGGGATTTACTGGTGTTGAAGAAACATCTACTTTGCAAATGTCAGGTATTACTGTATCTTTAAGTGGAATTAAATCTAGTGTTATATCAACTATATTAAGTGCAGAATATACAAATAGAATTGGAACTTTATACATGGGTTTATTTGACACTTCAAATAATGTTATTGCTGATGTTTATACTTTATTTAGTGGAAAAATGGACGTAGCAAATATTCAAGAAGGTGCTGACACATCTATTGTTAGTCTTGCTATTGAAAGTAGAATGGTTCAATTTGATTTACCATTAAATAGAATGTACACTTTAGAAGATCAACAAGTAGATTTTCCAAATGATGTTGGATTAGAATTTATACCAGATTTACAAGATAAAGAAATAGTTTGGGGAAAAGCCACTAACTAATGCGTGTTGAAAATTGGGAATCTAAATTAGCATTAATTATAGAGGAAACTATTAATAAAAAAGAATTTAAGTTAGGAGTGAATGATTGTTTAACTTTTCCAATTAAATGTATTGAAACTATAACAGGAATAAAAGTATTTGATGAAAAATATAAATCTTTAAAAGAGGTAAAAAAACTTTTAAAAAAATTAAAATCTAAAGATATTTTAAGTGTTGCATTACAAACTGCTAAAGAAAATAATTTTAAAGAAATAGATATTAGTAAAGCACAACGAGGGGATATTTTATATTATAAAATTGATAAAGCAGATTTTGGAGGAACTCTAGGAGTTTGTCTTGGAGATAAAGTTATGTTTAATTGGAGTCAAGGTATTAATTTAAGATTAAAAGAAGATTGCATTACTGCATGGAGAGTTGAATGAAAATTTATAATAAAATTATATATGATATAAATGATAATATCATTGAAGAAGATTCATACGAATATTATGGAGAATTAACTCAATGTGATGCTGTAGTAGATACTGTTACAGATGTATTAGGAAGTGATATAGGTCAATTAGCTTTAACAATAGCTGTTGCTATTTATGCACCTCAATTGACTGGTTATTTAACTGGCATGGGAGTTAATGCCACGCTAGCAAAGGTTATAGTTGCAGTTGGATCATCTTTAGTTATGGGTGCTGTTGGAAAAGCATTGGCTCCAAAAGTCGATCCACCAAATTTTGGAACATCTCTACAACCAGGCGTAACTATAACATCTAAATCTCCAACTCAACCATATAGAATTATGTATGGTTCAACAAGAGTTGGGGGAACATTAGTTTATGGTCAAACAACATCTGATACAAATGAATTTTTACATTTAGTAATTATTTATGCTGGTCATGAAGTAGATGATATTTCTTCAATATATCTAAATGATGATATAGTTAGTTTAGAAACTTTAT
>Ga0222634_1000725_pt1 | contig 13353 bp, 10 predicted proteins | sample AntAcemetageno50_FD_179807 | JGI IMG/M metagenome (GOLD analysis project Ga0222634, IMG submission 179807) | Saline water microbial communities from Ace Lake, Antarctica - #50 | ecosystem: Environmental > Aquatic > Non-marine Saline and Alkaline > Saline | place: Antarctica: Ace Lake | collected...
CAATATCCATCATGATCTCAAAGCGACCTTTGTTCAGCTCTGTGCCGAAATATTTGAACATCGACGATACTGGTGATGGATTTGAGGACACCTTTACTTCCACCGCAGCGCGCTGAAGTGTTAGTGCAAAGGCCTGACTCTTCATCTTGTGGTGGGTGATTTTGTCTCTGACCGTTGGATCGGCAACTTTGTTATCGATCTCACCCAGGTAGGTCTTCGCCTGATTCTCCATGCTGAACTGAGGATTCCGACTCTTCCCTCGAGACCCCATGCCCGCCACCATGTTGCGCTCATGTTGCAACAGCCGTTTCGCGATCTTCCAGCCATCATTCTTTACACCAACGAGGTTTGGCTTGGGCACTCTGACATCATCAAAAAACGTCTCGCAGAATTGTGATGAGCCACTGATCAGCTGTATGGGCTTCACGCTGACACCGGGAGAGGTCATATCAAACAGCATAAAGCTGATGCCCTCGTGCTTGGGCGCATCGAAGTCTGTCCTGACAAGACAAAATATCCAGTCAGCATAGTGGGCAAAAGAGGTCCATATCTTTGAGCCGTTGATCACGTAGTCGTCGCCATCTTCGACCGCTCGGGTTTGCAGGCTTGCCAGGTCTGAACCCGCCCCGGGTTCACTGTAGCCCTGGCACCAGCGAATCTCTCCGCGGACAATTTTAGGCAGGTGTTCCTGCTTTTGTTCTTCGTTACCGAATTCGAGCAATACCGGGCCGAGCATATCGACACCAAAGGAAAGCAAAGGTGGGCGCGCATCAATGCGCTGCAATTCCTGCTGGAGCACCCGGTTCTCCTCGTAGGAGAGGCCACCACCACCGTATTGCGTGGGCCAGGTCGGACAGGTCCAGCCTTTAGCACCCATGTTGTCTAACCAGACTTTCGCATCCGGATGGCTGAAGGTAGCTTTTCGACCACCCCAGACCCAGTCTTCTTCTGTGCCTTTGCCACGCATGGTCTGGGGGCAATGATCCTCAAGCCAACTGCGGACTTCGTTCCTGAATTGTTCCATGGTACCTCGGTAAATGTTGCTGGCAGCATGCGGCGGATGCCTGAACGAATAGATGCCTCTGGCTTGCCACAAAAATAAATACAGTATAAATGGATGAAGCAGTATAAAAAAATGGCCCCAGATTACCTTTCGATAACCTGAGGCCGGGGGGAGGGTTTACATGCTATAGCTTGCAGTTATGCCATAGGTTCTTGGCATTGCTGGTAGCTTAAGAATCGAATCATTAACCTTGCTGTGTCGGGTCCAGTAGTATTCATCGGTGACGTTACGTCCCCACAACCAGACTTTCCAGTTGTTGTTCTCGATACCGGCACGCAGATCCACCAGCGTTCTATCGGGTACACCAAGAGTGGTGTCACCTGATATTTCGCCAGCATCGGTACGGGTACAGGAGACGCCTGCTTCTTTACATTGATCAACAAAAAACGAGTTGGTCTCATCCTGATAATTCACGTTGGTACCGACGAACGCCGTCCAGCCATCCATCACTTCCCAGTTATAGGTAATCGCCAGATTCCACTGCAATTCTGGCGCCTGCGGGAAATCGTTACCGGAGAAGTTCTTCGAGCCACTATTGGTCGAGCCATTGAAGAACGCATCAAAGTTCCTGAAGGTACCGTCAACTTCTGTATCAGCGTAACTCAACGAAGGTGAAATCGTGAGACCGTCAAGAGGCAGCCAGGTGGCAGAAAACTCAAAACCCTTGACATGAGATTCCGGTACGTTGACCAGGGCAGCCAGGGAACCGAATACCGGATCCTCAAGTGCGCCCAGGAGTTGCTTATCGGTGTAATCATAATAGAAGGCAGCAGCGTTCAACTGGACGCTACCGTCCGCCAGCGTTGACTTGGCACCAATTTCATAAGCGAGCAGTTCTTCTTGTACGACGGCCTGAATCTGCGGATAAGCTGAGCCGGACAGTGTCGGGAACTGGCCATTCTTGAAGGCTTTACTGATGTTGCCGTAAACGAGCGTCTCGTCATTCATCGCCCAGTTCACACCAACACGCCAGGACGTATTGTCTTCATTCAGACTGAGCTTGTGGCCATTAGGATCCGGGTTAAAAGTAGGCGCCGGCCCGGTTGTCGCGCACTGTCCCGGCTGTACCTGAAGTGGACTGGTCGAGCCAAGAAACGGTTGGATCAAGGCAGATGTTAATGCCCAGGTACCGTCACCACCATCAAAGGTACAACCCCTGAAATCGCGCTCCTGATCCGTGTATCTGACACCCGCCTGCAGGATCACAGTGTCAGTGAGACTGTATTCCACATTGGCAAAAGCTGCCCAGGTCTTTACGTCCTGAAAACTGGTCGGGTTGTTAGCGCCAAAATCGATAAAACCAAAGATTGGCACTACCGAGGAGTCACCAAAGGACTGTGTGAAAACATCGGAAGTTTCCATATCCTCGTAGTTAACGCCGGCGACCCAGGTTCCACGTTCAAAGTTGCCGGTCAATCTGAATTCCTGGAAAAGCGTCTTCATTTCGCCTTCATGGGCCTGCTCATAGATCTGGAAGGTCGTACCATCCGCATCAATACCCGAGCCATCCTGCTCAAATTTGTTATAGCTGGTTAATGAAGTCAGCATGATGTCATCTGTCAGGTCATAATCCACCCGAGCCTGAGCGGAGATGAATGTATCATCATTGGCAAGTGGGTCGCAGCCACGATCCCAGCGCCGCGTATTGGGATCTGTTGGTGTACCACCGTTGTTGTTTGCACAGGGGCTCCAGGCCGCTGCCTCAGCTTTCCTGGGTGCAAGTGGCACCGACAGAAATCCTGGTGGTACGCCATTAATCGGGTTTTGTGAGATTTTCCCGGACAACTGTGGGCGCAACGTGTCGCTCTCATTGGTAAAACCACTGAGGGTAAATAACAGTCTAGCTCGTTGATCGTTGTCATAAGCCAACGATAGACGATAAGCCATTTCGTCCTTCTCACCTGCCTCATCATTATTGACATAGCTTTCCTGCCAGTCATCCGATGTCTGGCTACGCAATGCCACACGGTATGCCCACGCGTCATTGATTGGACCGCTGACATAACCATCGATATCAATCGAGTTGAATGTGCCGTAGCCAACAGTCACACCGGCCTCAAATTCACTCGTGGGTTTGTTGGCAATAAAGTTAACCGCACCACCCGTGGCGTTTTGCCCAAACAAGGTTCCTTGTGGACCTTTTAGCGCTTCAACACGTTGGACATCGAGAGAAGCTCCCCTGGTCATGGGTGAGAACTGCAAAGGTGCCTCATCAAGATAGACACTCACCGTGGGACTGGTCGCTAACGAATTTTCCTGAAAACCGACACCGCGAATCGTATAGATCGGCGTACCAGCGTAATTAAGATTCGAACTGAAGCCCGCGACAACCTTGTAAAGATCGAACGCATCCGTGATGCCAAGTTCTTTTAGCTGCTCGCCCGTGGAAGCTTCAATAGACATACCAACGTCGTTGATGCTTTCCTCACGCTTCTGCGCGGTGACAACAATTTCTTCAATGGTGGTACCACTGGTACGATTTCCTTCTGCGGCATTTATAACCGGACTTGCAAGCAACAAACCTGCTACCGATAAACGCGCAACGCTACGCAACGATGTCTTCAAGGTGTTCTCCCTCCAGAGATTAAGTAACCGAATCATGGGCCCCTGTTAGAACCAGAGATAGTCCCTATGCCGGAAAAAGCAATATACACGCATTTTTTTTATTAAGTCAACTTATCTGCCGTGAACGGCCACGCCAGACTAGCCTCGCAACCAGGCAGACAAGTCTCGTAAACCGGCCCGTATCTCTTTCGATACTGGTAACAGAGGATTTCACACCTTATGATCCAGCGACCCACTTACTCAAGAGAACCCCATGTCGCAAGACAAGCAAAAAGCGTCAGGGAAGTGGCGGTCTCAGAAAAGCTCCCTCACACGCGATAGAATTCTTATCGCCACGCTGGAATGTATTGTGGAATTCGGCTACGAAAACACCACCATGGCAAAGATTGCCAAAGCGGCCAGGGTTTCGCAGGGTTCGATGCAGTACCATTTCCCGGCAAGACTGGACGCAATCAAGGCTTCCATAAACTACCTGTTCGCAAAACGGCTTACTGATCACCAGCGAGACCTGGAGGATGTGCCTCATGGTATTGATCCAATGGCACACGCTATTGAGGTGTACTGGCATCATCTGAACGAGGGGCACTATGTTGCCTACCAGGATCTGGTCATTGCCGCCCGCACTCACTCTGACCTGGCGATGGTCCTGAAACCGGCCTATCAGCGCTTCCTAAAGGCATGGCGGCGAGATGCGCTGAACCTGATCCCCGAGTGGAATGGCCAAAGGAAAAAGTTCGAGCTTATCTGTGATATCGGTCAGTACCAGATGGAAGGCCTGGCCTACGGCAGACTCAACGGTCAGTTGAATGACACGCAAACCAGAAAAGTTCTCGACTTCACTAAAGACCTGCTGTCTAAAATGACAGCAGAACTCTAAGACCGCATTTAGGCAAACGTCTTAACCGGTGCTTGCCCTGGCGCCCAGGCAACCGGGAAAACATCAGGAAAGTCACCCAGCGGTTGGCCATCGGATGGCTTATGGTCATACAACGCCAGCGGATCCGGAATCGCCTGACTGCGGCGTCGCAGGTATTGCACATCAGGACCGGCCCACAATGATGCATGAGAACGCCTCGGGTGCGGCAATTCAACACCGCCCAGCGCAGAGTGAAGAATGTTACCGTGGAAAAGCAGCACGTCGCCGGGCTCATAATCCCAACCAAGAATATCGAAGGATTCTCGCGCCGTGTCTATCTCAGGTAACACAGGTAATCCAGGGTCCAGAAAGGAATCAAAATAGGTCCAATGGTCATGGGCTTCTCGCCCTATCAGGACTTTTCCCTCGGCAAACTCTGCTTCCAACCTCGCCGCACCTTCCGGATCATCCGCAGGGTCCATTCCGACCGGTGGACGATAGGTCACGTTCCACTTGTGCGATCCCCGGATCACTTCCATGCTCACATCACGCGGCGCGTCGTCAGCACACACCCAGGCTCTCACGACCTGATGTCCATCCACATTGTAGTAACACGTATCCTGATGCCAGGCGCTTGGTGCTATCAGGCCGGCAGGCTTATAAAACATCTGGTCCATATAAAACCTGACCTCGTCCTGCAATATCGAGCCTACAATTTCGGCGATGGGTGATTCATCCATGAGTTCCCTGAGTCTGGGAGAATGGCTCGCGGGGAACTGATCTATTCGAAGGGGTTCGGAAACGCCCGCTGACATCCCGTCCGGATGATTATTGGCATATTCAAGCCCCTCAGCGAGTATGTCGACCCACTCCTGGCCAAGCACGCCTTTTAGCAAGACTGCACCGTCTCGATCAAATGCCTGAATTTCGTCTGTTGTAATCGGTCGCAGTAGCCCGGTCATCGTCATCTTCGTTTAATCTCCAATTCAATTAGCGGTAGCATAACGAAAAATCAATTCGCGCACATTGTTTTTGAGTTCTGCTTTCTTGCTTTGCACGAAGAGTGCGGGTGAAGGGTCCTGGTCGAGAAGAATACCTGGAGAACGACTTCTAACTTGACGGAATTGGAAATTGACGCTGCCTGACACCCTTCATAGGGGTATCAGGCGGCATAACAGGCTTACGCTCCGCCAGTGCCCCAGCGGATGCCACGACGCAGCAATTCATAATAGACCGGTGAATTCCAGGAACCTCGCACGACCGGGACAATGTCCGCCATAGGCTTCATATCGTGCTTCCCTGTGCAATGTCCCAGGGACAGATACAGGACTTCCCCATCGCCGTAAGGATGCAAATACATCTGGGGGTTGCTTTCTCTATCGGTGCCGTAATCAGACTGGACGTAACCCACCGACGGTTCGCTGTAAGATGCCTCAAGCAAAACTGTCTGTGCGCCCTGAGGCTCACAGTAGTAAGGCTCTTCATCCTCGACTTCAAAGTCTTCGATACCCTCGGTAAGCGCATGGGAGACATCGGTAACACGTACCTGAATTTTCTGGTTGGCAGGATGAGCGACGAAGCGGTTACCTAAAATTTCCATAAACTTTGGCGCCACGTCAGGTGTATCCACCCTGCCATCGTCGGCGAAATCAAGTAACGCGCTGGTCGCATGGAGCGCGAACCACCGTCCACCGTTTTCAATAAACTTCGCCAATCCTTCCTGCTCCTCGGGTGTTGGCCTGAGATCACAGGTGTAGGTAATCAGCAGCGTAGAGCTGGAAATGGCTTCAACGTCACTGAAGTTCTCTGCGACGCGCGTATGTATGTCCTCGTTCTCACCGAGCAGTTTCAGCAATTCCAGTCTGGCAAAGTTAGTGTCGTGATACTTGGCGTTGCAAACGAGATAGACATCAATTTTTTGATCTTTTTCCACGAGTTCCCCTTTGGATCTCTAATAGGTTGTGGATTGATTAAGCACTCTCTTCGGTTAATTTTCCACCATCAATCACCATTAATACAGTAACGGGTTTGCCAGTGTTACCAGGCACCCAGGAGATATGTCAGGATAAGGAAAGCTAGTGCATACTTCATGATCTGCGGGGATTTATCGACATGTTGAGACAATAGTTTGCTCACTAAAGATCAGGTCGACGCCTGGAAGGACCAGGGTGCATTCGTGATGCAACTCCCGGGGGAAGTGATCAAACCATCCCTCGAATGGCTGAACAACAATTTCACGCTCGGTCAGGTTGACCCGGGTCACCTGGATTTCGGGTCACCGGGCCGAAAGTTTGAATTTCCAACCTCAGTAGAGCCGTTAGATAATCTTGTGCTGAGCGAGCACCTGATCGTCGCCGTCCAGCAACTCCTGAATACAACGGATGTTCGCCTGCTGCAGGCAGACCTGTGGCCGAAGATCGGCGTCGAGTCTGGCAACCATGAGGCACAGTCGAATACCGATCAGCGCATGCACATGGATTATGGCAACAACACGGTTCTGCATCCGGACTGGCAATCTCCCGAAGCTGTAGCAGCCATTATCTACTACGACGACGGCGAGGAAACTGCCGGTGGAACCGCGTATGTGCCTCGGCAAGGGGACGCTGATCCTGTTTACCAACCACCTTTCGTCCACATGCCCGGGCAAGCAGGAAAGCCCTTCTTCAATGACCGCCGAACAGTCGAAAACTGGTTCGACAACAATGAGCCAGCTGCCTACAAACTTCGCAGCGAACTGTACGAGAGGGAGCGGCTTGTGAACTTCAAACCCGGCACGATTCTTTTTTACCGTCATGACCTCTGGCACAGGGGCACGCCTGTGGCGCCTGGAAAATTAAGACGAGTTCATAACCTGGCCTGGCGACGTGCTGACGCAAGAGGCTGGAGCAACTGGAATGAAGGGTGGGCACGGCAAAGCTACTATGGCCAGGTCGAATCGATTATCGGGCGGTCAACGCCCCTGCAGCGCAGTTTGCTGGATTTCCCCATGCCCGGTGACGACTACTGGACGCCGCAACGGATTGATCAGGTTGAAGCGCGATTTGGTTTTTACGGATTTGATTCAACGCCGTATCGGATGGCGCTGTAATACCGGCCTGCCTTACTTAACGGTTACCAGAGGTCTGCAATACGGGCCATACCAGAACCACCCGGAACACCAATACTGACATCATCTTCGATAACAGCGCCCAGCAAGGCTTTCCCCAGAGGAGAATCCGTTGTGATCACAGTGACAGCAACATCATGAACGTTAATCACCAGCCCCCCACTGGCAGGGCCGATGAACAGGAAACGGCTTTCGCCTGTCACGTGCTCGAGTCGCAACAGCGAGCCAACTTCTACCATCGTACTGTCATGCAGACGATCCCTTAAAAAGACATACGCCGCCAGATCTTTCTCCAGTTGCAGCACACGTTCTGATTGTCCATGCGCCAGATAGGCAGCTTCCAGACCCAGAGTGTCGTACTTGTTTTCAGCAGCATTCTCTTTGTTTGTCGCCGTTGCTCGCGCTTGTTCAGCGGCGGCCAGAGAATTGTTTAATGCCGAGGTGATCTCGCCGACAATAGCGCTGAGCAGCAACGATTTATCCATACAGCTTATCCCGGCTATGCAGCCCTATCGCTGTGCGCTCCATGTTTTTTCATCTACCCACGCTGAATGGAAACCAAAAGGCACGCGCGCAGGCATCACAACACGGGCAATCGGTCCGTCTTCGAACCTGGCAGCATCAAGAACAATGCATTCGCTTCTTTGAAGTTTTTCGTCCCAGACAAAGCCTATGACCCAACCGTCTTCTTCATTCTTGCCATCAGGTTTCGGTGCAAAGACAGGCTCGCCACCCAGGCGACCCGGACCATAGGGATAGTGGATGTTCGTTTCGTTAACGAGGTCATACTTAATAATGCCGTCGAAGCCTGATTCCAAAGTATCACCAGCTATCCTGGCCGCGTACGCGAACTGGCTTCGAATGCCCATATAGTCTTCATTGATCCGCGCAAACTCACAGCCCCATTCCGCATCCAGGGACTTCTCACGCACTTCACCGGTTTTCAGATTCAAACGCCACTGGTACAGCATTGGCAGATCGCTGCGATCTCCAGCCTGCGGCTTTACTTCGTCACCGATACTGTTTCGTTCTGACCTGCAGCCTTCCACAACGATTTCATCACCGTTCTCAAACGCGTTGACCGTGTGGTAGCAATAGCAACTTTCAACATCAAACCACTTGATTTGATCACCATCTGCACCGCGAGCCAGCACGCCAAAGCGTGAGCCGTTTCCTTCATCGAAGTACAACATGCTCTTGCCTTCGGCCATTCGCCCAAAGTCAAAGACACACGGCAGATCCATAATCACAGTGTGGTTAGACGTAATTGCGCAGTCATGCATCATGACCGGCTTGGGTATGTCGACGCCGGTTGTATGGACGAGTTCTCCATCTTTGGTGATCAGCGATACCGAGCAGTGCGGTTTGCTCGTCACGTTGTATCCATAGGTGACCAGTTCGCCGGTGCGCGGATCAATTTTCGGATGAGCGGTAAAGGGGTGGTTTAACTTACCGTCGTAATCAATCTCCCCGATAGGGTCAAGGTTGGGCAGTGTTAATTCGAAAGGATGGGCACCTTCCTGCAACGCGAGGAACTTGCCCGCATGGTAGATCATGGCCGTATTGGCGATATTCTTTGAACCACCGTACTTCTCAGCATCTTCGGCTTTGGTCTTTAACCCGTCCCAGATGACACCGCCCTTTTCCTGCTCTGCCAGGTGGCCCTCCGTTTCAACAAACCGATTGATATAGGTAACCTTCCCCTGGTCGAAAACGACTTCATGGATCATGCCATCACCGGCAAAAGGATGATAAGACGCCGGGTCATTGACGAAGACCGGGTTAGCGCCAATGCGCAGGAACGCTCCATTGAGCGCCTCGGGAACCGCTCCAATAATTTCTATGCAGGGTTCATTGTGCTCCTTTTGAACCGGCGCAAAGTTACCCCTAAAGTAAGGAACGATGGGGTTTTCAAGATCGGCGATACGCATGTTCTATTCTCAATTCAGTAGATCGCGTCAATTTCCCACACCAGTTGCCTTGACGCAAACCATTACACTTGCCATCAGACCCCGATGACGTTCATCGGACCATGAGCGCCCGGCGCGAAGTGCGGGCGGCAGAGTGACGAGTGCTTGACCTCTGTCAATGTCAGGGAGGAAGGTTCGGAATAGCATTCACTGACTATAAACAGGTAACAGAAACAATGATCAGCCTAAGTGAAATCATGACCACCCAACTCATTACTTTGGGTCCCGATGAACCTGTCGCAAAGGCCGGCAGTGTCATGTACGAGAACCGGATTCGACATCTGCCTATTGTCGGGAAGAATCAAGAGCTGCTCGGACTGATTTCGCAACGCGACCTTCTGGCGTCCGCTTCGTCCGACAACATGCCTGAGTTGACGGGCGATCTAATGAGAAAAAAGATCCATACCGTCACCGAAGATACAGACCTGCGTGGTGCGGCACTGACCATGCAGCGATACAAGATCGGCTGTCTGCCTGTCGTCAAGGATAATGAAATCGTCGGCATTATTACCGACACAGACTATGTCGCCATCGCAATCAACCTTCTTGAACAACTGGAACTGTTTGACCAGGAAGATGATGGCGAGGACTGATAAGCCAAACCTGAACCAGATTAGTCACACGTCATCTGAGCGCCAGCAGAAAACCTGAAGCTTGCTCTGAGCCTCACAGGACCTGAACAGCCATTTTCCCATTGTTCAACGCTATTGCCGGAATGTCCCGGGAATGTTTACAGCGACCACATGGGGCATTACACTCTTTTACACTGACATTTCCGGACCCGCCTGACTAAGGCCAGAGAAAAACCATGAGTGATGTTCGAACTAGTACTGACGATTCAACAAGCCTTCCACCCAGACCTGGATCAGAGGGCGCTGAGTCACCTGCTGAAATACCGTCGGCCTATGATGTTGCGCTCGAGGATATCAACCCGATCAACCCGCGCCTGTGGAGCCAACATCGCTGGAAAGAATATTTCGAACGACTCCGGGCCGAAGATCCGGTTCATTTCAACGAGACTGATTTGGCAGGTCGATACTGGTCACTGACCAAATACGAAGACATCAAGAAAGTCGATTCTGACTGGAAGAATTTCAGCTCGGCGCACGGCATCGTGCTTGGTTTACCCATCGACGCTGAACTGCCGGAAGGTGCATTGGGCATCACCACGTTTATCGCCCAGGATCCACCGGAGCATGATGATCAGCGCAGGACCGTCACCGGGGCTGTAGCCCCAACCAATCTGGTTGAAATGGAACCACTGATTCGAGAGCGCACCTGCAAAGTCCTGGACTCGTTGCCGGAAGGTGAGACGTTCGACTGGGTCGACACCGTTTCCATCGAGTTGACCACCATGATGCTGGCGACACTTTTCGATTTTCCCTTCGACGACCGACGAAAGCTGACGCGATGGTCCGACATTACCTTCGCCATTCCCCAACCAGGCGGTCTTATCGAGTCGGAGGAACAAAGGCGTACCGAATTGCTCGAATGCCTGGAATACTTCACAAGACTCAGGGAAGAGCGGTTGAAAAACCCGGGTAATGATCTTGTCTCCATGCTCGCACATGGCGAAGACACCAAAGACATTTCGCCAATGAACTATCTGGGAAATCTTCTGCTACTGATCGTAGGTGGTAACGACACCACCAGAAACAGCATGACCGGCAGCGTCTATGCACTGAACAAGTTCCCGGAACAGTATGACAAGCTCATCGCGAACCCGGCCCTGATCCCTAAAATGGTCGCCGAACTCATCAGATGGCAAACACCTCTGGCCTACATGCGAAGAACAGCAAATTACGATTGTGATCTTGGCGGGAAACAGATCAAGCAGGGTGATCAGATACTGATGTGGTACGCCTCGGGTAATCGCGATTCTGATGTATTCGACAATGCTGACGAATTGGATATTGAACGCCCGAACGCCAGGCAGCACCTGTCGTTCGGATTTGGTATACACCGTTGTATGGGTAATCGCCTTGCTGAACTGCAACTAAGAATTCTATGGGAAGAAATACTCACGCGGTTTGAGAAAATTGAGGTTCAGGCGGAGCCCGAGAGAACCTTCTCGTCATTTGTAAACGGTTATACCCACCTCCCCGTGAAAGTGATACGCAGAAAGAGTTGATCGGCGCGACGATCCCGGATTCCCTGCCGTTTTCGAGGAAACTGCTGAGAGCCCACTAACTACATCAACTGACCGGACGCCCCAGCGTCGGTTTCTATAATCCGGTCGCAGACCGGGTATCGACGCCAGATCGGCATCATCAATACCTGGACGGGTAGCTCACGCTAATTCGACAGCACGCCCGATATCGGGGCAGTCGATAGCCTGTATGACAACCTCTATTTTGCGCGGGAATGGATATTTTTCTGAATTTCATTTTTGCGACCACAACAGATTGTGATCGATGAACCAAAGCAGACCGAATAAACCTGACTAATCGCTGCAGGAAAAAATTGAACGACATTCACAAACATATCCCACGATGACTTACTTGTTATAGTGCGGGCTGAGGTAAGCATCATGCTGTTACATACAAGCTGTAAACTGTCATTTGATATCGAGTTACCAACACCGTTCGTGTTGATGTTACGACCGCGAAGCGGCGCCCAGCAGTGGATTTCCAGCGAGGAATATCTAATGTTCCCAAGCGTACCGGCCGTCGAGTTTACCGACGACTACGGAAACCTGTGCCAGCGACTGGTTGCCCCGCCAGGCGAATTCAGGATCCAGACATCGGCTCGCGTCAAAACGACGGACTGGATTGATGTGGAACCTGGCGGTGACTTTGTCGAAGTGCAGTACTTACCTGATAGCGTTTTGAAGTACCTGCTTCCCAGTCGCTACTGCGAGTCAGAAAGGTTTGGCGAGATGGCATCGCAGATTACTGCAGACCAGAAACCAGGCTACGACCAGGTCGAGGCAATCAACCAGTGGCTGCAACAAGCGATCAGCTACCAGCCCGGCAGCAGCTCCATGTCGCTTTCCGCCGTGGAAATCAACATGCAGCAATCGGGTGTTTGCAGAGATCTGGCGCATCTCGGCATTGCGCTCTGCCGCAGCCTGACCATTCCGGCCCGCCTGGTGGTTGGTTACCTATACGATTTAAGGCCCATGGAACTGCATGCCTGGTTCGAAGCCTACGTAGCCGGACGCTGGTACACCTTCGATGCCACCCAGCATTCAAAACGTGGTGGTTACGTCGCGTTGGGTTATGGCCGCGATGCCGCAGATGTGGCCGTCTATAATCAGTTTGGACCAGCTACCTTTCCCCTGGAACAGCAGGTAGAAGTCAGATTAGAGCAGGAATAAGCAGGATAACCTCAAAAGGAAATAGTCCATGAAATGTCTGTATCCAGTTCTGCTAATCACTGCACTGTCACTTCAGGCGCCTGGTACCAAAGGGGAACAAGTTCCAACCAGGCTGGATTGGACCGGGTTCCGAGGCGGTGCCTACCTAACAGATAATCTTATACTCACGGGTCAACCACTCAGTGAACAGGCGATGCAGCGGTTGTCGGCAGAAGGAGTCTCTACCATCATCAATTTGAGAACGCCTGAGGAAATGGCCGATACAACGTCCACCCCCATTAACGAAGCAATGCTCTCTGACCAGCTGGGAATAAGGTATATCGAGCTTCCTTCCGGTGGCCCGGAATATCCGTTCAGCCAGGAAACTGTCCGCCAGTTTGCGCAGGCCTATTCCAAAACAGAAGGCCACGTCCTGCTCCACTGCAACAGCGGACGAAGAGCAACGCATCTCTGGATAGCCTACCTCGTCGCTTA
>Ga0222634_1000733_pt1 | contig 13286 bp, 9 predicted proteins | sample AntAcemetageno50_FD_179807 | JGI IMG/M metagenome (GOLD analysis project Ga0222634, IMG submission 179807) | Saline water microbial communities from Ace Lake, Antarctica - #50 | ecosystem: Environmental > Aquatic > Non-marine Saline and Alkaline > Saline | place: Antarctica: Ace Lake | collected...
ACTCATCTCTTCCGGCTCCCAATCCTGACCACAATTTTATGAGAGCGATAATAAAAAGGAATCCGATAGGGAACATCCAATTATCGAACCAGTCAAATATAGCGCCAAAAAGTACGGGTCCGGTTGCCGCTAATGTGTACCCTACTGATTGAGACATTCCTGAAAGTTCATTCGCAGAGGTTGTTGATCGACTGCGTAAAACAATTAATAGAAGTGCGAGTCCAAAACTTCCTCCCAAACCGAAGCCCATCAGAGCCACCCAAACAGAAATATAACCAATGGATGGGACTGAAAGCCCAATAAGTGCTATAAACTCAATAATCACGAGTACAATAACGGGTTTTTTTTGTTCCTTAATTCGGGAAGCCCAGGCCGGGAAGATGAGCGTACTGGTAATTCCAACTCCCTGCATCAATGCGAGCTGCCACCCGGCTTCACCTGCAGACATTCCTCTGTATATGAGAATATCAGGTAACCAGGCAATGAGAGTGTAAAAAGAGAGAGATTGAACACCCATAAATATGGCGACATGCCAGGCAAGTTTGGATGATCCCAATTGTCTGAGTGATTGCCTGAATCCTTTTTTTAAAATTATTGGAATATTAATTCGCATCTGTGGCAGCCAAAAAATAAGGGCGACGAATGCTAAAAGCCCCCATACACCCAGTGCCCATCGCCAACCCAGTCCATATGTCTCAGATAGAGGTACACTGGCTCCGGAAGCAACGGCTGCCCCTACCCCAAGCGCCGCTGAGTAGAGGCCGGTCATCGCCCCGGCTTTTTCCGGAAACTGTTTTTTCACTATACCGGGGAGCAGTACATTTCCAAGGGCAATTCCTATACCCAGCAGGATTGTTCCGGAATAAAGAGCCAGTATGGAAGGATGAATCCGTAAAAAAATTCCACCCGTTAGGAGAGTGAGTGCTAATAACATGGTTCCTTCGGTGCCGATTCTGCGAGTAAAAAGGGGGGTTAAAACAGAGATCAATCCAAAACCTAAAACAGGGAGGGTCGTAAGTAGCCCGATAGCTGAACTGGATAGACCTGTATCAAGTCTGATCTCACTAACCAATGGACCTACTGCAGTTATTGCGGGCCTTAGATTCAGGCTGATCAGCAGAATCGCTACTAACAGAACTATTTTTCGGCTTTTTTCAGATGACATTTGAACGATGATAATTGTAAAAAAGAAGGTACAAATAATCGATAGATGGTACCTTATTGAAATGATTTGAAACATTAATATTTGAAGTCTGTTCATTTCAATTGTTTTCCAGGCAATCAATTCCTAATTTTCCGCTGAATTTAATCTCAGGTGTATATTTTGGAACAAGCCAAAATTATGACGGAAGAGGACGTTAACCGCACTTATTTGCGGTTTGCTCATCAGTTTCTCGAACCCTATGACGACCCGACCGAACCCGCAATTATAGGAATGCAGACTCGGGGTGTGTACATGGGTAGGCGAATTCTCTCCATCATTAAAGAAGAGTTAGAAGTAAATCCGGACTTTGGAGTACTTGATGTCACCTTTTTTCGCGATGATTTCAGGTCTAAATTGAAAATGCCGGAGGTAAAAATAACTGAAATACCTTTCGATCTCTATAACAGGGATGTCATTTTGGTAGATGATGTGCTCTATACAGGCAGAACAGTGCGATCGGCAATGGACGCACTTATGGCATATGGACGCCCCAGAAGTATTCGATTTTGCTGTATGATCGACCGGGGACATCGGGAGTTGCCGATTGGTGCAGATTATGTAGGATTAACTGTACCGACACACGCCAATGAAGAGGTGATGGTTAAAGTGAAAGAGCTGGATGGTGAAGATGCCGTATACATCGTAAAGCGAGGAGGTGCTGATGAGTGAATCAGATCTAGATAATTATCAATTTAACCAGAAACACCTCCTGGGCCTATCTGACTATTCCTCTGATGATATCAAATATGTTCTCCATCAAGCTAAAACATTTCGAGAGGTTTTAAACCGGCCGGTTCCAAAAGTTCCCACACTCAGAGATAAGACGATTGTAAATCTATTCTATGAAAATAGTACCCGTACACGATTGTCGTTTGAACTGGCACAAAAGAGAATGGGTGCTGATGTCGTTAATTTTTCGACCGGTACATCGAGTACCGGAAAAGGAGAATCACTCAAAGATACGATTCGGAACATCAGTTCGATGAAAATTGATATGGTTGTGGTTCGCCATGAGAGTCCGGGTGTGCCCCATTTTTTGACTCAGTGTGTTGATGCATCCATAATCAATGCGGGTGATGGAGCTCATGAACATCCAACCCAAGCGTTGCTGGACATGTTTACGATGCAGCAGCTTCATCCGGAACTGAAGGGGAGAAAGATTGCGATAATAGGTGACATCAGCCATAGTCGTGTCGTAAGATCAAATATTTTAGGATTGATAAAATTGGGTGCAGAAGTTACAATTTGTGGGCCGAAGCCTCTTTTGCCTCGATTTGTCAAGACACTGGGAGTTCATGTATCCAATAATTTAGATGAGACATTGGCTTGGTGTGATGTAGCAATGGCACTAAGAATTCAGATGGAGAGAATGGGCGCTGTCACCGATCTTTTTCCGAGCTTGAGAGAGTATCATCAACTATTTGGAATTAAAATGGAGCATCTTGAGAAATATCCGGATTTTATCATTATGCATCCCGGCCCGATAAACAGAGGTGTCGAGATGGAAAGTGATGTGGCCGACAGTAAGAGAGCTGTAATCCTGGATCAAGTGACCAATGGGTTAGCTGTTAGAATGGCCATACTATATCTGCTAAGCGGAGGAAACAGAGTTTAACTTTTTACTTTTCCATATCTTGTGATCAGGATGCCACCAATTACGATGGCTGATCCCAAATATTGAAGCCATTCTAAAGACTCCCCAAGGAGAATGACACCAAAAGCGAGTCCTAATACGGGGACCAGGTTTTGATATGTTGCTGTTCTGACCGCTCCGACTTCCATAATCCCCCTGTTCCATATGATATATGCTAAACCAATGGCCAGGAGTCCGCTGTAGAAAACCCCGCCCCACGCCATCCATGAAACCGATACCCAATCCGTAGGGGAAGCAAATGGGATGGCGATCAGAATGAGAGAAACCGCACCGATGGTAGTCATAAACGCTGAAAATTGCAGAGGTGTATATCGGGTCAGAAATTGTTTAGAGAAGATGGTGAAAAGTCCCCACACAATGGCAGCTGCCAGTATGGATAGATCACCAAGAAATGTTTGGGAGCCAAACGAGATTGGATCCTTTCCAAAAAAAACGATCAAGTAAAGTCCCGAAAAGGCAAGAATGACACCTGCAATTTTCATTCTGTTTAATGCTTCCATTGAAAAAAGATGAGAGAAGATGGCAACCCAGATAGGTATTGTACCCAACATAACGGCTGCATTCGCAGCAAGTGTTAAGTCGATACCAACTATAAAGAGCCATTGATAGAGCAAGTTACCGGTGAGTCCGAGAGGGATCAGTATTTTCCAGTCACTCTTCTTGATTTTAAACCAGGCTTTTTTTTGAGCAACAACAATCCATATAAATGCTGATGCCAGTACAAACCTGATCGCATTAAAGCTATAGAGATCTATCTCGTCAAGACTGGCTTTGATGACCGTAAAATTGAGTGCCCAGATAAAGGCTATTGAGAAAAGTGCAAAATCAGCACTTAGGAATCGTTTTGTTTGTGTCATTGGATTTTCTAAAAGAAGAATATAACAAGTTTTATCAATGCATCGTAGACGCATTCACAAGTTTTCAAATTTTATAGGAACTGAATTGAAAACCAGGTATTTTACTGACTTCAGTTCAGTTAATGACCAATAGTCAAGAATGAATAAATTATCTAGAAAAGACAGAGAAAAACTAGCCAGAAAAGAGTCCATTATTGATGCTGCAGAAGAGATCATCAAATTAAAAGGATTTAAGAATTCGACCATGGATGAGATAGCTGAAAAAGCAGAGCTGGGCAAAGGAACTCTCTATCTCTATTTCAACAGCAAAACGTCGATTTATTTAACCATATGTGATCGTGGATCCAGGCTGTTAAACCAAAAAATGGCGAAGGTGATCACAATGAATATCAAAGGCATTGATATGGTCAAGGAGATGGGGCATGTCTATTTAGATTTCATTCAGTCTTATCCTATTTATTTTAATGCCTTTAACTTTTTTGAAAGTTCATTAAGTGAAGACAAGCTCATTGAAAGTAAGATCGTGGATGACCTGCAGGAGCATGGGGTTGAAGCCATGACGTACGTTGTTAGGGCTCTGCAAATAGGGATGCAGGACGGATCAATCAGAAATACATACGATCCTAAAGAACTGGGAATTATCTTTTGGGGTGCATCCAGAGGAGTTATTCAGGTTGCTTTTATGAAAGAGAACCGAAAAAGCCTGAAAATTTTAAGTGATGTTAAGTTCAGTCTGGAGTCTTTAGTCAACAGTTTTATCGACATCATTGGAAGTGGAATAAAAAATGACCTTTAGTCAATAAATTCGAAACAAATTAAAATCAACCTCGTAAAGTGACATTGAATTTTTTAAAATGAAAAAAATGAGTCAGAAATTAACGCTAATCAGATTCCTGAAAATTGCGACTGCCCTATCTGTCATAATTTATGGTTTCACTCTGCCCATGATGGCGCAGAATAGTGAATTAACCGCATCTACGGTTGGAGAAGAGATTACCATTACTATCGATGAAGCAATTCAGATTGCTTTGGTCAATAATTATATGATCAGAAAAGGCATTTTGAATGTTGAAAATGCAGAGGCACAAATCAGGGAAGCATGGGGTTCTGTTTATCCACAGATTAACGCATCAGGATCTTACACCCGAAATTTACAAACGCCCAATCCATTTGCCGGATCAGATGCAGGTGGAATTTTTCAATCTCTTGGCGCAGTTGATTGGCTGGCATTTAATGAAAGTGCACGGACAGATGGAGACCCATCAACCAATCCAATTCCCATTGACGAGTACTTTGACAGACAAGAGGAGGGTTACAGAAATGCAGGAATCCCAATCCCCGGAATGGATGGATCTAATCCGTTTGCTGTAGAAAATCAATTTCAGTTTGGATTATCATTGAATCAGACTCTCTACAGTGGGGCTGCTTTTGCTGCTATCAGAGGAGCTCAACAGATAAGAGATTTAAATGAAGATCAATCCGAGTTGGAAAGACAGACTGTTGTCAGTCAAATTAAACAATCCTTTTACACTGCACTACTTGCTCAAGAGCAATTGGATCTATTGAAATCAAGCGTTGAACGATTGAGTTTGACCGTTGAGGAGACTAAAAAATCTGTAGAAGCCGGTGTCTTATCACGATATGATCGGATCAGTGCTGAGGTTGAATTGATAAATTTAGAAACAAGCCTTATTGAAGTTGAAAATCAAGCAGAACTGGCGATTAAAAACCTGGCACTACAATTAGGGATACCCACAAAAACGGTTGTAAATCTGCGAGGGTCTCTTCAATATAGTGATGCCCTATTACCCGAAACGTATGATATGGATGTAGCTTATGAAGTGGCCATTCAACAGAGGCCGGATCTGAGTCAATTGAAAGGCCTTATTTCATTGACGGAAGTGGAAGGTGAAATTGCCCGATCTGCCTATTTACCAACTGTAAGTGCATTTGCTAATGCTGCCTATATCGGTCAGGTGCCTTCGAATCGATTGAATATCATGAGAGTTGAAGGTGAAGATTTTGCATTTACATCTGAAAGCAGAAACTTTTTTGACTCCTCTTACTGGAATCCGGCTGTCGCAGTAGGGCTTCGATTCAATTGGTCCATTTTTAATGGATTTCAAACAAAAATGAGGGTTGAACAGAATAAAATTGCTGTGCGTCAAGCCGAAATTGACCTTGAATTTCAAAAAAATGCAATCTATCTACAGATTGAACAATCAGTCAGAAATCTAGAGACTGCTCTAAGGAGAATCCATAGCCAAGAGCGTAATATTGAACAAGCAGAACTGAATTACGAATACTCACGTAGACGCCTTGCAGAAGGCATTGGAACGCCACTGCAGGAGAGACAGGCATCCTCACTGCTTGACCAAAGCAGTGTTAACTATTTAACCGCCGTCTATGACTATCTCATCGCATTGAGTGAGTATGAGAAAGCGATAGGTAAACCGATATTAAACAACTAATTAAAAATGAATACAATACAATTTAAAGGGATACAATATTTCATCATTTTACTGATCTCGGCCGCACTTTTTTCGGGCTGCAGTAGTGAAAATGGAGATGTAGAAATAGAAACCGATGGTGTTCGATTAATGCCGGTTGAAACCGTCACCATGGCAAACGGTGATTTTGAAGATTTTATACGTCTATCGGGCACCGTTGAAGCGATTGAGGATGCTACAATCTCCTCTGAAAGCTCCGGTCGCATACTCTCGATCAGCAGTAGGGGTGATCAGGTGAGAAGAGGAGATGTTATTGCTCGCCTGGATGATCGGGTCATACGTGCCCAGTATAATGCATCACAAACAGCTTATGAGTTAGCGGAAGATACATTCACCAGGTTAGAATCGCTTTATGCAGACTCAATCATCAGTACGCAGGACTTCCGAAGTGCCAGGGCACAAAGAGATCAGGCAAAAGCCCAGCTGGAGCTGACAAATAAGCAACTCTTGGATTCTCAAATTGAAGCAGCCTTTGATGGGCGGGTCGAAGAACGGTTTGTGAGTACCGGCGAATTGGTAGGGCCGGGTCAGCCGGTAGTACGACTGGTTAATACAGATAATGTGCGGGTATTAGCGGGTATACCTGAACGATTTTCAGGCGAAATCACAGAGGGTTCAGAGGTTGAGGTGAACATAAGTGCTTTAGGGGTTGATCCCATAGAGTCCCGGATAACGTATGCTGGTAATGTGATTGACCCGGATACAAGAACGTATACAGTTGAAGTAGAATTGAACAATCCTGAAGGGGTCATAAAACCTGATATGATTGTCGAATTGCAAGTCAAAAGATCAACTCTGCAAAATGTTCTTATCATCCCCAGAACAGCTGTTTTAAGAAACGAAGATGGAGCATCGGTTTTTGTTTCCAGAACTGAAAATGGGAATAAATATGCGGAGTTGGTAAACGTAAACACAGGAATGTCATCAGGTCCGGTAATACAAATAGTTAGTGGACTTGAAGAGGGAGACGAAGTCGTTGTATCGGGGATGAGATCGTTGAGTATAGGGGATCAGCTAAACGTTGTTCAAACGGAGTCCAGTTTGGAAAGAGCTGTAAAACTGAGTCAGGCTAACCGTCCAGATGCTGAATAAAAAGCAGTTCGAATTAAGTTTATATAAGGTAGAAAAAGATCTATGAAATTAACTGAGATTACTTTAAAAAACAGGACGGCTGTAATAGTACTTACTGCAATATTGGTGATTGCGGGAGCATTTAGTTACAGTTCAATCCCAAAAGAGTCGAATCCGTCCATTGAAATTCCAATCTTCATTGTAAACACGATCTATCCGGGAATTTCACCGGCAGATATGGAGTCTCTTATCACTCAACCGATTGAAAGAGAGTTACAAGGGATAAATGGGGTTAAAGATATTCGTTCAAACACAACCGAAAGTTTCAGTAGTGTTATCGTTGAATTTGATCTGGATGTTCCACTTACTGAAGCGAGTCAGAGAGTTCGCGAACGGGTAGATCTTGCTCGAAACGAACTTCCACCGGATGCAGAAGAGCCGTTTATTGTAGAAATTGATCTGGATGATTTTCCAATAATGACAGTAAATCTTGCAGCAGACTATCCTCTTTCCAGGCTTACTGAAATTGCAGAGCGCTTAGAGGAGGAAATAGAGACAGTATCCGGAATCAGAGATGTAGAGGTCGTTGGGAATGTAGACAGAGAGGTTCAGGTTAACGTGGATCTTAACTCATTGAACGGTTATGGCGTTGCTTTCGGCCAGCTGATCGGTGCGATTCAAAGTCAAAATCTAACCATTCCGGGTGGAACTGTGGATGTTGATATGATGAGTTACCTGATTCGTGTGAGTGGAGAATTTGAAGATCCAACAGAAATTGAGAATTTGGTCGTAGCCAGACCCATGGGAGAAGGACCTACAGGTCCCGGTCTTGTTTATATGAGAGATGTAGCTGATGTACTATTTGGTTTTAAAGAGAGAGAGAGTTTTGCACGATTACGGTCATATAAAGTAGATGAAAATGGCTTAAAGGTTGACGTTCCGGATGATGAGATCCAAGATTTTCAAGTCATCAGTTTAAACATTAAAAAACGTCCGGGAGTAAATATTCTGGATACTACATCGGATGTAAAAGAGATCATTGAGAGCTTTCCTTTTCCAGTCGGAACCAGTGTGGTGATAGCCGGAGATGAAAGTGAACAAATTACTCAACTCATATCAGACTTGGAGAATAGTATTATCAGCGGAATGCTGTTTGTTATTTTGGTCTTGGTATTTTTCCTTGGAGTTAGAAATGCTTTATTAGTGGGTACCGCTGTACCACTATCCATTTTAGTTGGGTTTATCGTACTGTTTTCTTTGGGCTATTCAGCGAACTTTATTATTCTTTTCAGTTTAATTATTGCATTAGGACTTCTTGTAGATAACTCGATTGTCGTTGTAGAAAATATATATCGATATCGGGAGATGGGATATGAAAGATTTGAAGCAGCAAAGCTTGCTACTGATGAAGTTGGATATGCATTGATTGCAGCCACTGCAACCCTGTTGGCTGCATTTATTCCTATGACATTTTGGCCCGGTATCATCGGTCAATTTATGGGATATCTTCCCGTAACACTTATCATCGTTCTTATCTGTTCGCTTTTTGTTGCACTCGTGTTATATCCGGTTCTGACTGCATATCTTGTAAAACTAGATGGTGAAGAGTCAAAACCGGTTCCGATCGTAATAAAAGGTGCAGGAATAGGGCTGTTAATTTTCCTGGCTGTTGCTGTCGGTTTTGCAAATATGACAACATTGGTCGTCTCAATATTAACCATTGTCTTTTTCTTCCTCTCTTACAGATATTTTATTAAACCGATATCGATCAGTTTCAATGAAAAAACACTTCCAAGAGCATTAAAGTTTTATAAAGTACTGCTCAGAGGTTTTCTAAAAAGAGATTATACTCCAAAATATGCCATGCTTAGAAATTCGCTAGCTTTGGGAAGTCTAACCCTGGCACTATCCCTGGCTATCTTGGGTGCTGTTATCAGCATATTTTCCCCCGCCTCAGTAGTACTCTATTATGCGGCCGGACTCTTTTTCGCAATTGGATTCGTTCTAGTGATCATTCACTTTTTTGAAGCGATGTTTCGAGGGAAGAAGGTCTCCATTATAAGCGGCATTTTACTGGGACTGTTTAATGGCGGTATTCTATTGATTGTATCATTTAGCCAATCGATTTCCATTGAGGTCTGGGCAGTTTTACTTGCAATCCCGGTCATGTTGATAATAGTCGGTTCTCTGGGACTTCTCAGGTCATCAGATAAACCATTGATTCTGACAGATAATAGAGCGTTGATGTTAAATTCTGTCATGGGAACTCTGTTTGCCATCTTTGCCATCTTTACCGTCGCCCCAACCGGGGTTGAGTTTTTTCCGGAGACGGATCCAAACAACGTTATTGTGGAGTTGGAAGGTCCGATTGGGATGAATGTAAATGCAACAAATGAAATTGCAAGAGATGTTCAAGAGAAGATTTATGAACTAATTGAGAGTGACCCCAATGTGAGGGCAAATGTTGAGAGTGTTCAAACAAATGTGGGTGTCGCCGGGGATCCGTTTTTTGGGGGAGGTGGTGAAAGCCCTGCATTATCACGTTTGAATATAAATCTGGTAGACTTTGCTGATCGGATTGAACCCTCATCCACGACTATTTCTAAAGTCAGAGACGTTGTAAGGGATATACCTGATGTAATCATAAGTATTGATGGAGAACAATTGGGGCCACCCACAGGTGCCCCCGTGAATATTGAAGTTTCAGGATTAGAGTTTGATGAAATAGTACGAATATCCGAAGAAGTGACTCAACTGCTGGTAGAGGCTTCAGTGACTCAAAGAATACCGGGTTTGGTCGATGTTAGAAATAATGTAAGCGGGGGGATCCCTGAATATCGAATTGAAGTAGATTATGAGAAAGCCAGTCGATTTGGTTTGAATATGGCCGACATTGCTCAAACAATTAGAATCGCTAATAATGGATTAGAAACCAGTAAATGGCGGGATGGAGAAGATGAGTATGATATCATCGTCAGATTACGTCCCGAAGATCGTCAGAATTTAGAGAGCCTTAGGAACTTAACAATTCGAACTGCAACGGGAGCTTCAGTTCCTCTGGTATCGGTTGCAACATTTGTGGAAGGATCCGGTTTGGGAAGCATAACCCGATTGAATCTCCAGAGAACAGCAACGATAGAAGGTCAATCTGCACCCGGGTTTAGTGGGCCGGAAGTGCTTGCTTCCACTCAAGAATTATTGTCAGAATACCAACAAAATTTACCAACCGGATATAGAATGGAATATACCGGTGAAAATGAAGATCAGGAAGAAGCGTTTGGCTTTCTAACAACTGCATTGCTTGTCGGTTTTGCTTTGATTTTTCTGGTGATGCTTGTAAAGTTTAATAGCATTGTCTCGCCCCTTATCATCATGACAGCAGTAGGGCTGAGTTTGATTGGTGTTTTACTTGGATTGATTTTAACCAGAACCCCTTTTGGTTTAATGACATTCATTGGAATCATATCACTGGCAGGCATTGTCTGTGTCAATAACATCGTACTATTGGATTATGTAAAACAGCTTACAGAATCCGGAATCGGGAAGAAGTATGCGATCATTGAGGCCGGGGTCATTCGTTTCAGGCCGGTACTATTAACAGCACTGACAACGATATTGGGTTTAGTTCCACTGACATTTGGAATCAATATAGATTTTGTTGAACTGTTCATAAGTTTTGATCCTCAACTGCAGTTTGGATCTGAGAATACGGCATTTTGGGGTCCGATGGGGATTGCAATTATTAGTGGACTCACGTTTGCAACATTTTTAACCCTTGTGGTAGTACCGGTATTGTATTCTGCTTTTGACTCTATTTCGAATCGGCTGATAAAACTTAAATAAAATTTCAGAAATTGTATTGAATAGAAACTTAAAGATTTAGTTCTATTCAATTTTTGTTATTTTTCCCAGACATGATTTTATCAACTTTAAAGAATTTATAAAAAGTGATACAACGACCACAAAGTTTGTACCTATTATTTGCCGTCAGTTGTAATTTAGCGGTTTTTTGGAATCCAATTTATCGTCAGGCCATGGCAGATCCATCGACATGGATTAGCTATGGATTTGCAATTATTGTAACGTTGGCAACCCTCATCGCTTTTGTATCCATATTTCTCTACAAAAACAGACCTATTCAGCTAAATGTTGTAAAGTTTGGCACCTATTTTCAAATTGCGGGATTTGGTTTTGCGGTTAGTATTCTTTTTTCAATGGGAAGTTTGGGAACCCATTTATGGAGAGAAAGTTTAGGAGTGTTGCTTTTAGTTATTTCACTTGGGCTCTACTGGTTGGCCGGAAAAGGTATCAAGAGTGATCAGGAGCTTGTGAAATCGATGGATCGTATTCGATAATAATTAATTTGAATTTACAGCCCACATCAGAAATACCTGTTTTAAAAGTAACGTTGTTGCTTATTGCAGGGTTGTTGACATTTGGTTTTGCACCCATTTTGGTTCGTTATGCCACGGATGTTGAGCCTCTGACACTAGCCGCTCTACGTACATTTTTTGCAATACTATTTTTAGTTCCTTTTTGGATTGCAAAAAAAAGTTCTTATCAAAAATTAAAGGCGGATGGTGCGAGGCCATTACTACTTATTGCTGCCGGCATCTGTTTGGGGCTCCATTTTACTTTGTGGATTGGTTCATTGCACTACACTTCTGTTGCATCAGCCTCTGTTTTAGTTACAATTCATCCGGTGATGCTGATTGTGGCTGAAAGTATTCTTTTTAAAAAGAGATTTAAAGCACTTGTCTGGATCGGTGTATGTATAGCTTTTTCAGGGTCTGTACTATTAGGAATATCAGACAATACGTATGCGGGACAATTCCCAAATGCGCTATTCGGTAACGCTCTGGCCTTTATGGCAGCAGTCATATTTGTAATCTATTTTTTGATTGGCCGCTCCATAAGACAGAATACAGAGTGGATAGATTATGTATTTAATGTCTATCTATATGCAGCTATTACTTGTATTATTTTGACATTGATCTGGGTAGGGGGAGTTCCATATATAAGCCTCTCTGCAATATGGATTGGAATAGCTCTTGCAATAGGACCTACCATTATGGGTCATGGAGCAATGAACTATGCAGTAAAGTATGTAACGCCGACACTATTGTCTACACTCATCTTAACTGAGGCAGTTATAGCGGCCATTGCAGCTTATTTTATATTTAGTGAAGTTCCATCAAATTTCTCAATCATAGCGATGCTAATCATTATGACGGGAGTAACAATAAGTTGGAGCAGAAGGCTTGTTAGAAGGAGAAAAGAGTGAATTATGTTCATTTAACGTAATAAAGCTATTGTTTGCTCGATTGAAACAAAAAAAGTAAATTGTTGTTAATAGTGGTTAGTTAAAGTTCAAATTTAGCAATGCTACCACTGTAATCTAAAACCATTTGCATCAGATTCGAGAGTTTTCAGGATTTTCATTAACTCTTACTAAGACGTTGAGGAGCCTGCTTAAACAGTAACGAAACTGTACTACATGGAAGTAAAATTACATACTCTTACGAAAGCTGTACTCCTGTCTTTGTTATTTTTTTCTATAGTATTTACTTCCTGTAAAGAAAAAAATCGAAATGGCAATCCCAACTCGAGTCAGTCAGTTACGAACTATGATCCTATAGAGCGTGATTTTCAAGATATCAGAAATGGGGGTGTTTTAAGGATGATCACTTATTACAGTTCAAATACCTATTTTCTGAATCAAGGAATAGAAGTTGGTTTTGAATATGAACTGATAAGAGAGTTTGCCAGAGAGAATGATCTGGCCCTAGAGGTTATAATCGTTGGGGCTGATGAGAATCCGTTTGATTTGTTGAATCAGGGAATTGGTGATGTGATTGCGGCTAATTATACAATTACCCCTGAGAGAAGAATAGCAGCCAATTTCACACGTCCATATAATATTGTTGATCAATTGGTAGTCTATTCTGCAGATCAATCGGACCGACCTAGAACAATTGTAGAGCTTTCAG
>Ga0222634_1000745_pt1 | contig 13217 bp, 9 predicted proteins | sample AntAcemetageno50_FD_179807 | JGI IMG/M metagenome (GOLD analysis project Ga0222634, IMG submission 179807) | Saline water microbial communities from Ace Lake, Antarctica - #50 | ecosystem: Environmental > Aquatic > Non-marine Saline and Alkaline > Saline | place: Antarctica: Ace Lake | collected...
ATTGGCGCTGAGCACAAATCCTAGTGTTGAGTCAGCCGGCAGACCACCAGTAGTTTGGACCAAGATGATATCATTGAATGCAGACGTATTCTGAAACAAGAATGTAGTCGCATCTGTTAATGAGAGTGCTGTTGTTACATCTTGATAAGAAGTGGTAATAGTTAGTACTTTGGTTGACATGATTTTTCCTATAGTTTCATAAATAAATTTAAACCGGTCGTAGGGCTTATAACTGGAATTAGTGAGCCACTATCACCTGTTATCCCTGTGACGGCTGCCGTATCAGTAAAGCCTTGTACAGGCCCTCCTTGTGAGCCGCCTAGCTGACTAGAGGCTTTCGTATAAGTATGACTATGAGGAGCAAGTTCTGAACCTAACATCGCATGCTCATATTCCCCAGCTATACTACCAATTTCAGTAATAATTGCGTTATCTTGCCTAGTATAGCTAATTACTCCTGTGCCATCGTCCGTGAATGTATGCGCCGTCCCAGCCAATGCTAATGCAAGTGTAGTCGCAATTTTAAAAGTGGTTGTTGATAGCTGAATAACATAATAATCTGTAGCCGATGAAACACCCGTTGGAAGCGTCCCCGTACTGCTTAATTGGATCTTTGTACCAGTAGGTAAATTATATTGAATATCAGTATAAAAATTTGAGGTAGTAAACAAATTCGTAGCGTTGGTTGCGGTGACTTGACCAGTAAAAGCAGCGCTACCAATATTTACAATACCCCGACCTTCATTTAATGGTAATGCTATTTGATAATTTAATGCAAAGTCAGCAGCCGCGCTTCCACCACGGGCTTGATACACACCTGTGCTTGAGAACATTGGCTGATTAGTTGGCAGCGTATCCCATAATAGCTCAAATAAATTCTGGGTATCTGCATTGGCTCGAACGGTAGCATTACTGGATGCATTACCAACGGTTCCATTTTGCATTAGGATCCATGTTGATTTTGATGAACGTGCAGACCACAGAGTGTCTCCAGTTTCCCACTGACTACCAACTAATGCAGCAGCATCTAAAATCAAAGTAGTGGCTGTAGGAATATTAACGCAATCAATAGTTAATCGCTTAGAATTGTCTACGGAATTCTCGAACTGCGCCTGATTATCTTGAATAGGCAGATAGCCACCCAGTGAATTTAAATAATCTGTTAAGTTTTGTCCACTATAACGCGTCCCAATATCGTCGGTTCCCGGGGCATCAGTAGATACAGACGCCAACTCAGAACGCAATGTCGACCAGCCCGTGGATTCTTCCTCTGTAACAGCCGCAATTCCCGTTCCATCTTCCGACATTTTCCAGAAGTGACTAGCTGGTAAAATAGGCAATACCAAGTCTCGGTCTGTTTGAGATACATCAGAATTATCGTAATGAGGCGCTAAACTTTGAGCAAGCACCCGAATATCTTGGCATATTTTTGTTAGATAATTTAATGCATCATTCAGATCATTAGCACTAATAATAGCACCCGGCGTAAATTGAGTGATGCGTTCAATAGGACTGCTTCGCTGAATAGTAATTATTGCATTGACCGCAGCCCCACCGGGGAATTCTGTAGTAGTTAATACAATAGTTCCACCGGACGGGTCATTTACACCAGTAACTGTATAGCCGACATCCAAACTTAATAAATCATCATTATCGTCAGGAGTTATTCCTGCTTTAGTATAATATACAACCAGATTGTCGCTGTCACTGATTGGGAAATTATAGGTAAAAATTGATTGATTAGCAGTTGCCGCATATTGATTGCGCGGAATGGTTTCATCAACATTTGCTGTCATAATTATACCTAAAATGAAGGGGTTTGATTGTATTTTTGCTGCAATTTCATCGTTTCCCGACTTAATGCGCCCGGACTCGTTCTCTCCATCATAGCATTAAAAAGCGATCTATCAAGCGCATATTTAATAGCAAACCAATTATGAAGAGGTGCATTGTTTCGAATAAAGTTACTAACAGCTTTGCCAGTATGTTTATGCAAATAAGCTGCATGATACAAAATTGAATAGGCATCATTAGCCATCCCAAATACTGGGCCCAGTGCTCGAGTAACTGCTTGTGATAATGTGGGCTGTGCATTAAGCAAAAAACCGCCATACATACCACCGGTCCCACCTCGCAACATTGATTCTCGCATAATATTTAATCGTTGATCTGAATTGGCCGATGCAATATTAGGAACGCCTTGGCCTTCAATAAACGATTTAGCTGCCCATCCCGCATAACCGGTAATAGTGGTACTAACTAATAAGTTGGCCATCATACCAATTCGAGTACCCATCGTAGCCGCGGGTCCAAACATGGCACGACCCATCACTCGGCGTACATATCCTAGAGAAAAGTATTTAAATTGAGCCAGAAAATGCCTAAATTCGCCACTAATTGTACCGCGCTGAGACTTTCCTAACAATAATGCCTTATCTCTAGCCGTGGGTGACAATGTCACCATTTGTGATTCATCCGAGATATAATCTCGTAAGCGACTAGAAAGCTCCCTTCTTACTTCTGGTATTCTTTCAGAATTTTTAGATGCAACTTTATAAGCATTAATTTGCTCGTCACTCAAATTCAAAACAAAGTTTGGAGTAATAAAATGACCGTTATTACCTTTTATTTTATCTGCCGTTGATTTGATAGCCTTCCATTCTAGTGAAGATATACCATTTCTAGATAGATTGGTTTGCAATCCAATATCTAGAGAAGACCAGCTTTTATCTTTTTGTGTACCTAATAATCGTGATAAAGCACTTTGAATACCTAATTGATTAGACCTATCCCACCATGCAAGTCCATTTGCATGAAAGAATAAGTTATTCAATTGATTAGCCACTTTCCCTTTTTCCATTGTAAAGTATCGACCCGCTCCATGTCCAACTTGAGCTTGCCCAAATACTTCGAGAGCTTTACCTAAATTCTTTTTATCTTCGCTCTTTGATAAAGTTATGCCTTCAAAAGCAGACTGCGCAGCATCTAAAAATGATGCCCCATTACTTTGCATAATAATAGATTTCGATACGACGTCAGGAAAAGATGAAAAAACCACTCCCCCTAAACTAGATAAATTAGAAGTTGTTCGCAATGCGCTTCCTGTTTTGGCAGTTAATCCATCTACTACTCGATTTCCAGCGCCACTTACTTGAAACCAGTGAGATGATAAGAAGTTATAACGTGTTCGCACCGTTAAAGATCGGGGGTTATCCCTGATTTCGTCTTTTGCCATTTCATATACTTTGTCCCACATAGCTTCGGGATTAGTGCCCATCATTCTCAGCATCGCTTCATGCCTAGATGCACCATCCATTGCACCTATGACAGAATCATACAAATCCCCGGTGCCATATTCTTTGTTATATCCAAGCCAATTATCACTATCTTTAAAGTGAAGCTTTCTTGATCTACTTATTTTATTAGCCAACATGGCTGTTCGCTTAAAACTTTCGTCTAAGTCCTCGGCTGTTTTAATATCGGTATCACCTTGGCTAATTCCACTGACTCTATCACGCCATATTCGGCTTAAAACATCATCAGTATCTTCAGGAAGTGTATTCTCAAAAGTCCGAGCCTCATCTAAGCGTGGAAGAATAGAGTTTCTCCATCTCTTAAAAGCCATGTCATCAATTATTCCATTTACTTTCTTAATATCGCCTTTGTGCTCCCTCATTAAGCGAGTTTTTAAGCGCATATCGCCAACAAGTTCACCGGTAGCCGACATTAGCTTAGAGGCATCATGACTTTGTGGAACAATATAACCATCCAACTTACCAATATCAGCACCCAAATTATTTAATATTTTCCGCCTTCTTTCAGACTCTTTGCTTAAAAACTTTCCAATCTCTTTTATTTTAGGATTATTAATGCGACTATCATCAGGATTGAACATTACCCTTGCAATATCACGGGCATAATCTTTGTTTTTTAATAAATCAAATCGATTATCTTGGCCGAAAAAATTCATCATTGACTGAGCATTTCTTTTAGAAACACTGTGCATACGAACATCAACTCGATCTAAATGCTTTGTAAGACCGCTAATTTTATCCTTTGAGCCATCCATACTTTTTTTTATATCACCAAAAGCACGCATATTAATAACGGCTCGGCGCTTATTTAGTTGATTTGCTCGCTCAATAGCATCCTTTGCTTCTTCAATCGTTGCATTATAAGAAGCCGCTAAATCTTCACCTCTTTGCTCAGCTCTGGTCTTTGCTCTTTCTGATATGTCAGATAATATCTGACGAGCTTCTGACTCAGATATTGCATCTTTTGCAACTTTATATAATATTTTTGCACATTTAATAGTCATTATCCCACCAAGCATTTATAGGCTGCATCAAGGCCTTGTTTTATAATGTCTGTATCGCCATCATTTGCGTCTAATTGTTTGAACATTTCTTGATTATATTCATTATCTGGAGCCGTGTCTCTCCACTTTTGAAGCTCATCATCAGCACGTGCTAGATTTAATTCCGCATTATCTGGAATACTATCATGTAAATCTTGTATCTGATTCTCAACCTCTGGGTCAAAACCAAAATGCGATTCTTTTGGTTGCATAAATTGACGCTGAAAACCTTCATGCAAATAATCAGGACTAACTGATAACCTGGGATTATTAGCAATATCTCGGAGTGCTCTAATATTATATACATTCTCTGAGGTATGATCTAAATTTCTTCCCAAGAAACTAGCTCTTGTCTTCAATCCACCCAAATATTGCTGCATACCTTCTTTGTCATTAATAGATGAATTATTAAATCGCTCCATTTCTTCTTTGGCTAAAGAAGCTCTTTCATGCTTATAGAGTTTGTGCACAATAATTTGTTCTTGGCCATTTAAATCAAATATTTTGTTATCAACATTTTTATTGGAATTAACATTGTCTTGATTCAATATATCAGTAGCCAACTTTGTTGTAGGAGATAAGTTTTCATCTCCTACAATCTGCCCTTCTAATTCTCTTTTTTGACTATGAATACCAACTAATTGATTGTCTAAGTCATTTACACTACTTTCGGACAGTATATCGCCGTCATTAATATCATTATTATTTGAATGAATATCTGACAAATTATCAATGATGTCGTCTATTTTATCAAATGATGAATCATTAAATGAACTTTCTTCATTCTCTCGGGCTATATTATATGAATGCTTAAAGGCATTTGTAACATCTGGCATTAAACCTTGCATCGCCTGAGATAAAGCACTTTTCTGCAAATTAACATGTGAGGATGTATCAAGTACTTGCGCACTTTCTGCGCCAACTGGACGAACCGAAGGATGAAGCTTACTAAATACCTTACCAACACCTTCACCCCCAATTCCTAAAACAGCCCCCCATATGAACCCCTGCTTTAAAGTACTAAATGCTGCTAATGCACGAGTTGTATCACTAACCCCATTGAGATTCATGGCATTTGCAGTTGCCTGCGCACCCATCGACAGAGCGCCAGTAGTACCATGCTTAAGGGCATTTTGAGCGATAAACGAGGGAATCGCACCAGCCTTATCTAAAGTCGCTTGAGCGGCTTTAAATCCTGATACATCAGATAAGGCATTAAGAGCCAAAGGAGTGCCAATATCAACAGCCGCTTCACCGGCAGACGCAGCAATATCATTCATAGGGTCAGCAAAAAATCCTACGGTACCACCGCTAAATTTTGCGATTGAATGGCTACTATTTGCAATTATTGCATTATCATTATCTAAGGCTTGCGCACGCACACCTGCTTGATGAGCCACTCGCTCACTTACTAATCCGTCAGAATTAGCAACACTATTAAAATTCACCCCGGGCTTATTATAACCATTGGCCGCCCATTGGCTTTGATTCATCATAGCGCCGCTAGAATGAAACCCATGCATTCCTAAAAAGTTTTCTAGTGGATATTCGACTGATCGATTAAATAAGTTGGTCGGTCCAGTTTCGACGCCTTGATCAATCTCAGACCCAATAGTTTGACCAACAGTAGTGCTAACAGGCTTAAATCCAACCGGGGCAGTTGGAGTCAGTGCTGACTGATTAAACATACTATATCCTTACTATTGCATCGCTTTAAAATTATCTACGACTTGTTCGCCACTAAAAGGTAATAACAGATTATCTTTTGCTTGGTGAAGAGAATCAGTAAATGTATGGATATTTTTAGGATCGTTTAATTCAGCCCAAGAGGCCATTACTGGTTGTCCGCTCACAGCTTCTTTTACTGGTACACCATTTTGATCAATAAGAACTAGACCGCTATTATCTTGAGCATTTACCCAGCGAGCCGAAGATGACAAAGTACTTGCATAGGCTGATTGCTGTTGTTGTGGTGTTAATCCATTTAGTTGTGATTCATAACTTGGAGGGATAACAAATTTTACTTTTCCAGATACATTTTGTGACAGTAAATTATTAAATGTGCTTTTAGCTGTAGATTCCACTGCTTGCTCGTTTAACTGTTTTGGTATCCTATATTCCGATCCATTCTGAGAGCCAAAATTATAAACATTTCCAAATAGAGTTTTAGTTGCAGTACTTATAGCCGTTGATTCAGTCATTCCTCCGCCTTCTGGCGTAGAATAATACCTAGCAAGCAAATAAGCTTCATTTTGAACATTTTTAATGTCTTGTACCGAGGCAGTAGAACCCAATGATTCACTATAACTCTTCCATGTGGGATCAGTTTGCAGAGATGTTATTAATAGTGATTGAGTTATTCCAGCAGGTAATGGCAAACTTTTTCCAGCTTTTGACCAAGCATTTGATACATTTTGCATCTGAGAAGCCGATGCAGTATCTGGCAGATTCATAAACAAATTGGTGGCGATTGGCAATCCAGCTTTATGCAAATCAGCTAATACCATTTTCTGTGTATCAGGATGTTGAGCCAATAGTTTATTGATTTCATTAAGTTGACTAGGTTGCGCTGGGTCAGCACTGCTTAATGGTAAATCTTGAACTGACGATACAAAGGCTGACGCCTCCTTGTTTGGCAATATTCTCCATTCAGATCTAGGCAATCCTCTTTGCTGGTACATATTAATTTTTGTTTGGTCGAGATCAGTAGTAGTAACGCCTGAACTAACCGTATTACCAAAAGTATCAGTTGTAGATGCGGCGGCTTCCCGCACAGCCCCTGCAAACTGAGGACTTTGCTCAACAATAGAGGCGGGATCCTTTTTGAATTGTTCTTGTTGGGCATTATAAGTTTTTTCGACTTTTTGTAGCAATTCTTGTTTATTGATATACTCGCCAGGATTATTAATGGATTTTTGCATATCAGAATGCAAATCATTTAAAATGTCTTGTGCTTGCATTGGTGAGCTATTATTAACCTCAGTCATTATTGAATGATAAGTTAATGCATTTTCGGACTGCTGTTGCCACTTTTGAGCAAGTTTTGGATCACTTATGATTTTCTCTTGAAATGGCAATGTGGCATTAGAATTACCAGTTTCTTCTAAAAACTTCACATTCTTTTTTAATTGGTCATTCATGGCTTGTCGATTTAATGAATCAAGCTGAGTTTGAGCATTTACCATACCTTTAACATGGCGCATGATTCTATAATGTTGATTCTCAGTTAATCCATGTAATGATTTTGAGAAATTAGCCTGCCACTCTTGAATCTTTCCAGACTGGAGTGCTTGAGATGCCTGTCCAAAATAATAAGAATTTTGAGCATTTGTAGTTACATCGTTAGCTGCTTTAGCAAAAGCTGCCGGGCTGATAATACCAGCAGTTACCAGTGACTTTAAATTCTTTACAGATTGAGCCGCCAATACGGTACCATTGTGCTCATCACCTTGCATATATGCATTATTAATATCTTCATTGCTTGAAGTCATTGCATCATAGAAAATAGACTTTGCCTGATTTTCAGTTTGAGCATCATATTGACCAGCCATAGACTTAGTGGCATTTGTGGCGTAATAATCCACCATTTTATTGACAGGTGCATGCGTTCCTTCTGGCAAAGATTGACTCAATGCACCCTTAAAGTTTTTAACATCATCATTGAATTGCTGAAACGTATCTTGTGTTATGCCATCATTAAAATACTTGCCTGCCATTTGAGCAATATTATTTTTGGCCTGCATTTGAGCTTGGACTTCTTGTATTGAATTAAAGCCCTCATCATAAGCTTTATTAGATACCTGTTGTTTTTGTTGATCAATAGAGACCAATGCGTCAGCAGCGGCTCCTTTTTGTGCTTTTTTTAAATCAAGCTCTGATTCTTTATTTGCCATATTTAGCAATGAGTCGCCTATTTTACCAAACATCTTAGATGTGGCCATTTGAGTATCGCCAGCACCTTGAATCGATTGTGGAGAAATACCTACAGACTGTGTATAACGTTCTACACTCATTTTAATCGCCCAATTTTATAGATTTGTTATTGTTGCGCAAAATACTACCAGTTTGAAAGCCCATTTTAGTGATTCCACCAATAATACCCATTCTTGCCTGAGATCTAGTATTAGCAATTTCTTGGTCAATGGCATTTTCACTAAAGCTCAAATTGAGAGCCGCACTCTTCTCATCTTGTAGATAGTTATTGTAACTATCATTACTAATGGCTTTTACACTTCCGCTTCCTAAAGAAATACCACTAGCCGCTGTATTAGCCACTTGTGTAGACATAATTTCATCTAGTTTATCAGTTCGCGCTAATGACTGTTGAGTAGCTTGCATTCGATCTTGTAAACGTCTTTGATTTAGTGCTTGTTCTCGAGCCTCTGCGCCTGCTTGGCCTTGGCCAATTCCAATAATTGAACTAGCAATTCCTAAGCCAGCCGTGAGTCCTGTACCAATCGACATACTATTAACCTTCTTGTGGCAAATCCATTTCTACCTCTAAATTAACTCCACGAATTAGCAAAGGAAAAGGAAGAGGTTGTGTAATATTAATCTGAACAAAATTATACATACCATTTATGATAATTGGTTTCCATCCTTCTCGAACAATAACTCGACTAAATCCAGTTTTTAGTTCAGGAGCTGAATCAAGAGTAATCGGTAGGTTTAACTCAGGAATCGGATATCCATCAACATATACACCATAAGAATCAATATAATCAACTACAATTTGCTTGATCATTTTTGGCAAATACAAATTACTGCCGCGCCCAGTATCTATATTAATCGGCATAGGGACAAGTTCGGGGATATAATTTAATCCAACAGTATATGACCCCACTGGGAATTCAATAGTTATTTCGCCATTAGCTACAGTATACGGTCCAAAAACAGCCCCTGCACTGCTTACATATACATCCAGATCGTTAAGCATAGCAAGGTTTGTAATGATATTACTATCTGGCGAGTTAGTGCCACTTATCGTTGCATCCGTATATACATTGAAATCCAATTGTTCTAGGTAATATTTTTCTACACCTTCAATCATCCTTTTTACAATAAACCATACATTATCACTTGTATCGGCACATTGTAAAAAATCACCGGTTGTATTGTGTCGTGACCATCCTTGTACATTTTGTTCTTGAAGAGTGGTATAAACAGCTAAAGTTCCATCTCCATTCACCAAAATAACAAAACTTCCATCATCTATCGATGGATTCTCATATGTGCACATATCTACTGGATTATTAACAACATCGGTAACCACACTAATATTAGTGGCTTCATATGATTGGCGACTTATATCATAATCAAGAGATCTAACAATCTGTTTGCCTTTATCTAAATAAAATACCTGATTATCCATTTGGACAGGATTTACTTCTGCTACCGCAGAACTTGCTTGCTGGGTTAATGAAAAGTTTCCCGGTGTGATTGCCTCACCAAAATTATTGGCTGCACTAAATACACCGCTAGTAGTAAAAATTAACAGAGAATTAGTACCTAGAATATCTTTAATGACAGCGGCACGCCGAGATCTAATAAAAGCAGAAATTGATTGGTCGTCTAATCCTTCGCCTGTATCAAAGTTGAAATAATCATTGATGACACTCATCCATACACCAGAAGGTAGTGCAGGTGTTCCACCAAAAGTTAACCTATTTTGATAAAATCCAATAGTTTGTGGCCATCCCTTAGTATTACTAAAAACAGGATATGCTAAATAAGATAAAACCCCACGAATTGCAGATGTCGAATCAAAATCTATTATTGTATAACCGGATACTTCAGTTGCACTGGTATATGCATCAATTCTTAAAGTGCCGCTATTGCCTATAAATAAACCACCTACCACTTCATCAGTAAATATATCAGCAGATGCCGTTAATGTTATATCGCCAGTTTTATCGCTGGGTGTAAAATTAATCGCATCATATCCGCCATCGAAATCCTCAGTAGGATAAAATTTGAAGAGAGCAGCTTCAAAAGTCCATACATCAGATGTGGCACCTCTAATTAACAATCTTGGAGCATGGTTGGGGTGGACTACAACTAGTGTACTATCAGTTTGCGCCCATCTTAATTCACTTATTTCCGAGGCTAAATAAGGTGTATCTACATTTGCTACCAATATAGAGTCATCATAAATCTGGATTTTACCGGGTTTAAAGATAAGAGGGTAATCAGATTCTGTCTTATACTCTAATACCGTTAATTGTAATTCAGAGTCACTAGTTACATCCGAACTGATATCGCTCAACCAAGTGGTACCGAATCGACGCTTTGCACCACCCTGAGGAATCGTAAGGAAATTACTTAATCTTTGTGCACCCTTATAATATCCCGAGAAGTCAGTACGGGCTAGAAGCCGCTCTGATAGCTCTCCATGGGTAAAGTTAGATTGTATTGTGAATATTGTTGCCATTATACGTATCTACCACCCCATGCTTGAGATGCACGCACATTAATAACGGGTGAGTTAGTCATAGATGCATTAGGTCTACTTTGATTATCAATATATATAGCTTTTTGATAACGTTCAGTTGCCATTTTTTGTATCATACTAGCTAATTGCACATTACGAACTACTGTCAGTGCTAATGACGCAGCTAATTTTGCACTAATAAAATTGGCAAAATGAGCAGGCCATATACCTTCTGAGGGAACATATCGATACTCAATATTTAACCCGTCAATATTAGAATATAACTTTTCATTCGAATATATTTCGAATGAACGCGTTAATGGGTAAGTATGCCACAGTGCAATATAATCTGACGGTAATTTATACTCATACTTAAAATATGGAGTAGGATTTTCACTCACTAGTTTGGATAATTGGACATACTTTGTGGCAAATCTCCAGTTAGTCTGTGCAATCTCAGTTTCTACCAAATTATCATATTGATCAATTGCTACCTGAGTGAATTGATCCGTACTCTCTAGTGAGGTTATACCGTTGCTGCCTAATAATTGAACTGCATCATTTATAATTTTGACTTTAGTCGCCATATTAAATGCCCCATTTGTTAACTAAATCCTGATTGTAATATGCAATCATAGCGTCTGACATTTTCTCATTGTAAGTAGCAATATAACCAATATGCCCATTAAATATTCGACTAGTAATGGTTCCCATTATTCCAATATTATTAATTGCAGAGGAACTTTTAGTGCCAGTTGGTCCTGTTAATGTATCAACTTTAGTACCATTAACATGTAACTCCATTAACCCACTATTGGCAATTCTTGTAAAAAAAACAGTATAGGCATTATCTAATGGGAAGTTTCCAGATGTAATAGTGGTATCAGGGTTACCCACTCCAGCCATAAAGTTCGTAGTTGAGCCAAAAGCCATACCATAATCATTTACAACACCCGGAACTTCTGCATCAAAGATACCCCGACCTTGATACCAGTGAGTGTTTCCAGCTCCTGCACTTAACGGATAACAAACTAATACTATTGTCCAATCATCTTGAACAGAGCGCGCACATGTCATAAAGCTCGATGAACCATTAAATGTTAATGCAGGTCTATTATTTATAGCGGTCTCATTATAAATTGGCCGCTGACTCAATGTCGCTTGTGTGACATTCCTTTTATTTCCAGATAAGTCACCCCACTGTGAAATATTATTACTTGATTTTGTAATTGATGATGTATATCTAGTCGAACTATCACAAAACAAAGTTAAGTCATATTGGTGCGAAATTAACAGCTCAACTGGTGTTTTGGTTATAATCATAACAATATCCAATTAGTATCATCATAATGGACTGAAATAGAAATTGAAGGAGCCAACACAATAATAGGATTTCCCGCAGTATCTTTAATAGTTAGATTATATGTGGTACCCGTGTTTTTTATGAAAAAAGTCATAAAGTTATGAGCTGGATCCATCAGTGGCAAATTTACTGATCTATCAGTTCCCGATGGGGCCAATAATTGAAGACTCACAGCTTGAATATCTAATACCAAATCTTCAGTTAAAGTTTGTTTATTATTTTCATTGAATGTTTGTTTAATATTTTGCTCATTGTATAAAATCCAATGGTCAAAACTCCAATACAATAATATATTCTCATTCGGTCTTACATATGCCAATGGTTGAAAGTCTGCATCTCGTATAGTTAGGTAATTAGCCGTGCCCGTATGTACAATTCTATACATCAATGACGAAGCACCTTGTGGCAAATCAACCATTCTATTAACACCGTTTGGATTTAGGTGCTGCTCCTGCTCACTCAGATATCCCAATAAAACATCATCCGTCATATTCAATACCTTAGCAAAACTGCTATTACCTATACCAACTATTCTGCCTTGAGACGCAACTGTTAGGCCCTGAATTGGAGCTTGAACAAATAATAATTCTTTATCAAGATCTGTAGATCTAACAGAAAGAAATGAATTAGTAATCCCAGTATCACCAGAAATTCTAAATAAGCCAACAGCTGGATCAAGTGCTATCAATGCTGAATTATTATTATATATTTGTTGGAAAGTAGGAATTATTCCATTATCTAATGGAGCAATTGTTGTAGGTGTTTCAGTATCTACTCGAGCCGATAAACCTTTTTGATCTGCACTATCAATCAATAAAAAATCGCCAATCACTAAAGGTGCATTATTGAAATACCCCGATGTAAGAATCGTTGCCATATCATCCGTTGGATGACCATATGAGAAAACAACCGGTGTTTCAGTATTTCCAGTAACCGATACGCGACCAAAATACAATAAATCAAAAGACATCTTAAACCCTTAAAATAAAAACGCCCCGAAGGGCGTTAGATTACTATGCACTAACTGCTGCACCACCAAGATACACCCAGCCACCAATTGTCCACAT
>Ga0222634_1000749_pt1 | contig 13163 bp, 25 predicted proteins | sample AntAcemetageno50_FD_179807 | JGI IMG/M metagenome (GOLD analysis project Ga0222634, IMG submission 179807) | Saline water microbial communities from Ace Lake, Antarctica - #50 | ecosystem: Environmental > Aquatic > Non-marine Saline and Alkaline > Saline | place: Antarctica: Ace Lake | collected...
GCAATTTGGTTCAATCGCAGATATTCGCAGTGCCTCAGCCATATCACCTCATTCACATTTGGTCTACAGGTAGGTCATCAAGTCGTGGCGGAACGGGTAACCCTGTCTACGTAGTGGAATTCAAGTAACTACGTAATCACTTTTAAACGCGGATTATAATAAACAATGCTTTGGGTGTGGATTACTGCGATCATAGTATGTATTATGGTGATTATTGCGGTGTTAGCCACGTATACGTATACCGGTTGGAACCTCCTTTCTTCCGCGGAAGCCAAGCGTCGCATCGAAACCGGAGACATTCGAACCGTAGTCGATGTGCGCACCGGGATTGAGTGGAACCGGGGCCACTACCCCACGGCGATCCATCTTCCAACGAGTGAGATAACACCACAAAAAATAGGGGATATGAAGGCGAACCGTGTGATTCGTTCGCCGGTGCTGGTCTATTGTAATACCGGATAGAGGGCTCGTTACGCTGCCGATTAGCTTTCGAAATTTGGAGTGTCGCCTACCTATTACATAGCTGGCCACTGGGAGTCTTTGGTTTGATTTCCACGCAGCCCTCCACGGTCCGTCTCTGGCATATAGAAAATTGTAGTAACAAACAGGATTACAAAGAGACAAAGAATGAGTAGAATAGCTTGACCATAAGGCATACGAGTGCGGGGACGAGGACGGTAGTGGAACATTGTATGTGCCCCTACCTATGGATCCGACACGGATCAATTTTATTGAAACATAAAAAAGGGTTTATGTGTATGATAATTCATTTATGCGAGCACTGCGCCTCCATCGAGGAACTGTTGTTCGGTGCCGCGGGTGACTTCCCAGCAGTTGCGACGCACACCCCGGGCGGCCGGATGTCCGAGGAAGGGACGGTTGCAGAGTGGATGATCATTTGCGCAGGTCATATAGCATCCAGTCGAAGAACCTCTGGAACGGAGCTTCATTCCCTGATACGGCAGATACACGTCTTCGGACTCGTTCTCCGACTCTGTCTCGTCGTAGTCCTCGTCTTCGGACTCGCTGGGAACACGTAATCGGAACTGGAGTCATCATCATCTACCCCACTTTCATCCGATTCCGTAACTGGATCCGATTCGGTGAAGAGTTGGCGTCGAACGAACCCCTGTTCTTCGCCGATGGGAAAGCGGCGGGTAGTGCGCGTGGGAGCCGGAGGAGGTGTCAGTCGTGCGCTGCGGCGAATGGGGGACGTCTGTGGCACTGGCTGCGACAGCGGCTGCTGGCGGTTCTTGGGGTGATTTGCTTGGTGGACAAAGTATTCCGCTTCCTCGCGGTCTTCCGGGCGGACAATCCAGCCATATAGGAGATCGTTCCAGAACGCCACACCGGGTTCGTCGGAGTCGCTCAGGGCGAGATACTTGTTTCCGTAGAAGGAACATTGACTGGGATCGTGACACTCGATTAGATGGGCGCGACCGTGCTTCGTGATGGTAAAGAGGTCGTCACCGTCACTGTCACCGTCATCCCCCATCGAGACAAGAGTTTCGGCGGCGGCGACCGTCTAGTTCGTGTTGAGGTATTCCACAAATGCCTCGGCGAATGTTACATCGCGACCGCGAACGATCCATCCCTGATGCGTGTCGCTCCAAAACGCCGTGGCGGATACGGATTGATCTTCCGCAATGGTCAGATACGTTTGTCCGTAAAATTCACACAGATTGGGATTAGAGCACGTGAGAAGATATCCGCGACCGAGGGGGGCGACGTTATACAGGTTCTTTGACTGAGATGCGTTTGCTGCGGCTGCCATCGTTTACTGTTTGTTTGGTTGAATGATCCATTATATTCGTGGACGAGCGATCAATTTTTCAAAATATACAAAATTGAAACGTATCATCCACACACACAATTATATACAATGAATTCAATTCAATAGAAAGATGCCCTCTTATATCTGTCAACCGTTCCCAAATCATCCGTCCATCTTATTCTCACGGATCCCCCCTATATTATTTCAAGAGAAAGCGGAATGGAGGCTCATTATTAGTAGGTAAAAAAGTTGGAACGCAGCAACACCAACGCCAAGACGGAAGCGGAATGGGAGGAATACAAACAAACACTCGACAAGCCAGTCAGTGAAATTGCGGCAGGTAAGGGCAAAGGGTGGTCGAAGGCGAACTATATCAAATACGGTTCTATTCTTGGTAAGAAATACAGCGTCCAAACGAAATTTGGCGACTGGGATAAGCATTTTAAACTCGATATAATGGAAGAATGTATCAAACAATATTATTAGAAGCTGGTAAAAGGAGGCACCTGTATTATTTGGTTCGACATATGGAAAATCGAAACGATGAAGCATCTGATGGAGAAATATAAATTTAAGCAGATCCGTCTGATTGAGTGGGTAAAAACAAATCCCCAACCCATTAACAGCAAGGTGAATTATTTGTCCAACTGTAAAGAATATGCGATTTTGGGAGTGAAAGGGGGGAAACCAACGTTTCATAGCAAATACGACAAGGGCATCTATGAGTTTCCGATGGCAGCCGGTAAATATAAGTTTCATCCCACACAAAAAAATTTGGATCTGTTGTGCGCGCTGGTCGAAAAGCACAGCAACGAAGGGGATGTGGTGATGGATACGTTTATGGGAGGTGGAACTACGGCGTATGCTTGTATCAAGACAAAGCGGAACTATATTGGATGTGAGATAAGTCCGGAGTATCATACAAACATCGGAAAGATAATGGAAAAGGTATTCGGTGTGAAGTGAATCAAGATTCCGTATGCTCTTTTATATATGTCATAAATGCGACCGGATCGTGCCAATAGGTTCCAATCATCGCGTTTGGGTTGTCTTGATCGAATGTTTCATCTCCTTGTATGAAATCGATTCCAAACACTGCGAGTTGAGGGATACGTGTCGCACCGTATCGTTTTCCGGAGGAGCGGGTTTCTTTTGCGATCTGCCTTTTTTGTAGATTACAATGATTACACAGGCATTGGAAGTCTTCTAACGTCTGTGTTTTGGTATCTAATACTCGAGGATCATTATATACATCATTCTTGTGGTCGCACACTAAATCGCTTTTACTTCCGCATACGATACAACTTTGTGACACGTGATACGCGCGTATATCTTTCCGTATTGGTCGATTGAGAGAGTCGAACGTATGGTGGTGAACACCGTTCAGACGTAATTGTCGAATCGCACCTGTTTTGGGTGCTTTTTCCCACACGTATCGGTTGTCACCGAAGAATACTCCGTGACGACAATTGCCGTTTTTGGACCATCGTAGCCCGATCTTTACAACGTCTTCTATGGAGATCCAATCCGATTTCCCTCCCAAATTTGGTTGGAAGAGCGCATCGATCAATCGCTGATTCGGTTTTAACTTTGACATTGGAATGATCTGTTATACGATGTGGGAGTTGTAACAGATTCAATTTTGGTAATTATGTTCCATTGAGACGCACCAACTTTCGTCGCAGACGTTGGGTGTATTGGTGTATGGTGACCAGTATTTCGTTGAACATTTCTGGTTCATCCTACTCTTCCTCCATCCAAAACAATTCCAGATAGAGAATGTGTTTCTGTAGTTTTTTTCTGTATTTTGAATAATAATGTTGAGCACGCGTAATCTTCCACTGAGATCGCAAGATGCTGATATAGGATTCAAAGAGTGTAGTCATCGGATGTATGTCTCCGTATAGATAGGTCTCAAATATCATTGTATGTATTTCACGGTTATATTACACAGCATCAATTTGTGTGAATGATATAAGGGATGATGTATACCATACAAATGAGTGAAATAATGTTTGTATTAGGACTCTGTGAAGCGAACCACATACTCGCTAACGCAGCAATGATGATCATAAAACTATCACCGGCAATGGCTTTTACTCCGACTTCGCCAGCGTATCGTTTGAAGAGATCTAACATCGAATTTGTTCCCCTGGGAACCGTTTGAAACATAATGTAGAATAGGATGTCGTGTATGATTTGTATGGATACAAGAAGCACAATAAATTTCCATACACCCCATTCACGAAAGAAAAAAGAATAAAGATATCTGGCAATAATCATTCCGATGACTAAAATCAAAACATCTGCAATGACGGCACTGAGTCGGTACGTGTTATACCATTGAATCAGGTATTTGGATTGAAATAAAGGCGTGTAGAGAACAGCTCCAAGGATACAAAGATCGGCGAAAATAGATCCATTTAACATAGGTAGGTAATCTCCGATCGCGGAACCATTTGAAATATCGGCAAGCATGTATGTATTGTATTCTATGATATATTTCAGTCATCCGTGATTTTAGGAGCAAGGTGAAGATCCACTTGAATGCCGTCCCCATACGTATAGCGAAAGAGAGCAGGCACATCTGGCTCGAGACACAGGGTAAGCTTACTTGTAGCTCGACTTAGCCCGCTCATCGCCGTCACCATTGGATACGACAAGGCGATCGGTTGGATTGGTTCGCTCGGTGTGATACGAATGGGAGCATGTCTGTCGCGGATCTTCATTTCCATCGGCGCGATTTCACCCTCTCCTTTTACGTGTAGAAAAGGGGGTCCTTTGTCGTCGCCCTTTGTATCTGTATAAGGAGGTGTCAGAATAACATTGTAAGCTTCTATTACTTCGAGTGCCTTCATATGGGTATCCCAATCTTTCGGTATGAATTCCATCTGAAATCCATAGTCGATGTGTGGGATACCCAGTGCGTCTTCGTCGATCTCCATAAGAGGAATGGGAACAGAAATGTCCCTGGCTGCTCCTAAAAGCGTTACTACAAAGGCTAAATGGGTGCTTGTGGGGTCGTGTGTCAGCAAGAGTCGATCTCCTGCCGCAGAATGTCGAAGCACCTTTACGAGGGTGGTTAGCCGGATACCAAACGAGCCGTTTTCGATGGGAACGTCGTATTTCGTAAATTCGCTGGCCGCGATCTTGGTCATAATGAGACACACGTGGCTTTGATCCATACCTTGGAAGGAAAGGCCATCTTTATCGTATTCGATCGTAACGGTAGTGAGGAACGATTGAAGACCTTTGAAGAGAAAGTATAGCCTCCGTGCACCGGATGCCGATGCTTCTAATTCCATTGTAGTAACTTTACTGTGAAAAAAATATACGTATGTATATCAATTTTTCATTATGCCGCAGCAGCAGTCACGTAGAATTGCGCTGCGAGAGTTCTTTTTATTTCCTGTTTCATCATAATTGTTTCATCAATGGATGTCTGAAGAATATACCGTATTACCTGGACACTAGTCTCTTTTTGTCCTCGCCGGATCACTCTAGCAACCGCTTGGTCTTCGCTACAGGGGTTCCAGTCGAGAGATGGCAGAAGAACCGCCTGGAACATCTGTAAATTCAATCCGACACCACCCGCTCTGCTCTGTAGGAGAAGAACGTCCGGGATCTGCCAATAAGATGAGATCATATCGGTAAAATTTGGATACGCAATGGAGCCCAATTTGGTGGATCGAATCAGCTTGGCCGTGTCTTCGCCGTTATCACGAACCCACTACCACTCCTTTAGTTTCCTGGCACGTTCTTTCTGTGAGACGGCGCCACTCCACGTGTCCACAACGAGCCCCTGTGATTGGAGAGCGTTTGTAAGCACCTCAAAATGTTTTCGTCGATGAAGCACAATCATGGTTCGCTTTCCCTCGCGTTTGAGTCGCATACAATCCTTCACTACCGCCTTTGTTTTCTGGGAAGATTCCGACCGCAGACCAAATAGCTGAGATCGAATCATGGCAACGATTGACATTTCCTCACGGTTTTTCTTCTCTATTGCATCCAACTCTTTTTTTTCTTCTTCATCCGGCACAAGGGTTTGAACGGTTTCCTCACGCAACGGCATAAAGGACATATCGGGGCTCCGTCGCACCATGGGGACGGGATCCCACACACCGCCCTCTTTCTGCTTTGGAGTCTAAAGGATTTTATATATGGATTCCAGTTCTTTGTAACTGTTCTGAATTGGATTTGCCGTCAGAAATAGCACACGCCGACTCACCTTTGGAGCAATACGGTGAAGAGCTGTCCACCCCTTTGTTCGCGGTCGAGAATATAGGTGAACCTCATCGAATACGGCGTGAGTCAGCTTAAAATGAGTCAATAATTTGGCCACACGAATCAGAATACCGGGTGAGAGAAACAGTGCGAGTGACTTGCCGACGGGAACGGAGAAATCCAATTGGCGAAATTGTTGATTCGATTTGGGATATAGGGTGCGCACACAGTCGCCGTTGTTGGCCGACAACGTATCCGTGTCGTCTTTCCACTGTTCTAGCACTTGATTCGGGGCGACGACGAGGATACGTGACGGTGTGTGTGCGGAATCCCGTGCGATCGTCCCCAAGGTTGTCCACGTTTTTCCGGCGCCCGGTGGGTCTGCCAAGATGGACGCAGGGGATTTGATAAGGCGCTCCACACCATCCCCCTACAATTTACTCAGGGTAACAGGTAGTTTCCAATGGGAAACCATATTGATTCTCTTTGAATACTGGATTACAAATGATACGTGTCACAGGCTGTATCAATTTTTTCATTTATATTGTTCACGTGAATATTGGATCAGATAGAGCAGCATAGAGGGACCATAGTATGTTTCGATAGAAGACCTTGCGGCGGTAGGATAGGATAATTCCCGGTATGCCTTTTGCCAAAAAAAACGCACTTCGGGTGCGAGAGGACTGTTCCAATCTTCCAATGGGGAATGGGAGTATCCGATAAAGGGGGCAATTAGTTTAGATATATAAAGATCATCCATTCTTTAGGTATACTGTGTGACTCCTACTTATTTGAGTTTACGCAGTAGCAGCTTGAACGAATTGTTCCGCCGCATCTTTGTCGCGTCGGTTTACGATCCACCCACCGCTGGCCTCATCCCAAACCGCACTTTTAGACCTGTCGTTCGTCAGATACAGCAGATGATCTGATTCATATGCCTCCGGTCGATTCGTTTGGATCAGCCATCCTCTACCCTTTTGGGTTAGGGTGAACACGGGAGTTACAGAGGTTCTGACAAATCGAGTTTTACCGCGGTCTCGTGGGGGAATCAAGCAGACCCATTCTGCAGGAATCACCCAAGAGAGAGAATTTTGGACATTGATTGCTTCGCGAGCATCTGTAAATTTCGCATCGAATTTGGCATCTACATCGGGAAATAGGATGCGGACTGTGAACATTGTGTTGTGTTGTGTGTTGTGTGTTGTGTGTTGTGTGTTGTGCCACATTGAAACGATTCAATTTTGTAAAAAAATGGGTGTATGAAAGGGGTGCTAAATTACATAATATATCGAATGATCGTATTAATACACATCGGTAGTAAGGAACTACAAATGCATTTACCAAAGGCAGACGGTTCTCTATCGTAGAAGACGGATGGAGGAGGCGTCGTCGTGTCTTGCGGTTTCGTTGACGATTTGGGAACAGGAGCCGGTAAAGACGACCAACTGGAAGGAGTTTCGGGAGTCGTTGGTGTGGAGGCTGGGGGTATGCGAATGTTGAGTTGTGGTCGAATATGCTACGTGGGTGACGGTGATTGGAGCTGGCGTCGCACGTGCTCCGATGCGATATACATCGAAACTGCTTCCATAAACAGAAACGGCAGTTGAGCAACCATTTTCTCTTGGATGTCTTCTCGAAGCCCTCTAATATATCCAATGTCACCACCTAATACGACGAAGCGTTCACCCTTGTGGTCATAATTGGCGTATAGGATGGACGTCTGGTTGAAATCCGTGATCAATTCAAACGGATTCTTTTGTAGCATCAGGGATACTAATTGCGTATGTGGGCGATCCGTGTGTTCGTGAAATATGAATTCACTTCCCATCCAGTGCGAGTGTTTCTGCACAAATTCCGAAATGAGTCCGTGGAATTGAAAGGACTGGAATATGAGCGGCTGTCTCTTTGATTGAAGGTAATGAAAGGTGCGAAAGCAGTGGAGTTGAACCTCTTTCGGTATGGAATCGGGCGCATACACGGATCGAACAACGTCCCACATCTCCCATTCGGTCATATCGGAAATGCACGCATCCATATCAAATAGTAGATCCTCTTGTTCCATTGTGTGATTGCGTATCTGTCTATGGGAACAGATGTTCAATTTTCCGTTTTTTGATACAAAAAAAAGGAAGGGTTCCTTTTGATCTTATTTTGTGTGTGTGTTTCATTCAGTAGAAGTTGAGTGTATCGAGCCATTTGCATACTTCCTTGACGTTGTTTGGCTCTGGTTTCACTACATATCCTTTGAGTGTTTCATTCCAGTATCCGAGTGGGATTGGCTGGGGTGATGGTGCGTCGCAATAGACGACGTCTCCCTGTTTCGGAGTTCGGACAAGGAGACACCGCTTGTATCGGATGGCACTGTGAACAGCGGGCGGGGTTCCTAGCCGAGATATATAATTCCCAGTGCCGGTAATTTGTTTGTCTTCGTCGAGCAATCGGAAATCTCCTGTTTCAAAGAGGCTTTGGTTCAAATAGGTCTACGGATCCTCTTCGCACGCTGGGAACGCACGGCGTGCAGCCTCCAATTGTTCTTCCGTTGGCGCTGCTGATTGTTCCATCTCTTCCGGACTCGGTGGAACGGCCGTTTGGCGTTCAAGGTGGTGTGGAGCCAGATGAAGAGAGTCTTCGGTTGGCAAAGGATTCGTCCACCATTGTTCAATCAGCCGCGTTTGCGTTGCTTTCAGATCACGGGTATTGCGAAAGGCTTTAATCTATGCCACCAGGTCATCCATCATTCTGGATGCTTCGAATACCGATCCGTCCACCGTAAAGCTGAGATTGATTGTCTAAGTAGTGCTCATAGTGTCTTCTGTTTGTATGTGTGTGCCGATATGGGTTGTCGGCGGAGCGATCAAATTTTGCGTTTGTTTCAAGGGATAACGGAAACATTTACGTTACAATGTTTTAATGCCAAATATAAACACGTGAGTTCTTCCCGGTTTACACGTTTATTGGCTCGGTATGATTGAATCCCTCTCACGTCTTCGTAGCATTGGGTAGGATGATTGTCATGATGGATTGTAATTCCACCTTCCAGCGCGGCTAATGGGTGATAGGTGGGAGTTGATTTGAATTGTGAACAAGTCTCTAAGATACGTTTTGTATAGGGTGTAAATTGACCATCATAGGTTCCCCAATAGTCATCCGGATAGGGTATATTTGGAGTATGCCACCCGCCAGGTAAGACCCTTTCGATTGAATTAGACACACGGATCCGAAGGGGAGTCTCATCTGTCTCAATGGGTGTTTCCTCTTGTTGACTTCTTGGATGCAAGAGTATATCTGGCCAATGAAAATCCTATATCATGGATCCCCAACGTGACGGAATATCGCCTTTTACATGGAGATGTGTATCTGAAATATTCAGCAATTGCAATTTCCTCTAGTTGATCCTTAGATCCTAACTGTCATATGTCAGTTTGAACAGAGGGTTCTATATTAGAACACCATGGCGAATACCAAATAGGCGTCTGATTGGAATTTTTATAGAGACAAATGTTTGCATAGGTATGTGAATAAAAAAGATAGAATCTGTCTATCTTGTCAATTTTTTATGAAATATATTCTAATAATTGGTGTCGGATATGCTTACCGAATATCCCGATGAATACGTTTTCTCTCAACCAATAGTGAATGGGTTGGGGTCCAAGTGCGATTTGCTCTTTCGTTAATAATTGATGTCGAGGTTGAATGGGAACCGTCAGCCACGACTTGATGCGTGAAAAGAGGGTCATCCGACATTTGAATTCCAGGGGCGTCCCCAAAATAGCGGCCGATGCTACCTGAGTCTTGGATCGTGTCACTTCGTTTGCCATCTGAAACTGTAACAATGCATCCCGGCGGTCTCGTATATTGGCACGTTGATACGAGGGAAGTTCGTCAAATGCCCATGCACGGACCCATTTGTTCGGTCGCAACATTTCTCCCAAACTGGTGCATTGAAATAGAACCAAGGGGTTGTCATTGGCGTCGGTGCTCACCGATTGAAAGTGGGTAGTGTCATTGGGATCCACCTGAAACCGACTTGCGCCCGGATGGAGATGAGACATTGGGATCCATGCATAGGTTCGCGTTGTCGCCCTTGGTCTATCACACCTACGAAATAGGAACCATCTACACGACGGATCGTCTAATAGTAGTTCATCGGGTTTCTAATTCTTAATGAGCAGATAGGGTGCGGTTCCGTAGCTCGCCATAGGAGACTGAGGTAGCGTCTTACATAGGGTATCCAAGTATTCCTCGTGTCGGGGGAGTGCGCAGAATTGTCGGGCTACATCCGCGATGTAATATTCATAGCGAGACGTAATCCATACATCGTATACATACGTTCGGAACCCTTGTAGATTGTGCACGACATCCCTTACGTCGACATACGGGGTTATGACGTGACGCCGTTTCGTCTTCGTTGGGTCCGCTCTAAGAATTGTGGTTGTTTCCATGCTTGTTTTTCTCTATATGGGTTGTAGGTATGATACTGGGGGAATACAGGGTGATCCGTGTGTCCAAGTAAAGTTTGCGTAAGCACATTCTCACTTTCTTCCAACATCGCCTTAAAGTCATCAATCGTCCAATGTTTTTCCAGAATTTCCTCCACGGAACAATTGCCGTCTGTCTTGGAACAAAGTTCATACTCCTCATTCATTGTCTATCAAAAAGAAAGAACCGAAGGATGCCTGCGACTTTCAAATAAATCCAGGGGAGACATAGAATACCCCAATAAAGGCGCAAGCATTCGACTTACATATGTATTTAAGTATTATTTTCGGAGTCTATATCGGGTGGATCAAAACGCAATGGAGCTCCGATGGTAGAGCGCGAGACTCATAATCTCGAGGACCGTGGATCGAAACCACGCATTGCGCATCATAGATACGTGTTTACCTATCTATGATACAATAGTTTACTTCAAGAGTGACATCGAATGATTCCACACCCGTCCGTAATTGGGATAGTATGATCAATTTAAAAAAAAGACGTTTATTTGTCGATATGTATATTTATCCCCTCCTGGTTTTAATGGGTCTTCGTGTATACACAGGGATGGGCGGGGTTACCGCACGGGTGACACATTCCCCTATTCCGGCTGCGGTGGCAATGGTGACGGCTCCAATTGTGCTGAGTAGTGGCATATTTTGTTTTGAATAAGGTTGATATAAAGAAGAGATACGTATCAAATTTTACGAAAAAAAGGGATTTCTCCCTGATTTTTTATTTTGTTTTTTGTTTGGTTTGTTTACAGATGGATTGAGTAGTAGATCATCATCGCCACACCTTCTGCTACCAGGCGCATAGTGGCGGGATCCATGCTCTTGAGCAGCTTGGTGAAGGTGCCCATTTTCCTCTCTACTGCCGATGCAAGATGGGGAGTTTCTGTGAGATAGGGAGAGAGGTCTACGTATTCTTCGCGCACCTCTTGTGCGATTTCCTGGATGCGCTCGAATAGGCGCCGTGTATGAATGCGGACGCCATCAGGTGCGATCTGTGAGCACTCGACCCGTGCCCAAAAGAGGGTCTGCTGTCGCAGGCTCAGTGACCCTACCGCAGGAATAGGGGGTGAGTCGGGCATTGGCATTGGCATCCCGTGGTATGTCATAAAGTAGGGTGAATAGAAGGCCAGAATCTCCACCACGCTGCGATCAATACCGGCAAATCGGGATGACGATCGGTTACACGTGTCGTAGAATCGCTGACGGGCGTCCGTCATGGTGTTGTGCGTGCTGCTCGTCGTGATGAAATCCATTGTTTCATGGACGCAACGGCTTTGGATGAGGTCGGTGAAGGCAAGGCTCTCTTCCTTCTGTGTGAAGAGCCGATTCACCACCTTCTTTTGGGCGGATGCGGCGGTAAGGTTGGATCCCAGCGATCCGAATTCGTCCTGAAAAGGGATGACGAGCTTGATCGATCGAAGTCCTGCGGATGAAGCCATTCTGTTCACTGTGTTGTGCGTTGAATGGGAGCAGTAGGTGAGATATCACTCATCAATTTTTCTATTTGAGGAGTGACGAAATAAAAAAGGGGGTTTTCCCTTTAAGGCAAGCAGTGACGGAATTTTGTGTTTTGTGTTTTGTTTGTGTTTTATTTGATTCAGTGAAGAGGTGGGAAGTCGGACGACTTGAACGTCTGTGTGCGGCGCGTGGCGGCGGCGGTGGTAGGCTTGGATCGGCCTCCTCCACCCCGGCGACGTTCGGTGGCGCGGTGGAGGCGCGCGAGGGCGGTCTCATAGCGGCGGTCGGTTTGCTGTTGGACGGCGAGTTGAAGGTTGTAGGTCACGTCTAAGATGTTGGCACAGGAACCGTCGCATTCCCGCTGAGGAGCCGATCCCCACACCTTGAAGGCTCCGATGGTCTTGTCATACCAGATGAAGAGGGCGCCTTCGGCGATTCCGAAGCGCTTGAGTCCGGCGCCTCCACGTCCGATGACAAGGCGCATCACCTGTTCGTTTAGGTCGGGCATCGTCCGGTAGGCGTTGAACCACGTTGGCTCCTTGGACGCAAGAGCCGCTTTGATCAACGGCTCCACGAATAGCGTCTGATATCCGAAGCGAGCATCTGGGTGGCACATCGCCTTCTTCTAGAGAAGGTCTTCGAGGCCGTGTGCGTGGATCGGCTGTTCACGGAAGAGCTCCATAATTTGATCGAAGGCTTCGTCGAAGGTTAGGCTGGTCTTGACCTCGTCGAATAGCTCGGCTTCCACTTCTTTCTCCCGTTCGGCGTTGATGCTGTCTTCTACCCACGCCATTGCCTCCTCTATTTCGGGCGTGATCACATCGTCGTAGTCGTGCGATGTCATCTCCTCATGAGTGAGCTCATATGTCTGTGCGATAGTTGCGGCCATTGTGTTTCTCTTGTGTTGTTGGATGTCACATATAGGTAACGGATCGGTGATCAATTTTTGTATTTTTTCAACGGGCTCCTCAAAAAAAAGGGTTGCCCCTTTGATTTTTTATTTTGTTTTTTGTTTTTTGTGTTTTTGTTTTGTTGTGTGATTCACTTGAAGAAGGCGTCGACTCCTCCCATTGCGTCGACGAATTTGAACGGTGCTTCGGTCTCTCCGTCGTAGAGGAACATCTCCTCCGTGTCGACGAAGTAGGTCTTATTGGACTCCTTGTGGATCCATTGGGGCATCGAGCTGACCTCCTTCTCGTCCGCACCGAGACCGTCGA
>Ga0222634_1000752_pt1 | contig 13111 bp, 13 predicted proteins | sample AntAcemetageno50_FD_179807 | JGI IMG/M metagenome (GOLD analysis project Ga0222634, IMG submission 179807) | Saline water microbial communities from Ace Lake, Antarctica - #50 | ecosystem: Environmental > Aquatic > Non-marine Saline and Alkaline > Saline | place: Antarctica: Ace Lake | collected...
TATGCCCGTGGTTGGCTCCAATCAGATCTATACGGCCATCTCCATTCAGGTCCCCGGCCTCAATAGCATTCCACCACCCGGTTGTACTACCTAATCCCAACTCATCTGTAATCTCATCAAAATAATCACCACGATTCGCAAAAACACGAATCGGCATCCACTCCCCCGTTACCACCAGTTCATTTATCCCATCTCCAGTAAGATCTGCCCACAACGCATCCGTAATCATGCCCAAGGTGTCCATCTCCGGTGACCACTGCGCAGTTACCTCTTCAAAACCGCCTCTGCCATCCCCCTCCAATAGTTGTCCACTCACGGGTAGTCCCACACCAAATGGCCTCAAGCGGGTACCTACAAACAAATCCTGATTCCCATCACCTGTAAAATCATTAGAAGTCACTACTGACCCGGTGTGGAATCTATTCCGGCTGGGCAGTAGTTGATCTGTTTTACTCAACTGCGCCTCTCCATTATTTATATAAAGACGATCAATAAGTGCTGATGAGCTTGATGAAAAAGAGTTTCCACCACTCACCACATAGAGATCATCGACACCATTACCTGTTGCATCAAAAAAATGGTAATCGACATCTTCACTGATTGAATCCTCATCAAAAAGCTCTTGCTGATGAACAGTAAACTCTCCGTTGGGCTGTTGCCGCCAAAGTGTCCCCGCCTGTCCACGTGCTCCACCTATATAAAGTACGTTGAAGGTATAGTCATAATTCCTACCGACTTCGTTTGGTGTTGATAATAATCGCACCATTAGAAGCCATCATTCCATACATTGTCATGGCTTCAGAGCTTCTCAAAACTCTTATTGAAGCTACATCATTTAAATCTACTGAATTTTCTACGGCCGAGTAATTAGTTCCTACCTGAGTTTTATTTATAATAAATAATGGAGAATTATTACCGGTCATTGATGAAGTACCCCGAATAAATACAAGAACCTCACCTCCTCGTTCTTGTACCTGCACACCTGTGACCCGTTGGAGATAGTCTTTTAAGGTTAAATCAGGGTTTTCAATAAGCATCTGGTCTATATTACTTGAATTTCGATCAACTCCAGACGTAGCACATGAAATAAAGAGTACGTTTGCAACAGTAAAATACAGTAATAAAGTTGTAAATGTTTTCATAACGAATACTTTAGATAGCCACAGTTTTTTGAGAGAAGGTCAAAGTAAATATATGAGATTGAACTATGAATACCAGATTTGAGTTTTACCATATTATTTAAACCTTGTTTGATAATGCAAAGAGTTAAATCAGTTATTTTATTTTTGTATTCAGATAAAATGCGAACGATAATGAAGAAGTCAATTCAAGTATTTACCCATTAAGATTTAAATATTTCTTTTATAATTGAGGATACTCCCAATCATTATTGTAATCTGCTAATATATATTCATCAGCCTTCGTATTATTTAAAAATTTCTGCTCATCTGGAATATATATTAAACTTTGCCCATCCAATCTGTGTGATATATTTGCAATATTACATAGTATTGATGCAAATGAACCCTTATCTATCGGACTATTTGTGTTTACATTGTTATTTCTGATACATTCTAACCAATTATCCACATGATTCTTAAGTCCGCCCTCTTCATGCTCACCTTCCATTTTAGCAATTGGTATAATTGGATGACCATCACTTCTCCTTTCTGGTATTAATTCAAAACCACTACGGTTACAAACCAATGTTCCGTTACTACCGATCCAGGCTACTCCTTGATTTCGATTATATAAATGACTGACTTGTTGTTCCCATACAACATGGAAATTGTCATACTGAAATATTGATGTTTGGTTTCTTGGAGTCTCTGTCATCGTATTTGGATGTCTATAGCCTACAGAATAAACTGATTTAGGATATAATCTTTCATGCCCTAAAGCTTTTATACCATCAAAAACTGAGTCAATCCAATGTACACCCCAATCTGTTTGTTGACCGCCACCATAATCCCAGTAATTTCTCCAGCTACGAACTCTTTCTCTAAGATATGGGCGAGATGGAGCTGGTCCTAACCACATATTATAGTCAAATGAATCCGGTACTGATTGTGCTTGTGGGTCATAGATGGTTGGGTCTGTGCCATTACAAAGCCAGGCATGTATTTTAAAAACATCGCCAAGGATTCCTGTCTTTAGAATTTTATTTGCCTCAACAAAAAAGCTTTGACTGGTTTGCCATAATCCAGTTGTTACTATATTATTATATTCCTGCTGGAAATCTATCATAGTATTACATTCCGCAATAGTATGGCCAGTTGGCTTTTCTACGTAAATTGCCAGATCTAAACTACAGGCTGCTGCAAAAATATATGTATGCCAGTGATCTGGTGTCGCAATGATTACTCCATCTAAATCCCTATTTTCCAATAGTCTCCGAAAGTCAGAGTACAATCTTAAATTTTTAGTGTTGTTTGGATAATTTTGTTTTAGATTATTGGCTTGATTTTCTAATCTTTCTTGATTTACATCACACATTGCAATACAATGAACCCAAGAATGTTCCAACATTCGACTTAAACTTGCCATTCCAAATCCGACCCCTATAAGGCCGATATTTACCCTGTTACTGGGTGCATTTGAACCAAATAGATTAGATGGCATTGAGCTATACAAGCTTGCTCCCGCAATGGCTAAACTGGATTTTTTTATAAAACTTCTTCTGCTTCTATCCTTCATAATATTGTATTATTAAGTTATGAATAGTGCCGTTTGTATATATATAATGTAACTTCCTAACCTAGTACATATTAGTAAGTTAACTAGTGAAATTCAACTTTAACTGTTTGCAGACGTAGCGTCAAGAAAAATATATCCACAATGGTTACTTTACTGTTAGGTTTCCATTCAATCACAACTAGCTTCCTCTGATGCCCGTTATTTTTTAAAATAATAGTCTTCACGAAAGGAACCGATTAGACGAGAGTTTTATTATCTTTTTCTAATTCAACAAAACTTAAAAAAAACATACTGTTGCGCTTATTACTTGAACACAATGATAATAAATTATTGTTATTAGATTTTTCAACTATCAAATTGATGTATGAATGATGATAAATAGTGAACCAATCGCTATAATTATCCATAATAATACCCCTTTTACCATAGGTCTGATACCTATATTCCGAATCATATCTGATGAGAGACTGGTCCCTATTAAAAATAATGTGAGAATCAGACATTTTTTAGCTAGTGAGACTATCCATACTGATTGAGATGATATAAATGGTACAAATGTATTGAGAAGTGTAGCTACTATAAAAAGGAATATAAAATAGGGGATAGTAACTTTACCCTTGCCTGATTGATATATAAAAGATGCCAATAAAGAGAGTGGTAAAATCCAGAGTGCACGTTGCAATTTAACACTTGTGGCGATCTCAAGTGCCTGGTTACCGTATATCGTTGCGGCACCAACTACGGAACTTGTGTCATGAATTGCGATAGCAGACCAGTAACCAAATTGAGTTTGAGATAATTGCAAGAGTTCACCTATCCATGGAAAAATAAATAAGGCTATGGAATTTAGAATAAAAATAATTCCCAATGCCACTGTGATCTGCCGACCATTAGCATCAATAATCGGTGCGATTGCAGCAATTGCACTTCCGCCGCAAATAGCTGTACCGGATGAAATCAGGGTTGTGGTTTTGTTGTCAACTTTTAATTTTTTTCCCAAATAATATCCTAATACTAAAGAAGTGGTAATCGAAATACTGGTAATTACCAGTCCGTATTTACCCACTTCTATTGCATTAAAGAAATTCATTCCAAAGCCAAGTCCGACCACCGAAATTTTAAGTAGCCAGCCGGCAGCAGTACTAACTGATTTTTCTTCAAAAGTACTACCCAGAGTCAATGCAAAAATAATTCCTACTAATAGAGCTGAAGATGGACTCATCCATTCTGTAAAACATAAAAAACTTATTATGAAAAATAGTCCTTTTTTACCGGCTTTAATTAAATCTGTACTAGTACTCATGTCGGTAAATTATGGTAGACCATTCGCTGCTCCTTCTGCTTCATTTTATGTAATAATTATATCAAGCAAAGAAGCAAAAGAACATACATTTAAAACCATAATCTTTCCCTTATCACTATTCCTTTGTAAACCGGCGATAAAGTATTACTACTGCTAAAAGTGCAATAATAAAGAGTATAATTGGTATTAAATAACCAAGGTAAGCTGGACCAATTCGGTCTATATTGTTCTGTAATAAAAAAATTATCAGATTCATCAAACCTCACTCCTTATTTTTTTCCGATTTCTGATTTTTAAGATATCTCCACATAGCAATAAACATCCCAAAAAAGGATGCTATGTATGAAATAGACATCCCAAGTACTATTGTAAAACTTTCATCCATCTCTATCCTCCCATCGTGTAATTTTTTCCAAATCCTTTAGATACTCTGCCTGTTTTTTTTCGTACTCTCTCGAGATAGATTGCATTTTAGGCATAATAATCAATACACCTACAACCCCTATTACAATTGATAAACCAAGAGTTATAAATCCAATTGGCATCAATAAAAACGTATACACAGTTCCAACTATAATGCCTCCAAAAGAGATAGCTGAAAGCACAGCTGCGATCCCATCTTCTTTGGTCCAAAGCTGTGCCTCTTCATTCGTCCATTCTGTTTTCCAAAATTTCATTTAGCTCCTTTTTTCTTCATATTATAACAATCCTTGTCGTTTTGCCTCTTCCTTTACAGGTCCCCACCAACCTATGGGACGAGTTTGTGCATAAAATTTAACCAGTTGATGTAAAGGCTCTGGTTTGGTAAATAATGTTACTGGAATAAAAACCAATGCTCCTAATGCCAATAATATCCAGAATTGCATGTAAGTGGTTAATTCCGGAATAATTCCGTATGCCGGTAAAACCCAAACAATCAGCCAGCTAAATACAAGATTGGCAATCCAAGCCGTCAGGTATCCCCACGCATTAAACCGCCACCAAATCACCTGTAAAATTCCGGGCAGCCATATACCTGCAAACATGATCCACATTGCAAATATCAACCATTCCGTTATCTCAGTAATCATCATGCCATAGAAAAACGATCCGATCATCAAAATAAAGGTAGAAACCCTGCCTACCCATACAAGTTCCTTCTCTTTTGATTTTGGATTGATATAATGATGATAAATATCCCTAGTTGCATATTGAGCCCCAAGGTTTAACCTTGTTGAAATTGTAGAAAGATGTATTGCAAGAATACCAGCTACAAACAGACCTACCATTCCTACGGGAAGATGTTCAAAACCGAATGTATACCACAATGTTTCAACTTCACCCACATCAGCAAACTGGGGTACCAGGGTAAACAATCCCAACATCGCGGCTATCCATAATCCATTTCGAAACATTGTCGCTGCACCTCCGGCAAGCATGGTAAAAGAAGCCTCCATTACAGATTTTGAAGATTGAATACGCTGAGCTTCTACATACCAATCTGAATTTGTCCCGATACCAATACCACCTAATGTTGCAATCACAAGCATTGTGAGAAACCACATAACCGGAAAATCACCGGTAAACCAGCCACTGAATTTAAACGGACTTAATCGCCATTCCTGACCATTTCGCACATTTGCCGCTATCGGAGTCCATGATGAACCATCATCGGCTGACCACTCGATTCTTATGTTTTCAATAGATTTAGGGGATTCCCAAACAATTTTATATGATTCACCAGCCAGTAAAGTATCACCCGGTTTCGGAAATACAATTCTGAATTCAGAATCTGTTTGTCTATCAGGATTTAAAGCACTGCTCCTGAACATTTCCGCATATGTAGGAGTAATTACTTTTATATCGTTATTCGGGGTTGATTCAGCAATCAAAAAAGAATTATCCATTTGGAAATGCCTCTGTTGCCCCTGATCTTCACCTGTAACCCGAAGTAAGCTTTCTTGAGATGAGGTAGTCATTGTCGGCACTGTCCATGTATAAGTACTATTCATCTGCTGTATCTTATTCATAATCTCACTTGGACCACCCGCACCAATTATGGCCCAAACTGAAACAATAAGTATCAATGCGAAAGCTATAATACCCTGCTGAAAATCAGCAATTATTACTCCCCAATATCCGGCAGCCAATACATAGATTCCGGCTAGTGAGGTGAATCCTATAATACCTACCCACTGAGGCCAATCAAATAGGAATAGTGTCAGTTTACCCATGGCAGCTCCAACCCATCCCAGTACAAACATTGCCATAAAAAATTGCCATCCACCAATCCAGCCCCGAAGCATCTCTGCTCCGAGTCCATGAAAACGCATTGTTTGCCATTCAGCGACAGTACCGGCAAGGGATCTGCGGAATATACGTGTTGAAATAAAAGCGCTTATGGCTACCCAAACTGGGAAAAAGACATACCATATTCCAGAAACACCGTATAAAAAAACCACCCCCATTACAAATATAGCTGTATCTGTTGCTGTATGTGTAGCATAAACGGATATCCCGGGCAGCCACCACGGTAAATCCCTTTTTGCCAAGAAGTAATCATCTTCAGATCGGCTTCCTAACCTATAAAAAGCGATACCACTACCAATCATCAGTGCTAAAAAAGCGATGATCCATACCCAATCAAGTGTTGCTAAATAATCCAATGCTTTACCCTATTAATGTTTAATTATCCATTCTTATAAGAATGACTAGTATATTTTACGATCTACCCTGTAAGTAGGGTTTATATTCAATTGGTTCCATTGACTTCAATCCCAACCATTGAATAAGCTCCAATAACTCATATTTTCTATCCACATCAATAAATGCTAAATGATGTGGCACACTATTCACAAAAATAGTATTCAGAAAATCCTGAGTTCCAACAGATTTATCGTTTATTTTGATATTTCGAAACCATCCCCCACTTCCCTTATAGTGAGGCTTATCTCTTTCAAACATCTCACCTGATGCAATAAGAGCAGTATCTTTATTATCAAACAAGCGTAACATCGTTACTTCAGTACTTTTAAATCTTCCCTCACGAACCACTCCTACAGTTTTTCTGTTAAAATGATTTTCAAGTGAGAATCCCTTTGAATCGTACCAACAATCCGGATTATTACCGCAATGCCAGGTATAGATTGCATCTTCCTGTTTATCCCAAGCAGAAAGATCCATTAACATCGGGTCTGAGTTTGTAAGAAATTTTAAAGCAAGTGAAGAAATTACACCCATCACATCTCCTTCACATCCTGAAGTACAATAGCCTTCCATTATTCTACCCATTGACGAGCAAACCATTACACCAAGTTTTTCTGGTATGTGCGGCCAACATTGAACTGCAAGCCCATTCGACTTATATTTTTCCAAAAGTCTATAAAAAGTTTTCTCGACACTTACAGCTTTTTGTATATGCTCTTCTGAAACTTTTACCGTCGCCGCCTGGGCTTTTAATTCACTAACATTTGAGTTTTCATGTTCCTGTGAATGCACATACTGAAATTCACTGTAGAATTCATCAAGTTCAATTTTATGAACTTCAACACCATACATTTCTTTAACTTTATCTTCATTAAATGCAAGATTGTGAAAACCCGGAGCATGGTCTCCAATCATAAGAATTCGACTTTCCTGAAGGTTTTTTAAAGCTGTAAGCGCCCTGAGTGTTACTGTCAATCTTTGAATAAAATCCTGATCATCAGCAAACCCATAAAACCATTTGACGGGTTTAGAATATTCAGGTGCATGTATATCAACTTCACTCATATACAGGTTCATTGCACAAATGGAATTTAAAGGTAATGGTCCAGAATCAGTAGTTTCTGGCACTGCCCAAACTCCCAACCGTGCCGAAGATTCTAAAAATGGGAGTAACATATCGCCATCAGCAAAAGAAGAATTCTGGATTATTATATAATCTATATCTTGGCTATCCAGTTGTTTACTAACTCTACGAGCATCTTCAAGAGTCTCCATGCCTTCTCTGACAGGAAAAAAATTAAAATTTAAATCTGTAGATAATTTTTCAAGCTGTGCGATACTTTGATCAAGAACCCCTCGCATATCTCCTTGAAAATTAGACCTAAACGTCCCAGTTAAAGCAACATTAAGTTTATTCATAGATTGACATTATCCACTTATAATTTTAGTATCAAGCTTTTTCCAATCATTCAGAAAAGATTCCAATCCAATATCAGTTTGGGGATGATAATATAGTTGCTCAATAATTGAAAATCCCATTGTAGCCACTTCAGCTCCAGCCAATGCCGCTTCTAAAACATGCTTTGGATGTCTTAAAGCTGCAGCAAGAATTTGCGTATCAAAATCGTAATTGTCATAAATAGTCCGCAATTGCCTAACCAGATCCATTCCATCTGTCCCTGTACTATCTAAGCGTCCTACAAAAGGACTTATATAAGTACTCCCAACTTTTGCAGCCAGAAGTCCTTGAACTGCTGAAAAACAAAGTGTTGTATTTATTTTGATACCTTCAGAACTCAAAACTTTTATTGCCTGGATACCAGATTTAATTAATGGAACTTTAACAATTATATTCTTGTGTAACCCTGCAATAACTCGACCTTCTTTTAAGATTCCTTCAAAATCTGTTGCAGTAACTTCAACACTGATTTCACCATCAGGTACTAATTCGCAGATATCTTCTACAAGAGAGAAAAATTCTTGACCTTCTTTAGCTACATGAGATGGATTGGTTGTAATTCCATCTATTATTCCCCACTCATATGCCTGTTTAATTTCATCTTTATTTGCAGTGTCTAAAAAAATCTTCATTGTAATCCTATTTTTTATGGTATTAAGTATAAAATAATGCGGTGATATTTAAATTATCTACTATATGGCTTATAATTTCAGAAAAAGTGTAATGTATGAATCCAATATCAATACCGATTTTCTGTATTATAAATAAAACTTTCAATATATTTCTTCTACTAATTTATTGACTAATTGAAGTACTTTTTTTGCCTTCGAATTTGACTCCTACAAAAGTTTTATCATCGAACATTTTAAAGAACATCAACTGTTACAATTTCCTTTTTGTTTTTGAAATTTAAATTAAAACAAATCATCTTAATTCCATTAATAACTAATTTTCAATAGAGTCGGAGGGATTTATTTTTTTGATTAAAATTTCGCACAATTCAACCCGTACCTTTTAATTTCTGATTTATAAAATGTTTCCCATATTTACCCGCTAAATTTCCAAGCCTAAAGAAATATGTTTAGTTTCAAGAAAGGATTCGAGCCCTTCCAATCCCAATTCGCGCCCCCAGCCACTTTGCTTAAAGCCACCAAAAGGACATTGACTAGTACTTGGAACTGCATCGTTAAGACCAATCGTACCGGCTTCCAAAGATTCCATCAAACGAAAAGAACGACTTAAATCGCGAGTATAAGCATAGGCACTTAAACCATAATGAGTATCATTGGCCATTTTTATCACTTCCTCTTCATTTTCAAAAGAGACTACTGGGGCGACTGGAGCAAATGTTTCTTCAGTTAAACATAATGAATCTAATGGAACATCCGTTAAGACTGCCGGTTTCAAAAAATAACCATCTCTATCTAGTTGCTCCCCACCACACATTAGTTTAGCTCCGTTTTTAACAGCATCTTCAATATGTTTTTGGGCTTTTATTAAGCCTTCTTTATTCAGTAATGGGCCGATATCTACATTCTCTTCAAATCCATCACCAATTTTAAGTACACGCGTTTTCTCAACAAACTTATCAATAAATTTTGAGTATATAGAACGTTGCACATATATACGATTAGAAGCAATGCATGATTGGCCCATATTTCTAAACTTGGTAATCACTGCCCCTTCCACCGCTGCATCCAAATCAGCATCTTCAAAAACTATAAATGGCGCATGTCCGCCTAATTCAAGAGATAATGGTTTTACACTATCAGCTGCCCCCTTAATAAGAATTCGCCCTACTTCAGTAGATCCCGTAAAAGTAATTTTTTTGCACTTAGGGTTATCTAAAAACTCCTTTGAGATTTCTGATGCAGAACCAGCTACAAGCTGGAAAACACCTTTCGGCACACCTGCAGCTTCTACACATTCTGCAAGTGCAAATGCACAAATTGGTGTCGCGCTTGAAGGTTTCAATATAACTGGACAACCGGCAGCCAATGCTGGAGCGACTTTTCTAAGTGACAATACCAAAGGAAAATTCCAGGGACTAATTGCCCCAACAACTCCAATCGGAGTTTTAATTATCATGTGGCGTTTTCCATCATCCTGTTGCGGGACTATTCGTCCATATGTTCTACGAGCTTCACCAGCAAACCAGCGAAGGTGATCAACAGACATTGCCACCTCACCTGAACTTTGTGCTAACGGTTTCCCATTTTCAGTTGTAATAATCCGTGCAATATCATCACGCCTTTTTTCTAACTCGTCGGCAATTTTTTCGAGGTATTCCCCCCTTTTTTTTCCTGTCAGTTTACGCCAACCATGAAATGCTGTATGGGCATCCTCGATTGCCTTGGATACTTCCTCCCGACCAATTGTAGAAATTTTTGCAAAAGCTTTATTCGTGGCTGGATTTAAAACCTCTATTGTATCTTTTCTCTCGATCCATTCTCCATTTAGATATAAGGGATAATTCTTCATAATAATTATTTTGTTTTAAATTGAATTTACTGTTCTTCCTTAAATATTTTAGAGCTATTGGGTTTTGAAAAGTTAACAAAATTCTTAGCAGATTTACCTTCAAGAACTGAAATTATATCTTTACAAACAGCCTTTATAACACGTTCCTGTGCTTCTTCGGTAAATGCTGCTATATGTGGAGTCAATATTGTATTTTCCATATCAGAAAGCTGAGTACTTTCTGGAGGCTCGTTTTCCCTCACATCCAATCCAGCCCCTCTAATTTTTCCATTTTTAAGAGCACGAATTAAATCTTTTTCATTAACCACTTCCCCTCTTGATAGATTTAGAAAGAAAGCAGTTGATTTCATTTGACAAAACCGTTCATAATCGAAGAAATGCTTTGTATCTGGAGTTAATGGAATGTGGCAGGATACAAAGTCAGATTTTTTGAGTAATTCTTCTAATTCAACAAGTTTAGCATGTGACTGCGTAATAACTGTGGCTTCGGAGTTTAAATATTTATCATGTGCTAGAATTTTCATTCCAAACGAATGAGCTCTCAAAGCTGTTTTAAATCCTATTCGACCTAACCCAATTACTCCTAGAGTTTTTCCATATAGTTCAGTTCCTATAAATTTTTGCCGTTCCCATTTACCATCTTTAACATTTTGGTTGGCAGGTGCCATTTTTCGAGCAAGTGATAACATCATTCCAAATGTATGCTCAGCGACTGAGATTGAATTCTGATCCGGTGTATTGATGACTACAATTCCTAAGTCGGATGCAGCATCGACATCAACGTTATCAAGACCGGCTCCAGATCGACCTATAATTTTTAATTTACCAGCTTCATTAATTACATCTTTAGTAAGTTTCGTTTGATTCCTGATAATAACTGCACTATAATCAACAATTTCCTTCTTAATTTTTTCTGGATATTGCCATAGTTCAGGCTTATAAGTTACAGAATACATGGATTTTAATTTTTCTATCCATTTACCTTCGATCTTTTCTGTAATTAGTATTTTATATGCTTTCATTTAATCCAATCATTTAGTGACATTAATGAAGTGTATAATCGATATTAAGTTCAGTGCACAAATGTTTTATTTCACTTTGAGTAGATTCTTCAATTATTATACCATTTTCCAAGCTTTCTTTAGCTTGTTTATAGGAGCGTTCTCCAGGAACAAAAATTTGATCAACATCTGGTCGTTTCTTACTTGATTTAATTTGATCAATTGTATGATCTATTCGCTCTTTAAATATGTTAACATCCATGAAGGCTGAAATATCCATTAAACAAAAGAAATGGCCGACATTCTGTTTACGGTCTTGATCATTATACATGGAACCAATTTCCGGTCCAATTGCAGCACCGGTTAAAACACCTGAAAATATTTCTACCATAAGAGCCAGTGCAGATCCTTTGTGTCCAGCCATCGGAAGCATGGTACCTCTAAGAGCTTCTGATGGATCAGAAGTAGGCTCACCATTTTCTGAAAGTGCCCAATCTAATGGTATTGATTCTCCTTTTTTTTGAGCAGAAATTATTTTACCTCTTGCTACTAAAGAAGTTGAAAGATCAATCTTGACAGGATAATTTTTCCCAGTAGGAAATGAACAACCAATTGGATTTGTTCCAAAAAAAGCTTCGCTAGATCCTTCCGGTGCCATCGAAGGTTCACAATTAGTTGTTGCGAATAAAATCATATTTTTCTCTGCAACCTGATTGCAATAATATGATAGTGCACCGAAATGCTGCGAGTTTCGAATTGTACAGGATGAAATACCGTTATTCCGAGCCAATGGAATCAATTTATCAATAGCCTTCGATGCTTGTACTTGTCCGAGACCATTGTTAGCATTTAACGTCAAAACAGAACCGAACTGTTTCTCGACTTCGAGATTTGCCGTTGGATTTATAAGTCCTTTCTGAATCCGACGAATGTATATATTCAGACGAGAGATTCCATGTGTGATTGTACCCTGAACATCAGCATCTATAAGTGCATCAGCAAATATTGACGAATCCGATTCTGGAACACCCGTTGCCTTAGAAATTGAGATAACAAGTTGCCTGACAGTTTTAAGATTAAAACGGTTATTTGAAATAGCTGTCTGCTTCTCATGATCAATGATTGAGGCGTAACTCATTTTATGCACTCCGATACAATTTTGTTAAAACAAATTCTTCATGACCCAGTGATTCAGCAGCTGTTAAACGACCATTACAAGTACGAATCATGAGTTCGATTAATTGATCTCCAGCTTCATCAATAGTTATGTCACCTTGTAAAAGGCTGCACACATCCAAATCTATATGTTCACTCATAGTGGAACATGTAAGTGGATTACCCGAAATCTTAATCACAGGCGTAATGGGGTTTCCTACAATATTGCCCTGTCCAGTTGGAAATAAATGCACAACGGCACCTGATGCAGCCCATAATGTCACAGCTTCGGCAGCTGCAGAAGAAGTATCCATAAACCAAAATCCTTTT
>Ga0222634_1000763_pt1 | contig 12958 bp, 12 predicted proteins | sample AntAcemetageno50_FD_179807 | JGI IMG/M metagenome (GOLD analysis project Ga0222634, IMG submission 179807) | Saline water microbial communities from Ace Lake, Antarctica - #50 | ecosystem: Environmental > Aquatic > Non-marine Saline and Alkaline > Saline | place: Antarctica: Ace Lake | collected...
TTCTTTGAGCGCCTCAAGGACGACTTTGGTCTTAAAACTGTTGGTAAAGTTTCTTCTTTTTTGTTTCATAGTCAGCAAATTAACATTTTATTGTTTTGCTGTCCTATTTTTCTAGACCACTACATATTTATGAAATCTCGTCTTAGCTTATACAAATATTCAGTTTTTCGGGAGAATGTTATCTTTCGATCATTCAGATGATTCATATAGCTCTTGAATTCGTTCTAATACAATATCAAATGCATAAAATTTCATCTGATCTGGACTAATTAATCTCTTACCATGTACTAATTCATTAAGATCTTTAAGATAAAGTGATATTGTAGAGGCATGCGATGAAAACTTTGGTCTGTTTTTCAGGAACCCGATATTTTTAGCCAGATAAGTGTGATTCTCTTCGGGGAAATTTTTCTTCATTATGTCATCAATAGCAACATCTATTATAGTTCTGAGCATGATACCAGCTGCTATATGTAATTTCAAAATTATACATTCTCTCAATTCAATAATCAAATCTTGCAATTTATCAGGAAAGTCAAGATGCTTGATTACGATTGTACCTGTTTCTATAAAATCATATACGTAATTAGTTGGATCATATTTATCATAAAATAATTCAAATTCGAGTTCGCTCAATCTCTTTTGTTCAAATTCAGGCTTGAATTGATTTTCTAACACTTTCCCAAAATCGCGCACTGAATGATCTTGGCTACTTTTTGCAAGGTGAATTAATTCAGCACCATTTTTTAGATAATCTTTCAATTCCTTACGCAAAACCGGATCAGCAATTTTAAGGATTTCCAAATCCTTATTGATTTCAAGTAAAAAATCAGCTCTTTTATTTTTATACTGGGTCAATATCGATTTGTAATCTCCGTCTTCACTTTTCAATAGAATAGAAAGTAATTCTAGGCTCATTGATGAAAGTTCAATCAAATCATTTTTTAATTTTACCTGATCCATTTTTTAGAATAATTATCTGATTAATTAAATGAGATCTAAAATTTGTTCTTTATTAGTCCACAGGATTGGCTCTTTAGTAGTTTTTTCGTTTAATAATTGAAGTAAACTACTTGCTTTCAGTGGATTATAACCCTCTGCTCCATCATTTATTATTGATATCCTTTCCTGTATCTGCTTTAAATATTTAGATCTTTCAGTTAATTCGAAATTCACTATTGATTTCCTTAAGTCATTATCAAAGTAATAAGGAGTTGATCCCGTGATGTATGTTATAAGATGCAATCTTGATTTTATATTAATTATTGCATTAAATTTAATATTTTTAATATCATCTAAAGACCTTCTAAGTTGCACCGATTCTGAATAATTTGCTTTCAAAAAATTATTGGCATCTTTTCTAAATGTCTCTCGCTCTATTTCTTCCTTTTCATCTTTAAACTGAATACAAAAAGCGTTAACCACACCAACTGAAAAATTCGCTAAATCAAATACATTTGAAGTTAACTCGTCTAATGAATTACACGATTTGTAATAGTACTCAATATCTGTTTTATCTAAAGTTGATTTGACAGAATAGAATGATTTAAATGAATGTATTATACGATTGATGAGATCTTCTGAATCGTCATAGTTTGGGTATTCATAATAATTTTGATCAATCCAACCATTATCTGTAATAATAAACTTGCCGTCCGTGAAGGTTATAAATACTGATATAAATTTTCCATTAAGAGTGGAGAAGGCAGTTATTACTTCAAGGGAGTTATTTCTTACCTTAAATGATGTTAGTTCACAAAATGATGATTTAATTAAACTTATGATTTTTTTATTGTCCATCTGTTATTCAAATGTAATACTGTCATAATTAATCTGATTTGGCTCACCAAAATCAAATGCTGCTTTTTCAAATTGAATATTTGGATACTCACCATCTTTCAATTTAGAATTCGTTTCTATACAAAACATAGATACTCCAAAATTTATATCATTACATATTGCAGTCGATTCATCCTTGTTAAGTAATGTTTCATTCTTGTATGCAATTTGGTGGCCATTCTCGTCAAATGTATTAAAATGAGGAGTAGTAACTAATTGCTTCTCAAGTGGTATACCCATTCCAATGTTTCTGTGTGCTGGCCCATCTGAATCAAATCGGATAATTGGTATTTGGCTTATGTCCTTACATCTTAATTTAACGCCGTATTTTTCTTCTCTTTTACTCTGTTCAACAATCAACTCAATTTGCTCGTCAATGCTAATGTGCTCAACAATTGATTTTCCGATTGCCCAATACGGATTATTACTCTTATCCCGAAGAATGATTATCGAATTCAAAATAGTTTTCTCATTGTTAACCATTTCTTTGAAATACTCGAATTGTTCCTTTATATCGTGATTAATCTGGCCCATACAGAATCATATTAAATTTGATAAGCTAATAACGAGTCAGCAATATTATTTACCGAATTATTTTTTCAATAAGTTAAAAAATTGAGACATAACTAAAATAATATATCTGTTGTCCTACAATATTCGAAAATTCCTATAGAAGAAAATTGAGTGTCTCAATTAGAATGGCTACTTCATCTAGTTCAATTGTCAGTACGATTGTAGAGCAGCTTAGAGTAATCAAATTCAAAGCTATGAAAATAATGATACGATTTGTCTTCATACCCTGCGAACGAGATATTTAGCTCAGATGACACTTCCTGTCACCGGGTCGAGTTAATTTGAAGCAAAAAATGAATGCAGAAAATTATCCTCCGATTAATGTACTGAATATCTTCAAAGCATTTCCGAACCAGAAGTTACCTTATCAAATAACTCCCTTTCGTTTTACTCAGCAAAACGGGAATACACATCAGATCGCTGAAATCAGGCATTTTCACAAAGATAGGTCGGGTATGCATTACGTGGTTGTAACCAAGGAGAATGGTTATTTCAGGCTGCTTTTTGATACCAATACGTTTACATGGAGGTTAATCGAAGAGAAATCGGATGGGGTTTTATTAGAGGAAGTTTGATTGGTGACTTTTAAGAATTATTTACCTATTCTATTTAGAAATATACTGTTGTTGTTATTGCATTTATTCAATTAAACTCTTCATCATGAGATACATTGCTCTTTGTTTTACGCTCCTATTATCATTGGTATTCATCTATTCGTGTGGTACTGAATCTACTCCTATTTATACACTCACTACTTCTGTTGTTGGTGATGGCATTATTTCACCTGCTGGGGAAGCTATGAAGAAGGAGAGATTGTAACTCTTAAATCAACCCCGCCTCAACATTGGGCATTCAACAATTGGAGTGGAGATGGAAGTGGAACATCAAATACTCTGACTATCACCATGGATAGAGATAAGAGTGTTGTTGGGAATTTCCAACGAAGAGATTATCCACTGACTATAACAATTGAGGGTGAAGGGACTTTTCAAGAAAGAATTGTCTCTTCACCGAAGACAACAGATTATCCGTTTGAGACAGTTGTTGAACTGACACCTATTCCATCAGATGGATGGAGATTTTCAGAGTGGGGTGGGGAAGTAAGTGGGAATGAAAATCCAATACAAATTACCATTGATGGAGATAAGAATGTAACAGTAAAGTTTTCACCCATTGTTTTCCTTGGAGAGAATGGAATTACCATTATGTGTCCTGATGGTGAGGTTGGTGAGATAGGAGTTGTAAATGGAGTGGAGTATGAGGTAGTGAATAATAACCTATTAGTACAAAGACTTGAAGAAGGGAGGGGTAGTTTTAATAGAAACGTTTGTGTTTCACATGTTACGAATATGAATTTTCTATTTGATGGAATGAATTTCAATCAATCAATTGGAGATTGGGATGTAAGTAACGTAAGACAGATGGGTTTAATGTTTAGAAATACAAATTTCAATCAACCAATTGGAGAGTGGAATGTAAGTAAAGTGACAGGAATGTATGGAATGTTTAGTGGTTCTAAGTTCAATCAACCCATTGGAAAATGGAAGGTGAGTAATGTAACAACAATGAGTATTATGTTTAGTCGTAGTCCTTTCAATCAATCAATTAGTAGTTGGGATGTCAGTAATGTAACAACTATGAGTGGTATGTTTAGTCGTAGTCCTTTCAATCAATCAATTAGTAGTTGGGATGTCAGTAATGTAAAGACTATGGATGTTATGTTCTCACAATCCCCATTCAATCAAAACATATCAAATTGGTGTGTATGGAGAATTGGTACTGAACCATCTCTGTTCTCATCTGAATCCCCCCTCATTGAACAAAACAAACCCGTTTGGGGAACATGTCCGGATTAATTTTTAACGGTATTTATAAGGTATAAGAACAATGAACCGGAACTTAACTTGAATACCATGCCTATTACACAAGATAAACACTTCGATATCACATCAGTACACCGCGATGATCTAGCCAGCGCTGGGTTTGATACTTCACAAGTAGATGATGCCACTATGCAGCATTTAGCTTCAAAAATGGCTGATGATTATTGTGAGCAGTTATTCTGGGATCAATTGCCAATTATTGCAGAAATACTTGGGATTCCGCGGAGCTAGAGAGGTGATTCCTCTCTTTTTAGGTTGGAATTTACCACCAGTGTCACTACCTGTCACCGGGTCGAGTTAATTTGAAGCAAAAATGAATAAACAGAGGCTTTACGAATGGCACGAATAAATAAGGAAGAGGGGGTGTTACTAATAATTTTAGGCTTGTAAAGAGAATTAATTAATATTAGAATAATTATTAAGTGTTTTTTTCAAAGAGATTAAAAACTTAAAACCATGAATACAAAACAGCTCATAGTTCTTTGGTATGGAAGTTTCATCATTATTGCTTTTTTAGTGGCGTTTTATTCAAAACAAGAAATACTATTTCAGATTATAATTATCATTTCAATACTTGTCACCATTCTATTAACATACTTGACTTTTCGAGAAACAAAAAATGTTAAAAGAGAGAAGGTATTAAAGCAAGGAGTTCAACCTATATTTGTATTGGTATGCTTTATTGGCTTTTTATTAATCTTAGATAATATCTCTACCAGTCAGAAAACCATAACTGTTTCTCCTACTATAGGAATTGATAAAGTTGAAATAATTGAACCAGAATTTAGAATTGAAACTAATTCAGCGGTTTCAAAAGCAATTTTCTCAGGTAGAATTAAAAACAATTCAAACAGAACCATAGGTTGGCTGATCATCAGATTAAGAATTTATGAATCTACTCAACCTGGGCTTACCATAAATGAATTACGAGAACAATTAAATTCAGGCAATTTGAGGAGAAATATTACTACTTCTTATATCCAAACATTGGATAAGGAGTCAATGAAATATATTGGCCAACAGATAGATACTGAAGATGTAAGATCGTCCAATTTAAATGTTCCTCCGGGGGAGACAAAGAGTTTCACAATCGAAAATTTAAATACAAAAATAATTACATCAGATTTTTGGGTGTGGGATTATGAAATCATTAGAGTTTGGTAGTGCTTTAGAAATGTTTATTACGAATGGATAGAGAATTTTCAGTAATCTATAGTAAATGGAGAGTTTGTTTTACTATTGTTTTACCATTAAATAAACAAAAAAACCTAAGCAATTGAATCACAATGGATTGCAATGTACTTAGGCTTCTTTTCAGTGCCCGGGGGGGGACTCGAACCCCCATGTTGTTGCCAACATACGCCCCTGAAACGCACGCGTCTACCAATTCCGCCACCCGGGCTATAAAACAAATCTGCTCCGGCCTGATAATCACCTCTCACAAACTCGAAACCGTACCATTCTGAGCAGATAAAAGCGGAGGAAAAACCGGTTACCTCACCACCCAAAATTTTAGCAGTTCAAATATACCAAGCTTTTTAACCATCTTGCAATAGAAAGTTCTGCTCATTTTATTATCATTCAACAGTCTATAAATCTTAACTACCACTTGTATAAAGAGAATCAGAGTACACATGAATGCTGATATTGACCATGTAGGACAGAAAATATTTGAAAAAATCGACACCTCTATCTACCCGGATGCTACAAAAGCATCCCAGGTTGTCGCCAGAGAAATCGCAAATTTAATCAACGCACGCAATCAAACCGGACAGAATACCGTCCTCGGCTTGGCAACCGGTTCCACACCTCTTCAGATCTATAGTGAATTGATCAGGCTTCACGAACAGGAGGGACTCAGCTTTAAGAGTGTCATCACATTTAATTTGGACGAGTACTACCCGATCCAACAGGAGGAGCTGCAGAGCTACGTTCGGTTCATGAATGAAAACCTGTTCGATCATATCGACATCAAACGAAAAAATGTTCACATCCCCGACGGTACCCTCTCCAAGGATAAGGTGTATGAATACTGTCGCATGTACGAACAAAAAATTGAAGCCGCCGGCGGACTCGATGTCCAGCTTCTGGGAATCGGACGAACCGGTCATATCGGTTTCAATGAACCGGGATCACTGGAGAAAACCCGAACTCGTCTTGTAACTCTCGACGATCTCACCCGGACTGATGCTGCCGCTTCGTTCTATGGCGAAGAGCACGTGCCTCGACAGGCGATCACGATGGGGGTTGGTACCATTCTGAAAGCTCGAAAAATCTATCTGATGGCGTGGGGCACAACGAAAGCAAAGATTGTCCATGATACTGTAGAGGCAGAGATCACCGACCAGATCCCGGCTACCTACCTTCAGAAGCATGATAATACCAAGGTAATACTGGATGAAGCGGCCGCTTCGGAACTGATCCGCAGAAAAACCCCGTGGCTGGTGGGGCCATGTAAGTGGGATGAGAAGATGATTAAACGTGCCGTAACCTGGCTCAGTCTGAGCTGTGGTAAACCGATTCTTAAACTGACCGACGAAGATTATAATCAACACGGGATGAGTGACATCCTGTTTGAATATGGACGGGCGTATAATGTGAATATTCACATTTTCAATGTGGTTCAGCATACGATCACCGGCTGGCCGGGCGGCAAGCCAAATGCCGATGATACCAACCGGCCCGAACGTGCCACACCGTTTCCCAAAAAAGTACTCATTTTCTCACCCCATCCTGCGGATGATATGATCTCTATGGGTGGCACATTGATGAGACTGGTGGAACACGGGCATGAGGTTCATGTGGTTTATCAAACCACCGGCAATATCGCTGTTTATGATGATGAAGCAATCCGTTATGCAGATTTCATCTCTCAATACCGGCCGAAATCAGGGGATAAAAATCTCTTCAAGAATACCACTGAATTAGTGAATAGTAAAAAACCGGGCGATATCGATGCAGAGGAGATGCTGGAGCTGAAAACCAATATCCGGAAAGCGGAAGCACGTTCGGCTTGTCGGTATAGCGGGATATCAGAGCAGAATATTCATTTTCTTGAGATGTCATTCTATGAAACCGGAAGGGAGCGAAAGAATAAACTCTCAGAAGAGGATATTCAGTTAATTCGGGATGTGATTCACGACGTCAAACCGCATCAGATCTATGCAGCAGGGGATCTTTCTGACCCCCACGGAACTCATCGCCTCTGCTGGAATGCGATCGAAATGGTCCTGTTGGAGATGAAGGATGAGGGGTGGGCTCAGGACTGTTATGTCTGGCTTTACCGCGGTGTATGGCAAGATCTGGATGTGAGCGAAATTGACATGGCTGTGCCATTGAGTCCGGGCGAACGACTCAAAAAAAGACGTGCTATTTTTAAACACGCGTCCCAAAAAGATCAACCAAAATATCCGGGTACCATCAGTGGCGAGTTCTGGATGGCTGCCGATGAGAAGACGATTCTTCATGCTCAAAACTATGACAAATTGGGCCTGGCAGAGTACGACTCTATTGAAGGTTTTACAAGGTGGAGGGTACCGGTGAAGTAAAAAGAGCTTTTAACCATAACTCAAAAACATCAATTCTATTATGAAAACACTATTTTCGATCACTCTACTACTGCTTTTTACAGCTTCGGCCGTACAAGCACAGTTTAATACATCCGATGATACTCCATTGAGGGTTATCGCTATTTTTGCACATCCCGATGATGGGGATAACAAAATGGGCGGAACCGCCGCATTGATGGCTCAAATGGGTCATGAAGTGAAATTTCTATCCGTTACGAATGGAAATGCAGGTCACCAGGATATGGGGGGAGGGGTTCTCGCAAATATCCGACAGGCAGAAGCTGATGAGGCCGCCCGACGATTCGGAATCAGCGAGTATGAGATATTTGACAATAATGATGCAGAACTACTGCCCGAGTTGCACATCAGAAAAGATATCATCAGGGCCATACGGGAGTGGAATGCGGATGTTGTGATTGGTCACAGGCCAAACGATTATCATCCGGATCACAGAAATTCCGGTAAATTGGTAATCGATGCATCGTATATGGTGATCGTTCCAAATGTAGCACCCGATGTAGCACCTCTCGAAAACAATCCGGTGTTTCTCTATTTTGAGGATCATTTCACAAGACCAAACCCTCTTCGCCATGATATCGCAATTTCAATCGATGAGGTAGCTGAACGTAAAGTATATGCAATGGCCGCACATCAATCACAATTTTTTGAGTGGTTACCGTGGACAGCCGGAGTGCTTGATCAAGTTCCTGAAGATCCGGAAGGGAGATTGGAGTGGTTATTTGAAACACGAATTAACCGACCGATGCCGAATGCACAGCGAGAAGCTCTCATTCGATTGTATGGGGAGGAGGCAGGAAATCAAATTAAATATGCCGAATCCTTCGAAATTGCTGAATATGGGAGATATCCTTCTGAAGAAGATCTGAGAATTATTTTTCCAATGCTGGATAATTAAAGACAATCAATTCAAACCCTCACCGTGACTTATCATATCACTGTGGGGGATATTAAACCCATGTTGTGTACTTTTCATATTCAAATTGACCATTAAATCTAAACAAATAACACAAATATCAGTCAAACTAATTCAACCATTAACAATCAATAATTTCTTATTTTTCACGCCTCACGCCTCACGCCTCACGCCTCACGCCTCACGTCTCACGTCTCACGTCTCACGTCTCACGTCTCACCTTTTTACATTTAATGAATAGCTACCATAATCGAATTGTTTATATTTCGAAACTCGTAACAATTTGATCATAAGTATTTAATGAAGAATAACTCAGACGATTATAAATTATTGGTAGAAAGGATTCGCTCCAGTGATCATGTGGCGTTTGAGGAATTATTTCACTTATACTACGCTCAGCTATGTGTTTTCTCAAATAGTTATGTAAAATCATTAGATTTCGCCCGTGATGTTGTTCAGGAAGTGCTCATTAAAATATGGGATAATAGAGAGAACTTATATATAAACCAGTCTTTAAAAGCTTATCTCTACACGGCGGTAAGAAATCAATCTCTTAACTTTATTCAGCAAAAAAAGCAGATTGAAAGATTAGAAATCAGGCTTAAAAAGCATGAAGAGTTTAAATCAAACATCATAAATGAAGAGCCGGATACAGAAGAGCTGACAAAAAAAATATGGGAATTAGTTGATAAATTACCGGAACGCAGACGAACTATCTTCATCCTTTACAGGAAACACGGACTATCTTATTCTGAAATAGCAGAAGTGATGGAAATCGCAAGGAAAACTGTTGAAAATCAAATGGGAAAGTCACTAAAATTCTTGAGAGATCAACTAGAATTGTAAAAATCTGCCAAATTTCCCTATTCTTAGAGAATAGCATGGGGGGTATAAGGTGTCAAAAGGTCTTATATATTAGTTGAGATCTGTATGTTCAGCATATGCCTCAAATTAAAATTAACTCAATCAAAACAATCTTCTATGAAACTTTTAATACTTCTTACAGCAATATTAATACTACCGCTTCAATTAGAAGCCCAACCCGAGGTTCCAATTGAAGAGTGGACGGGAAAAACCATTTTACTGGTTGGAGCACATCCTGACGATGATGCCGGTCGACACGGAACCCTCGCAATGTTGCAGGAAAATGGAAATGATGTCTATATCCTGTTATTGACTGCCGGTAATGTGGGTACAAAAGACCGGACCATGACACGTCAAAGACTTGAAAAAATAAGACGGCACGAACAACTTAATGCGATGTCACATATCGGAATTCCGGCTGAAAATTATATCAATTTAGGTTACACGGATGGAATGGTTGAATTTGCAGACTATCAAGAACTTATTCGGCGTCTGGTAAAATGGTACAGAACCATTCAACCTGACGTCCTGATCGCGTTTGAGCCGGGCTACAGGTATCAAAGATGGCATAAAACGGATCACAGAATGGCCGCGTATGCAGCAGTAGATGCAGCGCGTGCAGCTGAGTGGCATTTGATTTTTCCTGAGCAGGTTATTCAGGAAGGCTTGGAACCGGTTAGTATAGCCGAATATATGTTCTGGGGATCAGAAGGAGAAAATGTTACAGTAGATATATCCGAATATGTTGAAAATAAAGTTCAGTCCAGAATGTCTTACCTAAGTCAGTTTTCTTCGACGGGAACAAATAATTACCCGGGTGATAGTGATGACTATTTTATGACGTTGGATGATCTGCCTGCAGATGAGAGAGCCGCATTTATAGAGCGATTCAGAAGTAGTACTGGGACAACTGAAGGGTTTAGATACCGAAGAGGAGCACCTGATGGAGCCGGTTCCGGCCCTGCTTTGGGTGGTAATTAATCAGATTCTGATTTATTGATTATATAAAAATAATCAGTTATCAATTTAGTTCTCAAAGGGTAAAAGATACGTCTTTTACCCTTTTTTTATTTTAAAAAAATACCACACAGTGGGGGGATGGTGATTTAAAAACGTCTTAGAGACAGTAACAAAAAATAAACTATGCAAAAAGAAAATTACATTTGGCCTATAATTGTCCGCCATCTAGATCGAAGAATTGGTGACAATGATTCAAAAAAACTTGAAAAATGGGTCAATCAAAGCGAAGAAAATAGACGGATTTTAGATGCAGCTGAATTAATCTGGAAATCCTCTGAAGGAAAATCTCATGATATCTTAATGAATGATCTGAATCTTGAAAAAGACTGGGATTTGATTAGAAAACAGATCACATCATCTCATCTTAAAGAGAAAAGAGCGAGAATAGTACACTTTCGGAAACTTAGGAAACGCCAACAATTTTTCTCAAACTTTTTAAAAGTCGCAGTTCTACTTTTGGTCGCGGTAAGTTCAGGTTTAATAACTCTGCAATTTGCTGATAAGCCAAATCAAACGGTTTCAATACCGGTATTTAATGAAATTGTGACTGATGCCGGTGAACGTGCATCCATTGAACTGGGTGATGGATCTAAAGTAAATCTGAATGCTGCCAGTAAATTAATCATGCCGGACTCTTTTAGTTCCGATAAGAGGGAGATTACACTCAATGGTCAAGCTTTTTTCGATGTAAAACCTGAAAGAAACAGATCGTTTAATATTCTTACTGATATCGCATTAGTTCAAGTATTAGGCACATCTTTTGATGTTCGTTCTTATGAAAACGAGGACAAAATTTTGGTTGCAGTAAGAGAGGGGACGGTAGAATTAAGTCATCAAAATGTTAAAGGGAGTAGTTTAATTATAAATGAGGGATATATAGGTAGTATATCCAAATCGACCGGACAATTGACACTGGAAATGTTCGAAGATCCCTCTCTCTATTTTGGGTGGATGGATGGAAGAATTATTTTTAAAGATGCTTCATTAGAAGACGTATTTAATCATCTTGAAAGATGGTATGCTGTAGATATAGAATATGACAAGTTAAATTGTGAGCTAAAAACACAAAAATTTACTGCGGATCTAAAAACAAGGTCTATTCGCGAAGTACTGGATGTAATTAAACTGTCAATGGATCTCGATTTTCAGATTAAAGATGAAGACCAAATTTTTATCACTTTTAAAAACACCTAATTACACAGATGATGAATCGTTTAAATAAAACAACAATAAAACACCCCCGCGTATGAAAACCGTTACTTTGATAAGAGTAATTCCGGTTCTTGTGGTATTGATGGCAGTGTCATCAATTGCACCTGCTCAAGGATTTACTCAAAAACAGACTGCAGAATCAACGATGCCTGAAATGGCAACGTACTATTCTGTGAAAGAATACAGCAAATCTTTTCAAGAATTAAGGAATACCATTTCGCTGAATCTTGAAAACGTTCCGATCACAAATGCGCTCATCCAAATTGCTCAAAAAGCAAAACTGGAAATAGCATTTGATTCGAAAAGTTTTAATGAAGATGATTTAATTTCAATTGAAAACAACGCAATCAGTGTTGGCGATGCCTTGGAATTAGTCTTGATTGATACAGGATTTGAATCAGTAATTACCTTACGGGGTGAGATACTATTAAAGGAAAAACAGCCTGTGTCTGTAGAAGTTGCCGATTTGGATATTGACATATCCGGTAGAGTAACAGATGCGGAGACAAACGAGCCAATCATGGGTGTTACTGTTTTTGTAGTGGGTACACAAACTGGAACCAATACAGACTCTGATGGTCGATTTACTTTAACAATTCCGGATGACAGTGAAACACTTGCGTTTTCTTTTATCGGATATGTTCGACAAGAGATCACTATTGGAGATCAAACTGAATTTAATATTCAGCTTGCCACAGATATTGCTCTTCTTGATGATGTAGTTGTTGTTGGTTATGGTGTACAAAGAAGAACCGAGGTAACCGGAGCTGTGTCATCCATTAGAGCTGAAGCCATACAGGGAACTCCGGTTTCCAGTTTTGAGAATGCACTGCAAGGTAGACTGGCCGGTGTCAATGTTGCAGAGTCAACAGGTGAGCCGGGTTCTGCACCACAGATTACCATTCGTGGGGTGGGTTCGATTTCGGCAGGTAATGAGCCCTTATATGTAATTGATGGAGTGCCAATTTCACAAAACTCTAATTTACAGCAAAATGTTGGTTCTCAGAATTCAAACTTTTCAGCTACATTAGTAAATCCACTGGCAACTTTGAATCCAAATGATA
>Ga0222634_1000767_pt1 | contig 12928 bp, 28 predicted proteins | sample AntAcemetageno50_FD_179807 | JGI IMG/M metagenome (GOLD analysis project Ga0222634, IMG submission 179807) | Saline water microbial communities from Ace Lake, Antarctica - #50 | ecosystem: Environmental > Aquatic > Non-marine Saline and Alkaline > Saline | place: Antarctica: Ace Lake | collected...
TGTAAATTTGAAAGAGAGTGAAAAATGATTAAGCGGTTTGGATTGACATTTCTAGCCCTGGCTCTGAGCACCAGCGCTGTTTTTGCTGCAGGTATTCCTGTTGGATGTTCTGATGGTTCGCGCAATGAACCTCAGGCGCCGACTGTTATTCCTGCTTGGAATGAAGATGTTGCTGATATTCTTCATGAAGCAGAGTTCGAGACTCATACGACTATTTTAGGTGGACCTCAGTATCCTGTTATCATCGTTCCCCAGTCGAAGTATTGTGGACCTGAATATGCTGGTACTGGCTATCAGCGCGAGAATGGTTTTTGCGATATCGTCGCTCGAGGCCCTGAGACTACGTCGCGCCGGTCTAAGAGCGAAGAAATTCTTGTTGCTGAAGAGTGGGTCGAAGTAACTCCCGATATTGAACATCCTGAAGAAGTTATTCCGAATCCGGATCTTGTAGTCCCGACTTTGACTGTGACGTGGCTTGATTTCTATAACTGGCAGCCGGTCATCACGTATACTACTCATGATGGGTCTTGCCCTTCTCACTAAAATAGACAACTGAAAGAGAGAAGGGGCACCACTGCTCTCTTCTCTCTATTATAAGTTGACATTAGCGCACACTGTAGTATTATACATTAAATTCCTAAGTTATAAGCAGAAAAAACTGTTAGAAAACAATGGCTTTAATGTTGCTATTCTGACCTATATCGGCGCACCATTAGATAACCTAATAAAACGCATATAGTTCTTTATCTCTGTCGTACTTTTTGATGAAAAAAGAGAAATATGAATATCAGACGTATGATAAAAGATCAATTTAATGGCATCTATGAATCTTTCATTCATAATGGGGTTCCAATTAATCACACAGACATGAAAGATTTGGTTCAAAACCTTTATATTCCAGCAGAAGGTTGGAATGAAGATATTGTATCTGATTCACTGATACTTGTTAATAATCTAATTCGAAAATTTCCACCTCCTATTCAAACAGTAACTACTAAATGGGATGATGAAGATGGCTTTTAAGTTTGAAGAATATCTATCTAAGTACGATGGTTGGTCAGATATTGTTGTTGTTAAATCTGACAATTTTCTGACTGATTTACAGCGCTCAAATCTTCGAAAGCTTGCCACATATCTATGGGATTCTATTCCACCCCCAAAGTTCAGTATGGGTTCATGGATTAATTTCACCAAACAATGGCCAGCTGAATTACGAGGTTGGTCAGGAATTGCACATGATCTTGGTGTTATTAAAATAGAATACTACACTAATCCGGTGTTTGGAACTGTTGCGTGTGCGGCAGGTCATGGTCCTATGCTTGGATTAAGTGCACCTGAAATTGATAAACACAAGATAAACAAAACCAAGTTCGGCTGGAATACTTATATAGAAGAAGTTTTTGGTGTCCGAATGTATGATATATCTTTTGACTGGTTGTTCGAATCGTCATGGGTATCGTATGACAATACTCCTCAAGGTGCAGCAGCTAGAATAGAATATTTTCTACATCATAACGCATGTCCTACTATTGATCTCACGGAGTATGACTTATGGTGAATAAACAGAACTTCAATAAACTCATGACTTCATTAATGAGCCCCCGAAAGCTGGACATTTAATATGTCAATGGATTGATGAACAGAATTGCACCTTCTGTATCGCGGGTGCGTGTGAAATGATTAGTGCAAAAGAGGAAGATAGACCAATTTCTAAATGGCCATATCAAATCTTAGATAATGCATATGAATTCTTGAAAATCTCACAGTATAGTGCAGAATATCTATTCGCACCTAGGGGTTTGTATCTAGATATTATTACAGATCAAGATGCTCTTGAGACTATCGAACACTACAAGCTAACACAAAAAGTAATATGGGAAGTATTATAAGATGCTGTATGTTGAAGTTAATATCTCCGCGCTCAAGCGCAAAAATCTCAACAAATTGGCGGACTATCTAGACGCATCGACTCCGCCCCCAAAATTTGATATGATGTTCTTTTTCATGAGGCGCCAGGGGAATAATCTAGGTAATCTTAACGATCCATATCAAATCAAAGATGAATTCTATACAGAATGTGATACTGTTGCATGTGCAGTAGGCCATGGACCACTCGCTGGAATTAAAGCTAAAAAGGGCGAGACTTGGGCCACCTACGCATTCCGTACACTGTGTTCTTGCGATGATTCTTTTGATTGGTGTTTCGCCCAATATTGGGCTGACCACGATAATACACCGAAGGGAGCAGCCGCTCGAATTCGATATATGTTATCAGAGAAAGCAGTTCCATCTGATACTAGTATTATTTCGATGCATCATGCAGACGCATATTACAGTTTCATGAAGAATGTAGGATTTCCAGTAGATGACGTACGCTGAAGATCTTTACGATATCTCAGGCACGAAGTTTGAACTTCGTATTGTTGCAGATACTAATGATGCGGACTATATAACCGAAATCACGATCGTGTCTGAGAAAATGATCGAATACATTAAGCCTATCTGTGATGAGATCAAAAAGTGCAAGAGACACAACTGGCCGGCGAGTGAATATGTTGATGGAACTCCTGGAGAGTTGTATCCCATGTTGACTGAAGAACAGATCGACATATTTGTAGAATTACTTCCATATGGAGCAGTCAAACTAGACAGAGCCTTCGACACCGTCATAAAATCTACACATTGCCCATCTCCTGGCCCTCGACAACGACGATATATTTCTGATAAATGACATCGACCACCTCAAGAACAAGCCGCCTCAGCCTCCTAAATCTACGTATCAATGACGATTATTATGTAGAAGAAGATTACACCCTCGCCCCTACATCAGAATGGAAAGGCAGCGTGCATATTTCAAAGAAACCGTTCCATGTCAGGAGACGAATATGAGAAGTTTCTTAGAACATTTTTGTAAAGAAGTCACATATCTATGACTATATAAGGGTATCGTATATAGTAGAGACACATAAAGAGTATATTCGTAACACATCTATATAGAGAGCATCGTTCCCTCCATTATATCGTAACATATCCTCCATTGATTCGTAACATATCCTTCATTGATTCGTAACATATCCTTCATTGATTCGTAACATATCCTCCATTGATTCGTAACGGCAATTCTAGTTATTCAAGTCGATCTTTGAAGCTAGAAAATTTTTTTGATGCTGCACCTTGATGTGAAAAAGAAGTCGCACACACGTTCGAAAAAGAAGTCGCACACACGTTCGAAAAAGAAGTCGCACACACGTCATCGTGCACACATAATGCGTAGAATAAAAAGAAGTCGCGTTATAGCTTCATGCGAATACTTCGTTTTAAGCTTAGAACGCGCTATCAACACTTCAACACATCTAACGCGTACCTTAGTCAGCTCGAAATGCGAGAAATTTTTTCCGACGCTAGATGTTGACATAGAAGAATAAAGCATGCGCGCCCGTGCGTAGAGGGCATCGACGCATTTTTTAGTTGACAGACATATCCCATTGTTGTAGACTGGGATCATGATCAACTTACCGGAACACACTTCAGTTAATTGCCAGTCGCCGTGCTGGTCCTGTGGCTCTCTAGGGTTTATGGGACTAGGTCACAGCGTCGGCGTGTGGTCGGGTTTGGGGTTTATATGGGTTACCCTAGCGGGTGACTCAGTCGGTGCTCACGGCTCAAATATGGGCCTAAAATAATTTGACTGGATGGGTTGACACCTTATAGGGATATAGGTACCTTATATCCACAGTCGAAAAACTGGGTGAATAAAAGAGTTTGGTCAGTTGAAAAAATATCAGATTAGCCATTGACAGACTATCTAAAATGAATTATATTCAAACCATAAGCTGGCCGGGTGGTCAGATAACCAAGGAGACTAAAATGACGAACACCATTAACTTCCGTAACGCCCTTCAGGCAGCTCTGTTCTCGGCCATCGTGGTCCCGGGGCTGGTCAAGGGTAAGTGGGCTGCTTCGACCCCTGAGGGTCACGGTGCCGACTGGGCCGATGCTAAGGTCCAGGTTAATGCTTCCCGGGTTGGGGTGAACTTCGAGCCTAAGCGCACGATGTACAATCTCCTCAATAAGGACTTCATTGTGGCATCGACTGAGAAGGCCCTCAAGGAAGCCGCTAAGGTGGCCGGTGAAGAGGTCCCGATGAAGGTCATCCGCAAGGAGCTGATCGATGTCATGATCGTCATGCGGACGACTCAGGGTAGCAAGGAATATATGTTCCACCGCGGGATGGTCGGCGCCGGCAAGATCGGTCGCCCGAAGAATGACGAGATCGAGGCCATCGAGAAGGCGGCTGTATCGGCTAAGACTGCGGTCAAGGCGGCTAAGGCGAAGCCCGCCGCTAAGAAGGCGGCTTCTGGGACCAAGAAGGCCACCAAGAAGGCCGCTGAGAAGCCGGCTGAGGCCGTCGCTGCTTAACCCCAAATCAGGGTCTCCCGGGAAACTGGGAGGCCTATTTTTTTGTCAAAAATAGGGGGTTGACAACTGAAGGTTTTGGCGGTATATTGAAGGAGGTAGGGCGGGTGGAGCTGATTTTTTGACTATCTCGTATATGAAAATAAGGGTTGACATGATCCTGTTTACTAGGTAGTATAATCACAATGGGAGGGAATATCATGGCTAAGATTGTCAAATCAAAGAATGTTGCAGCCAAGGCACTGTCTGAAGGTCAGTACCGTCATAAAGTAGTGACTAGTCGTAAGGTGTATAAGCGCCATGATCGGCACAAAAATAATATGATTAGGTATTGACAGGGGTGTGATTCCCTGATAGTATCTAATCATACCAACGGAAAGGCAGGTTCCCATGACGAAGTTTGATAAGATCGAGTCAAAGCAGGACGCGGTTGCGATCCGAAAGTTTTTGGAGCAGAAGATCGCTCCCCTCTTGGCAGAAGCCAATCTCACGATGAAGCTAGGCAATGCAGTGTACCAGTCAGGTGAGATCACTTTCAAGCAAGTGAATATTCAGATCGCCGCAGGTGATAATGCTGAGAAGCGAGATGCTTTGAAGCTTAAGCGGCTACGTAGCTACTTGATGCAGAGTGGTGTGATCGTTCCTAGTGATGAACGTACTGTGTTTGAGTCAGCTCGATACAAGCTAGTTGGTCATCGGCCGTCTGCTTGGAAGAATCCGTGGACAATTGTTGACAAGCGCGATGGTAAGACTTATGTCTGCACCAGCACGACGGCTCAGCGAGAGTTCGGAAGTATTCCGGTCTGAGAATAAAAGAAGTCGCGCATGGACACACTGTGCGCGACTGTCTGCAAAAGAAGTCGCATGCGTGCATGCACATGAGGAGTAGATAAGGCTAGTAGTAGCTATTGGCGCCATAGTATTAATTGGATCGTTGGTTCTGCATACATGGACTGTTTGGTTGATCTAGGGATGGTTCAGTATTCATATTGGACTACCAGTCATGCCATTCATTGGTGCATTCGGAATAGTACTTCTAGTTGGTTTCTTAACACCATCTAGATCTGCGGTTTGGGCAGATACTAAAAGAAGATGATCCTGTGAGAACTAAGTTAGTATTTACAGAATTGTTAAGTGTGTTTGTGAAGCCGATTTTATATTTGTGTATGGCTTGGGCTGGCTACTTCTTTCTTGTTGGCACTAGTCCAACTATGATTTTGCCGATCTGAAATTAGGTGTTGACTTGACCTCCGAATCAGGGTAGTATGATCACATAATCAAACGGAGGTTCCCATGAAAGTCGCAGAATTGATTGACATGCTCGGTGATTTTGATCCTGAGTCAGAAGACCGGTTTTCTTACAACTATGGTGACTACTGGAGGACGACGGTGGCTAAGAACCCCATGAACGTTGAGAGTGGGGTAGTTAAACCCACTCGCGAAGAAGTGCTAGATGCCTTCGCGGTCGAACCTCAGCATGATCGCACAATTCTTGAAAGGTATCTGAAACAATATCCGGAGTACGCGTCTGAATTGGTCAAACTATCCAGGGAAGTCTCAAGGAATATAGAAAGCGATCAGAACCCACTGTCGGCGCACGAGGATCGATTGATCAATGATGCTTGGCTCCGTCATATGGAACTTGTTTGTTAACACGGGGTACGGAAGTCATAAGTACATCCCTGCCGACAAGCTTACTGCTGACTTAGGACAGCATGAAGGTGCTGGTGTATATGGGTACGGGGAATGGAAGATGGGTCTTATCTCTTGCTTACTTGTCATGGTAAGTTAGCTTGGTGGGACGGCGATCCAAATCATACAGCTGAGTGGGGTTGACACTCCCTCCGAATCATGGTAGATTAATATCATGATCAACCAGGAGGTTCCTATGCCTAAAAGAACATCAGACAATTTTATGTTCACCGTTGATTCGGTTAATGATCCTCGTGTCGTTTCACTCCGAGAAACAACTCGAGAGTTCAACGCCGAGGTGCGCAAGACAGGAGAAGGTGTCGAAAAGATCGTGCGACTGAAAGGTCGTGCTGGTCTATCTAAGGGGCCTAATCCCAAGATCGAAGCAGCTATTGCTGCAGGTGAAACTACCAAACATCGAGTTAGTTATGACGGATCTGTGCCTCATAAGTGGGCAGATCACTTTGATGTGTACCTTCATGATAAGCCTGCATGGGGATAATCCCGAACATCGTGCTGAGCAGCGGGAAATGAAGGTAACGAAGTCGTTTTAATCAGTTGACAGAATCGGTTGATCATGATAGATTAATATCATGATCAACCAGGAGGTTCTTATGGAATTCAAGATCCAGATTTATTTCGTTCTCAATGGTCTTTTTAATGGTGAAGATGCACCCATCACACATCCTCACGAAAAAGATGGCTGGTACTATCTTCCTATTAACGTAGGCGATGAAGAAGGCGTTGGGCCGTACATGTCAGTTCAAGAAGCTAAGGATGCTGGCCGTGACTTCTTTAACGCAGCCAAAAATAATATTGAGTTGATTTTCGTCCGGGACTAAATTAATTTTCGGAGGGGGTTGACACTCCCTCCGAATCATGGTAGGATACTTACATAATCAAGGAGGTTCCCATGGAAAAGTTTAAAGCTCCGGTTTCGATTTTCTCGGTCAACAAAGAAACGAAGACAGTTTCTACTGAAGCAACTGAGCTGCAGTTTAGCATGTTTCAGGATCATGTGGTCGATATGCAGCATGTTCTGCCTAGGGAGTTTTTTGTAGAGACTGACTTCGCAGACATTCAGTTCAACTACTCATCTGATGCTAAGGACCTAGAAGGTGATATTCTGTATTGGGTATACAAAGGTCTTGCCAACAATGGTGTCTGGACCATGCGAATTTATAACGACTAAATGCAAATAGGGGGTTGACCACCCCTTCCCACTGTGATAAATTAAGACCATCAAAGGAGGGACCCAATGATGAACGAAGACGAAAAAGTCAAGAAGACGCTGGACAAGGTTTCTAAGCTTGTCAATGTCGCAAATTCTACTTCCAATGTCGATGAAGCTTCCGCCTTCATGGCTCGAGCAATGGAAATGCTCGCTGAAGCGGGGCTGTCTGCTTCTGATATTCCCACTGAGAAGCGTGAGGATGGGTTCATCTGCGAAGTTTTCCAGCCGAAATATGCACACGAAGAATGGCGGGTCCGGGTTGCTGTAGCAGCTAGTAAAGTATATATGTGCAAGATCCTGATACTGAATAACTATCCAACCATTCTTTCTAATGGTAAGTACGGGTATCGTACAGCTTTCCATGTGCTTGGTCGCCCTGTGAATGTGAAAGTATTCATCACTATGGTCGATTATATTCTCGAGACCGTGATGAGACTTCGCAGAAAGGAGAAGCTGGTTGGAGGGAAAGCTCAGCATCAGTTCCAGATCGGCTGTGGCCTCAAGGTGACTAAGCGTCTTTATGAAATGTACGCTGCTATGATGGAAGGTAAGATGGACATCACGAACAGTTCTAACCTCCCTGCGCTGTACAAAAATGAAGATGCTTTGATTGATACTTGGATGCGAGAAAAATTCGACGATCTCAAAAAAGTAAAATCTCGTAAGTCGGGTGCAGACACATACAATCCTGCTTTGACTTCAGGCTGGCTTAAGGGTGATCAGGTTAGCCTGCAGGCCCAGCTGAAGGGCACAGAAGCAGACAAATTTCTCCTAGGAACAACCTCCCAGTCTACCTAGGGGAACCCAGTGGGAGGGTAGGAATGCCCTCCTCCGTCGCCCTCCCACTGGAACTTAAACAAAAGAAGTTGCGCACACGTATTGACATAGCGCCCGAATCATGATAGATTAATATCATGATCAACCAGGAGGTTCCAATGATTAGTTCCAACACCAACATCTTCTCAAATCCGAAAGATGCTAAAAGCTATCCTTTCTATGTGACTGTTCTCACCACCCGCGGTCACACCGAGACTTTCTCTTGGTCAACAGCTGAGCTCCGAGATGAAGCTATGGAACACATGAAGACATCTGGCTGCACCATCCTGGCCGAGGGCGAGGTAGTGGTCAAGGTCAACATCCTGTCCCGCAAAGAGTTCGTCCAGGACAAGAACACTCCGCCCTGCTGCGATCCCTCGACCGAGCTCTACTGGGCTATGTAACAAAAATTTCGGAGGGGGTTGACGCTCCCTCCGAATCATGGTAGGATACTTACATAATCAAGGAGGTTCTCATGAAAATCAAGAGTGTGATGGACGAATTGCATAAAGTGTCACAGTCCCTGATCAAAGAGGGGAACATTAGTGACGCTGCGAAACTCAATGTGGTGATTAACACCCTCAAGTCGAACCCTGCAATTGCAAAAAAGATGAAATAGGAGTTGACGTCTGATCCGAATCATGATAGATTAATATCATGATCAAAACCAAGGAGGTTCTTATGACTCACGCAGCCAAGGTCAACCCGGATCAAAATCTGGTCGATGAATATATTGCGAATGGTGGTGTTGTCACCAAGATCAAGGGTCAGAACCACGTTCCGAAGAATTTGACTCTCCGGTCAGGAAATCATCAGAAGCCCCGTAAGTATGTGACTGATGCTGCAGAAGCAGCCATCCGTCGGCGAAACAAAGCGGAGGAGTAATGTATCTCAAACACTTTCCGGATTTCAGGGATGAGTTATCCCTGAAATCCCTGTTGAATGGATTGATGTGTCGTGGTCCAACGATGCGTGTCCATCGTGGATAGTTGTAAGCAATCCAACAACTTTGCGGGTATGGGTTGACTATGAGAAGAAGTCCAGACGCGAAATGAATCTAGATCGATTCACCGTTCAGCAGATAAGTGATCCTGAGGATATGGAATTTGTCAAGGATCTTTATGATGGGGATGACTGGGAGGAAGTTCTAGAAACTATCAAAAGAGTTGTTGACACACCTCCCGAATCATGGTAGATTAATATCATGATCAACCAGGAGGTTCCAATGGTTAACCCTGCAGTAATCGAACGGATTCGGCTCTCAGCAGCAGAAATTGGCTTTGATGCGTACAATGCATCATGTTTTGTTGCAAATCCGTACGAGTATGGAACCGACTTTTATGAAGCGTGGGGCGACGGATACGACCTTGGTGTCCATCAAGGTAGGGATATGATCACCGCTCGGAATGATAATCACGGCTTAACTATGATCGACCCCTCCCATTATGCAACACCAGAAGGAATTTGGCTGCATTTTGGTAGTTGACGTCTGATGTGAATCATGGTACTTTAATATCATGATCAAAACCAAGGAGGTTCTCATGGAAGTCGAAATCGAAGGAAAGAATGTCAAGGTCGGTGACTGGGTTTGCTTCAAATCTGACATCGAGCAGACTGGCAAAGTCGAGTCTATTGAGATCTATCGATACTCAGGTCAAACTGTGCTGGTGCTCTCGAACGATGACGGGCGCCGATATCGTCTACTTTTCCGGTATCACCCTGCCAATCCTCGAGCCGCGCGGCTCTCGAGGATCATGGTACTTTAATATCAAGGAATTTGGCTGCATTTTGGTAGTTGACGTCTGATGTGAATCATGGTACTTTAATATCATGATCAAGGAGGTTCCAATGAATTCACATCAGCTCACCAACCCGGACGACATCAAGAATTTTGTCATGGGTGGCAAAGCATACTTCACCCTCGTGTCAGCTGCGACTGGTACTAGGTTCACCTATCGGTCTTTCGTAGCTCGTGACACTCCCACCCGTTTCTTTGTGGGAGCGATGGTTGGATCGGACAACAACACAGCGTATTCCTATCTCGGTGTCCTAGAAGACGCTGCGACAGGAATCAATGTCCGGCTAACCGCAAAGTCGAAGTTCGATGCATCTGAAACAAGAGTCAAGGCTCTTGAATACTTCATTCGTAACATCAACTCAAAAGTACTCCCAACTAATCTAGAGTTTTGGCATGAAGGCCGGTGTGGCTGCTGTGGTCGGAGACTTACAGTTCCTGCATCGATCGAGTCCGGGATTGGCCCGGAATGTGCAAGAAAGAGGGCGGTTGACAAACAACCGATGCTGGTGTAAGATGGTATCAACAAAGGAGAACATGTTCATGTTGCTCAAAGCACTGATTGGTGTTGTTCTATGCATCATAGCGTTGACAAACGATGCTGCAGCAACAGAACAGCAACTGATTCCAGCTGGATACTATGTCTGGTGCGAAAACAATCCTGCATCATGTGAAGATGTAGAACCGGTGAAGGTGCCGCTCAAGGAGGCAATTCTAGCACCGATAGAGACAGTTAACAGATTGGTGAATCAGTACATCATAGCTCAGATCGAAGACCCTGGGATGGATGTGTGGCAACTGAACCCTAACACAGGTGACTGTGAGGATTATGTTCTCACGAAGAGGTGGTATCTCATCAATGATGTGGGATTCCCTCCAGGAGCATTTGTGCTGGTTCTAGTTAAGACTGAGCATGTGATACCTGAATGGCATCTAGTGCTAGGTATACGGACCGACTCGCCCTATGCTGATGGTATTATCATGCTTGATAATAGAACCAACGAGATCGGATATCTAGCTGATTCAAAATATGAAATAGTGTCATTTTTGAATTGACAACCGATCGGAATCATGGTACTGTAATATCATGATCAAAAAGGAGGTTCCAATGCCCAGACGAGATTATGACGACATGATGGAAAACGAGTCCATCCGAGCCGAGGCACGACTCAATGGTTATGTCATGGCGACCCTTAAGATTGCCCTCAGGTCAGTCATGGGTTATGTGATCATCATGGTAGCTTGGTTTGGCTTGATGTACGCAGCTGGACACATCTACAGGCTCTTTGGAGGTTGACATAGCAGCCGAATCATGGTACACTAATATCATGATCAACCAGGAGGTTCTTATGAAAGTTTTCATCACCAAAAAGTCGATGTTCTCTGGTCTCAACCACACCAAGGAATTCGAGATGACTGAGGCTCAGTTCGCAACATACACCATGCGGCCCCGCCCTCATATCCAGAACATCTTCCCGTCTATGTCTCCATCAGATTGTGAGTTTCTGTTGACTGGTGTGACCGCCGAAGAGTGGGATGCTGCCTTCGTGGCTCTATATGGGCGGAGATGATGCTTCTTGTGTCGCTGAAGCTACTCTGTCAGTGCTGGAAATGTTTGAGTCTGGCGCATATAAAGAGTATCAGGAGTTGGTCGAAATTCACGGTCATGAAAAAGTGTTTGATGAAGTGAAGAAATTAGTGTCAACTATGTGAGATGGGGGTTGACACCTCATCCGAATCATGGTACTTTAATATCATGATCAACCAAGAGGTTCCAATGTCCAAAGCCACTTATAGAAATTTCAAAATCGATGTTTCGCCGACTCATAGCTCACTCCCCTATCGAGGGATTGACTTTTGTGCCCATATTGAAGGAAATGAAGAGATGGGAGGATACGACAACTGGCTAACCCACAACCCCGACGAGGACCGTTGCGAGTTCTGCGGCGTCCATGACGGCGGTTGCCGTGCCGGATGGCAACCAGAGGATTGCACTGGCGAGTGCGGCAGGCGGTGGCGCGACCCCGATGCCGAGTACGACCGGATGAGAGACGAAGGGGAGGCAAGCTGATGTGCACGCTCTCAGTCGATGACTACCTGCGCGACGTCGAGATCGAGTTTGGTACCGACGACATGAGCGAGATCGAGCAAATGATCCGCTTCTGGCACGTCGAGGGAACGCGTGACGCCGCCTTGATGATCGCAGATCGCAACCGTGAGCGGTCGCAGAAACGGGAGCGCGCGTGATGCCCCGGCAAGACTTGGACAAGGTGATCATTCGCCTCCCCGGACGGCATGCGCCAGCAAGCTGAGGTTCAGCGCCGACTGCGCGAGATCGCATCGAAGATCGGAGGCGCATGATGGACCGCGATCCGCAATCACGCAGCCAAGCTGCTGCACCACATCACGAAGTCCGAAGCCCTACACTCAATGGAGATGATGATGCTCAATACCGATAGACTGGCCGAAATCACCCGCCTCGATCACGGCGCGCACCCGTCGCTGGACACTGGTGTCTGCGCGATGGAAGCCGCCGCTTACATCGCTGGCGAGGACTGGACCGACAATCCTCAGTGCGTGTGTCCGGTCATCAGCGCCTTCATGCGTTCGTGGAATGACAGCCTGCCCGACGAAGATCGCACGTCTCTGCTGCTGCCGCTGATCGCCAAAACCATCGGAACACGCGGTAGCGCCGATCTTGCGAACCGACGCGCCACGATGGCTGCGGACTGGCTGATCCGCGTCTACACCCCGGCATGGCTTAGGTTGGCCGGACTGACCTCGCAGGCCGACGCGCTGGCGTCTCTCCCCGAGATTACCGACTTCGCGAAGGTGCCGATGATGCCGACGCTGGAGGCTGTGCGTAAAGATGCTGCCGCCGCTGGGGCCGCCGCTTGGGCCGCTGCTTGGGCCGCTGCTTGGGACGCCGCTGGGGCCGCCGCTGGGACCGCTGCTTGGGACGCCGCCGGAGCAGC
>Ga0222634_1000768_pt1 | contig 12846 bp, 10 predicted proteins | sample AntAcemetageno50_FD_179807 | JGI IMG/M metagenome (GOLD analysis project Ga0222634, IMG submission 179807) | Saline water microbial communities from Ace Lake, Antarctica - #50 | ecosystem: Environmental > Aquatic > Non-marine Saline and Alkaline > Saline | place: Antarctica: Ace Lake | collected...
TTTAATATCAAACAAACAGCTATGGCTGATTTCAATCAAAAAAGTACCGTTAATATAACATGTCCACTGGGACTCGCTCCCTCATTGAAAGAGGAGATCATTGCATTGGGTTTCACCCCAAAAGAGTATCGGGAAACAGGTGTAGAAATTGATGCTTCCCTTAACGACTGCATTACACTAAATTTTTGGCTTCGTACGGCACACAGAGTTCATTATTTAATTGATGAAAAACCGATCCATAAACCAGATGATCTTCGGAATTGGGTAAAACGACTCCCTTGGGAAGAGTGGTTGCCTCATGATGGATATTTCTCTGTTACTTCACGTGTGGATCATCACACAATCGAAAATGATCAATTTGCCAATTTAGTTGTAAAAGATGCTGTTGTAGATCGAATTCGATACAAAAAGAATGTTAGACCGGATAGTGGTTCTGATCTTCAAAAAAGTGTTCTTTTTCTATATTGGAATCAAGATACAGCACGAATTTTTATCGATACGTCTGGCGAGTCTCTATCCAGAAGAAACTATCGAACCGCAACAGCTGCTGCACCTATGCAGGAATCACTGGCAGCAGGGATCGTGCGTTCTACAAACTGGAAACCGGGTATGCATTTCATCAATCCCATGACAGGCAGTGGCACGCTCGCCTTAGAAGCGGCTTTCATTGCACTTAACAAAGCTCCGGCATCACTTAGAAATAATTTCGGTTTTATGCATCTGGTTGGATATGATGATGAGATCTATCAACAAATCCGGGATGATGCCAAAAAAGCAGCCTCAAAAGAGATTAATGGGAAGATTATAGCAACAGATAACGATCCACAAGCCATTATTGCCGCCAAAAAGAATGCAAAAACTGCCGGACTCGATCACATTATCGAATTTGAGTGTTGTGATATCAGTGAAACCTCAATTCCGGATGGAGATGGTGTTGTAGTTGTAAATCCACCTTATGGTATGAGACTGGGTGAGGATACTGACTTGAGGCCTCTTTATAAAGATATTGGAGATTTCATGAAATCAAGCTGTGCCGGTAAAACCGGATATGTTTTTACAGCTAACATGGCATTGGCTAAAAAAATTGGTCTCCGTGCTGCCAGTCGCACTCAGTTCTTCAACACGACACTGGAATGCAGACTCTTAGAATTTGAACTCTATTCAGGCAGTAAGAAGGATTAAAAAGAACCAAAATTTATTCAGATACACGACACCCTGTTCTTAATCACTACATCACATTGAATCAATCGAATCCGATATTTATCCCTGCGAAAGAGTCTCAATGGTTTATCAGCCTCTTTGACCTCTATGTGCGAACTCTTTTTTGGCGCCGTTTTAAAAATATTTGGATCCAACAGGCATACAGTCCCACTTCAACAAGCAGAACCGTCTATTACTTGAATCACACGTCATGGTGGGATGGCCTTATCCCCTTTCTTTTAAATCAGAAATTGTTACATCAGAAAGCGCGTGCAATGATGGAAGACAAACAGATCCAAGAGCATAAATTCTTTCAAAAAATAGGGGCTTTTTCTGTCAACCTGGAACATACAAAATCGCTTATCACCTCATTACGATATGCAGTAAATTCAATGAAGAGGCCTCAAGCATCACTTTTTATCTATCCTGAAGGTAAAATTGTTCCATTCACTGCTGACAAACCAAAATTCAAAAAAGGACTTGTTTGGATCGCTGAGAAATGTCCGGAGGTCGATATTGTACCCATTGGAATTTATATCCACACATCTAAATATGATAAACCTGAACTGTTTATTAAAATTGGAGATCCCATTCAAAGTGTGAATTCCAGCAATAATGTACGATCTATTAAACATTATGAAACCAAACTTCAAGAACTATTAATTTACTTACAGGAAACCTCGCACAGCAGTGAACACACGTTCCAAAAAATTTAAAGACACATCGGAATTATAATCTCACTGCTCGCTTTTCTTGATCACTTTGGATTGCCAGTTCAATCATCTTGATCACATTTTTTGCAGACTCGGGATTAACCGGTGGGTCCTGTTTATTGAGTATGGCATTCTGTAAATCAATATAAAAATCAGCACAATTCCCTCTTAATGTCTCTATACGTTCTTCTTTTATCTGGCCATCCATAGAAGAGTAAAGGATTCCTTGATTGGATTCCGGTTCTTCTCCCCACCCTTTTTGATGCGGCAACATTCCGGCTGCTAGTTGCTCTTCTTGTACATCCATTCCATATTTTACATACGAAGCTTGGTCTCCCCTCAAAATAAATCGTGGAGTTGGGTCGGAGACCAACATACCGGCTTTGAGTGTCACTTTTAGTTTGGGGTAGAACATATCAATGATAAACCAATCATCGGCCTTTCCATTGCGCTGATATCGAATATCTGCAAATAACTGCTCCGGAATACCAAATAACTGAAGTGCCTGATCTATTAAATGAGGAGATAAATCGTATAGAATACCACTACCCTCAATTCCAGTCTCCTTCCAAACTTCATCTTTTTTCAATCTTCTGAATCGGTCATATCTGGATTCAAATTCCAGTAACGTACCCAACCTGTCTTCCTTAATTATTTTTCTAAGCGTTAGATAATCCCCATCCCACCTTCTGTTTTGAAAGACAGTTAAGACTCTCTCTCTATCCCTGGCAACCCGGATCAATTTTTCCGATTGTTCTGATGTAATTGTAAACGGTTTTTCAACGACTACATGTTTATCAGCACTTAAACAGCTCAATGCCTGTTCAAAGTGCAGATGATTTGGAGTCGTTATAATAACAAGATCAATAGAATCATCTTTAAGCAGATCTTTCAGGTTTCGGACAATATTGATCTGCTTAAAATCCTCTTTTGAATCATCCTTACTCCTTTGAAGGACAGTTGTAACCTTAAATCCGGATAATGATTTGAGAAGCGGAACATGAAATTGTTTTGCAGATTTTCCGTAACCTAAAATAGCTGTATTCAGATATTGAGTCATCCTTTCTTATTATATTGAATCTGATGCTGAATGAATTCCATTGCAGATTGTACGAAATACTAAATAAGTAATAAAGCAAAGAATGGCTAACTCAAAAAATACGGAGAGCTTCCCGTTAACTTATATACTGACCCGAGTAGTGATCCACTCTGTTAATTAAAGGGAGATCTGATTATCTTCATCATTGTAATTTTGGACAGCGCTATTCAATGAATCTATGAAATTTACGTCTGCTCTTATAATCGTTGCTTGTTTTTTGATCATCTCTTCATGCTCATTGATCTTAGGATCTGTCGATTCACCTCCCATCGTATCACACGCATTTGTTGAAGATGTTACTCCAAGTAATTCCTCTCAATTTAATCAACGATCCTATCCCACAGTTAGAGCCGACTGGCCGGGGCTTGGCGGTGACAAATTATGGTTAGCCGTCAATCTGGGTGCAACAGCTGATCCGGAAACTTCCGTTGATGCAGACCCGGATCGAGCAGGATGGTATTTTCAGTTTAACAGAAAACAAGGTTTCTATCACAGTGGCTCTCAACTAGTACCACAATGGGAGTTTACCGGAATCAATGAAAATAGTCCCTGGCAACCATCCAATGATCCTTGCAGAAACTTATTAGGGGAGGATTGGAGATTACCGAATATTGAAGAGGTGCGAACATTCAGAGAAGCTTCACGAGAATCCGGAGCAATGGGAGAAGGAAATCGAACGGATGCATTTAATTCCACATTGAGGTTGCACGCAGCCGGTGAACTTGCCACTGTTAGCGGCCAGTTACGGTTCCGGGGTGAAGAGGGACGTATATGGGCAAGTAATCAATTTACTCCAAGAAATGGTGAAGTATTAGGTTACTCCAATGAGGGCAGTTCTACTTTTGGAAGTAATAAAGCATTTGCCAGACCCGTTCGGTGCATAAGTGATGATTTGTGATCAACATAGATGCTTTAGACAATTAACCTCACTAATTAATGGTTATATTGTTGCAAATTTACTGAATTTGGCCTGTCACTCGTCAAACATCTGGTTGATAAATCTCAGGGAAAAATGGAAATTGAATCTGAATTGGGCAAAGGAGCTACTTTTCGAATCGAACTCCCCAGATAGTACTTATGATGATATCAGGATTCCTATCCACACTTTTATTACTAACAGCAGCTCTATTGATATCGGCTCTGCTTGCCGGACGAAGTCGAACAGTGTTTTTTTTATATCTCTATACGCTCTTATATTCATTCATCATTGCAGGTGGATATATACTTTCCTATTTCGACCAACTGGCTCATACTTCAGCTTGGGCTCTCCTGTCTTTTACAGTGCTGTGTTTTACAATTCTGATCGTCATGATTGCAGGAAAAGGACGGGTAATCATGGTCTCGTTTCAACAAATGTTCAAAATCCCGAATCGAGCAGCGCTTCTGCAAAGATTTACATCATTTGAAAAATTACTATTTACCCCACTGATTCTTACAACAATTGTGTTGGGTTTTGTGAGTCTTTTTCTTGTGATAAACCTTGCTCCGGGGAACTGGGACAGCATGGCATCCTATATGGCAAGAGTCGGTTATTTTATTCAACATGGCAATCTGGATAATTTCAGTACTCACTCCTGGGCTCATGTGGTTCACCCACGAAACTCAACGATTCTTCATCTTTATGCATTGGTGAATAGCGGAAACGAGAACCTGGTTCAAATGATGCAATATTTGGCCTACTGGGCATCCGGTCTGTCGATTTATGGAATAGCATCTCTTTTAGGTTTGACCCGTAAAGAGAGTCTTTTTTCCGCACTTATCTCACTGCTTTTGGTCTCATGGGTAATGCAAGCCTCCACAACCCAAAATGACCTTCTGATCACATCATTTGTCGGGATTAGCACTTATTTATTTCTCCTTTTTCATAAAAAAAGAACCCTCTCAATCCTTAATATCGCAACTTTAGCTCTTGTGATTCCATTAGGCATGAAAGGTTCTGCTCTGCTTGCTTTGATACCGGTCGGAATAGTGGGGCTTTATAGCTTTACTGACACCTCTTATCGGATTGTGTGGAAACATTTTTGGGCAGGCGGTGCATTTACAATGGTATGGATGATTATTTTTGTCTTGCCCTCAGGGTATATAAATAACATTCAACAATATGGACACCCGCTGGGACCTGAATTGGTGATGTCCGAACACACCTATGACAATGCTTCTATTCGCTATATCGCAACCAATGGCGTTCGGAATATGCTTCGATACTCAGTGGAGTTTATCTCTTTGGATGGACTCCCCCCCATAAAAACCGTTCGATCCGCTCAGCATTTTCTGAGAGGGACCAGTTCAACCAATCAGGATGATGAAAATTCTCGTCAATTATTGCCTTTAACCTCAAATTCCAATAGTCTCTCCACGGTATTAAATGAACCGGCAACTACTGATAAACTCCTTCATTCAGAATGGTTTGCTGCGTTTCTAAGTGCATCAGAGGCCGCAAGAGTGCCCTATCAAATACAAAAAATTCCAACTTCAAGTGAGGATAGTTCTTATTGGGGTCCATTGGGTATTTTTTTAATATTGCCTCTTCAGTTTCTGCTTTTATTCTATAGGAAAACACCCACAGTCATTCGATTTTTTATTTTACTATCTCTGCTATTTATGGTTCTTCAATCATTTTCAGGTCCCTATGATCCGTGGCGAGGTCGTTATTTCAATATCCTTGCTATTTTCACACTACCTCAGATTGGAATGATATTACGATTGAAATACAGATGGATCCAGGGTTATCTATTCTTGATTGTCCTTTTGGGCTGTTTAGCAGCCGGAACGGGACTCCTTCTTGAATCAAACAGCAGAATCATAAACTACAGCTCCCCCGAAAGAGGCATTTACTACGAATCATTGATTCAGAAAGATCGATCTGCGCAAATAAGCAGGATGAATTCCAGATATGGAGATGCGATACGAAATTTTGATAATCTGGTCCCTATTGATGCTTCTGTAGCGATTTTTCTCTATCCGGGTTATTATGAATATCCATTTTTTGGTGAGAAAATTAGCAGATCCCTTTTTCCGATCTACTCATTTACAGATGGACTTCAGCCCGTCCCTGACAACGCAGACTATTTGATGTATCATATGGACTACCCCTGCGCAGATTATGAAGAGGATACTCATCTGGGAATGGATCTATTTTTGAGGAAAGTAGAGTCCGATAATCGTCATTGTGATAAAGAGATGCCGGAAATACGCCGATACTTTGAACCCTATGAGCCCAAACTATAATATGCCTGCTGCAATCTTGTTTGATTTTGACGGAACCCTTTTCGATACAGACCGGTCCCATGAAGCGGCCTATCGAAGGCTCTTTAAAGAGGAAAATATACCTCCGTTCGACTCTTATGATTCACTGCAAGGAATCAGAACTGTAGATGTTTTGCGAAAGTATGTAAGTAATGAAAAAGCGATTGAACTTGCTGCACGAAAGACAGCCTACTATCTGGAATCGATTCATGAAGTTGAACCACTTTTTGACCTCTCTTTGTTATCTGAATGTAAGCAGTTGGGGCACAAACTGTTTATCGTTACCGGTGGAAGTTCTATTTCGATCCAAACGCTTCTTGAGAGATTTACATTAAGAGAGTATTTTGACGGAATCATTACTGCCGAAGATGTTAAAAACTCAAAACCCGATCCGGAACCATTTCTATTATGTGTAGAAAAATATCAAATCGATACGGAAAGAATGGGTGTGGAAGATTCCGTTGCCGGAGTGAACAGCCTAAAAGCTGCCGGGATCACATCTGTGGGTGTACGTAATGAGAAACTACGTCCACTCGCCGATCACTATTTTTCGGATGTCACACAATTTATTCAGAAGATGATACTTTCATGAAAAAAAGCCATTTAATACTTCCGGCCGCCGGTAAAGGCAGCCGACTCAAATCCGATCAGCCTAAACTGTTTACCGAGCTTCAAAATGATCACTCCCTGTTTGATTTGATTCTGCAGCAGGCAACCGATCAGTTTGATTCCTTAATATTAATTTTGAGTCCGGAAGGAGCTCATTATTACCAAAATAATGTAAAACCGAAAGAGATGGATGTGCAGATTGTAATTCAGCTTAATCCGACAGGAATGTTTGACGCAATCCAACTGGCTCTGGAGGCGCTCTCTCCTTCTACAGATGCCCGTATCATCTTGCAATGGGGTGATCAGCCTTTTGTTAACAGTCAGCTTTATCGTCAATTATTACATGATCTGGATCAAAAGAGCTGTTCTATTCCGCTGATCTGGGAAAAAAATCCCTACGTACAATTTTTACCGGCGAATGGCAGTTTAAAAATACGCGAAAGTCGGGAAGGCGATCTATGTGATCCTCGTGGATTCAAGGATATGGGTATTTTTGCATTTCGGGCAAATGAGCTTAGAAAAGAGATGAACTCTTATGCAAAACAGGATACGAAAGTGGGTGAAAAAACAAAGGAACGCAGTTTTTTACAGTTATTGCCTCGTTTCATTACTCATAACGATATACACTGGAGGTTGGATCAACCCTCTTATATGGGAGTCGGCGTGAATACTCCGGATGAACTGGAACAGGCTCAACGACTCTATGATCAATTACAAACGTTTCAAGATTTTTTCTCCTGATCTAATTGCGTACTTTTGTTTTACAGTTAAAAGTTCATCTCTGTGATAAAACCTATTTTTAATCTATGAAGCACTATTTAGTTACCGGCGGCGCTGGATTTATTGGAAGTCATCTTGCGAATCTACTGATTGATAAAGGGCATAAAGTGAGGGTATTGGATAATCTGTCATTCGGAAATGCCGATAAACTCCCGGATAGTGCAGAACTCATTGTGGGAGATATCACTGACGATAAAATCTGCATCGAAGCTTGCAAGGGAATTGACGGAGTATTTCATTTAGCTGCATTTTCAAGAAGCGGCCCCTCATTTACCCGCTCTGAAGAGTGTCATCGAAGTAACGTTACAGGCACTCTGAAAATGCTGAATGCGGCAGTTGAATGTGGTGTAAAGCGTTTTGTTTATTCAGGAAGCTCCACATTTTATGGAAACAGAGTGGGTCCGCAAGATGAAGAGCTGCCGGGTGATTTTCTGAATTTTTACGGATTAACCAAACATATCGGTGAACTCTATGTTCAACAATATTTTAAAAATTTTGGCCTTGAATGTAATATTTTACGCTATTTTAATGTCTATGGTCCGGGACAGTCGAGGGAGGGTGAATATGCACTGGTCATCGGAATATTTTTGGACAAATTAATCCGTGATCAAAAGTTGGAAATTCATGGAAGTGGGGAACAGCGTCGCGATTTTATTCATGTAACGGATGTGGTAGAAGCAAATGTAAAAGCGATGCTTTCAGATTCGGTTTCTCAAATTTATAACATCGGATCAGGTGAAAATTATTCAATCAATGAAATAGCCGATCAATTCCCTCTGGAGCGTTATCATACAGAACGAAGAGCCGGGGATGCAGAAGAGACTCTTGCAGTAATTGATAAAGCAAAATCCGAACTCAATTGGGAACCCGCGATATCATTGGAAGAGGGGCTTCAAGGAATGATCAAACAAGCTTTGGCAGAAAAAACTTCCAAATCAGAAAAGTAAAGAGCTAAATTTAATCATTAACATCTATCCATTTTGAAAGTAAGCATTCTTTCTGCAGTCTATAATGAAAAAGATATCCTGGAAACGGTTGACTCGTGGGTTCATTATCTTCGAAATTATTCGGAAATAGACGCATTTGAAATTATATTATGTGATGACTGCAGTGCAGTTGATTTTTATAATCAGATGTGTGATGATTTATCTATTTATCCGGAAGTGAACATCCTCCGGAACCAAGAGAATGAGGGACCCGGCTACTCATTTGCACGTGGCATGGAATACGCCAAAATGGAATATTCGCTGATTATCGATTCTGATGGACAGTTTCCAATTGAAAATATTAAGAACATTCTTCTGAGTCATAAAGAATTTGGATCGGTGAAAGATCACGTCGTTTTTACCTATAGAGATGTTAAATATGATAATTTTATAAACGTATTTGGTCAGAGAATTTCAGGATTTCTTTGCAATCGAATCTATCAAACCAAATTGAAAGATTTTACTTGTGCAATGAAACTTGCACCCACTGCACTACTTCAACATCTGGTATTTGATGCCAAATACATGAACTACTCATTAGATCATACGTCAAAAATACTGGAATCCGGAATTTCGTACTCTGAAATAGGAGTAGCTTGTAATCAAAAAAATGAAAAATCCAGAAGTTTGTCAGCAGAATTCAGAAGAGCAATCAACCGATTTCGATATATCCTTTATCTGCGAAAGCGAAAATCTTTAATCGAAAAAAGAGTACTTTTTAACCATTCAAAAATTTCTTCAATTGAAGGTCAAAAATAATTTTAATATTCAACGTGATACGTTTGTTTAGAATTAAAAATAGGAAAGTGACTCACGAGGGTAATACATGAATGTAGTACTTTTCACGGGTGGACGAGGTAATTTTAATCTTATTCGGTATATCCAGGATCTGTCTTATGTAAATTTAAGTCTGTTGATCAACGGTTATGATGATGGTCTGTCAACAGCTACCATCCGAAGTGCAAATGCCGGTATGCTCGGGCCTTCCGATTTCCGGAAAAACTTCACAACCATTCTGGATAGCTTCACAGAATCAAATGTGCAAGTCAAAAAAATATTTGATTATCGCCTGACTAAAGATGAGGCTTTATTACTTATTTCAGATCGGGAAAAGTTGATACAAAAGCTCTTTGATTCCAGACCATTAGACCCAAAAGCACTGGGATTTATTACCACCTATTTCCGTCTTGGAGCAAATCAACTTTTACTATTTACGAGCGATATTCTTCATTTGGATGAATTTAGTGTGGGCAATATCATCATTGGCGGATTGTACGAACATACAAAAGATTTCAATGCAGCATTGGCAATGCTGACCGATTTTTTTGATTTGAATGCCAGATTAATCAACGTTTCTGTTGATCAGAAATGTAAATTAGTCGCATTTGATGAGGAAGGAACCTTTATTGATAGCGAAGAAAAAATCGTGGTTTATAATGGAGAGAAACCTTTAAAGGAGTTCTATCTTCTTTCCCATGAGAATTATCTGACTTTAAAGCCGGGGCACGATTACAATGAAGCAGAGATTAAAAATATTGCAACAACTCCTGTGATTTCGGGAAGTGCCAAACAGGCTATTGAACATGCAGATCTGATTCTCTTTGGAAGCGGGACCCAGTTTTCTTCCCTGCTGCCCTCCTATCGAATTTGCCGCAATGCGATATTGAAAAGCAATGCGCGAAAAGTATTGATCGTCAACAATGAATATGATAATGACATTAAAAATATAACCCTTGAAGAGTTTATCAACCTCTCCTTAAGGGAATTGGATTTAGATGAAGCAACCTTTTTTGATCAGATAATTCTAGACTCAAACTCTCCTATTCAACCCGTTTCAAATAGTGTTCCGGAAAATCTATTGAAATCTGATGTCTCAAGTGTTGGCAGAAAACATAACGGACATAATTTATGGCACAATATACTAGAGGCCTCATATCAAAATGAAGGGTATTTTAAAATTAGATTGGTTATAGGTCAGGGAATAGATAAGAACATCCTGGACGTCTATCGTAAAGAAGTTGAAGAGTTTAATCAGAATACAGATACAAATTTTCGCTTTTATCTGGAATTAGATAATGAGATAAATACGTATAAGGATGCTCAATTCTATCTGATATTGGATACAACAGGCAAGGTTAAGCTCAATGATATTGTATCGTGGGTAGAAGCTATGAAAAAATATCACATAGAATGCATTTATGGATATCGCTTCTATTCGAGAAGGCAATTAATTCTGTCATTCAAAAAGAAATTAGTTGAGTCGAAATTTGTTTATTACAGCTCCAAATTAATCTCAATTATTGTAAGCATGATCTATTATTTGAGATTTCAACGACTGATTCCCGATCCCTTCAGTGGAATCTACCTGATACATACAGATAAGAACTTTCAGTATGAGGGTGTGGCAAAACTTCTTAAATGGGTTCATCGTAATAATTTAGAGGTACTATCACTGCCCATCACTTACAGAACGTTTAAAGATGCAGATTATCTGGAAAAAACGATGGTATTGATGAAAAATGTGGCAAGTCTGTTTAATTTTAGAAAATAAGTATACCGTTTCAAATGGAAAAAGAAGGCAAAGGTAAAAATATTAAAAACAAGTGGTTAGTTACAGGTGGGGCAGGATTTTTCGGCATTCACATGTGTCAGTATATTGTGAATCAGGGTGATGAAGTCGTCTGTTATGATCGTGATCCATTTCCGGAAAATGAATGGGTACCCGGAATCGAAAAAATACAAGCCGATATTCACGACCATTCAACACTAAAGAAGGCATTGAAAGGGGTTGATTATGTAATTCATGCTGCAGCAGAATTAGCTCTCGCAGACCCGGAAGCTATTCGCAAGACGAATGGAGAGGCTGCACTGGATCTTTTGAATCTTTGCAAAGAACAGTCTGTCAAGAAAGTAGTACTCACCAGTTCTTGTGCGGTTTACGGGACTCCCGACACTCACCCAATCTATGAAGACTCAACCATAAATCCCATGGGTGTTTATGGGAAAGCTAAAGATATAGCGGAACGAATTTTACTTGATTATAAAGATGTAAAAACCGTGATTATTCGTCCAAAAAGTTTTATCGGCAGAGGTCGACTGGGAATTTTTCAGCTCTTTTTTGAGTGGGTTGAAGAAGGGCGTAAAATTCCAATTTTTGGGAATGGAGAGAACCGGTTTCAGTTACTGGAAGTTACAGATCTTGCTTCTGCATGTTATCTTGCAGCTTTGAAAGGCCGGGATAAGCAAGTATACAATATTGGTACCACTGAATTTGGAACGGTAAATTCAGACGTGGGAGCTTTCTTGAAACACGCTGATAGTGGTAGTCGGCTTCTCCATATACCGGCTAAACCACTGAAATTTATTCTCAGTATTTTGGAGTCATTAAAAATGTCACCCATTTACAAATGGGTTTATGATACGGCTGATAAAGACAGTTTTGTCTCCTCTGAAAAAGCGATGAAAGAACTTGGATGGAAGCCTGAACACTCCAATATCGATGCACTAAACTCTACGTATGACTGGTATCTGGGGGAAGGGAAAATAATGGCTCAACAGTTTGGAACCGGCCATAGAGTAGCCTGGAAACAAGGGATCTTGAGGGTGGTTAAATATTTCTTTTGAGAAAGTGGAGGTGCGGGGCCGGAGCACTGCTTCGGAATATCAACGGCTGGTATTGCTTAACTTTCACTCACCGGAAAAAAAAGCACCAAAAAGAATATGCTTCTTGGTGCTAGCTAATGTGGAGGTGCGGGGGCGTAGCACTGCTACGCAACATCAACGCTTGGTTCTAATTCATCTTATGAAATTCAAATCATATTATGTGCTTTTGTAGAAGCTTTTACTTAGAGCTTAAAAAAAGTGGAGGTGCGGGGCCGGAGCACTGCTTCGGAATATCAACGACTGGTATTGCTTAACTTACACACAACGGCAAAAAAAAAGCACCAAAAAGAATATGCTTCTTGGTGCTAGCTAATGTGGAGGTGCGGGGGCGTAGCACTGCTACGCAACATCAACGCCTGGTTCTAATTCATCTTATGAAAATCAAATAATATTATGGAATTTTTTAGAAGCTTTTCCTTAGAGCTTAAAAAAAGTGGAGGTGCGGGGAGTCGAACCCCGGTCCGAGAAGGCAACCCAACAAATATCTACATGCTTAGCTGTTGATTAAGTTTCGGATGAAGCGATGCTCAACAGCAAAGCAACTCCACCC
>Ga0222634_1000772_pt1 | contig 12814 bp, 15 predicted proteins | sample AntAcemetageno50_FD_179807 | JGI IMG/M metagenome (GOLD analysis project Ga0222634, IMG submission 179807) | Saline water microbial communities from Ace Lake, Antarctica - #50 | ecosystem: Environmental > Aquatic > Non-marine Saline and Alkaline > Saline | place: Antarctica: Ace Lake | collected...
CAGGGTCAATGCACGAAAGGTCGAGGGGGATTAGCAGACACTTTTGGCGGGAAATAAGCGCGCGGTAATGCACGGAAGGTCCGGGACCTTTTACGTTGTTCCTGGAACAATGTTGCGCCAGAGGGTGGTCGACTTACATTTTTGGCGGGAAATAAGCGCGCGGTTTATTGGGCCAACAGGGCGAGGTGCCGTCGAAACTGGTGGCACCAGTCCTGCTGCGCGTCTGGGTCTGTCAGTGCGGTCTCGGCCTCGACCTCGTTGTCGATGATGCGCACGTGCAGGCCAAATTCGTCACGCCGAATCTGATGCGGGTTGCGGTTCGGGCTGTGCAGCACCACTTCATTGTCAGCCGCGTCGTAGCACAGGTATATCGCCATGCACACGTCGCACTTGGTGCCGCCCTTGTTCATGGGGCAAGACTTGTTCAGAAACACGCGCATCATGTTGCGGCGATCGTGGTAGTCATGCGCCGGCAGGCAGGCAGACCGCGAGTCCATGGCAACACAAATAATGAACGAGAGCGAACGGGAAACGATAACAAACTTTATATCGGCACTATATCGGCCGCTGATGATGGCATACCGGGGGACGGCGGGGGCGTAATCACAATATCGGGCGGGCGTGGAGTCTCGACAATGTTGTAAGAAGAAGGAGGATAAGGAGAAGGAGAAGGAGAAACAGGACGTGGTCGACGGCGCACAATGCACTCGCTTTCGCAGCATCCGTTGGGCACGAAAAAGTTCTCCAACGCCCGTGTGATCACGCTCACAGCCACCATAAGGAAGATCAGGCCAACCCACGTGGCAGCGCTGTTACTGTTTGCCATGCTGCTGTGGATTCGGAATTTGAATTTGACCGCGCGCCAGCTCCTTCACACTCAGCTCTGTGTTGTACAGGCGGTGAAAGACAGGGTGATACAGATCGCTGCGGTCCGTATCAATGGGCCACGATGTCTTGCTGAACCACTGGTACAGCTCTGGGCACAGCACATCCTGCACCACACGGCTCTTCCAGAACAGCGTCTCCGTCAGCCACTGGAAGTAGCGCGTCCCGTCACTCGACACGCAGTAGAACCGGCCATAGTTGGGGTTTGGCGCCCCGTTCTCCATGCGCTGCTTCCACACGCGCTTCAACACCACGCGCTGGGAAAGGTGGTACGGGTACAACTTGGCCGCCGGGTCACCCACAATCATGGCGGCCATGAACAGCAGGTCGTCTGCGAACCCCACCATGGTGACGTCATCGTCTGGCGGCGGCAGCGTCTCGTCCTGCCCGGCGCGCGACCGGAAAACTGGCAGCGCCTCCAACCAGTTTTCGCGGTGGCGGCTGCGTCCTTCGTGTTGAAAATTGCTCATCACTTGCTGCTCGCACGAGTCAGGGCTAGATGCAAAAGTGCGCGTGTCCGCCCCAATTTTGGCGGGCAACGTTGCGCAATTCCCCGCAATTCCCCGCAATTTCCCGCAAACCCCCGCTGGCCACGCTGGCGAACCACGCGCGCGTGCGGCGTCAACTTTTTCATTCTACTGATTCGATGGCGTGCCCGATGGACTCGATTGAAGCCCAGTCAGCGCATAATGAGACGGCGGGCCAGAAGCGTCGCCGATTGACGCCTGGCAACGATGACGCGGTGCTGGACAACACACAGCTTGCGCTGGACCGCGAGATGGCGGAGATGATTTTCAAGCAGGCAGTTGCCGTGCAGAAAGCCAATGGGTGCGTGTGGCCCAACGGGTGTGCTGGTCCGATGCAAGCGCTGACAGAGCATTTTCCCAATTATTACTGGGTAATCGTTCGCCACCAGGGGAACAACTTCAACATTGCGCAGCCGGCCAGTGATGTGTATGTGATGATTATGGCAGACTTCCTTGCGTTTGGCTATTGCCGTGATTAAAGCGCGCCAATTTTATATTTCTACATGTCAGCTGCCCGTCGTCGCGCAGCACGTGGTGGTGGAGGGCGTAGGCCGCGTGCCCCAGACCCAGTGTCCCGGACACGCACAGGCAGACGGTATGCACCACGTACGCCAGACCTGACGCCGCCGGTAGAAGCATCCAACCCGTCCAACTACCCGCGCGTGACCGGTAACCTGGCCGGCGCCATGGATGCAGCTGCGTCGCCAAACACGGCGCAGCAATACTTGACGCCACCGCCTATGCCAGTGCTGCAGCACTTTCCTACGCCGTCTCCGTTTGTGCTGCACCAGACGACGCCTGGGCAGACCGAGGGCACGGCTACTCGGGGGCAGAGTGAAAGCCTGCGGAGGCTGGGCCAGCCAAACCCGCATATCCTTCGTGGTGTCAAAACGTTTGCAGAGCAGGGCCCAATCGCTGCTGCCAAGGAGGCCACGCGCACTGTGGCAGATGCGTACTATACGGCTGGCGGCACGGCGCTAGGTTCCACTGCCGGTGGCATTGTTGGCGGCGGACTAGGCAGCGCAGTTGGTGGCGCAGTGGGCGGCGCGCTGGGCAAGGCAGTTGGTCGGGCCGCAGAGGGCAAGGCTCTTGCAAAAGCCAAGAGCTTGTTCAAGCGAAAGCAGAAGCGGAGCACCAAGGTTGCAGCGGCCACCCGGCATCAGAACATGCAGGCATTTGAGCAGCTGCCGTTTGCAGATGAGCACGATCGCAACTACGAATACCTGCCAGAGAAGACGCCTGGTGAGCGTACACTGACGTCGGGCGGAAGCGGCCCCGGGCCTCAGGCGCCTTTTGTCTCGTCTGTGTATCAGGGCAACGGCGCATGGCACGACGATCTGCCAGATTCTGGTGCGCCTGTGGTGGCCAAGCCCCGCCGTGGTACAGTACGTGTGGCCGCTTTTGCGCCACTGGTGCCCCGGGTGCGCGGTGTTGGCAGGTTTGCCATCGACCCCAACAGCGGCTTCCCGTTTGCCGGTGTGAACAAATCGGCGGTGCGCAGCATGCAACGCGCCATGCGTACTCCTGGACCGCAAATGGTGTATTGATGATCAAAATGGCGCGAAAGCGTAAGGCGAGCAAACGCAAGCGGCGCAGTGTGGGCGCGCGCAAGGCCAAGCCGGTGACGGCGAACCAGTTCTTCCTACGATCTTTGGCGCGACAGATGACGCGGCCGGGCGGTAGTGGCGCCAGTGACCCGTGTGCAAACTGTTGACCACCAACAAACACTCTTTTTTTTTTCTTACGATAGAGGCGCTACCGGGTACCACATGGAAGCGCGAATAGAGGTAAAGGATCCTGAGCTGTTCAGCTCGTCGATACGAATGCCTGCGCCTACACTTGCGGCCGCACTTTTAATCATGTAGGTGACATTGTTGGTGCCATCCACACGCAGCGCCACTTGATCTGTCATGTCACCTGCAGTCAGGTGCGTAATGTAACCAATTGTGCCAGAGCTACTGCTGGCGCTTCCACCAGCGCGAGCAAACGGTAGGCTAATTTGACAGAGATTCGCGCCGGTCATGCCAGCTGTGGCAACCACAATCATGTCAAACTCGATGAAGCACAACAGACCATAGCGCCAGTACTGTGCAGACTGACCCGACAGCCCAGCGTTTAGTGTCCCGTCTGACAGCGTGATGGCCCATGTGCCAGTCGTGTAGTCTGCCAAGTCCGAAAACGTCAGCGTCTGCGGTACCTGAGGCACAACGCGCAGCACGGCTTGGCGGCTTTCCGGCACCACAGACATGACGGAAAATGAGAGTTTTTTTTTTAGCTGGACGCTTCAAACAACAGCTGGTGGTCCACCCCGTTAAAGTCGAGCGGATAAGCCTTGACAAGCGACTCTGCGCCAACTGACGCCACAAACGTCTCCACGTCGGCGATGCCTGTGCGCCACTCGACCAGCACATTGCGGAACGCCTGGTTGTCAATACGCTCGCCTTGGCAAAACTGACTGTTGATCGGCTGCTCCTTGATGCCCAAAAAGGGTGTTTCGCCAAAGGAAATCATAAACTGCCGCCGCGTGTACCAGTCCCTGATACCGTTGCTGTTGTTCACACTGCCGCTGGTCACAGACAGGAACAGATACGCAGGTGCACTCATGTTCACCATGCCGGGTGCCTCGTACTGTGTGCCATTGGCAATGGTGCCACTGCCGTTGCCATCCAGACCCAAGATGGTGTTGACACCTGGATCAGGATACGTGCCACTGGTGATGCCCACAATCTGGTTGGGGATGGTAATGTTGCCTCCCGAGCCATTCACAAACGTCAGCTTGTTCGTCTTGTCGTCGTACGTGCACGTAAATCCAGTCGTCGTACTGTTCAACGCCGCCGACAGCTCCGTGGCTAGCGTGGCCCCGTCGTACGTGCCCAGAGACAGGCTGACGCTACGCTCTGTTGCGCCTTCCAGGTACTCAAAGTTTTGGCTCCAGCCAGGCACCACGGCATAGAAAGACCGAGGTACCAGTGCGCTCACCAGCTTTAGGCACCTGACTTGACCAGTGTCTTCATGAAACAAGTAGTTGTACTTTGTCTGGGACGAAACAGCGTTGTTCGTCTGCAGTCGCGTCAAGCGCGCGGCGCTGTCAACCAGCAACTTCATCAACAAAAAAATGGCGCTCTTTTTATGTTGCAACCTCCTGGCCGCCTGCCAGCTTCAACATCTCTTCTAGGCGGGCTCCGCTGATCTGTGCCTCGTTCTCGCCCTCTTCTCCGGGCTGCGCACCGATGGCCTCTGGCGCGTGGGCTTCCTGGTCGTCTGGTCGGTTCTGCTTCTTCAACGTCATCCTCTGACGGGCGCGCGCCAATTTGCGCTGTGCATACCGGCCCATCAGGTCCCCACCCCCCTGGACGGCACGACGCATCATGGGAAACGGCGTTGCGCCGCGCGTCAAGTGCTTGCCGCCAGTGTACCGACGCAACTTTACTGCGTACGAGACCATAACGATTTTGGCGCGGAATGAGCTCCAACGCAGTGGTGTTGAGCCCGTACCGTTCCACCATTGGCGAGGACAACAATGAGTTCCAGAGCCTGGAGCTGGAGCGAGCGACGCTCATACCACTGGCGGAGACAGGCCACGTGCGGCTGGCGGGTGGCCCGGCTGCTTATGAAACCCCAAACCTTACCATTCGTGGCGAGAGTGGCGACGCGCAGTACATCTTTCCCAACCCCCGCCAGACTGTTGCGAACCCAACCACGTTGCTCACGAGCAGCGGGACCTTTGTATTCAACGGGCAGACGGGCCAGTACACTATCTGGACCAATGGCTCACAGGCAACCATTACCTGGTTTGGGCAATGGTCTAGTACCACCGGTAGTACGGGCCGTATCCGCATCAACTTTCCGGAGGCGCCCAAGCCGCTCCTTGCGAATGAGCAAACTGGAATTTTCCATCTTGCGCAGGCGGGGGGTAGTCAAATGGCTGGCTGTTGTGTGGGGGATGTAACCGCAGGCTTCATAGGAAGCGCGGGTGTAAGTTTGCAGCTCTTTGGCATTAATGCTCCCGATGGCGCGCTCGTCGACTTGTTGGGGCCACGTGTCAAGTCGGCTGGCACGACGACTGGAACGATGACATACGTCGTAAACCCCGCAGACTTGGGACCGTAACAAAAAAAAGTGTTTATCCTTTGTTCATCATCACAATGCCCAAGTGCGTACGAGACCATACCGATTTTGGCGCGGAATGAGCTCCAACGCAGTTGTGCTGAGCCCGTACCGTTCCAACATTGGCGAGCACAACAATGAGTTCCAGAGCCTGGAGCTGGAGCGAGCGACGCTCATACCACTGGCGGAGACAGACCACGTGCGGCTGGCGGGTAGCCCCGCTGCGTATGAAACCCCAAGCCTTACCATTCGTGGCGAGAGTGGCGGCGCGCAGTACATCTTTCCCAACACTTACCGGCGTGTTCTGAACCCGGCCACGTTGCTCACGACCGACGGGGACTTTGTATACAACGGGCAGACGGGCGGGTACACTGTCTGGACCAATGGCTCACAGGCAACCATTACCTGGTTTGGGCAATGGGCAACTACCACCGGTAGTACGGGCCGTATCCGCATCAACTTTCCGGAGGCGCCCAAGCCGCTCTTTGCGAATGAGCAAGCTGGAATTTTCTATCTTTCGGCACGACACCCATTACTAATGACTGGCTGCTATGTGGGAGATGTAACCCCAGGCTTTATAGGAGGCGCGGGTGTAAGCATGCAGCTCTTTGGCATAACTGCGGCCGCTGGCGGGCTCGTTCACTTGGATGGGTCAGGTTCCCGGTCGTCTGGCGTGACGACTGGAACGATGACATACGTTGTAAACCCCGCAGACTTGGGACCGTAACAAAAGAGTGTTTATCCTTCGTTCATCATCACAATGCCCAAGTGCGTGATGATCATGATGCGCCGGATGTACACAATGATGTTGACCGTGTTGGCAGCGGCAGGGGCGGTGCCCATCTGGTAGTTGACGATAAAGTCGTTCTTCAGACGGATGCTACCACTGTACGTACCATACAGCTGGCCATCCGTGGCAGCTTCTGCCAGAGGCAGCAACAGCGCGCCCACCTCGTTCATCACCTGCTGCGTTGCGGCGCCGCCTGCCGTTACGGCGTTGTTGCTCAGCCACATCGGTCCACCACTGTAGCTGCCACCCTGGGCAATCAGACGCAGCGTTTCATACGGCATGTACTGGCCATAGACACGCGTCGGGTTGCTCTGTGTGCCGATGGCAATCTGCTGGTTCGGTGCACGCAGGATCTCAAAGCCGGTCTTGTTCACATCTTCGCCAGCGGCGCTGGTGGCCACCAGACCATCCGTCACGCGGTTCATCATCCAAATGTCCGTGGCTTCGCCCTCCAGGCTGGTCATGCTGTAGGTGGATGTACCTACCGCCGCGGCCAAGTTATGCGAGAACGCGTTGCTCTGCGTGAATGCAATCTTGATACCGTCGGCCGCCAATGCCTGGCTGATGCGCATGGTGTTTTGCGGATCTTCACGGTGTCCGCTGATCAGCAGACGCATGCTGTTGATTGCCATGCCAGTGACCGCCGAGTTATCAACGGTGGTCGCGGCCTGTGCAACCAACGTGCTCGCCAACAGCCCGATGCTGATGCTCCACTTGTTGGGCGAGTACGCGCCCAGGGGCCCTGCGTGCTTCATAATCTTGAGGAACGGCCGCAGGTCCAGGAAGTAGGTCTGCGTCGTTGCCGCAGAATTCTTCGTCTCGGGGATGCCGGTGGCCAACGAAATGGTGCGACGCGGGTACAGGTTCTGCGCGTCATACCGGCGCGCCTGTTGGATGATGTTCTCCGAGTTGGCAAAGTTGTACAGCAACGATTCGGCCTCGCTGATGGTGTACACACTCTGGCCGTTGTAAAACAGCTGACACCCGTTGTCGCTAATCATCGTCGGTGTTGGTACGTACGACACGAGCGTGGTTGCCGATGCCGCATTCTCTAGCTGGGAAAGATTGAACTCGACCCACACTTCGTCCGGGACCATCTCCAGGGCCTCCAGCTGCACGGTGTTGTTCTTGCCAAACGCCGGGTTGTCAAAGTTGAGCGCACGCATGTACTTGTCGCCCGGGGCATCGTACTGCCGCGCCTGGTGAGGCTGGTGCAGCATGAGGGCATCGCCACCCGGCACCAGATCAAGACCGCTTACGCTCGCCATGCTTTCACGCACAAGATGTTCCGACTGTAAAATGGCGCGCAAATTTGTTTTGTGCAATAGCTGCCTTTAGGAAGCTGTAGTGGATGGAAGCATGGCCGGACATGTTGAGCCTGGCGCTGACGCTGTACCTGATCGTCGCAGCAGCAGTGGAGGATCGGCGCGCAGCAGCCGCGTGCGTACTAGGCGTGGTCCTGATCGTGCTCCGCGTCGGCGTCGCCCAACGGCGCAGCAAGGTGACGCCCTCGCCGCCGCCGGTATCCAGCGACGCCGTGCGCCAGCAGTTTCCGTACAGCGAGAAACTGGACAGAGACGAGCTGTGGAACCTGCTCAACAAAACCAGCAACCACAACAATCCCGAGGCGGAGGACGCACAGACGGACAAATCGCAGAGTCCTTCCTCAACCACGACAGCGAGCCCAGTGGAGCAGAAGAAGCGCCGAGCGCCCCCGCGCCCACCGCTTCCCCGTTGAAGCGCAAGCGTGAAGACGATGACAAGGAAGAGCGCAAGAAGCAAAAGGTGGAAGAGAGCGATGACGAATCCGAGGAAGAGCGCGAGTCCAGTGACGACGACAGTGACAACGAAAACAGCGATGAGGAGGATCCACCGGAAGATGGAGATGTGCCCAAGATTGAGTGGCCCTGCACCGTGACCATCGTGGCCAAGAAGTTTAGCGGCAAGACCAACATGCTTTACAACCTGATCAAGCCCAGCGAGTGGGACAATGTGTTTTGTGTGACGCGGACCAAGCGCACCGGGAACCTGGATCGCCTGGTGCACGACAAGCGATGCATCCTGACCGACATGAGCGACCGCTTCCTGGAAGAGGTGATCCGGCACAACGAGGGCTTTGAGCATGGCAAGGAGCCGCGCACGCTGATTGTGTTTGATGACTTTGCCGGGACAAAGTGGCGCGCCACCAGCAGCCTGGCCATGCAGCAGCTGGCGAGCAGTGGACGCAACAGCGGCATCAGCATGATCTTCAGTGCACAGGACCCCAAGTTTGTGCCGACAGAAGTGCGCCGTAACACCGAGTACATGTGCATCGGCAACAACAAAGCGGACATCATCGAGAAGCTGGCAAAGAACAACGCCACCGCCAACTTGGACAAGGACACTTTGCACAACCAGCTAGTGGATATTTCGCGCACGCGTGATTACCGATTTGTGTGGATGGACGACAAGCAGGCGTCCTGGCGCGTGTGGCAGCCGGCGAAACTGAAGGATTAAAAATGTATTGGTTGGCGCACGTGTTTTAACTATCGCCAGTTGGCACTACGCGCCCACGAAACGTAATCTGGCGCAAGGAGATGCCGCGCGTCAGCGCGGTGTACATTAGTTTGGTGGAGAAGCCCGGGTGCCCAATGTCCCAGATGGTGTATGGGTCCGTGAATGTCTCCCCAATGGTGTTGTGGATGGTGACGCAGTACGCCCACTTGACATAGCGCTTGGCGCCTGCGTCGGGGAACGTGCCCTCGATCACCTCGCCGCCTGGCCAGCGTACCCAGCGGCCGTGCTCACGGTAGATGATCTCGCCTTTGCACAAGCCAGACTTGGCGTGCAGCACCTTGACGATGTACTTGCCCGGTCCCATCCACACCAGACCGTTGACGCGCGCTACCCATGCGTTGACAAGTTGGCACGTGCGGTTGGTGTACGCGATGTTCAGCATGGTCATCGGTGCGCCATCGTTGACGTCTGGCTCAAAGTCCTGGCGCAGCACAGACTCGCGCGCCTGGATCAGGCACGGCTCGTTCCGATGATCCACGGTCAGTCGCCTGACCTCACCCCAAAACGGGTGCTCGCTGACCGGATACTTTTCATGCTCGACCGGTGGAATCTGGTCCGGGTCCAGGGAAAACACAAACGACGTGCCCAAGTGCAGATACGCAAACTTGAGCAGGCCCCAGTGCCGTGGTCGCATGGCCTGCGCTTCGTCCACAAACACTCTTTTGCCCTTGATCTTCTCGCGGTCCCAATTCAGCGTGTACAGGCCTGGCCGCATGCCCAACGCCGAGTCCAGTGTGATGCCGCCGATGCGGCGCGCGCCCTTGTTGCTGAAGCACGTCTTCACGTCGCAGTCCAACAGCAGCGCCTGGTACGTCTTGCCCACGCCCGGCGGCCCGACAAACGTGATGTTGCGCGAGTAGTCGCCCATGGCGTCCGGGTACTCGGTATGCATGCTCAGCTCGCGGTACAGCATCGGGTTGATCAAGGGGATGTCGTTGCGCACTTCTTCAAAGTGCCAGTCCACCGTCTGGTTGGTCTCCACGAAGCGCTGCATGGCGTGCTTGCCAGACGGATCAAACGGCGTGCGCAGACGATTGCGGTCGTAGGTTAACGAGTCGATCTTGATCTTGACAGGCAGACCCGCCAGCGGGAGGTCTCTTTGCACGTACAGCATCCACTCGAACACCGTGGCATTGGCCATGTGCACCACGGCCTGGTACACCTGGAACCGACTGTTGGCCACAGGCGTGGTCAGCAATCGTGTCATCACATCGGGACCGGCAGCGCTCATGTCGTGCGTCACGTGGTAATACTCTTGCTCGTCTGGATCGCGCACCTCTAGCCACAGCTCCTTGTCCAACTTGATCTTGCCAAACATGCCGTTGATAATCGCATACTTTTTCTGCTGCTCGGTCGAGTAGGTGCGCAGCACCTTGAGCATGGCACGCTGCGCACTAACCTCCTCTTTGCGCATGCGCAGCACAGCTGTCGTTTTCATCGGCCAGCCGTTGTCGTGCCACATGTTGTACACCTTGCCGCAGATCATGTTGGTGCGGAACCCGTAGCGACTCAGGTCGGTGCCGATGAGCACCAGGTCTGAGAACGACACGGTTTGCCGGATCATCTGCATGGCAAACGGCACCTCGACCCAGCGATCATACATGCTCAGGGTGGGCAGGTCCTCGTTCTCCAGCATCTGCACCAGCACGCTGTAGTAGCACTTGCTCATGTCGATGGCCAGGTGGTCTGCCGCGGCCAGGAACGTGCCCGGAGGCGCGTCTGCGTAGTACAGCCCGATGGTGCCGCGCCGCATCGTCTCCAGCGCCACGTCGTCCACGCCTAGGGCAGGCGGTGTGACGTTGAACAGCTCGGTCATCCAGTCCTCGTACAAGCTAGCGTCATCATCGCGGTCTAGATGCACCTTGCCCTCGGGTGTGTAGTAGGTGCGCGCTTGCCGCCACAGCATGTAATCGTTCTGCTCCAGCATCTCGTGGATGCGCGGCACGCTGTTCAGCGGAGGGGCATCGCCGTAATTGAGCACTGGCACCAAGTCGCCGTCCATCATGGGGTACACGTGCTTGTTGTACACGATGGCCGCCCGCATCTCATTGCCATCGGCCAGGTGCTCTGCCAGCGTGGTGCCGAACAGGTCCATCAGGCGTACAGACAGCTGGTGGCAGCGCGCCGTGTCGATGATACCAGCCACACTGGTGTCGGCTGGGTCCATCAGCGGCACAGTCAGAAACTGCTGGATGCACGTGCCCTCTGTGCCGCCTGGGTTCAAGTCCACGTTGATGAACGGCAGCTTGGTAGGCGTGTCACTGCGGATGCCACGGGAGCGCAGGAAGCGGACGACGCCCTCGCGCGGCAAGAGGCGCGCAACGGGGTTGATGCGCCGCCACTCGCCATCATTGTCCTCTTCCACTTGAAGCCACTCGCGCGGACCGTACTCAAAGCGCCCAATGTACTCGGCCAGCTGTGGCACCCAGATGTCGGCGATAATCTGCCGCATGCGGCGCTCATACGGCTCCAAGCCCTCGACCACCGCACGCACCACTGCCCGCTGGTTGTGCGTGACAAGCGCAATCCGGCTGTTGCGCAGGCCAACGGTGCCCTCGCTGGGGTCAATGAGATGCGTCACGGTCAAGTAGTTGCCATAGTTGATGTCTAGACGATCGTACCGATTGCGCACGAGTGGGCCAAGCGGCGCCGTCAGGGAGCGGTAGAGCGCGCCGGTCGTCTGGATGCGGCGTCCAGACAGCGGGTTCAGGACCCGTTGGATACGGCGCCGGGGCACGACGCCCCCACGCGCACGGGTGGCTCGCCGTGCACCAGACATGAGCATGAAGTGCAGCAGGACGGAGGGGCTCCATCGTCAATGCGCGCGCAAATTAAAAAGTAAAAAGCCAGAACCCATAAGTGTGTCCGCCCGGTCATTTCCTGTGCTCCGCAAAAATGGCGCGCAAGCAAGACGAAAATTTGTCTGCGCACGAAAGCGCAAGCGAGGACGAGACGTCGGTGGCGGCGGACGCGCCAGACGAAGACGAGGCGCTGCGCTCGCTGATTCGCCAGCGCGACCTGCTGTTTCAATGGCACATCGCGAGGGGCGCGCGGGACGTGCGCTTCGCCGAGTACAAGCGAGACGACAACGGCAACGCGCTGGTGCTGCTAAACACACATCACGGCGACCTGGTGCTGCCGGTGGCCAAGGAGAATTTGATGGCGGCGGCAATGAAGGAGAAGTGCTACGAGCTGGACGCGTCCCAAAGCCTTCGCCTGACGCCTACGCTACAGTTCGAGAAGCATTTGCGGAGCTGTCTTCGCGGTTTAACGAGCGGGAAGAAGACATCGGCCAAGAAGCGTACGCGAAGCAAGAAGCCGCCAAAAGACTCTGCCAAGACTTCTGGGAGCGCAAAAGCGACCTCGCCAAGCTAGACTTCTGCACTCAGATGCTGCGGGCAATGGGCATGCGTATCAAGGGCCCGACGGCCATGGCCACCATGTCGATGATTATGGAAAAGTATGCATTGGATTGGCTCATCACCACAGTCGCGTCTATCGACGATGAGGATGAATAGAACGCGCCTGGTTGTTCTCCCAAAATTCCTTCTTGCTGTCCCAATACTTGCGCTGCTCCTCCAAGCCGCCCAACAGGTGCAGTCGCTGCGCCACATAGAAGATCGAGCGCTGCAAGAAGCGTGCACGAACGCACGCACTCTTCATCTCGTTCATCTGTTTCAGTGCCTCCGTCACCTCTTCTAGCTCCTCCGTTGATATATCAAGTATCTGTGGGTTATGCGCCGTCCGCAAGAGCAGCCCCAACGACGCGACCTCCTGCTTGTGCTGCGCACTGTGCAAGGAGCAACTGCACACGCACGGTGTCTTGCCATCCCATATCTGCGACAGTTCTGTTTGGCTCAGCCGTTCATGCAGCGCGGCGATCCACGACAGGTCACGAGGCAGTCGGTACTCTGGATGCTGCGTCGTCGCCCGCCACTGGATGTCATCG